>Ga0308168_1000848_pt1 | contig 32406 bp, 41 predicted proteins | sample PhyCR2_FD_202133 | JGI IMG/M metagenome (GOLD analysis project Ga0308168, IMG submission 202133) | Phyllosphere microbial communities from UC Gill Tract Community Farm, Albany, California, United States - DLSLRC.R2 | ecosystem: Host-associated > Plants > Phyllosphere > Unclassified | place: USA...
TATCATGAATATGCAGCTGTAACATCGCGCATCCGCAGGCGCGCCGTGTTGCGGCCAGCCTGCATGCCACGCCCTTAAATGAGCACGGCGTACAGGATCGCGGGTGGACAGCCGCCGCGATAATCATGCACGTCGCCTTGTTTTCACCGCACCCGTTGTTGTCATTCCCCCAATAATCTGGCGCGTTCGCGCTGCTTTGCCGGTCTGCAAACTGACCGGGGCAGAGTTGCACGCTGCGGTCTGACGCAGCGGATGTATCGTGCGGCTTCCAGCCTCTGAAAAGGGCCGGGCCGTGCGTTCAACCGCAGCGATCTCAGGATAAAATAATGAAAAAAAAACTGCTTGCCGTGGCCCTGATGCTGCTGGCTGGCTGCGCCACCAAACAGTATCCACAGGCACCCGCGGTCACTGCTGAAGAAGCTGCCGCCTTTGATTGCCGGGCGCTGGATCAGGAAATTGCCAGTGCGCGTAGCGTGCAACATGAAATCGATGAAACCGGCCGCTTCGATGTGCTGACGGTGATGGGCTTTGTTGGTGATTTCGGTCTGGGGAATGGCATCGCCAAAAGCCGCGCTACCGGTAAAGCGCAGGCGCGATTACATCAGCTTAGCCAACTGAAAGCGGCACAGTGCGCCGGAGCGGTTACGCCTGCCGGTGCGGGCTGATCGACACGGAAATCACCTGCGCGTGGCCACCGTTGCTCATACAAAAGCGCATAAAAAAAGGCCGCTTGCGCGACCTGTCTGTGTTTGTTCCACCACGGCGACTCAACATCACCCGACCCATTGGCGACGAATTGTCAGGGTGGTGCGGGCTGTCAATGTAGTCAATCCCACTGCGACTGATAATACTGACATTATCAGGGTAATCAGCATCAGCTCACCTCCTTACAAAGAGATCGTTATTTTTCCTGCCTGCCTGCATCTGTGCCTCATCGCCATTTAACTTTATCGTCGACGCTCATCTTTAAGATGTCTGGTAGCGCTATGGCGTAGCCTGTCCCTTTCATCGCCTATCTCGCGGTTACTGCTTTGGTCGGCTTAGCGTGCCCAACGTTATAAAGCGGCGTGATGCTTCCACCGCCATACAGGCCACCTGTTGCAGCAAGGATACTGCGCTCATTTTCCCTACGTGCATGGCGACGCGCCCGGCAACGTTGTCTTGCATTCATCATGACCTCTCTTTGTCCGGTACAGAACGTTATAACCACAAGCGGTAACTGGATTTTTTATCCAGCGGTCGCCCGGCATAAGGTATCAATAACGTTGAGTGTTAAAGCGCATTGGCTTCGTGACGGTTAATGCTGCCTGTTAGCGGGATAAATAATACCTTTTGGTATTGATTTCGGCAAAGAGTATTGGCTGCTAATCAATAGCTAAACGCATAAATGCTTGCCATGAAAAGAAAAATATTTTCGACAGGAGGAGGAGATTGCGCGGAAAAGTATCGATTGAAATGGATTGATGCGAATAATTAACGTCACTGCCTTGTAATTTCTTCATTCTGTGGCACAGTATTAAAACACTGTATATAAAAACAGTTTACTGGATTATCGTGAGATAACCCATTGATTAATCTCGTCACGAAACGGAGGAGTTGTGGCTATAGCGTTGCTGAGAACAGGAAAAGGAGGATATGTTGAATACGTCCCGCCGGCACGGGACGAGCGCTATTTTCTACGTTTTAAATCGCGAAGAAGAAAAACAGCAACGCCGATGAGTTCGGCAGAGGATGAGATATCCAGCAAGGGAACGCGTGGATCATCTACTGCAAGAAATCCAGATTCTCCGCCATCCAAAAAGCGATAAATTGAATATGATGAATTGACTTTCGCATAGACCAGATCGCCATTCCCGGGCTTTTCACCGGTATCGATAACCACGATGGTTCCCGCTGGTGCTTCTGCGCATCCGCTGTTTCTTGGCAGGACGTAAGCCCTGCAGTCGTTGCTCTTAACAACGTCAGGAACATACACTTCTTGTCCAGTCCTGCCATCCTGATCCCAGATGCTGACAGAAAATACGCCGCCTGGCTGCATGCTGTTTGCTGGAGGATGTGGGTAACTCATCTTTCCGCCAGCGTCCATTTCCCCAACGCCATTTGCAAGCCAGTCAATATTGACTGACAAAGCATTAGCGATATCCACCAGCTTGGTTGAGCCCTTCGCCTGTCCGTTCGCAAGTCGCCAGATAGTAGGTTGAGCAACGCCAGACGCTTTAGCTAAAGCACCCTGAGAGAAATTACGCGCAGTCATGGCCTGCGTGAGCCGTTCAGCAAGAGTTGTTTTCATGAGAGGCAATTTATAGCCGTGCGTATTGCACGTCAATTGCAAAAAGGTATTGCATCAAATAATACTTATTGCTATTGTTTGTGGCATGCAATACGAATGTGAATAATTGATGGCGGCCAGACTATTTATAAAGTCGCCATCCTTACAGGGAGCCGGTAAAGCGCCTGTTCCTGCACAGGGTGATGCATCCCACTAAGTAGTGCGAGTTACACGGTGGTGGAATGGATGCTTTTAACATTTTTGTGAACGTTAAAGCACAAGCGTGTCTTCCGGATTAGGCAGGCCGCCTGTAGCAAGTTAAGCACGACCGCTCTTTATCAATTTGAACCCTCACCCTATGCCGAGAAGGCGTCTGGTGAAAAATTACGTGACCTGCTCACCGCACTGCCACACCGGTTAAATACGGGTTAAGGCGTTGTCGGCTACAGGACGCGAAAAAAAGCAACGAGGTCGAAAGCAGCGGGTTTAACCGAATCGTTGTAGCAGGGCCTGATAAAAGTGCCGCTGCTGCTGTCGACAATGCGTAGATCTCTCGCTGAAAACGCGACTGCTATAAACATCCCTATGTTGCTGGCGTTTAAAGCAGTATGAGCGAATCACTCGCTGTCGAAATACACAGCCGATAACGTCGTGAAGAGATGTATGTATTACCTGTCTCTGCTGACGAAGCTCTCTAACAGAATTCAGGGGGCAACATTTTCTCTGCAGGGGCAGGCAATAGCAGGGGTATTTAGTCGCCACAGCATCATTTTGCTGTGAAAGTCATACCGGAATGAGAACGGGTATCTCTGGCACCAGGTTGAAGCATACCTCACGGCTGAACGCTCATCCCGGTGCGCTGTTTATTTGACTCCTGCACGTTAATCACTTTTTAAAGGCCGCCATCAGAGCGGCCTTTTTGCGTTTCACGCCACTCGATATTTCTCAATATACGCCTGCCAGCGAAGTGACGTGCTTTCTTTCCAACCATCAACAGCACCGACCGTCGTCATGGAGGTGATATGAGTATTGATATGAGCAAACTGGCATCAGGCGCTGCTTATGGCGCATCTGCCGGGACGATCGCCAACGGGCTTTTGACCTGCTTAAGTCCCGATGAATGGAGTGCTGTAGGCGTGCTGGCCGGTATTGTGGTGGCGCTTATTACGCTCGGGATCAACTGGTATTACAAACGCAAGGCCACGCTGGCGCAGATCAAGGCGCTTCAATGCTGGCCCATCGCATCACATATTACAGAGGACTAACCCATGGCTATGTCAAACAGCCTGCGCAATAAGCTAATGACTGCTGCGGGCAGCGGCGCCATGTTTATCGCTATGGCGTTCCTTGGCGGAAAGGAGGGGGTGGAAGGGCGACAGTATACGCCCTATCAGGATGTGGCTGGTGTCTGGACGGTCTGTGACGGGCACACCGGCAGCGATATCGTTCAAAGTAAGCAGTACACCGATCGTGAATGCAATCACCTGTTATCGGTTGACCTGCAGCCGGTCAAAAAGACGGTCGACAGCATGGTAAAAATCCCGCTGGGCGAATATCAGCGCGCCGCGCTCTACAGCTTCACCTATAACGTCGGCACCCGCGCATTTTCTACATCAACGCTGCTAAAAGAGCTGAATGCCGGTGATGTGAAGGGTGCCTGTCAGGCGCTTCGTCACTGGGTTTATGCAGGCGGCCAGAAGTGGCGTGGATTGATGAATCGCCGCGATATGGAGCGGTCAATGTGCCTGGCGGAGAATGCTGATGATCTGGCTGGCAAATAACTGGCGTTCGGTATTGTGGTTCTTGCTGGTGGCGGCTGTGGTGACGTTTGGCACCGCTGCCAGACACTATCACGCCAGGATGTTGCAGGCACAGGAAAAGGTATCGGCGGCACTACAGGCCCGAAAAAAGGCAGAGTCGATCGCCAGTAACCTTATCACTGCCGTGACGCTCTTCAACGATATCGGAAAGGCGGCCCACGATGCTCGGTATCAAAACGAGACAGAAAGTGAGAGGCGTATTGTTTACATCAGGCAGTCAATTCAACGCGATGCGTGCGCCGCTCATCCTGTTCCCGCTGATGTTGCTGACAGCCTGCGCAAACACAACGAAAGAATACGCTCAGCTTCCGGCAGTGCCCATTCCGGCAGAACTGCTGGCTGACTGTGAAATACCTCCCGTACCAGAGTCGGTGACCTATGGCGACGTTCTCGAAATGAATGAAAAGCTTATGACATCGATTGAAAACTGTAACCGGGATAAACGAGCCATAAAAGAAATTGAATCCCTCAGGTAATTTATAAATTAATAGCTAACTGCATTTTAAAGATTATTTATTTTAAAGAATAAATAAACATCCCCCCATGAGCAAAATGCTCAATAAACCATGAAAGGAAATACCATGATCGAAGTAAATTCATTTGCTGAACTCCGTACCACCAAGCCTTCTGCATCAGGCGAAATCGCATTTCTTAAACGTTATTACGACAAGGATTCAACTTTTAATGGCGGCGGCCGCTTCGCAGGTTTTATTGACACCAAGGGGAAAGCGCCTGCGGATGACAATGGCACCATTGCGGTATCTTCTGCCGGAGATTATTACTGGCAACGTATTATTGATGATGTTTCTACTATCAATATTTTCCATTTTGGCGGTAAGCGCTTACGTGGTTCGGCTTCATTTGATGCAGACAACGGCACGGTTAACCACGACGCCTGCATTAACATGTATCGCTGGGCCAAAAGCTTTGTATCACCGATCGATGATGCGTCCAAAAGCCCTATCCGTGATATCGGTATTCGTTTTCCAGCCGGTAAGTTCATCATTAACCCTGTTGATTTAACCGGTGAGGGTGAACTGCCATTTTTCAATATGTATGGCGACGACTGCGAATATGGCGTTGCGCCCAGAACAATTATTACCTCTGATAAATCTGCTAATACAGTATTCAAGGTTAAAGCGCGACGTACGGCTATTCGCGGTATTTTCTGGGATGGTCAGGCGACCGCCGATACCACTGCAAATACCGGCGCAATTACCTCTGCCATGGTAAGTAATCAGCAGCCATTTTTTCAAAACATTACGATCGAAGGGCAGTATATTAATGTCACCTGTTTTCGTGCAGAAAACACCGGTAACTCCGTGTTCAAGTTTATTGATACGCTTGATACACGACTGGATCAGATCTACTCCAAAAATACCTATAGTCGGGTATTTGACATCACCTGGTCTGATTCAACTCAGGGTAACTGGGACCATTCCACGGCCGTGGAGTTAACCAACTCCAACTTCCAGTATGGTTATGGTGAAGCCACGCTATTTATGCCGCGCGTGGGCCAGGGGCTGATTCGTAATGTGTGGATTGAGCACACGCGATTCCCTGGCGATCTAAGTAATGGTCAGTGGATCATTGATGCGCTGAGCATTGAATCTTCCGTTAACCCCTTAAAGCTCAATTATTCACGCGTACTAATGCGCCAGCTGAGCTTGCAGTCTGGTGCCAGCATTGATACCGAGCGCACCGGTTCTGCGCTGCTTTCAAGCTATGAACATGGCTGGCGGCGTGATGAGAACTATGGCACTGAGATGACCGGCTCAATGAAGGCGGGCTGGTACTCGGGTCATCGCGTGACCAATAACAGTGATACCGATAAGTGGTTCCGCGTGGGTTCGTTTAATTTCCGTCATGCTAACCAGCACTGGCATCTGGAATTTAACGGCAAAACCCTGCGTGATACCGCCACCTCACCAACCGTTAATCCGTTGTTGAGTAATGTTTGCGGTAAGACCCTGATTAACTTCTATCGTGGGTCAAGCTCGGTAGGCGGTAATATGCATTTTGAAGGGGATTCAGGCGTAAGCGACTGCTATTTGCTTTCTACTAACGACGGTGCAACCTGTGAAGCATGGGTTAAATTGAAGGCGCAGAGCGGGGATGTCGTGGTTAATCTCATTACCACCGGCCCAACCCACTTTGATGAAGGTCAGAGCTCGCTGTTCTATCCTGATTTTACCGAAGATAAGACGTTAAATCTCGAGAACAAAAGTCGTGTGGCTCTGTCAACCGTGATGAATTATCACAATGGCGCAGCTGGCGTTGGTTTTGACGGCAAGGTCGTTACGCTGGCTTCGGAAGTGACTTCGGCACCTGCTGCCTCCGCGACACCAGCGGGGTATATCACCGTTAAGATCAATGGCGTTAACCGCAAGCTCGCGTATTTCTAATCACTTCAAACAGCGTTTATCCCAAGGCGCACTCTTCGGAGTGCGTTTAAATATAAACGTCTTCGGCAATTATCCGTTCTGTGATTTTTTGAAAATAGTAAAGCCAGGGTGAATGACTGACAGTCACTCCCTGGCTATACGTTTATTTTTTGCGTGTATGAAAAATAAACTGCGTGATGTTAATGCGTTTTTTGGCTGAGTTATAAAAGGAAAATTTATGTCTGATATGATTGTTATTTCTCCTCCTGTGGTTACTACGGGCGACAGTAGTGTGATGTATCCCGGTGGTAATGGCGGCGGCGCAGCAGCAGGCGGCCCGCCACCCAATGTAAGATATGCGACAGAATTGCATGGTGGGAGTTATTACCGCAACGCCACACCCGTTATAGCGAAAGATTTAAAAGGTAATTTATCTGAGGAAAAGAAATTAGAAAATGCGATGTGGTGGTTTAAAAACTGCGTGTTCATTAATCTGTGTGAGACCGCAGTAAACCCTGTTGGAGAGTTAGCTAAGCGGTTTGACACGCCCGAGCGAATTAATTTCTCCCCTGATAATGGTCCGCCTCAGTTAAGCAACTCTCCTTATGCAATTGCAGCTGCGCTAAGCAATTTTTTATGGGGTAATGGCAGAACAATGAGTGTGGATATCGGTGCACTTTCATTGCAATTTATTCAGGCAGGTAACATCCCTGGTTTCAATGAACGAATGAATGCAATCGGCAACCCGGGACGTCATGATCTGACATTTTCGTTCCCTTATAACACAGCCAGCTCTAATGTGTTTATGCCTTATATTCTGGGCAATATTACGCTGCAACTTGACGGTACTTTTACCCGTAATGCTACCGGAACCTGGTCTTTTGATGGCGTGGTCAGAGCTCAGGCGCCAGATTTATATGATTTCAACGCTAGTACGCACCGAAGTAAAACTAACGAAGACTTGACCACCATCGGTCGATGGATGGGCGAGCGCTTCAACGGTGTGCCTTATAAGATAGAAATTAATGGTGAAACCGCTGTTAAGTTCTAAAAGGTAAACGAGTAAGATTTTCATCTTGTTGCCTGAAGGAGGAGTCATATGAAAGGCGTAGTAAAATTTTTAGTTATGACCGCCATAGCGTCAGGCGTGCTTGCTTTAGCTGCGATGATTGTTCTGATTATCTGGAGCAGACCTTCAAAGGTCAAAGCTTCCGACGTTGAAGCATGTCGCCACTATGATAATCAGGCAATCATGTCAAAGGTTATCAGGGCTAAATCGGGTGACAGGTCTCCGTGGAAAAGCTTCTCTGATGCTCAGGATGTCGCTGAGAAAAGTGGAATGCTTATCGACCCCGATCAGATATCATTTGGTAATGATATTTGGCTGGTTCCTTTCACTCAGCGCACAGGCCAGTCGGTGACCGAGGCGTACTTCGGCATGCTGGACTGTACAACCGATAATGTTGAATTTAGTAAAAAGTGACGCCAACCCTCATTGGTAAGACGGTATCACAAGGCGCATTCCTGGAGTGCGCCTGATGATATTAGCTGCCATAACACGCCTCCCGTTAACGGTTAGCTACGCTGACCCCTCTCTGCATTAAAACGATGCGCTTATTCTCTTCAGTTATCTGCGAAACAGTGTCTTCTTCGTTATCCGGGGTGAAAGTTCAGGCTGGTCCAGCTTGCCTTGCTGCACGCTAAAATGCCCGACAGCGGCGGTTGTTGTTATCACCGGCGCAAAAGCGCATAAAAAAAGGCCGCTTGCGCGACCTTTTTTGCCAACTGTGCTGGATTACGCCGCTTTCAGCGCTTTCACATCGATGTCTGAACGGAAGATGCCGTGCTTTGATGCCTGCTCTTCAAAGAAATCGTTCAGCGCGCGTACCACGCTTTCACCCTGAATCAGCAGTGTATCTTCAATAGCCTGACCGCTTTTCTTCACGATGTAACTTACTGACCAGCTCATAGGTTGTGCATTCATTTTATTCACTCCGCTTCATGTCATCGCTTATTTCGCCTTACCTTATTAATCGACCACATCACATCGAAACTTTACTGCTTTCTGTAAAATTTCCGCGCCCGCAGCGGCCAGTGTGCCGCGTTACGCTGAACTCAGCTTGCGCCGATTTCTTCTGGCCCGCATTTTGAGTTAGGCTGTTGGCGGGCAGAAAGACCTGCTGAGCGGCATCAGGGTGCGCTAATCAGCCCGGGCCTGGGGTCGTTATGGCGGCGAGCAGGCCGTTTATTTTCCAGGGGACGTAAAATGAAAAATGTTGTTCTGAGCATACTGGCGAAAATTTCTAAAATGGATGTCACCACCAAGCAGCTGAGCGCCAGAGTAGAAGCGCAGTCGCTGCTGATCGGCGCGCTGGTGCTGACTGTAGGGAAAAATGGCGGCGTCATTAATATGATTGAGAGCGTCAACAAGGCGATCAATTCGGTGCTGAACTCAGCGGAAGACGATGCCGGTTTAAAATCAGATGCGGCGATTTTGCTCGGCGAGTTTCAGGAACTGCTGGCGATTTCAAAGCTGATCGAAAGTGAGGATCCTGAAGTCGACCATCAGGAGCTTTCGGCGCTGACCATCGCTGCGGAGGCCGAGCTGGAAAATAAAAAATAGTGGCCGATAGCCCGTTTTCCCTTCATTAATGTCGCTTTTACCTCGGCGGGCCTTGCCGGACCCGCTGCATTATTCTTGCTCGATCCCCCCTCAGTTAACCTTTGTCACACTTCTGCACTGGCTGGCCAGCCGCATGCGATCGTCTTTCTGTGAAACAGGCGTCACAAAAAAAGGGCGCACTTCGCTTAAAATTTAAGTAAACTTAAGTTTCAGAGTGATTTTTCAGGAGTGTAATATGGCGAGTTTTAACATTTCGATTGAACTGCGTGGGGAAGACGATGCGGCAGCTGACTATCGACGGCTGCGCAGCAAAATGAGCGAGCACGGTTTCAGGCACAGCGTCTCGGATAAAACCGGCACGCATTTTCGTCTGCCGCGTGATGAATATACCTGGTCAGGGTATGCCACGCGCCACGAGGTACTGGATAAAGTCTATCTGATTCTGGTGGAGTTTATTCCCGATCCCGGCGTGATGGTCACCGAAGCGGCCGGACGGGCGTGGCGCGGGCTGAAAGAAATCGATCTCTCGTGACGGTTATCACGGCTGCCGCCTGGCAGCCTGCTGTCATCGCCGGCGTCAGCCGATCGTTTTTTCTGGCGTATCCTCGCCAAAAAAGGGACGGCTTGCCGGGCACGCTGCCGTTTCGGCTGCTATCTTTAACCGGCAGCGAATCCCCCTGAGCGGCGGGGCGCAGAGTCGATACCTGCCTGAGAGCGCAAACAAACTTGACCTGGTTTGTTTACCGGGAGGCACCCGGCGCTGCAACTTCAGTCACGCTCTTTATCCGCGTCGTCGGCACCGTAATAGAGCTGGCCTAATTTAATTAAGGGCCTGCCCTGCGATTTACGATGCAGGTTAGTGTCGCGCAGCGAGTAAACACAGCCACAATATTCCTGCTGATAGAACTGCTCGCGCTTGCTGATCTCAATCATGCGCGACGATCCGCCCTGTTTCCGCCAGTTATAGTCCCAGTAAGTCAGGCCATAGCCCGCGGCGGCGCGATGCCCACAGTCGTTGATCTGCTTCAAATCTTTCCAGCGCGAAATGCCCAGCGAGCTACTGATCACGTTGAAGCCGTGTTCCGCGCCGTACAGCGCGGTGCGCTCGAAGCGCATATCAAAACACATGGTGCAGCGCGGACCGCGTTCCGGTTCCCACTCCATGCCTTTGGCACGTTCAAACCAGTTATCGGTATCGTAATCGGCGTCGACGAAGGGCACGTTGTGCTTTTCGGCAAAACGAATATTTTCTTCTTTGCGGAGAAGATATTCCTTTTGCGGATGGATATTAGGGTTATAGAAAAAGATGGTGTACTCGATGCCAGAAGCCTGAATGGCTTCCATCACTTCTCCTGAGCAGGGCGCGCAGCAGGAGTGCAGCAGCAGTTTTTTTTCACCGGCGGGCAAGGTAAGAAGAGGGCGTTCAAATTCCTGCATGGGATATCCACAAATCGATTAACGGTTAGCGCGCACCATAACAAGAATGGCGGCGAGGGTTAACCGCTAATGTGGTTCTGCTACGGTAAACAGCCTGCTAACGGTCGATTATCAGGCATCGCAGAAGCCGGTTTTCTCCAGCAGGCGGCGCGCATAATCGAGCTCTTCGCTCGACGCGCCTTTACTGGCTTCGCGCATCAGGCAGTCGTCATTGTTTAACATCGGCGGACGACCGTAGCCCGGTTTGTCATACCACTCCAGCGACCAGCGGTTGGTGTGGCGATAATGATAAATCGTCAGCCAGCGGCTGCAGTTGGCCGGATAGCCGCTGAGCACCTCAACTTTTTGCTGTGTGAGCGTGCCCATTAATGAGGACAGAAAGCTAAGAAACTCGGGAACTTTTATCGCGCCGGTGATGGTTATCATAGGGACCTTGCTGGGCAACAGCGCACGCCTCGAAAAAGCGTCGCCTGAAATTCTGAATATTGACTATAGCCGCAAGGGGTAATAATTCCCGTTCCTGATGAATAAAAAGTAAAAAAGTTGACCGGGCGCGCGATTTTTACGCGGCGTAAGGCCAAAAAGGCTGCGTGGTAAAAGAGACGCTCATACCAGATTAATCTGTTTCCTGCGCAAAAGTCCCCCAACTTAACTAAATTAAAGTAAACTTAAATCTCATTTCTCGACAGGGTAAGGGGTACCATATGGCTAGTTATACCATCCGCGTTGAACTACGCGATGCCACGGCAGAGGATTATGAAAACTTGCATGAACGGATGAAACATCACGGCTTCCGGCGCAGCCTGATTTGCAAGCAGGGCACCGTTTACTGGTTGCCGCATGAGGAGTATGTCTGCGTCAGTTTTGATACACGACAGGAGATTCTCGATCGCGCTTTTCAACTGGCCACTGAGGTCAACGTCAATCCGGCAGTGCTGGTCACGGAATCGACCGGCCGCACCTGGCGGGGACTTGAGGCACTGGACTGCCTGTAAAACAGGCACACATTAACCCCACCCGATTACGCGACGCCGCTGGCTAACGTGATCGGGTGGTCTTGCCGCGGAGGCGCACGAACTAACTGGCACCAGGCAGGTAAGCGCCGCTGGCGATAAACCAGACCAGCAAACCCACGCCGGCGATAATGATCGCGATGGGAAAAAGCACACCGATACGCATCTCTGTTTCCTTGAGGTTGAACTGCGCGCAACTGGCGCAACGGACCGGAATTATAACGGCTATTGTCGCCCGGCAACAGCGCTTGCCTCGCACCCTCCACAACAAAAAAAGGGCCACACACCTTGCGGCAGTGGCCAAAAAAACTCTCCCATTCGCGCTGCGGCACATGTTTCCGCATAAACGCATTGATGACAGCACGTCATCGCTGGCGCCACTCACTGAGCAGCGCCAGCGCTGCGGTCCCGGCATCGTCCTGCTAGCAACCATATTAAAGATAACTTAAATAAAATTGCAAGCTTATTGCGCGCTCAATGAAAAAAAGTCAGTGACGGTAATCTGTCGCTACGCCTGAGTCGTGGTTTTTTGCCGATAACGACGATGCTCTATCAGCGTGCCTGCCAGGCTCACCGGCGTTTGATTAGATCGCAGGGAAGGGTAATCGTCATTCAGCGGCACCAGTTCGAACACCTCTTCACCTTCCACCATGCCGCGCGGCCGGTATTTCGCAAACAGCGCTTCGCTGCCGGTGGCGGCCACCACAAAATCACCGGGTATCGGCGTAACCGCCGGGTCGATGATGATGGCATCACCGGCTCGAAATTCCGGCTCCATCGCGTTACCGGTAATGATCAGGGCGAAGGCAGCACCGGAGAGATCCACATTACTCTGTAGCCAGCTAACCTGTTCAGGCGACTCAAGAAAGGCGGTGCCGCGCCAGTTAACGGCCTGCTGATAGCTGATGATCGGCACCGCATGCGCGCGCTCCGTCGGGCTGGTGGGCAGCATAAACAGATCGCCTTCACCATCAAAAACCCAGGCGGGCGTGCAGCCGAGTGCCGCCGCAACCCGCAGCAGGTTTTCCCCGCGCGGCACGGTTTCGTCCTTCTCCCACTGAGAAATCGCGACGTGTGAAACGCCGACTTTTGCCGCTAACGCTTTCTGCGTGAGCCGGCATTCTTTGCGTCTCGCCCGAATGCGATCGCCGATAGTTTGTCTGTTCATAGTTAAGTAACCTTAAATGAGCTTGACTTAAGTTTTCTTTAGATAAATAATTTAAGTATTCTTTATCTTTGGCTGGTGCTAATCAGTCAATTGGTTAACGAAGCTGAATTACCCGCTCTTTCACAACGGACATGATGTCCTATAGCCGCCGAACAGGTGGCAATTCTTTGCAGTGATTTCCTGCATTTATAACGTCAGGCCCCGCTACGTCCGTCGCGAGGTGCCTGCACTCTCCCTGATACGTTTTTTTCTCACAATTATGCACCCGTGCTGGCGCCTTGCTTTTGGCGCTGCCTGGTGCGCTATGGCAGTTCATTAGTGACGTCAGGAGGCATCATGACCACATTTTATTGCATCGCCAGCAGCGCTCGCCGTTGCCCGCTTTGTACTCCGCAGGCGCTTTACCTGCCTTATAACCGCACCCGTTTTGGGGCAATACCATGGGCATCAGGATTTCCCGCGCACGCTAAACCACCACGACTTACCCGCACCACCAGACTTTGGCTGATTGTTAACACGCAGAAGCACAAGCAAATGCATGAGCTTCTGAAATGAGGGCGGGTTGTTGTCAACGCGACCGGCTACCCGAGCGGGAATCGCGTTTCTTACGACAACCTCATTTGTGGCAGGTTTTAGCGGAAATAACGATGAGCAAATATCCCTTTTTATCCTTGTTAACGTTTTTTAGCCAAGTCGAAGAGGTGTGGCATGGAAAGTAGTTTGATTACCAGCATCGGCGCACTCCTTCTTGGCGGTAGTGCCGCGGCACTGTTCTGGAAACCCCTGATGGCGGGCTTAGCCACCATTATCACCAGCAATCGGGCAGGAGGTGAAATTATTACCAGCTACAAAGAGCAGGTCGTGTGGCTTAAGGAAGCCAACATCGCGCTCAGAAAAGAGAACGACGATCTGCGTACGCGTCATGAACAGAACATGCGTTGCATCTCTTCACTCGAAACCGATATGCGCCTGATGAAGAACTCGCTTGGCATCCTGCGCACAATGACCGAGGTTGAGCAAAGCGACAAGTTCAGTAAGGAGATCAATCGTTTAATCACCACTTTGGAGACTATCAGCGATGACAACTGTTAACGACTCAATACGGCCCCGGAACTTCAGGCGCAACATCATACTCGGCAGTATTCTGCTGATTGCCGCGGTGTTCTGCGTGGTGATGACGGTGATTTTTGCCTACGTCAGTAATCAGGCAAACCAACAGCTGGACAGTATTCGTAAGGATTATCGTGAAGCGGCTATGCGCCGCGAAGCCAAGGTCGATGCGGTATCTGAACAGGTAAAGCAATTACAGCACAAACTGGATGTGCTGCCGAACCGGACGGCGGACATGACGGCAGATAAAGTCAAGTCGGTGGTTAAGGAAGAAAACGCCCGTTAAGCACCTTGGCAGTGGCGTTTATGTTGTCACTGCCTGTTTTACCCCCCCAAGGAATTAGCCATGAATGTTACCCCTTTAATCTGGAGCGCTTTTAACGCGCTGCTTTTCTTTAAAAAGACGCAGGAGTCTACTATGTCCGATATCAATGCAGTTACCCCAAATACCGCCGCAAACCCTGAGCAAAATCTGGTCGATTCGGCAGCGGTACAAAGTGCGCAACCCGCCGCGACAGCGGCAGAAACGCCCACTGAGGCCAGCCCACGCGACCCGATGTTTGATGCTCCGCCCGCGCGTACGATTGACGCTGTCGAAGAGGCGTCAACCGCCGCACCGGCGGCCACCGCGCCAGCCGAAAAAGCTACCGATGCCGCCGATGCCGTCAGCGCCGCACCGCTGGAAGCCGCACCAGCCGCGCCGAAAGCGGTAACCGCTGCACCAGTAGATGTTGCCGCTGAGCCAGCCGCACCTAATGCTGATGCTGCGCCCGCTGAACCGGCCGATGTCGTCGCAACTGCCAGCGCCGCGCCGGAAGCGGTAACCGCTGCGCCGGTCGATGTTGCCGCTGCGCCAGCCGATGTTGCCGCTGAGCCAGCCGCGCCTAATGCTGATGCTGCACCCGCTGAACCGGCCGATGTCGCCGCAACCACCAGCGCCGCACCCGCTGAAGCCGCACCGGCCGCACCGATTGAGATCCCTCCGGCGCTCAGCAGCACGCCGACGGCGGATAACGCGGTAGCTTATCCGTCTGAAGCGGATGAGCAGCAGAGCGTGCACGACGCGGTAACCGCAGGCGTGAATGATTTTGAACAGGCGTTTGATTTTGTTGAGCAAGGCATTGCCCGGCTGGGGCAGGCGGCTAAAGATGAACTGAAGCTGCTGGCGAAGAAGTATCTGTAAGTCATGAACCGGCCCGCGATGGCGGGCCGGTGAACAGCTCGGTTATACGTTACCCACGCTGGCACTGGTGATATCAGTCGGCGAGGTCGCCGCCAGTCCAGGTACCAGAATCACCTTGCGACAATCCTCTTTACGCTTCTCAAAAATTTTATACGCCTCTGCCGCATCGTTAAGCGGCAGATGATGCGTCACGATCTCTTCCGGCGTCAGCAGCCCTTTTTCAATCAGCGCCAGCAATTCCGGCAGATAGGCGTGCACGTGCGTCTGACCCATTTTAAAGGTCAGACCTTTATCGAAGGCGTCGCCAAACAGGAAGCCGTGAATAAATCCGGCATAAACGCCCGGCACGCTGACGATGCCGCCGCGACGTACCGCGGCAATACACTGGCGTAGCGCTTTGCCGCTGCTGCCTTCCAGTTTCAGGTTGGTCAGAATGGTTTCGGTGGTGCTGCCTTTAGCCTCAAAGCCCACTGCATCAATCACCGCATCGACGCCGCGATTGCCCGCGGTGTGTTCGATGATCGCTTCTGCCGGATCGTCAATTTCATCAAAGTTGATCGGGATAACACCGTAACGCTGCTGAGCAAACTGCAGGCGATACGGGTGATGATCGACCATAAAGATCTGTTCCGCACCGGCATAGCGGGCGCAGGCGGCAGCCAGCAGGCCAACCGGCCCGGCACCAAAAATGGCCAGGCTGGAGCCTTTGCTCACCTGGGCATTTTTTACCGCCTGCCAGGCAGTGGGCAGGATATCGGTCAGGAACAGCACTTTATCGTCTGACAACGTCTGCGGCACTTTGAACGGGCCGGTGTTGGCTTTCGGTACGCGCACGTATTCCGCCTGGCCGCCCGGCACGCCGCCGTAAAGGTGACTGAAGCCAAACAGCGCCGCCGGAGGTGGAATCTGCTTTTTATTGATGATAGCGCCACGGCCGCTGTTGGTGTTTTCACAGGCAGCAAACTGATCGAGATGACAGAAGAAACATTCGCCGCAGGCGATAACAAAAGGAATGATGACGCGATCGCCTTTCTGCACCGCGGTGACGTCGCGGCCGGTTTCCACCACTTCGCCCATGAACTCATGGCCAAAAATATCACCGTGTTTGGTCTGTGGAATTTTGCCGCGATAAAGGTGCAGATCGGATCCACAAATCGCCGTGGCGGTAACGCGAAGAATAATGTCGTCCTGCGCTTCAATAATCGGATCGGCAACATTATCAACGCTGACATTGTGCGGACCATGATAGGTCAATGCTTTCACGAATACGCTCCTGTAGCACAAAGGGGAGTCTATTAGTGTAGCCAAGCTCCGGCAGACGTTTCGATTTCTACTGTATAAATAAACAAGCGAAACGGCTTCCGATTATTCTTAAGGACGAAACGGGATTATCCGCTACGCTTTAAAAGGTAGTCAGGATTTTTATCCAATATCCAACCAGAGGGAAACGAGCATGAGTGATGAAATCGAAGTAACACCGAAAACGAAAACCGATTATCTGCGTGACGTCGCTTCACAGTTGAAAGAGATGCGCCACTACGCAGAAAACAACACCAAGACGCTCTCTTCTCAGTATCTGGCTTTCGAAGCCGGCGAATACAAAGATGATGAATTCGCGGGACGCATCAATACACTGCTGAACGAGCAGGGCACACTGATGGAAGATATTGATGTCCTGATTGAGGACCTGGAGATTTCTGTCAATCGCAGCGAGCAGGAAGGCTAAGCCCGCTGATTGATACAGTTTGATACAGAAAAATAAAACGGCCCGCAGAACAGTGCGGGCCGTTTTTTTTGCTTATTCTGCCACCAGCCACATGTCGGCTTCTTCAAACATCTCTTCAATGATGCGCGCCATAATGGCCTTGTCACCTTTGCTGGCGTCGGTATCAATCGCGTTACGCTGCATCGGCTTTACTTTCACTTCCATCGCCGGAAAGACACGCTGAATGCGCTTGGTCAGCTCTTCTAAAATCATCTCATTTGCGCCGGGCAACCCTGCCACGTTGCGCTTATCGTAAACCAGTTCCACAAACATTTTTATTGCCCTTATTGAGACACGCTTTCATTGCATATCATAATACTGGTTGCGTATACAGTATCAAGTAAAAAACGCCGTGGCTCAGGGTTTATCACGTGAAGGTTGTATATCGGGCGACTATTTGGCAGATTGTGGAAATTATTTCATAGCGCAATTGCTACAGGGAAAACCCATGAAACAACTGGTCGTCGACATCTTATTGAAGCTGGCAAAAATGGATGTTGATACAAAAGAGCTCACCGCGCAGGTCGAAGCGCAATCACTGCTAATTGCGGCGCTGCTGATCAACGCCAGAAACACCAACGATCAGAGTATTTCCGACACCGTTCAGGATGCGATTGTCACCGCGTCGCGCTCCTCCACTGATTTTCTGCAAACCGATGTCGATCTGCTGCTGACCCACGTCAACCGCCTGCTCGCCGTCACCAGCTACGTCGAAAGCAAAACCGCCTGACGTCGGGCTACCTCTGGTAGTGAAAACTGCCGCACCTCCAGAGGCCGCTTCACTTTACAGCTCGTTCTTACGGCAGAACTCTTCCCACGTCATGCCCAGCGCTTCAGCATGCGATTTCAGATAGGCTTCAATCGCTTCGGCGGCCACCGCTTTGTCCGGCTCGGCCAGCTGAATAGAAAACAGCATTGCATCCTGCTTCTTCTGCCGTAAAAAGGCGGCGTAAATCCGATCGGCCTGCAAATCACGCAGCTGACGCAGCGACATGCCAGCGGTGCGGGCATCGGATTCGGTCAGCTGCTCCAGCGCCTGCTGAAAATCGGGCTGCGCGGATAAAAACATACTGCGCGCAAGGACGTAATACTCTTCGGGGGTTTTCATTACCTGCTCCTGAAAATGGGCGTGCGCCCAGTGTAACTGCTATCGTTGATGCTGTCAGGCGCCCGGAAGCCGTGTGCAGCTTGCATAACCGGTGAGAAAAATTATAACGTAGCGGCCATCGCATTGATGGTTAGGGATTGAAGATGAAAAAGTGGATGTTACTGAGCGCGCTGGCGCTGGGCGGCTGTGCGCAAATCACTGATTATCAGCAGGCGGTAAAGACGCCGGCACCGGCTAATTTGCAGGGCAACTGGCAGACGTTTGGCCCGCAAAGCGGCCTGCGCAGTGATAAAGCGATCGGTAGCCTGATCGTCAGCGCATCCGGCGATACGTTGGATTGCCGTCAGTGGCAGCGCGTGATCGCAAAACCAGGTAAGTTAACCCAGCTGAACGGTGATTATGTCAACGTGACCCGCCAGCTGCGCGTGATGCCGCTGGAGCAGGAAGGCAGCGAGCTCCATTACGACGGCCTGACGTTGCGTAAAGTCGAGCGGCCAACGGTGGAGTGCCAGCAGGCGCTGCAGATGGCAGAGCAGGATGTCAAAGTGCAGGTGATTCAGAATATTGAGCCGGAAAGCCTGAAAACGCGGATTACCCAGGCCACCGAAGCGAAGCCAGCGGCTGCACAAGCCGAAAAATAACCGTAAAAAAGGGCGCATGGGTTGCGCCCTTTTTTGTTTGTTGCTTCAGCCCGTTTTAGTCCGCTTTTACCCAGACGCTTACGCTGCCGCCGTTACAGCGGAACTGTCCATTGCCCGCCTCATCACACTGCACCAGATCATCGCGATGGCCGAGATAGTCGCGCCACTGCGTATTGGCAAAGCCGTCACCCAGCGCCACGGTTTTTTCGCCTTCGTCGCCGTTGGAGAGCACCACCACGCAGCCCGGCTGTTCTGCGGTGCCGCTGCGGCTGAACGCCACGCAGTTTGGATGATCGAAATAGTTGGTCTGCACGCCGTGCGCATATTGCTGGCGCGCGCGAATCAACGCTTCCAGTTCCGGTATCACCGGCATCTCCACCTGATGTGTTTCACCGTCGCTGCCTTCGTCGCCATAGCTGGCGCCAAACAGGTCGGGATAAAACACGGTAGGCACACCTTGTTCACGCAGCAGAATCAGCGCATAGGCCAGCGGCTTAAACCAGGGTTCCACCGGCGCTTCCAGCGACTGCAACGGCTGCGTATCGTGATTGGCGACAATGGTCACCGCATGGAAGGGATCGCGCTCTACCAGCGTATTATCAAAGATGGTGCTCATGTCGTAAGAGGAGCCTGACTTTGATGCCTGATGAAAATTCATCTGCAGCGGCGCATCAAAGAGCATGGTTTTGCCTTCAACCTGATGGATATAGTTCATCAGCGTGTCGGTGTCGTGCGACCAATATTCGGCCACGATAAACATCGGGTCCTGGGCGACGTCCTGAATGTGATCGATCCACTCTTTATAGAACCAAGCCGGAATGTGCTTCACCGCATCCAGACGAAAACCGGTGCACGGCAGCTGCTCCATCATCCAGCGCGCCCAGTATTTCAGCTCTTCGGTCACCGCGGTGTTGCGGAAATCGATGTTGGCACCCATCAAATAGTCGAAGTTGCCCAGCTCGCCGTCGACCTGATCGTTCCAGCCGTCGCCGGTATAATCATTGACGATCTTAAACAGGCCGTTTTCATCCGGGTTTTCGATATGGTCAACGCCGTTGAAGCATTTGTAGTCCCAGACAAATTTTGAATACTGGCCGTTACGCACCGGGAAAGAGAACTTCGTCCAGGCTTCCGCCACGATCTCTTCGCTGCTAATTTCTTCGCGGTTGTCAGGATTGACGCGGTTTACCGCCATGGTCTCTTTTTCGTCGGCGCCCATTTTATGGTTGAGCACCACGTCCATGATCACGCCAACATTATGCTGGCGCAGTTTATCCACCGCGTTGAGTAATTGCGCTTTGTCGCCATATTTGGTGGCCTGGCTGCCTTTTTGATCAAACTCGCCAAGGTCAAACAGATCGTAGGTATCATAACCGACTGAATAGCCGCCTGATTCCCCTTTATAGGCCGGTGGCAGCCAAACCGCGCTGATACCAATTTCTCCCAGCCATGCCGCGCGTTCCGCAGCTTCAGGCCAGAGTTTGCCGCCATCCGGATAATACCAGTGGAAAAACTGCAACAACGTGGGGTTTTGCATCTCCGTGCTCCAATGTGTCTGCCTGAGAATTGAAGTATGGAGGAGGTTAAGCGAAACGCGCGGTTTAGCAGAAATATATTTCTTCTTGTTAAACCGCACAATCTAACGTAGCGGGGGATTAAGGTTAATCCTGCGGGTAAAGGATGTTGCCGCGCATCGATGTATACGTGCTGTTAAGTGATTTCTGCTTGTTAGACTGAGTCACCAAGCCGGCCAGTTCATTCATCCTTTCCTGCAGCAAAACGCGGACCTGCGCCTCATTATCAAGAATGTTGCGTAATACAGGACGCAACTGAGTCAGTGCCTGGGAAGAAATTGGCGACGCCTGTGTAGATTGCGACAGGCGTTCAACCGCACCAATGTAATCAACTTCCGTTTCGATTAGCGCATCCCAGCTTCCTGCGGAGGCCAGATGTAACATCGTCTGGCTGAGTGATAAAAGTTTCTGGTAGGTCATAAGCAGATGCGGTTCGATAGCCATTAGACAGCGTCCTGGAAGGTGGCGGGATCCAACGATTGTTTCCATGCATCGGCGATATTACGCAACAGGCCTTCAACTTCTTCCACTGCCGCCGTATCGTTATGCAGATTAGCCTGTAACAGACGGCGCACCATATAGGCATATAACGCCATCATGTTGTCCGTCAGTTCGTCGCCGCTGTTTTCTTCTAAACCATGTTTAAGACCATTTTCGATAATATTGATGGCCTTGGTAAGGGCAGCACCTTTCTGCTGGATATCATTTTCCAGCATAAACAGGCGCGCACGGACCAGCGCACTCAGTGCGCCATCGAAAAGCATAGTAACGAGCTGATCGTGATCGGCGCTCATCACGGCACTTTCCAGGCCGACGCGAGCATAGGCGGCGGCCCCTGACTGGTTATACATTTGGTGACTCCCTACTCAAGCTATTTTGAGTCAGAACTTGAGCTAAACTGCTGGGTCAAATAACTTGATGTTGCATTCATCTTGGACATAAACGCATCAAGTTGTGTAAATTGCGCTTTATAACGCGCCATCGTGGCATCAATACGGTCCTGCATCGCTTCATAGCGATCGCCCAGTAGATCCAGCTTGCTGTTAATGCCGTCGGTGGCATTTTTCATCAAGCCTTCTTTACCAACGCTGGTGCTGAGCATGTCAGTTAAGGACGTGCCTAACTGGGTACTCAGACCGGAGGTTTTACCATCACCAACAAAGAACTGCGTAACGGCCTGCGGTGTCTCATTCAGCGCCTTGGTCAGCTTGGTGTCATCAATCACCAGATTGCCCGTAGAACCGTCTGGGTTAACCGTAGGATCCTGGGTAATGCCCAGCTGTGCCAGGATTGCCACTGAACCGCCACTCTGCGGGCTGGAAATCAGACTGCGTAAACGTGCCTGCACGGTGCGAACCGTGTTATCACCCAGCAGGGCGCCATTGTTTGACGCCTGATCATCTCCTTTGGCAACCGGGGTATATTTGGTTGCGCTGGCAATGACGGCGTTAACGTTGTTATAGGCAGTGACAAAGTTCTTGATCGCGGTTTTTACTGAGTCAACCGAGCGACTTACCTCAAGATTTTCCGGTGCGGTGGTGGCCGATTTCAGGGTTAGCGTTACGCCTTCCGGCGCGCCGTTTACCGTGTTGCTGGCACTCTCAATGGCAATGCCGTTTACTTCCAGTTTGGCATTTTTTGATGCCGTCTGTACGCTCATGCCATTGCTGCTGCCGCCAGCGCTGTAGCCGATGGCCGCCTGCAAGGTATCGTCGCCTGATACGCTGATTGTCATATCATTTGAAGTACCGGTTGCTTTGGACGATAGCAACAGATGATAGTTGCCGTCGCTGCCTTTGATAGTGGTGGCGGCAACGTTGGCACCGCTGGTATTAATGGCTTTAACTACGTTAGCTAATGACGTCTGATCATCGGTTAACGTCAGCGTAATCGGTGTACCGCTGCCCTGTTGAATGGACAGCGTGCGGGTGCCGCCGGTGGTGGCGCCCAGCGGTGCCGTATTACTGGCCAGTGAGCCCGACACCAGCGTCTGTGCGGAGGCAATCTGGCTTACCGAAACCGAATAGCTCCCGACAACGGCAGAGCTGGCGGTAGTCGCGCTGAATGCCGTATTGGTACTGGTTACCGCAGTCGCATTAAAGGTATCGACTTTAGCCAATGCCGTTGTTGCCGTTTGCAGGCTCTGTAATGAGCTTTGCAATTTACCCAAAGCGGTTAATTTGCTTTGGGAATTTGTCTGTTGAGTGGTAATTGTCGTTAGCTTGGACTTTTCAGCAGCCTCTAACTTGTCATACAAAGAACTCAGATCAAGGTTGGAACCTACGCCCAGGTTACTAATGGCGGCCATGATATTTCCTTTTTCAGCTTTGCAATTGTCTACGAGTTATCGGCGGGTATGCGCGAAAGTTTACCGGTTTTTTTCTGCAGTGAAGCGCCGAGTTGAACGCCATCGGTACGCTATTTCTTACGATTAGCCGTTGCCGACAGAAACAGAGGAGAGTTGAGGTACAGCAGCAGAGCATTTACACCGATAGCGCTCTCACCTTTATAGAAGGCGGGCCGTGGCAGCCCCCCTTGCGGATCGCCGGGATGCTTTGCTGGCAACCACAGCCCAACCCCCGTTATCACGCCAGATAGCGATACCTTCCTTACAGAGAGGGGCCTCTTTTCTCTCTATATAGAAGCACACTGTTTCTCTCTGCAAAGAAGCAAACCCATTCTCTCTTAGGGAAGGTCTGTTTATCTCTGTAGAGAAGCAAACCTTTCCTTGCTTTAGCGAAACGAGCATACCGTTGCGTGCTATAGAAAATAAAAAGTCGTTTTTAGTAAACAGCATGCTGTTATGGCCGATATAGGTGTTGTCAGTAATATAGAGAAGAAAAAAGTGGGCAAATAAGCTCAATTTTTTTCAGGACGGTTTAAAAATTAAATAAAAAACGCTTTCTTTTATCTTTAGTAGGGCGGTTTTAGAGCAAGTTGAATCGCCTTACGCTTATCTGATAATAGAATAAGTAAACATTTTAATAATTAATCATCTGAAAAACAAAGAGTTTTAAAATTTTATAAACTTTTTTCTAAAGCAACCCAAAGTGGTGCCGATACATGTTATGACTGAGAGAGGTGCCAAACAGATATCTCGCTCAAACCCTAAACTAATTTAAAGGACTGTTATCATGGCCGTTATCAATACTAACATTCTGTCTCTGTCTACTCAGAACAACCTGAACAAATCTCAGTCCGCTCTGGGCACTGCGATTGAGCGTCTTTCTTCTGGTCTGCGTATCAACAGCGCGAAAGACGATGCTGCTGGTCAGGCGATTGCCAACCGTATGAGTTCTAACATCCGCGGCATGAACCAGGCTTCACGTAATGCCAACGACGGTATCTCAATGGCGCAGACTGCTGAAGGCGCACTGAACGAGATCAACACCAACTTACAGCGCGTTCGTGAGCTGGCTGTTCAGGCTAACAACGGTACCAACACCACTACCGACCTCTCTTCACTGCAGGATGAAGTTAAAGCGCGTCTGGACGAGATTGACCGTGTTGCTGGTCAGACTACTTTCAACGGCACCAAACTGCTGAACGGTTCTGCTGGTACTGGTGGTAAAGTCTCTATTCAGGTTGGCGCAAACGACAAAGAAACCATCACTCTGGACCTGTCAGGCGCTAAAGCTGACACCGCAACTCTGGGTGTGAACGGTGTTGACCTGACAACGCCAAGCGACACCGTACTGAAAACTATCGATGATGCAATTGCTAAAGTCGATACCGCTCGTAGCGGCCTGGGTGCGGTACAGAACCGTTTTGAGTCAACTATCAACAACCTGAACAACACGTCGACTAACCTGTCTGCTGCACAGTCTCGTATTCAGGATGCTGACTACGCCACTGAAGTTTCAAACATGTCACGTGCTCAGATTCTGCAACAGGCTGGTACTAACGTACTGTCTAAAGCGAACCAGGTTCCACAGGGCGTGCTGTCTCTGCTGCAGGGCTAATAGCTCAACAATATTTAAATCAAAAGGCGACGCGATGTCGCCTTTTTCATCTGCATAAATTGCTCAGGAGAATCCGTGAAAACCTTAACGTTATTTGAACCGCAATTCGTTGAGAAATTTGCCTGTGTGGGTTCGGCTTGTCCTGAGCATTGTTGTGGCGGCTGGAATATTCAGCTGGATAAAAAATCGGCTAATCGTTATTTGCAGGCGAAGCGTATCGATATCCGCGCGCTGGCGACTGAACATATCAGCGTCACCAAAAAAAGCGTGGCTAACTGGGCGCAGATTAAACTGGATGCCTCTGGCCAGTGTGGCTTTCTGGATGAGAAAAAGCTTTGCAAAATTCATGCGGGTTTAGGCGCTTCCGCCCTGAGCCATACCTGTTCCACTTATCCGCGCGTCTCTATACAAAAGCGTCGTGATGAGTTTAATACCCTGACCTTATCCTGTCCGGAAGCGGCGCGCCTGCTACTCACTCATCCTGATGGCATGCAGGTTCAGGAGAAGCAGCTGCTGCGGCAGTTGTTTAACAGCGCACCTGAATATCAGGATGCGGAAAAATTACTTAATCTGATGTGCTCGTTGTTGATGGCGAAATGTGGTGTGCAGGTCGAGCAGGGACTTTATGCCATCGCGCTACTCTGCCTGAAGCTGGATAAGGTTTCGCTGGATAATGCTGATGATGTTGCGCAGCTGGAAAACACGTTCCTGGCGCTGAGCGACTCACTGGAGAAGGGTGAGGTGGTGGCGCATATGCACGCTATTGAGCCACACTACCTACTGCATTATGCGCTACTGAATAATATGCAGCATTTTATTCAACTTCGGCCGGGCTCGCGCGGTTTTGCCACCTTCAGCCGTTATCTTCAACTGTTGAATCTTGATGCTTTGCAGGATCAGGATGATGCCAGCAAGAGCCAGCTGATGGCCGAAAACAGTCTGTTATGGCAGCAGAAGGTTTTACCGCTTCTGCAGGACTCACCCTGGCTGATCGGCAACTATTTCCAGTATCGTATTTATCACGATCGCTTTCCTTCCCTGACGAGTCGTGAACCGCTCTCGGCACTCTATTTGTTAACCTCTGAATGGTTGATGATTAAGAATTTGCTGGTGGCACAGGTTAAAAGCACTGGCGAGCTGAGCCAGGATGATGTGGTCAATATTATTTATAGCTTTCACTCTCTGACCAAGCATAACAAGCAGGCCAGCGATAATTTCTACATGCATATTGATGCATTTAAAATGAATGACAACATCTCCCTGTTGCACCTGCTGAAATAGTCAGCTGACGTAAAAATGGTGTGCCTGTGATCAACGGGCGCACCGCAGGCTCTCTTTTTATCCAGATATTCTTACAGCATATTAACTTTTTCGCTTCCTTTTTCCGGAGTGTCTATGCGCTTTAATAACGACTTATTACCCGGCGCGTTGCTCAGCTTTGAGGAGATTGCGCAGCGCTATGCCGAAAAATACCCGGATGAGAAAGAGTTGACGGCGCGCGGCCTGCTGAGCCCGTCAACCAGCAACCGCAGCATGGTCATCCGCGCTATTTTCGCCAACGAAGAGAGCAACAGCCCGCTGGATGAGCTGCTGTTCGTCGCCAACGACAACGAGCGCAAAAACTACCTGCGACGGCTGGAGCACTATCTGCAGCAGCAGCTGCCGTTCCTCTATTTACGTCGCGGTGAGGCGGAGCGACGTGACAACCTGTGGCGGATCATGGGTGAAAGCCGGGTCTACGCCATGCTCGATCCCGCGTCGGCGGCGGCGCAGAACCTGTTTACCAGCCGCGGCTACACGCTGTCGATCATGCGTTACGAAGGCGAAGAGGCGTACTGGCAGCTTTATGATGCGCAGGCGCACGCCTGTTTCCCGCAGTCGCGGCGCATTCAGTTCATCGTGGTGCTGCAAAGCCCGCTGCTGAAAGTGCCGGCGGCGGTGATGCCCGGTACGCAGGTGGGGCGGCGCGTCAAGGCACGGCTGTGGCAGCGCGCCAGCCAGACGGCATTCGCTGAGGCGGTAAGGGCGCGCTATGGCGCCTGCGTCATCACCGGCACGCCATTGACCGCCAATCCGCTAACGCCGTGGGTCGAAGCGTGCCATATCGATATGCGGGAAAATGAAGAGGGGTTTCTGGCAGATAATAATGTTGATAACGGCCTGTTCTTACGTAGTGACCTACAGCGACTATTTAACAATAAATTGTTAAGCATTCATGCTGATTCTGGCGAAGTTTTCATCGCTTCGGCTGACGCGACAGAAAATAAACTCAGTGAGTTTTATCAACAGATTAGCGGCAAGCCTTGCCAGCTCTGGCATCTTGTTCCGGCCACCACCCGCGAGCGCCTGCGCCGCCTGCGTTAACCCCAATTGGCAGTGATAAACGTCGCTGCCATTGTTAAGAATATTCTGAATAGCCTCGCTTTACCCCGTCTATTCCACCAATCAAATACCCTACAGGATCGGATAATCATGCCGATAACATCTTTAACGCAGGGTAGTCAATGTGAACGATTTCTATACCGCCGATGGAGTAATGGACAAGCACTCGCTGTGGCAGCGCTACATCCCGCTGGTGCGCCACGAAGCGCTACGCCTGCAGGTGCGTTTGCCCGCCAGCGTAGAGCTGGATGATTTATTGCAGGCTGGTGGGATTGGCTTATTGAATGCCGTTGAGCGCTACGACGCGCTACAGGGCACAGCCTTTACCACCTATGCCGTGCAGCGTATTCGTGGCGCGATGCTGGATGAATTGCGCAGCCGCGACTGGGCACCCCGCAGCGTGCGTCGTAACGCGCGTGAGGTCTCCGGTGCCATGCATCGCGTTGAGCAGTCCTTAGGGCGGGCGGCAACCGAGCAGGAGGTGGCTCAACAGCTGGATGTTTCGCTGGAAGAGTACCGGCAAATGTTGCTCGACACGAACAATAGCCAGCTTTTCTCCTACGACGAATATCGTGAAGAACACGGCGATAGTGCGGAGCTGGTGACGGAAGGGCACGAAGAGGCAAATCCGCTTCATCAGTTGATGGAAGGGAGTCTGCGTGAACGTGTCATCGAAGCTATCGAAGCCTTGCCCGATCGCGAAAAGATGGTGCTGACACTGTATTACCAGGAAGAACTGAATCTGAAAGAGATTGGCGCAGTGCTGGACGTGGGGGAATCACGGGTCAGCCAACTGCACAGTCAGGCGATAAAACGTCTGCGTGCCCGGTTAACGGGAGCGCGCTGACAGCATCAGTTCTCGCTTACCAGAAGATAACCGGGGACTTTTGAATGGGAACCAGAACAAAAACAAGACCGTTAAGCCGTTACTTGAAAGACTACAAACACAGCCAGACCAACTGTTCACATTGTGACAAAGTGCTGGATCGTATGGCGCTGGTGTTTCGTGGTCAGATCATTAACAAAGAAGCCATTGCCCGGATGGATCAGCCGATCGACGATCTGGTGTGGATGAAATTGCAGAATGAGCTGACCGCGCTGTGCCGTTTTTGCAGCGATATTTTCTGCAACACGCACCCTAACTATTTCGACATCATGGCGTTCAAACAGTATCTGTTTGAAGAGACCGAGATGAGCCACAGCACCATTCGTGAGTATGTGGTTCGCCTGCGTCGTCTTGACGACATGTTGAAAGCGAAAAACTTTCCGCCAGAACGACTCAGCGGCAACAGCTGGCATGAGTGTCTTGAGCAGGATTTGCCCGATGCGGGGAACAATAACTACCGTATCGCGCTGCGTAAGTATGACCAGTTTTTAGGCTGGCAGCGCGCTTAGCAGGATGACCGCGAGGTCATCTTCTGCAACACTGTAAGGATAACTGAGTCAAACGAGCGTGGAGGCTACGTTGTCCTTACAATCCCTTATTCCTTTCCCCAAGCTGGAACTGCTCGGCGCCCCAACGCCCTTAGAGCATCTGCCGCGATTTTCCGATTTCCTTGGCCGTGATATTTTCATCAAACGTGACGACCTGACGCCGATGGCGCTGGGCGGCAACAAGCTGCGCAAGCTGGAATATCTGGCCGCCGACGCGCTGCGTCAGGGTGCCGATGTGCTGCTCACCGCCGGTGCTATTCAGTCAAATCATGTTCGCCAGACCGCCGCCGTAGCCGCAAAGCTGGGGCTGAAGTGCGTCGCGCTGCTGGAAAACCCGCTGGCAACTTCCGCCGATAACTACCTGCACAACGGTAACCGCCTGCTGCTCGATCTGCTGGATGCTGAAATCGTGATGGTGAATGCCCTGCACGATCCGCAGGCGCAGCTGGAGGAAGAAGCCACGCGCCTTGAAGCACAGGGTTTTCGCCCTTATGTTGTACCGGTTGGCGGCTCTAATGCGCTGGGCGCGCTGGGCTACATCGAGTGCGCGCAGGAGATCGCCCATCAGAGCGAAGGCGTGGTCGATTTTGCCGCCGTGGTGGTCGCCTCGGGCAGCGCAGGTACTCACGCCGGGCTGGCGGTGGGCCTGGAACAACTGCTGCCGGAAAGCGAGCTAATTGGCGTGACGGTTTCGCGCAAAGCTGATGAACAGCGGCCGAAAGTGGCGCTGATTCAACAGCAGCTGGCGCAGTCGATGAACCTCACCAGCCAGGCGCCAATCGTCTTATGGGATGACTATTTTGCCCCGCGCTACGGCGAGCCAAATGAAGAGGGCATGGAGGCGATCAAACTGCTGGCGCGGCTCGAAGGCATCTTCCTCGATCCGGTTTACACCGGCAAGGCGATGGCCGGGCTGATCGACGGTATTCGTCAACAGCGCTTTCGCCGCGAAGGCCCGCTGCTGTTTATTCATACCGGCGGTGCGCCTGCGTTATTTGCTTATCACCCTTCGGTCTAATTTCGCCAGATAAACTACGCTAGAATCGCACAGTAAAAATAACGGCGGCAGTTTGCCGCTGATGTGGGGACCGGCCTGCGGGCCTAAAATCATAACAACGGGGTACTGATATGAACTTTTCTCTGGCTCGTCGCCACCTGGTGATGGGAGCAGTTGCGCTGGCGCTGGTTGCCGGTGTGAATGTGAAAACGCACGCGGCTGAAAACCTGCTTAACAAGGTCAAAGAGCGCGGCACGCTGCTGGTCGGTCTGGAAGGCACTTATCCGCCGTTCAGCTTCCAGGATGAAAACGGTAAGCTCACCGGTTTTGAGGTGGAATTTGCCGAGCAGCTGGCGCAGCACCTTGGCCTGAAGGCGAGCCTGAAGCCAACCAAATGGGATGGCATGCTGGCGTCGCTGGATTCCAAACGCATCGACGTGGTGATCAATCAGGTGACCATCTCCGCCGATCGTAAGAAAAAATATGACTTCTCCACGCCATACACCGTTTCCGGTATTCAGGCACTGACGCGTAAAGACAAAGCGGGCAGCGTGAACAAGCCGGAAGATCTGGCCAGCAAAAAAGTGGGCGTCGGTCTCGGCTCGAACTATGAGCAGTGGCTGCGCGAGAACGTGAAGGGCGTCGACATCCGTACCTACGATGATGACCCAACCAAGTATCAGGATCTGCGTTCTGGTCGTCTTGATGCGATCCTGGTCGATCGTCTGGCCGCGCTGGATCTGGTGAAGAAAACCGGCAACACCATGGCGGTAGCGGGCCCGGCCTTCTCCCGTCAGGAGTCAGGCGTGGCGCTGCGTAAGGGCAATGACGATCTGCTGAAGGCGATCGATCAGGCCATCGCCGAGATGCAGAAAGATGGTTCGCTGAGCAAACTGTCACAGAAATGGTTTGGCGCGGACGTGACTAAATAATGCAAGAAAGTATTCAACTGGTGCTGGATTCAGCACCTTTTTTATTAAAAGGGGCGCTGTTTACCCTGCAGCTGAGCATCGGCGGCATGTTTTTCGGCCTGGTGCTCGGCTTTGTGCTGGCGCTGATGCGCCTGTCACGCTTCTGGCCCGTTAACTGGCTGGCACGCATTTATGTTTCCATCTTTCGTGGTACGCCGCTGATCGCTCAGCTGTTTATGATCTATTACGGCCTGCCGCAGTTTGGCATCGAACTGGATCCCATCCCGTCGGCGATGATTGGCCTGTCGCTGAATACCGCGGCCTACGCCTCGGAATCGCTGCGCGGCGCTATCGCGTCTATTGAGCGTGGACAGTGGGAAGCGGCGTCCAGCATCGGCATGACCTCATGGCAGACACTGCGTCGGGTCATCCTGCCGCAGGCGGCACGCACCGCGTTACCGCCGCTGGGCAACAGCTTTATCAGCCTGGTGAAAGATACCTCGCTGGCGGCCACCATTCAGGTGCCGGAGCTGTTTCGTCAGGCGCAGCTGATCACTTCGCGCACGCTGGAGGTATTCACCATGTATCTGGCCGCCTCGCTGATTTACTGGGTGATGGCGACGCTGCTTTCTGCCCTGCAAAACCGGCTGGAAAACCACGTTAATCGTCAGGATCGGGAGTCAAAATGAGTGCCATTGAAGTCAGTAAGCTGGTCAAGAAATTCAATGGCCAGACGGTGCTGCACGGCATCGATCTGCAGGTGGCGCGTGGTGAAGTGGTGGCGATTATCGGGCCGAGCGGCTCCGGCAAAACCACGCTATTGCGCAGCATTAATCTGCTGGAGCAGCCCGACGGCGGCACCATTCGCGTCGGTGATATCACCGTTAACGCGGAGCAATCGCTGAACAAGCAGAAAGAGCAGGTGCGACGTTTGCGTCAGCAGGTGGGCTTTGTGTTCCAGAACTTCAATCTGTTCCCGCACCGCTCGGTGCTGGAAAACATCATTGAAGGCCCGGTGATTGTGAAAGGTGAACCCAAAGCGGAGGCGATCGCCCGGGCGCGCGAGCTGCTGCTGAAGGTTGGCCTGCAGGGCAAAGAGGAGAGCTATCCGCGGCGGCTTTCTGGCGGTCAACAGCAGCGCGTGGCGATTGCCCGTGCGCTGGCGATGCGGCCGGAGGTGATTCTGTTTGATGAGCCAACCTCGGCGCTGGATCCTGAGCTGGTAGGCGAGGTGTTAAACACCATTCGTTCACTGGCGGAAGAGAAGCGCACTCTGGTGATCGTGACCCATGAAATGAGCTTTGCTCGCGACGTGGCCGATCGGGCAATCTTTATGGATCAGGGCAAGATTGTGGAGCAGGGCGCAGCAAAAATGCTGTTCTCACAGCCGCAGGAAACCCGTACCAAACAATTCCTCGAGAAATTCCTCAATAATTAACTGGAATAAAAAATTGCAGTTAAGTCTGAAAGTGTAGCGCAACTTATGCTGAATCCGTGCAGGCGGATTCAGCAAAATAAGTTGAAATAACATCCGCTAAAAATAGGTTGCCGAGTTTGTAAATAAGATTCAGTTTATTTCGACTTTTGCATATTCCACGGCCAATAATTTCTTTTAGGATAATAGCTACATTCATTGCCTGCCGGGATTGCTATTAATAGGGTCTTCGTCATGAAAGCGGACTATTCCCTGTTTGTGACCTGAATAGCCGGAGTCTGTGCAATGAATAACGGTAAAACAGAAGAGATTCTGTGGATTAATACGCTTAAAGGCGCCTGTATATTATTAGTGGTGCTTTATCATGTGGTCTTGCCCGGCTTTGCCGGTACGCTGAAATCGCTTAGCGCGGGTAGCCTGCCAGCCGAGCTGTGGGTCACGTTCAACACTGTGCTGTCGCCGCTGCGCATGCCTGCCTTCTTCTTTGTTTCCGGCCTGCTGGCGGCAAACGGCATCGTCAACCGTCCTTGGAAAAATGTCTTTACCAGCCGTATTACCAATCTGTTCTATCTCTATATTTTATGGAGCTTTATTCAGTGGATGTCGATATACGGCATTTCTACAGAAATAACCGGCCAGCGTATTTCTCAGAACCTTAATGCCTCTTATGCCGGTTCGCTGCTTGAGTTTATTAAGCTCACCTTTTTAGCTATGACTACTTCCTGGTATTTATATGGTTTGGCACTTTATTTTCTCGTGGCCAAGATTTTCCGTCGCCAGCCGTTAATATTACTCTTGTTTGCGGTGGCACTTAATTATCTGTCAGTCGAGCGGGTTATTCCTTTCTGGGGGCCGCAGAGCGTCGGACAATATTTTGTCTACTTCCTGCTGGGCGCCTACTGGAGCAGCACCATGCTGAAACTCAGCGAATGGCGACGTGAGAATATCGTGCCCTGGGCCGCGCTGGCGGTGTTAGCCGGTGTTCACATGCTGTTCGGCCTGGATAAGAGTTTGTTTATGTGCGTGTTGACCATTCTGGCCAGCGTGGCGCTGTGCCGCTATCTTAACGCCCGCTTTAACATGTCGGCCCTCAACTGGGTCGGCAAAAATACGCTGCAGATCTACGTTATCCACCGCATCTTTATCGAGTTTTTTGGTATGTCGGCGATCCTGTTCGCCCAGCGCCACGG
>Ga0308168_1000852_pt1 | contig 32315 bp, 28 predicted proteins | sample PhyCR2_FD_202133 | JGI IMG/M metagenome (GOLD analysis project Ga0308168, IMG submission 202133) | Phyllosphere microbial communities from UC Gill Tract Community Farm, Albany, California, United States - DLSLRC.R2 | ecosystem: Host-associated > Plants > Phyllosphere > Unclassified | place: USA...
GGTTCAGAATTATCTTTATGTGCTGACATGCGCGGAGGATCCCTTGACCTGATTCATAACTTCATTAAATATTAATTACCCAATTAATTAATTTCAAGCGGTGTTTTATGGCGTCCGAATCGACAACACAAACCAAAAACGCGCCCTCTATCCGACTGCTGTTCAGCGCGCTCCTGCTGGTGATGCTGCTTTCGGCTCTCGATCAGACCATCGTCTCGACGGCGCTGCCCACCATTGTGGGTGAACTGGGCGGGCTGGATAAGCTCTCCTGGGTCGTTACGGCCTATATTCTGAGTTCCACTATCGTGGTGCCGCTGTACGGCAAGTTTGGCGATCTCTTTGGCCGCAAAATCGTGCTGCAAATCGCGATCGTGCTGTTTCTGGTGGGCTCTGCCCTGTGCGGACTGGCGCAGAACATGACCCAGCTGGTGCTGATGCGCGCCCTGCAGGGGCTGGGCGGCGGCGGGCTGATGGTGATCAGCATGGCGGCGGTGGCCGATGTTATCCCGCCGGCGGATCGCGGCCGCTATCAGGGCCTGTTCGGCGGGGTCTTTGGTCTGGCGACGGTGATCGGCCCGCTGGTCGGCGGTTTTCTGGTGCAGCACGCCTCCTGGCGCTGGATTTTCTATATCAACTTGCCGCTGGGGGTGTTTGCCCTGCTGGTGATCGGCGCGGTCTTCCACGGCAGCGCGAAGCGCAATAAGCATGAGATCGACTATCTGGGGGCGATTTACCTCAGCATGGCGCTGCTGTGCATCATCCTGTTTACCAGCGAAGGGGGTACGGTCCGCGAGTGGAGCGACCCGCAGCTGTGGTGCATTCTGGCCTTTGGCCTGACGGGTATCGCCGGGTTTATCTATGAGGAGCGGCTGGCGTGGGAGCCGATTATTCCCCTGTCGCTCTTCCGGGAGCGCAGCTTCCTGCTGTGCAGTCTGATTGGCTTTATTATCGGTATGTCGCTGTTTGGATCTGTCACCTTCCTGCCGCTCTATCTGCAGATTGTCAAAGAAGCCACCCCGACCCAGGCCGGGCTACAGCTGATCCCGTTGATGGGCGGCCTGCTGCTGACCTCGATTATCAGCGGCCGCATTATCAGCCGCACCGGGAAATACCGCCTGTTCCCCATCCTTGGCACCCTGCTGGGTGTGGTCGGCATGGCGTTGCTCACGCGGATCACCATTGATTCGCCGATCTGGCAGCTGTACCTGTTTACCGGCGTGCTGGGAGCGGGGCTGGGTCTGGTAATGCAGGTCCTGGTGCTGGCGGTACAGAACAGCGTCTCTGCGGAACAGTATGGGGTGGCGACCTCGGGTGTGACGCTGTTCCGCTCCATTGGCGGGGCGATTGGCGTGGCGCTGTTTGGCGCGGTCTTCACTCACGTGTTGCAGTCAGGACTGATGGCGCGGATACCCGAGGGCACTGAACTGCCGCGGGAGATGAACCCTGTTGCGATCCACCATCTGCCTGACGCCCTGCGTCTCGACTACCTGGACGCCTTTGGCTCCGCCATTCATGCGGTATTCCTAATGGCGGCAGGGATCATGGTGCTGGCCTTTGTGCTGTCGTGGTTTTTGCGCGAGGCACCGTTGCGCAAGCGGGAGGCGTAAGGTTAGCGGTTCTGCTATTTGTTGCGAGTCGCTTTCCGAATCTGCATCACCAGGCTTGTCTTCCTTAACGCGGCTGGCGCATGCTTTGGCCTGGTCAATAAACCAGCAGAGGTTGCGATGGAACGTAAAGCAAAACTGTTTAAAAAAGGGCGGAATCAGGCGGTGTTATTGCCAGATGAGTACGCGTTTGATACGGAGAGCGTCTGGATCCGGCGGGATGAGGAGGGGAATGTTGTTTTGAGGGCTATGTCAGAGAAAGAACGGCACAGGGAGAATTTTTTGCGTTTACTGAAGCAGACGCAGGTACCTGATTCATTCCTGAGTAAGGAGGAACGCAATCAGAGCTATACGACAAGAGATCCTCTTGAAGGGTTATAGAAAATGCTGCATATGTTGGACACTAACATAGTAAGTCACCTCGTGAGGCAGCACCCCAGAGTGGTAGATCACTATTCTCGAATAGCACCAGAAGAGATGTGCATTTCAAGCGTAACGGAGGCTGAACTGCTTTACGGCGTTGCCAAAAAGCAAAGTCATGCATTGCATGAAACCATCTCGGAATTTCTTAAGACCATTACCATTTGCGACTGGGACAGTGACGCCGCAGCAATCTACGGCAAACTTCGCGCCGCAATGGAAAAGAAAGGCAAAGTAATGGGCGATCTCGATCAGCTTATTGCTGCGCATGCCCTCAGCCGGGGCACGACGATGGTGACTAACGATCGTGCATTCGGGATGGTGCAGGAGCTAACTATCGAGGACTGGACTTCCGCGGCCTGAACCTCAACGCCCGGTGGCGCTACGCTTACCGGGCCTACCATAGCCCGGTACGCATTCACCCGGCAAAACCCGTATATAACTTATCCTTCTTATTGATGCCATTTCGTTTTTTAGCCTGCCGCTGCGTTGCCGATATAGTCGATAAAACAGTTATCAAAAGGATATGACGGGTGAAACTTCGATTAGGTGCGCTTCTTCTCGCTGGCCTGCTGCTGGCGGGCTGTGACCAAAGCGGCAGCGATGCCAAACATATTAAGGTCGGCGTGATTAACGGTGCCGAGCAGGACGTGGCGGAAGTCGCCAAAAAAGTGGCGAAAGAGAAGTTCGGCCTTGATGTCGAGCTGGTGGGCTTTAGCGGCTCGCTGCTGCCGAACGACGCCACTGACCATGGGGAGCTGGACGCCAACGTCTTCCAGCATCGTCCGTTCCTGGCAGAAGATAACAAGGCGCACGGCTACAAGCTGGTGGCCGTCGGCAACACCTTTGTGTTCCCGATGGCGGGCTATTCCCGCAAGATCAAATCGGTGACGGAGCTGAAGGACGGCGCGACCATCGCCATCCCGAACGACCCGACCAATCTGGGCCGCGCGCTGTTGCTGCTGCAAAACGAAAAGCTGATCGCCCTGAAACCGGACGTGGGCCTGCTGCCGACGGCGCTGGATATCACCGCCAACCCAAAAAACCTGAAAATCATAGAGCTGGAAGGGGCGCAGCTGCCGCGCGTGCTGGACGATCCGAAAGTGGATGTGGCGATTATCAGCACCACCTATCTTCAGCAAACCGGGCTCTCACCGGTGCATGACAGCGTCTTTATCGAAGATAAAAACTCGCCGTACGTGAACATCGTCGTCACGCGGGAAGACAATAAAGATGCGGAAAACGTGAAGGAATTTATTCAGTCGTATCAGTCGCCAGAGGTGGCGAAGGCGGCCGAGACCATCTTTAACGGCGGGGCAGTGCCGGGCTGGGAATAACGTTAATCGTGCCGCGGCGGCCTCTGTTGCCGCGGCTAAATGAAGACTGGCCCGATCCCATCGCTGATTGCCCTTTTGCCCACATCCTGTCTTCATGCTCCCGGCTATGCTTTCCGCATACAAACCGGAGAACAGCCCATGAACATTACCCACATTCGCAACGCGACGCAGCTCATCACCTACGGCGGAAAACGCTTTCTGATTGACCCGCTGCTGGCACCCAAAGATGCTTACCCTGGTTTCCCCGGCACCGCCCGGGCGGAGATCCGCAACCCGACGGTGGAGCTACCCTGCGCGGTGGAAAGCCTGCTGGATGTCGATGCGGTGATCGTCACCCATACCCATGCCGATCACTGGGATCAACACGCCATCGAGCGGATCGCCAAAGAGATGCCGATCTTTGTCCAGCACGACGAGGACGCGCAGCTGCTGCGCAGCCAGGGCTTCCACAATCTGACCGTGTTGACGGACAACACGCCGTTTGGCGAGATCCAACTGAGCAAAACCCACGGCGGTCAGCACGGCACCGACCGCGCTTACGCGGTGCCGGAGCTGGCGGAGCGGCTTGGTGAGGCGTGCGGCGTGGTGTTTCGCCATCCCGACGAAAAAACGCTGCTGATTGCAGGCGACACTATTTTGCGCCCGCAGGTAGCCGCCGAACTGCAAAAGCATCAGCCGGATGTGGTGGTGCTCAACGCCGGGTACGCGCACGTGATCGGCTTCGGGCCCATCATTATGGGCGCGGAGGATGTGCTGAATGTGCACTTCCTGCTGCCACAGGCAAAAATCGTCGCTGTCCATATGGAGGCGATCAACCACTGCCTGCTTACCCGCAGCGCGCTGCGCGAATACGTCGACGCTAACCAGATGGGCGAGGCGGTGATTATTCCCCAGGACGGGGAAAGCGTTATAGTCTGAACAGTATCGGGGCAGAGGAGAACAGTGTGAAGCTAACAACAGTGGCGATTGTCGCCGTCGATGGATTCAGCCCTTTTCACTACTCCGTGCCCTGCATTCTTTTTGGCGATACCGTCTCCGGTAAAAAGCGTTTTGAGTTAACGATCTGCGCCGAAAAACCGGGGTTATTGACCTCCCGTGATGGCTTCGCGCTCAATGCCACACAGGATTATTCCGCCATCAGGCAGGCGGATATCGTGGTGGTGCCCTACTGGGCACATGTGCTCGAACGCCCACCGCAGGCGTTGCTCAACAGCCTGGTGCAGGCCAGAGACAACGGGGCGGAAATCGTCGGGCTGTGCCTGGGGTCATTTGTTCTCGGCTATGCCGGCATTCTGGACGGCAAACGGGCGGCGACCCACTGGGAGTTTGAACGCCAGTTCCAGTCGCTGTTCCCGGCGGTAGAGCTGGATATCAACGCCCTGTACGTCGATGACGACAATATCATCACCTCCGCCGGGACTGCCGCCGCGCTGGACTGTTGCCTGTACATTATCCGTCAGCGCTTTGGCAGCGAGGTCGCCAATCAAATTGCCCGGCGGATGATCGTCCCGCCGCACCGCGAGGGCGGGCAGGCGCAGTTTATCGCCCAGCCGGTGCCGGAAACGACCCGCGATGCGCGGATTAACCACCTGATCGATTATCTCCAGCGTAATATCAGCCAGCCGCTGAGCCTGGATGCGCTGGCAGAGAGCGTGGCGATGAGTCGCCGCACGCTGACCCGCCATTTTATGAAAGCCACCGGGATGAGTGTTGTCTCGTGGATCACCGCCGAACGTCTGCGGCGTAGCCAGCTGCTGCTGGAGAGCAGCAATCTGCCGATCGAGGCGGTGGCAGAGCAGGTGGGGTACCTCTCCGCCGTGACCTGGCGCCAGCAGTTTAAGGCCCGCTTTGGCGTCAGCCCGGCGGAGTGGCGCAAAACCTTCCGTACGCAGAGTCAGGCCGGGTAGCGCAACATTTACCCCAGCTTCTCCATCCGCGTTTCCCCTTCCACCATCGACAGCTGATACAGCGAAAACGACCGGTGCTTTTCAATCAGCGTCGCCAGCTCCGGCGAGTGGCTGGTGAGCCAGATCTGCGAGTAACGGCTGGCCTCGGCAATCAGGCTCGCCAGCGCGGGCAGCATCTGCGGATGCAGGCTGTTTTCCGGTTCGTTGAGGGCGATAAACGCGGGCGGGCGCGGGCTTAACAGCGCCACCGCCAGACAGAGAAAACGCAGCGTGCCGTCGGAGAACTCCGTGGGCTCCAGCGGTCTGCTTAAGCCTTCGCGCTGCATCATCATGCGGAAACGTCCCCCGGTGTTGTCGCTGTAAAACACGCAGCCGGGGAAGGCCTGGTCGAGAATGCGCATCAGCAGCAGCTCGTCGCCGATCTCGACAATGGTCTGAAAGGCCGCGGCCAGATTTGCGCCGTCGCTGGCCAGCACCGGGGAGCGGAACCCCACCTGCGGGGCGCGGATCGCCGAGCCGGAGGAGACAGAAAATTCATGATAAAAGCGCCAGTTACGCAGGGATTCGCGCATCTGCGACACCTCCGGGTAGAGGTGCGGTTCACCCAGCTGCCCGAACACCGATTCGTTCTCGTACAGCGTGCCGCTGTGGGTCACCTTTTCGTGATGCACGTTATTCAGAAACACGGCCTGATTTTTGCGCTTCATCAGCTGTGACGAGGGGCGTCGGTGCTGGCCGCTCAGCCAGATGGACTCCTCTTTGATCACCGGATCGAGCTGAAACTGCGAGGGATAAGGCAGCTTTTCGACAAAGCCCACCTGCAACTCATACTCGTAGGTCTCGGTTTCCACCGCCAGGTTCATGCGCCTGAGCTGGTCGCTGCGGGTTTTGCCCGCCCAGAACACCTTTAAAATCCCGCCCTCGTTGGCCAGCGCCTGGGAAAACTGCCCCTGCGCCGCGCTGTGCATCAGGTGGATCGCCTTGTAGATATTGGATTTTCCGGTGCCGTTCGGGCCGAAAACGATATTGAGCTGCTGCAGATCCAGCGACAGGTCGCGAATCGAGCGGTAGTTTTGAATGTGCAGGGTATTGATCACCGGTGGACCCCTTTTGCGGAATAAACCTGTACAGAGTTACAGTGTTCTGCGCAAAGTGCAAAAAAAAAGACGACAGTGAGGTGTCGTCTAAACGGGGTAGTGCTTCGGGCCTCTCCGGGTCAATGGGGCCTCGCATTTGACATTCAGTTAACAGCCAGACGCAAACCCAAATCATCGGGGTAGGGATCAAAGTAGTTTTGCGTCATCAGATACCGGTCGGGATATTCGGCCAGATAGTGTTTCAGCAGCGTGAGCGGGGCGAGAATCGGCAGTAATCCGTCGCGATAATGCAGGATCACGTCGCGCAGTTCGCCGCGCTGGCGGCTGTTCAGTTGGTTACGGAAATAGCCCTGAATATGCATCAGGACGTTGGTGTGGTTTTTCCGCGACGCGGGTTTTTTGAGGATCATCATCAGCTTTTCGCGGTATACCTCGAAGAAAGCCTCCAGATCCTCCCATTCGTGCAGCGAGGCGACGAACGGCCCGATTTCACGGTAGCCCGCCTGATGGTGCGCCAGCAGCTGGAGTTTGTAACGGCTGTGGAAGTCCAGCAGCCCGCGGCGCGTCAGGCCTTCTGCCCGCAGCGTATTCAGCTCATGGAGCGCGAAAACCCGCTCGACAAAGTTCTCCCGCAGCACCGGGTCGTGCAGGCGTCCATCTTCCTCCACCGGCAGCCACGGCCAGGCTTCAAGCAGGGCGGCGGTGAACAGCCCGACACCCTCCTTGCGACCTGCATTACCCTTTTCATCATACAGCCGCACGCGTTCCATGCCGCAGCTTGGTGATTTGGCACAAACGATAAATCCGCAGAGATCGCCCATTTTCGGCACAAAGCCTGCCGCAAAGTCGGACATTTTTTGGGTGACCTCTTCGTGAGGCGCTTTGCTGAACCGCATCTCGATATCACCGCAGGTGGTCTGCGTCAGACGCAGCGCCGGGCGAGGCGTAGGCAGGCCGATCGCCATTTCCGGGCACACAGGCCGGAAGTTGACCCATTCGGCCAGCTCATCCATGACAAAGCCCATCCGCTTATGTCCGCCGTCGAAGCGAACGGCGGAACCGGTCAAGCATCCGCTAATACCCAGCACGGGTTTCGTTGTCATGATATGCACCTCCAAAGTTACTCTTTAAAAGTTACACAAAATGATTATTTTGTCCAAGTATTGGCGGATATATTTTTTATTTAGTATAGATATCAGTAGCTTTTAGCTGCCCTTATAGGTCGAGTAACCGTACTGGCTGAGCAGCAGCGGAATGTGCAGTTTTTCGTTGGTGCGGGTCACGGTAAACAGCACCGGGATCTCCGGGAAGAACGACTCCAGCTTGTTGCCGTGGAAGTACTCCGCCGTTTTGAAGGTCACTTTATAAACGCCTGGCTGCATATCCTGATCGGCCGGGTAGAGCGACTTGATGCGTCCGTCCTGGTCGGTTTTGCCGCTGGCAAGCGGGGTCCATTTATCCTGCTGCTGCTTTTCCAGCGTGACGGTCACGCCCGGCGGTGGCGTGCCGGTTTGCTGGTCAAGAATATGCACGCTCAGGGTGCCGGCAGGGGCAGCGCCAAAGGCGACAGGGGCAAAGGCCATGGAGGCCAGGATCAGCAGAGGGGCAGTTTTTTTCATCATCTTTTCCTGTGGAGTGATAAGTCACAGGAAAACGTTAGCATTTGCCGCGCGGGAAAATATTCAACTTTTCGTGAAGATTCCCGCAGGAGAAAATAATCAGAGGATAATGACCTCAAGGGCAACCTGCTGCTGCCACTGCTCCACCTGTTTTCTGCGCGCGGCGGTAAGTTTACCGCTGGTGACCAGCAGCCACTGGCGGTCCGGGAAGATTTCCGGTGCCAGTGCGGCAGGGGGAATGGGCAGCAGGTTGATGCGGTGGCCCTGGCCGGTGCGGGCCAGGGCTTCGAGCCAGATTTCGCACGGGTCGTTCAGGTGCCAGCCGCTGAGCAGGAGGTTATCACCCGGCGCTTTTTTATCGCTTTCAAGGCAAAACGAGGTGTAGGCGATGATGATGCCATCCAGGATCTCGCGCAGGGTCATGGCGGCGGCAACGTTGGCAGAGACCAGGCTGCGCAGGGGGCGTAACACGTTCGCGACCAGCTCCGGGCGCGGGTACTCGCGGCCGGCATCGTAAATCATCTGGCGCAGGGATTCGATTTTGCCCGCCTGCAGACGGTCCAGCATGGTCTGCTGCAGGGTTTGCCAGTTGTTGGTGCGGCTCGGGACAGGGCGTTCCAGCAGCGGCTTCACCTGGCCGATCGGGACGCCTTTTTTCACCCAGTCGAGGATTTTTAACGCCTGCTGGACATCCTCATCGCTGTACTGGCGATGGCCGCCTTCGGTGCGCAGCGGCTTGAGTAAACCGTAGCGACGCTGCCATGCCCGCAGCGTGGTGGGGGTGATCCCACTGAGTCTGGCGAATTCGCCAATGGAGTATGCCATGTCTGCGTCCGAAGAGGATTAGTCTCAATATTCTACGAATATTTTCCGGCGGGATGAAGCACCAGAGCGCTGCACTACACTTTAATTCCAACCGTGCAAAATGACAGGAGTTCTCATGAAACTATGGCCCGTTGTGACCGGTGTCGCCATCGCGCTGACCCTGGTGGCCTGTAAATCCCCTACGCCGCCGAAAGGCGTGCAGCCGATCACCAACTTTGACGCCAGCCGCTATCTGGGCAAGTGGTATGAAATCGCCCGTCTGGAAAACCGCTTCGAACGTGGGATGGAGCAGGTGACCGCCACCTACGGCAAGCGCAGCGACGGTGGGATCAGCGTGCTTAACCGGGGCTACGATCCGTTGAAGCGCAAGTGGAATGAGAGCGAAGGCAAAGCTTATTACACCGGCGAGCCAACCACCGCAGCGCTGAAGGTCTCGTTCTTCGGCCCGTTCTACGGCGGTTATAACGTGATCAAGCTGGATGATGACTACCAGTATGCGCTGGTCAGCGGCCCGGACCGCGACTATCTGTGGATCCTGTCGCGTACGCCAACCATTCCGGATGCGGTGAAACAGGATTACCTCAATACCGCGCGCAGCCTGGGCTTCCGGGTGGATGAGCTGGTATGGGTGAAGCAGTAAAGATCGTGCTTTCTTCCTGGGGCAATGTGCGGAAAGGGTAATAGACTTGCGTCATGGGCTCACGGGAGATGACATATGCACTGGCAACCCTTTCGCGGCACCGCGCCGACCGGCATGACCCTCTACAGCGCGTCCTTTCCCGATGTCAGCGACAACTGGCCGATGAAGGACGAGGTGACGCGCGAGCTGAACGCCGTCGATCGGGCCTTAAAGGCGGACCCGCAGCTGAAGCCGCCGCTGATTGAAAAGGACGCCAATGGCGAGAAGACGATAAAGTGCCAGCACCGCTGGTCTGAAGAGGCGTTCACCGCACGCCCGGCGGTCGTCGCCTGGCGTACCCGGCTGGTGCCCACCGCGCTGGCCCTGTACGCCATCCAGAACCCGCTGGATGAGCATCTCCCCGACGGCACCCGGATGGACAGCCGCAGCCGCCAGTGGTTTATCCACGCCAACGATGCCATCGGCATCCGTTCCCGCGCAAAGGTGCTCTCGGTGCTGGCGGAACAGTACCTGCATAACGACATCGACAACGTCTGGGTCAGCCTCGCCAGCGGCGCGGCCGTCCCGGTGCTGGAGGCGCTGCGCGGCGCCCATCTGGACGGACAAAACGTGCATCTGACCCTGGTGGATTACGATCCCGTCTCCCTGCGCTGGGCAGAGAAAATGACCGCTGCCGAAGGGCTGAGAGTCGGGGAACAGGTGACGATATTGCAGCGCGATCTGAAAGAAAGCCTGATCAACAGCGATAAACTGATACAGGAGCTGGGTGAAGGCAACGTCGAGCTGGTGGATGCGCTGGGGATCTTCGAATATTTCAACGACGCTGAAGCGGTGACCTTCCTGCAACATGTCCTGCGCCTGATTAAACCCGGCGGGGCGCTGATTATCTCGAACATGCTGACCAGCAGCCCGCAGATTGATTTCGCCCTGCGCTGTATCGGCTGGACGCCCATCTTCCCGCGCACGTTGCAGCAGCTGCAGGATATTCACCTCGCGGCCGGGATCCCGGCGGAAAACGTCACGGTGATCGTGCCGAAAGACGGGGTGTATGCGGTGATGGAGATCCGTGTGGGCCAGGCCGTTCAGGCCTGACGCATTTCGTAAGCCTCATCACAATATAAACAGAACTCATACCTGGCGCGGGTTTTTTGAACCGGACAGCGCCCCCCGTCTGCCTTAAGTTGGTTGCGAACGTTCAACACATAACACTAACCAGAACATTCGTATCGCCTGCTTAAGGAAGTCACCCTATGAATCAGACTCATGTTGTCGATGTGAAGGCATGGATAGATGCCCGGCCTGTCTCACGCTTTCAGTGGAAGGTCCTGCTGCTCTGTTTTGTCATCATTATGCTTGATGGTTATGACGCCGCGGTCATGGGGTTTATCGCCCCGGCGTTAATCGAAGACTGGGGCATCAGCCGCTCCGTACTCGGCCCAATCCTCGGGGCGGCGATGTTCGGTGTTGCCATCGGCGCGCTGGTCGCCGGACCGCTGTCAGACCGCTATGGCCGTAAACAGGTTCTGCTATGGTCGGTGGCGCTCTTCGCCATTTTCAGCCTTGCCGCCGCGCTGGCGCAAAGCCCGGCACAACTCGCGCTGATTCGTTTTCTGACCGGGCTGGGGCTGGGGGCCGTCATGCCGAACTGCGTCACGCTGGTGGCGGAGTATATGCCGGAGCGTCGCAAGGGGTTGATGATCACCCTGATGTACAGCGGCTTTAACGTTGGCTCCGGGCTGGGCGGGTTTATTGCTGCGGCGCTGCTGTCGCACTTCAGCTGGCACTCGGCACTGATTTTTGGCGGCGTGCTGCCGCTGGTGCTGCTGCCCTTTATGTTTGCCATGCTGCCGGAGTCGGCGATGAGCATGGTCGCGCGCCGCGTTCCGCCCGCGCAGATTGCCCGGGTGCTTAACCGGCTGGGCGGTACTTTCACGGCTGATACTCTGTTCAAACTCAATACCCCGGAAATTTCCCGCCGCAGCAAAGTCGCGCAGCTGTTCCGCAACGGCTATGGCCGCGGAACGGTGGCCCTGTGGCTGACCTACTTTATGGGGCTGTTTGTCATCTATCTGCTCAATGGCTGGCTGCCGACTATCCTGCGTTCAGGCGGGTTGTCGTTGCAGCAGGCGGCTATCATCACCGGTCTGTTCCAGCTCGGCGGCCCGCTGGGCGGCATCATTGTCGGCTACCTGATGGACCGCACAGCCGCGAAGAAAGTGATTGCCGTCACCTATTTCCTCGGCTGTCTGTGTCTGCTGTCGCAAGGGTTGATGGACTTCGGGTCGCTGGCGCTGGCGGTACTGATTTTTATCAGCGGCATGTGTATCAACGGCGCACAGAATGGCCTGCAGGCCTACTCCCCCGCCTTTTACCAGACGGAAATCCGCGCCACCGGCGTAAGCTGGATGCACGGTATCGGTCGTACGGGGGCCATTCTCAGCTCAACGCTGGGTGGGGTGATCATGCTGGCGGTGCCAGGGCACTCTTCCATCTTTCTGGTGCTGGCGTTACCGGCCTGTCTGGCGGGGATCGCTATTTTGCTGCATCGTATGAACCGCATTAAGCCTCGGGAAACAGAGGCAGAATTAAACGCATTGTCGCAAACCGTGCATAACCGATAAGTGGAGTAAATTCATGGCCAGAATACTCGGCGGGATCGCCGTCTCGCATACCCCGACCATCGGCTTTGCCGTCGATCATCATAAACAGCAGGAGGCGGCCTGGGCGCCTATCTTCCAGAGCTTTGAACCGCTGAAACGCTGGCTGGACGAGAAAAAGCCCGATGCGCTGGTCTATATCTTTAACGATCACGTCACCGCCTTTTTCTTTGATCACTATTCCACGTTCACCCTCGGGATTGACCACGAGTATGGCGTGGCGGATGAAGGCGGCGGCGCGCGCGATCTACCGCCGGTGAAAGGCGATGCGGCACTGTCGCGCCATATCGGTGCCAGCCTGATGGCCGACGAGTTTGATATGTCGTTCTTTATGAATAAAAAACTCGATCACGGGCTGTTCTCACCGCTCTCCGCCCTGATGCCCTGGGAGCAGGAAGCCGGCTGGCCGACAAAAGTGATCCCGCTGCAGATCGGCGTACTGCAATTTCCGGTACCCAGCGCCCGCCGCTGTTACAAGCTGGGCCAGGCGCTGCGCCGGGCTATCGAGAGTTACCCGGAGGAGATCAACGTGGCGATTGTCGCCACCGGGGGCCTGTCGCATCAGGTACATGGCGAGCGCTGCGGTTTTAACAATCCCGACTGGGACGCGCAGTTTGTCGATATGCTGGTGAACGACCCGGAAAAACTGACCGAAATGACCCTGGGCGAATACGCGACGCTTGGCGGTATGGAGGGCTCAGAGGTGATCATGTGGCTGGTGATGCGCGGTGCGCTGTCGGCGAACGTCACCGAAACCTGGCGCGATTACTACCTGCCGTCGATGACCGGCATCGCCACTCTGATCCTCGAAAACAACGCCCGCACGCCGCCTGTTGATACCCTTAGCCGCCACCGCCAGCATATGGCGCAGCAGCTTGCCGGGGTAGAAAATCTGCCGGGCACCTATCCGTTTACCCACGAGCGGAGCCTGAACGGCCTGCGGCTGAACAGCTTCCTGCACCAGCTGACGCAGCCGGCCTGGCGCGAACGTTTCCTGAATGAACCGCAGGCGCTGTACGCCGAAGCGGGTCTGAGCGAGCAGGAGCAACGCCTGCTGGATAGCCGCGACTGGCGTGGCCTGATCCAGTATGGCGCCAGCTTCTTCCTGCTGGAAAAAATGGGGGCGGTGGTCGGCGTTTCTAACCTGCACATTTACGCGGCCATGCGCGGACAGACGCTGGAGGAATTCCAGAAGACGCGTAATCAGCAGGTAACATACTCAGTGGCGGGCCGCTAACCCTGCGCCACCTGTTGATGGATAAACCCCAGCAGCGCCTGGGTTGCTGGTGAGGGCAGGCTGCCTTCGCGGAAGGTCAGCCCGATGCGGCGGGTGGTATCCGGCAGGCTCACCGGCAGCACGGTGAGCAGGCCATTATCAATTTCAAAGCGCATCTGGCTGGCTGATACCGCAGCCAGCATATCGGAGTCAAGCAGTAACCCGCGCACCATGGCGGCATCGCCGGTTTCGACGGTCGGTTGCGGCAGCGGCAAATGCAGGGTCAGGAAGGCCCGATCCAGCAGATGACGCGCGGGGGCATTGGAACGCGGTAACACCCACTGCGCGTCGGCCAGTTTGCTGCGCGGATCGGGATCGTTCAGCAATGGGTGGTTATTACGCAGCAAAATGAGCATATCTTCTTCAAACAGCGCTTCGCTGCTAAGGTCCGGCAGATCCTCATCCTGACGCAGCGCACCAATAATAAAATCAATATTATCGGCCCGCATGTCCGACACCAGGGACTCATACGGGCTTTCATTGGTGATCACCCGGATACCCGGGTGACGCGCCAGAAACGCGCCGATCGCCACCGGCAACAGCCGGGTACGGCTCAGCGGCAGCGCGCCGATGCGCACACTGCCTTCCAGCACCCCGCGCCGCGCCGCCAGATCGCTCCAGATATTCTCCAGCTCATTCAACGCCCGGCTGACAGGCGGATAGAGCAAATCTGCCGCCGGAGTGGGGCGTACGCCTTCAGCGGTACGGCGAAACAGCGCCGCATCGGCCCCCTTTTCCAGCACTTTTAACGCTGCACTGACCGCGGGCTGGGTCACGCCCAGCTGCGTGGCGACGGTCTGGGTATGATTGACATGATAGAGCTGAATAAAAATCTCCAGCCGTCGGGTATTAAACAGCCAGGCAGCATCCGGCACCGCCGTGGCACGGGCCTTAAGCTTATGCATCAGCGTGGGCACGGCCTGTAAATCGTCGATGGCGCGCTGCGCGCGGGGCAGAATGCATTTGCCGTATTCCGTCAGGACCATGCCGCTGTGATGGCGTTCAAACAGGGTGACATTCAGGCTCTCTTCGAGGTCACGGATCGCCCGGGTGATGGCCGACTGAGTACGGAATAAATCATCGGCTGCCCGCGAGACGCTGCCGCGCTGAGCAACCCGGCAGAAAAAGCGCAGCTGCATGATATTTATTGTGTTATTTCGTTTTTCTGTCGCCATGATTCGCCCGATCCCGAAATGTGAATTTATCGACAACATAAATAAAAATCATAGCATTCGCAACTTAACGAATTACCCGCCTGCGCCCGGACATGACACTCTGAAAAAAACAGCAGAGGAAGTCATCATGTCTCATCCGGTTAACCAAAAAAGTGCCCTTGTTGTCAGCGCCCATTCTGCCGATTTCGTCTGGCGTGCGGGCGGTGCGATCGCCCTGCATGCCCAGCAAGGCTATCAGGTTCATGTGGTGTGTCTGTCGTTCGGCGAGCGTGGGGAATCGGCCAAACTGTGGCGCAAAGGCAATATGACAGAAGAGACGGTAAAACATCACCGCCGGGAAGAGGCGCAGGCCGCCGCCGATATCCTTGGGGCCAGCATCGAGTTTTTTGATATCGGCGACTATCCGTTGCGCGCCGATAACGCCACCCTGTTCCGCCTGGCCGATGTCTATCGCCGCGTGCAGCCGCACTTTGTGCTGACCCACTCGATGCACGATCCCTACAACTACGATCACCCCCTGGCGTCGAACCTGGCCCAGGAAGCGCGGATCATCGCCCAGGCGGAAGGCTATCGCCCGGGAGAGACGGTGGTGCAGGCGCCGCCGGTGTACTGCTTTGAACCGCACCAGCCGGAACAGTGCAACTGGAAACCGGACGTGCTGCTGGATATCACCAGCGCGTGGGAGAAAAAATACCAGGCCATTCAGTGCATGCAGGGCCAGGAGCATTTGTGGGAGTACTACACCCGCGTGGCGCTCCAGCGTGGCGTGCAGGCGAAACGTAATATCGGCATCACCGCCGCGCGCGATATCGTTCATGCCGAAGGCTTCCAGAGTATCTTCCCACGCGTGACGGAGAACCTGGCATGAACCTGTTGAATAAAAAAGGGATTGTAGTGCGCAACCTGCCGCGCCATGACCCTTCCACCCTGCGCCTGTTTGCCGCCGCGGGCGTGGCCACGCTGCACGAAGCGTATCAACGTCAGGGGCTGATGAACCCGGCTATCCGCCCCATCCAGCAGGGGGTAAGCCGCGCCGGAAATGCCGTTACCGTACTGGTGACGCCTGGCGATAACTGGATGTTCCACGTGGCGGTAGAGCAGTGCCTTCCGGGGGATATTCTGGTGGTAGCGCCAACCTCGCCCTGTGGCGACGGCTTTTTCGGCGATCTGCTGGCGACCTCGTTGCAGTCCCGTGGCGTGGTCGGGCTGGTGGGCGATATCGGGATCCGCGACTCGCAGACCCTGCGCGAAATGGGGTTTGCCGTCTGGTCGCGCCAGGTCTATGCCCAGGGCACGGTGAAAGAGACGCTCGGCTCGGTGAATGTGCCGGTGATTTGCGGTGGCCAACGGGTCAACCCCGGCGATGTGGTCGTTGCTGATGATGATGGCGTGGTGGTGGTACCGCATGCTGACGCCCGAACGGTACTGGCGAAAGCGGAAACCCGCATGGCTAATGAAGAGGCGAAACGCGATCGGATGCGCAACGGCGAGCTGGGGCTGGATATCTACGCCATGCGTCCGCGGCTGGCAGAAAAAGGGCTGCGCTACTACGACAATGCGGATGACGTGGAGGGTTAAGATGGCGCAACGCAGAATTCCCTGCCTGATGATGCGCGGCGGCACCTCGAAGGCAGCCTGCTTCCTGGCGGATGACCTGCCTTCAGATGTCACTCTGCGCGATGCGGTACTGCTGGCGGTAATGGGTTCCCCGGATGCCCGGCAGATCGACGGCATCGGCGGGGCCGATCCGCTGACCAGCAAAGTGGCGATCGTTCGCCGCTCCGTCCGCCCGGATGCTGACGTCGATTACCTCTTTGCCCAGGTGAATGTCGATAGCGCGACGGTCGATTACGGCCAGAACTGCGGCAATATCCTGGCGGCCGTCGGCCCGTTCGCCATCGAGCGCGGATTAATTGCACCGGCCACGCCCCTGACTCAGGTGCGGATCTATATGGAAAATACCGGGCAACTGGCGATTGCCGAGGTGCCCTGTGGTGACGATGGCGTGGAGTACAGGGGCGATACCCGCATTGATGGCGTACCGGGTACCGCCAGCAAAATCGTCCTCAACTTCCTGGACGTGGCGGGCTCCAGCTGCGGTGCCTTACTGCCAACCGGCAAGGCCACTGACCGTTTTGACGGCATCGACGTTACCTGTATCGACAACGGCATGCCGGTGGTGCTGCTGCGCGCCAGCGATCTGGGCCGCAGCGGCTACGAAACCCGTGAGCAGCTGGATAATGACCCTGAGCTGAAGCAGCGTCTGGAGTCGATCCGCCTGCAGGCCGGGCCGCGCATGAACCTGGGCGACGTGTCGCAACGCACGGTACCCAAAATGACGCTGATCGCAGAGCCGCGTGCCGGAGGCGCACTCTGCAGCCGTACCTTTATTCCTCATCGCTGCCATGCCTCGATTGGCGTTTTTGGGGCGGTGAGCGTCGCCAGCGCCTGCCTGATCCCCGGCAGCATCACCGCCGGGCTGGCGCAGGTTGCTGGCGGAAACGCGCCGGTTCTGAGCGTCGAACATCCCAGCGGGGAGTTGAGCGTAGCGCTGCAACGCAATGCCGCTGGCGATCTGGCAGGATGCGGCCTGTTGCGCACTGCCCGCCTGCTGTTTGCGGGTGAGGTCTGTATTCCTGCCAGCATCTGGCCACGTAAGGAGTCAACATGACGGCAATAACGTTTATTGGTTTTGGCGAGGCGGGCGGTATTTTTGCCAGCGAACTGGCGCGGGATCATGCCGTCACCGTCTGGGACTGCAAGCTCAGCGGTGCAGAGCGCGAACCGATGCTGACTAAAGCCCGTCAGGCTGGCGTACGTGCCGCCGGATCGCTGGCGGAAGCCCTTGAAGGCGCGGCGCTGGTCTTCTCGACCGTCACGGCGGGTTCTGCCCTGGATGTGGCGCAGCAGGCCGCGCCGCTGTTAACGGCCGGGCAGTATTTTCTCGATCTCAACTCGGTGGCGCCGCAAACCAAACGCCATGCCGCCCGCCATTTCCTGCCCGGCGCGTATGTGGATGTGGCAGTCATGGCGCCGGTCCCCCCTGCACGACGTAAAACACCGCTGCTTGTCGGCGGCCCGCAGGCAGAGGCGATCGCACCGGTACTGAGTGCGATGGGGTTAAACGCCCGCTCTGGCGCAGACGAGATCGGGAAGGTGTCGGCAATCAAGATGTGTCGCAGCGTGATGATCAAAGGGCTGGAAGCCCTCACCACCGAATGCCTGTTCGCTGCTCGTGAATACGGTGTGGAGGAAGAGGTGCTGGCCTCGCTACACGCCAGTTTTCCGTCGCTGGGCTGGAACGGGGAGTTCCCCGGTTATCTGATCGGCCGCGTCGCCGAGCACGGAATCCGCCGCAGCGAAGAGATGGAAGAGGTCGTCAAAACCCTGCGTGACGTGGGTGGCGATGGGGTGATGAGCCAGGCGACCGTGCAGGCGCAACGCCAGTTACCCGAGAAGATGGCGGAGCGTGGGGTGAGTTATGCTGCGCTGGCCCCCTTTGTCTGGCAGGTGCTGGCGGGGAAGGTGAAGGGGTAGGGCTATGAATCGCACATGCTAATGCTTGATGCAGATTCGTTTCTCGACCATGATCGCATCATGAAAATCGAAACCGCAGTTCCCTCACAATTTGAACGTCTCGTCGCGATCTGGGAGTCCTCCGTTCGTGCCACTCACCACTTTCTGCAGGAGAGCGATATCGCGGCGTTACGCCCGTTATTGCTCAACGCTTATCTGCCAAATTTAAACGTTGTGATTGCCCGGGATGAAACCGGCGCCATTCACGGCTTTTTGGGCGTGGACGAAAACCGCATTGAAATGCTGTTTGTCGATGATGCGAGCCGGGGAAAAGGTGTCGGCTCGCTGTTGCTGAGGTACGCCATTGACCATTTCGGTGCTAACGAGGTGGACGTTAACGAGCAAAACCCACAGGGCGTGGGGTTTTATCAGCATATGGGGTTTGTGCAGACCGGACGGTCAGAACTGGACGGGCAGGGTAATCCGTTCCCGTTGCTGCATATGCGGTATGGCGGTTAACTACCGCACATTAGACCCTCTCTCCCTCTCCCTGAGAGCTTCCCACAAAAAAATATTAGCACGGTCGGCCCCCTCTCCATTTAGGGAGAGGGTTAGGGGAAAAGCTTGCAGAGATGATTTCCCGGACCTGGCAAGCCAGGCGCTGTTCGGGGATAAATTTCGTCATTTATTCCAGATACATACATAGGCTGTTGGAGAAACCGGAATGCCCGGCGCGGGTTGGGTCAGAATAACTGCAGGTTTACAGGAAGGAGGAGTTGGTTTATCGGCAGTAGTATCCATTAAACCAATTAAAATGCAGAGCCCAATAATCAACGAATAGGGTAAATGGACAAAATCCTGAAATGCAGCATTTTTTAATCTTCGCCATTTGCTGAGAGGTCTTGAGGCATTTTCATACTCGTAAATAGGTTCATTATTTAAATAAGATCTATACCACCAATGATATATTTGTAATGGCTTCGGTTCCTTTATAAGTACATCTGACTCCTGGCGAAAATGTGCTTCAATGATTCTTATTCGATCAGCAATGGCGTACTGAAAAGTTTTCCATTTTGCCTCAAGATACCAGAAGCAAAGTGCTATTGACGCAATAGCAAACAACGTGATCGACGTTACATGTTTATCTGAATTGGTGCCCAATGCGAAACCGGCAACTGCTCCCGCACCGATCCATCCCTTTATAATCAATGCCCTGCGATCGTAGTCTTCGTATTGATCCTGCAGTTTTAAATATTCATCTTTAAGAAAATTGTCATTTTGATCTGCCATTTGGGGATCTCCTGGTGCTCAGACAGCATGCTATGATCAAATCGTAGCCCTGAAGAAAACGGATGCTATAAAGTTCATACATTCGTCGTAAGCCCAAACAGTTTTCTCTCCGACCTAAGACGTTAAATGGCTTGAGCCGCTTGATTCTGGAAGCGCTGCTATCCACGATCGCATCATCAAAATCGAACCCGCCGTTCCCTGACAAAGGGCTTTTTGGGCGTGGACGAAAACCGCATCGAAATGCTGTTTGTCGATGATGCGAGCCGGGGAAAAGGCGTCGGCTCGCTGTTGCTGAGGTACGCCATTGACCATTTCGGTGCTAACGAGGTGGACGTTAACGAGCAAAACCCGCAGGGCGTGGGGTTTTATCAGCATATGGGGTTTGTGCAGACCGGGCGCTCTGAGTTGGACGGGCAGGGCAATTCGTTCCCGTTGCTGCATATGCGGTACACACAATAATCTGATGCTTTGCACGGATTCCCCCTCTCCCTTGAGGGAGAGGGCTGGGGTGAGGGGGAGCATACCGCAACGCCGGGTGGCGGCTGCGCCTTACCCGGCCTACAAAACCTGCATGGCGCGAACGTTACGCAGCGGCGAGCGCGCCTTCAATGCCTTTCAACTTCTGCTGCGCCAGCTTTAACTCGTCTAAAAGCTTCTTCTCATGCGGGCTGTGCGCCATCACAACAATGCAGCCATCCATAACTTTAACTGTGACTTTATCCCCGGTATCAAACCCCGCCGCACGCAGCCATTTGCCGGAAAGGATCAGGTTGGGCGTACTGCGATCGAGACCTTGCGGGCGATATCCCACAATTAATGTACGCTCAGTTCCGGTTGCGGTGGTGTCTGGGGTAGAATGCGAATCAGCCATAATCAACTCCTTGATAGTTGGTGAGGTTAGCTCTCGTCGGGTATTGCAACTACCGGGCGAGGGCGTTTCGACTCAGGTTATCCTGTGATAAGGTACGTACCTGAATGGTTAGATTCTGCTCTTGTAGGTACGTACATGTCAACAGCTAAACGCGATCCAAATCAGTCAAAATCCGGTAAAGCACCAACTTTTCAAATTCGAATTACGCCGGAATTGAAGGCACAGTTTGAGGCTGCGGCTAAGGCTGAGGGGATGAGTTTGGGGAATTGGTTGAAATCTCTCGGAAGAAAAGAACTTGAGAGATTGGGCATATAACCTTTTATTTAAATGAGAACTTCAAATCGATCATTTGAACGCTTAGCTTTTAAAATGTTAACGTGTTTATAATCAGAACGTTGCGATAGAATATCTGATATATCTTTTTCCAGCGTTGGCGAAATTCTACATCCAAGTATTACATTCTTAATTGCATCAGACGGTAAATGAAAAAGATCAAAATTTTTATTATCAAAAATTATTTTTTGATTAGCATAGTGTTCGGGCAATAACATACGCCATTCTTTTTCATATAACCAATCTGTACTCTTTGTTAGAAAGTGGTTAACTGGTCTGTCGATTAGTGGATTCATACATGGAATTTCATTCTGATAGATTACTTCTCTCAAAAATCCATATTCATCTTTATCACTTCGTTGTTGATTGAAAAAATGATGGTTTTTATTAAATTCAATAATAAAACCAGAATGAGCAGCTGCGTAATGACCCCACATCAATATATTTTTAGGATCTGATGATAAGGAAAGTACCCTTGTAATCTTAATGAATTCATCATTAAGTCTAGCGAATGTGTTTTCGACTTGTTCGGAAATTACTGGTTTATAGTTTTGATAGAGCTGAGGTAAAATGCTTTTTGCATTTTCAATAAACAAATTTCTTGAAGCATTATCAAGTTGGTTTATTTTTTCAATATACTCTTTAGGTAGTTCATCTAATAAATTTATTGCTGATAGTGTTTTTTTTAAATGATCGTTAAAATGTACAAAATCAAATGTGGTATGAAATTCAAAAGGATCATTGAAGTTAACAGGGTTATTGAAGCAGATTAAATTATTAACTAATACATCTATACGTTCTGGAGGAAGATATTTATACATAACACCTCGGGATAAGTTGTAGTAGGTATTATATTAAATTTTGGCGGAAGATCACAGGAGTCGAACCTGCCCAGGACCGCTGGCGGCCCCAACTGGATTTGAAGTCCAGCCACCTCACCGGAGATGACGATCTTCCGCGCCTCGATTGCTACATGGAGGCGGGGCGCATTATAGCTACTTTCAATCATTTACCCCATCTTTTCCCTCACTTATTTCACCCCTTTTTTGACCTGCGTTAACCCCTCCAGACTAAACCTTAAGAAAATCCTCACGTTACGATTTTTACCTCTGCACTTTTACCGCGATCACAAAAAACAAGAAACGTAAAAACGTAACCAGAAAACGCAATACCTGCCCCGATCGCTATGGTTTACAAAATATGTAACCGGTCTCAGCGCCCTACGCGTGAAGGAATAACAATGAAAAGCGAAGTTTTATCCGTCAAAGAGAAAATTGGTTACGGCATGGGTGACGCCGCAAGTCACATCATTTTCGACAACGTCATGCTCTATATGATGTTCTTCTACACCGATATCTTCGGCATCCCCGCCGGGTTCGTCGGCACCATGTTCCTGCTGGCGCGTGCGCTGGACGCCATCTCCGACCCCTGCATGGGGCTGCTTGCCGACCGCACCCGCAGCCGCTGGGGGAAATTCCGCCCGTGGATCCTGTTCGGCGCCATCCCCTTTGGCCTGGTCTGCGTGCTGGCCTACACCACGCCGGACCTCAGCCTGAACGGCAAAATGATCTACGCCGCCGTCACCTACACCCTGCTGACCCTGCTCTATACCGTGGTCAACATCCCTTACTGCGCGCTGGGCGGGGTGATCACCAACGACCCGACGCAGCGTATCTCCCTCCAGTCCTGGCGCTTTGTGCTGGCGACCGCGGGCGGCATGCTCTCCACGGTGCTGATGATGCCACTGGTGAACCTGATTGGCGGCGAGGATAAAGCGCTCGGCTTCCAGGGCGGCATCGCGGTGCTGTCGGTGGTGGCCTTCCTGATGTTGGCGTTCTGCTTCTTCACCACCAAAGAGCGCATCCAGGTGCCGCCGAGCACCACCTCCATGCGCGAAGATCTGCGCGACATCTGGCAGAACGACCAGTGGCGCATCGTCGGGCTGCTCACCATCCTCAATATTCTGGCGGTCTGCGTGCGCGGCGGCGCGATGATGTATTACGTCACCTGGATCATGGGCTCGCCGGAGCTGTTCGTCGCCTTCCTCACCACCTACTGCGTCGGCAACCTGATTGGCTCCGCGCTGGCGAAACCGCTCACCGACTGGAAATGCAAAGTCAGCGTCTTCTGGTGGACCAACGCCCTGCTGGCGGTGGCAAGCGTGGCGATGTTCTTCGTGCCGATGCAGGCCAGCATCACCATGTTCGGCTTTATCTTCGTGATTGGCGTGCTGCACCAATTGGTGACGCCGATCCAGTGGGTGATGATGTCCGACACCGTCGATTACGGCGAGTGGACCAACGGCAAACGCCTCACCGGCATCAGCTTTGCGGGCACGCTGTTCGTGCTCAAGCTGGGCCTGGCGCTGGGCGGGGCGTTAATCGGCTGGATGCTGGCCGGCGGCGGCTACGATGCCGCAGCCAAAACCCAGAACAGCGCCACCATCAGCATCATCATCGCCCTGTTTACCCTGGTCCCGGCGGCGTGCTACCTGCTGAGCGCGGCGATCGCCAAACGCTACTACAGCCTGAAGACGCCATTCCTGATGAAAATCATGAACGACCTGGCGCAGGGCGCACGTCGTAATCAGCAGGACTTCAACACCCTGCCGGTCAGCAAAGAATTGCAGAACTAAGAGGACGAAAGCATGAAAATCAGTGATGGAAACTGGCTCATTCAACCGGGTCTGAACGTGACCTACCCGGTGCAGGTGTTCGATGTCGAGCAGCAGGGCAATGACCTGGTGGTCTATGTCGCCCCGCGCGACGTGCGCGAGCGCACCTGGCAGCTCGACACCCTGATGTTCACGGTGCGCCTGTTTGCGCCGCAGGAGGGGATTGTCGGGGTGCGCATCGAGCACTTCCAGGGCGCGCTGGATAAGGGCCCGCACTATCCGCTCAACGTCCTGAAAGACGTTAACGTGCAGATCGAAAACAACGCGGCGTTTGCCGAGCTGAAAAGCGGCAACGTCAGCGTGCGCGTCACCAAAGGCGAGTTCTGGGCGCTCGATTTCCTACGTAACGGCCAGCGTATCACCGGTAGCCAGTTGAAAAACAACGGCTACGTGCAGGACGGAAACAGCGAACGCAACTACATGTTCGAGCGTCTGGATCTGGGCGTGGGTGAAACCGTCTACGGCCTCGGCGAGCGCTTTACCGCCCTGGTGCGCAACGGCCAGACGGTCGAAACCTGGAACCGCGACGGCGGCACCAGCACCGAGCAGTCATACAAGAATATCCCGTTCTACCTCACCAACCGCGGCTACGGAGTACTGGTTAACCACCCGGAAAACGTCTCCTTTGAAATCGGCTCCGAGAAGGTGTCGAAGGTGCAGTTCAGCGTCGAGGGCGAGTATCTGGAGTATTTCGTGATCGACGGCCCGACGCCGAAAGAGGTGCTCAACCGTTACACGCAGTTCACCGGGCGTCCGGCGCTGCCCCCGGCCTGGTCGTTTGGCCTGTGGCTCACCACCTCCTTTACGACCAACTACGACGAAGCGACGGTGAACAGCTTTATCGACGGCATGGCGGAGCGTGACCTGCCGCTGCACGTCTTCCACTTCGACTGCTTCTGGATGAAGGCCTTCCAGTGGTGCGACTTCGAGTGGGACCCGGTGACTTTCCCGGATCCGCAAGGAATGATCCGCCGCCTGAAGGAGAAAGGGCTGAAGGTCTGCGTGTGGATCAACCCGTATATCGGCCAGAAATCGCCGATCTTTAAGGAGCTGAAAGAGAAGGGCTACCTGCTGAAACGCCCGGACGGCTCCCTGTGGCAGTGGGATAAGTGGCAGCCGGGGCTGGCGATTTACGACTTCACCAACCCGGAAGCGTGCCAGTGGTACGCCGACAAGCTGAAAGGCCTGGTGGATATCGGCGTCGACTGCTTTAAAACCGACTTCGGCGAGCGCATCCCGACCGACGTGCGGTGGTTCGACGGCTCCGACCCGCAGAAGATGCACAACCACTACGCCTATATCTACAACGAGTTGGTGTGGAACGTGCTGAAAGAGACCGTAGGTGAAGAGGAGTCGGTGCTGTTTGCCCGTTCGGCCTCGGTGGGTGCGCAACAGTTCCCGGTGCACTGGGGCGGGGACTGCTATGCCAACTACGAGTCGATGGCCGAAAGCCTGCGCGGCGGGCTGTCGATTGGGCTCTCCGGGTTCGGATTCTGGAGCCACGATATCGGCGGGTTCGAAAACACCGCCCCGGCGCACGTCTACAAACGCTGGTGCGCATTCGGTCTGCTCTCCAGCCACAGCCGCCTGCACGGCAGCAAATCCTACCGCGTGCCGTGGGCGTACGATGATGAGTCCTGTGACGTGGTGCGCCACTTCACGCAGCTGAAATGCCGGATGATGCCGTACCTCTATCGCCAGGCGGCGCTGGCCCGCGAGTTTGGTACCCCGATGCTGCGGGCGATGATGCTCGAGTTCCCGGACGATCCGGCCTGTGACTATCTCGACCGTCAGTACATGCTGGGGGATTCCATCATGGTGGCGCCGGTATTCAGCGAGGCGGGCGACGTGCAGTTTTACCTGCCGGAAGGGCGCTGGACGCACCTGTGGCATAACGATGAGGTGCAGGGCAGCCGCTGGCACAAACAGCAGCACGACTTCCGCAGTCTGCCGGTGTACGTGCGCAACAACACCCTGCTGGCGCTGGGCAACAACGACCAGAAGCCGGACTATGCGTGGAATGAAGGCACCGCTTTCCAGCTGTTTAACCTCGACGATGGCGCCACGGCGGTAAGCGAAGTGCCGGCGGCTAACGGTGCCGTGGCCTTTACCCTGACCGCGACGCGCAGCGGCAATACCCTGACGTTAAAAGGTAACGGCGAGGCGCGGGGCTGGTCGGTCTGTTTGCGCAATATGCATCAGATTAGCGGCGTGAAAGGCGCGTCACACGCGGGCAGCGAGTGGGGCGTGGTGGTGAAAGCCGAAGGGGAAGAGGTAGTTATTCATCTCTGAGCCGTCTGTAAAACGCCCGGTGGCGCTGCGCTTACCGGGCCTACGGTTTTGATGTTGTAGGCCGGGTAAGGCTGGTTTGCTCCCTCTCCCTCAGGGAGAGGGCAGGGGTGAGGGTGGTTGCTCAACCGCACTCACCGCCCCACCGGTCATCGTCTGCGTGACCTGCTGTTTATCCATATTCACCGCGTTCAGCCTGCCGTTGACCGTCGGTTTCAACGGCGAATCTTTCTGCACGTTGCCGCTGGCGGTGAGCTGGAAATTGCCGTCGCCCGTCACCGGCAACGCTGGCCATCCCCACTGCTGGATCACGTTCAACGGCACGCCGCGCCCGGTCAGGTTAATGGTGGTCTGGCGCACCGGCGTCTGCGAGACGCTGGCCTTCGCTTCCAGAATGCCTTTTTCGGTAAAGGCACTCAGTTCACTGATATTCACCGTCGAGGCGTTGGCCGTGAGCGACAGCGACGGACGGCGCACGTCCACGCGGTTAAAGGTCGCCGCCGCGCCGTTCAGGGTGGCGGTGCCCGCCCATACGCCCCACTGGCGATCTTTCGCCAGCTGCAGGTTGGTGCCATAACCGTCGAGCGCGGTGACCTGCCACGGGAAGGTGGGGTCAACGTCGATCACCAGGTTACGGCTCAGGCTGAATTTGCGCAGCGTGACGCTGTGCAGCCACTCCGGCAGGGTCTCCATCCACTGCGTTTTCCAGTTTTCCGGCAGGGTGTATTCCAGCCCGGCGACGGCGACATCATCCAGCACCAGCGCTTTACCGCTGCGCAACCAGTTGCCGGAGGTACGCACCATCCCGCCTTCCCAGCGCGAGGTAAACTGGCGCAGGGCGATCCCCTGCGGAGAAAATTCCGCATTCAGGATCGGGTCGAACAGGTGCAGCGAGCCGTAGATATACTCGCTGGCATTCATCGACAGGCGACCATCTTCGCTCTGCCAGTCGCCCCGGCTCAGGGTCAGGTTGCGCAGGCTTAAATCGAGATCGGTGACCGCCCAGTCCGGCCCCTGCAGGCGGGCGTCGGTCACGTCGAGGCGGCCAATCTGCAGCGACGGCAGGGTGGTGATGGGGGCAAAAAAGTCGGACAGCGACTTATCGCTCTGCAGGCGGATCTCGTTCAGGCGCATGTTATCCACCTTCCAGCCGCCGTTGGCGTCGCGGCGCGCGGTGCCGGTGAGCGAGCCTCGTGCCATGTCGGCACCGATGGTGGTCAGTATCACCTCTTTGTCGGTCAGCTCGCCCTCGATCAGCACGTTGCTGGCCGGGACGCCGTTCAGCGTCAGCGACCCGGCGCTGATCTGGATGTTGGCTTTTTTACCCAGCACGTTGCCTGCTTCAGGGTCCCACGGACGCACGCCACCGGTGACCTTCTGCGCGCTCAGATCCCACGCGGTATTGGGGCTGTTAAAGGCCATGTTATTCAGCAGCAGGCGATCGGCCTGGAAGGGAAGAGGTGCCGTCTGCGGCGAGAGGTTTAGCGTGCCGTCAAACAGGGTGATGGTATCCATGTGCAGCGGATCGGTGAGCTGGCGGCTGCTTACGCCGATATCGACCATTTTTGCGACCAGGGTCGCAGGCTGACCGTCGCGCCCGAAGGTGACGTTTTTCAGCACCAGGTGCGTGGGCGACGAAAAGCGGTGATCCATCAGGTCGAAATTGAGTTCGTAGTCGGTGTTTACCGTGATCCAGCTGCTGACCTGCGCCGCCCCCCAGCGAGTCTGAACAAGGATATAGAGCGCGAGGATCGCAATAAGCAGAACGGCCAGAATACCGACGAGAAGCTTTCCAATAAATTTCATGGTCTTCCATCACGTAAAACGCACATAAAGGAGTTATGCACGATTTATGCGCAATGCTCAAGGCGGGAAGGGCGGAATTCTGGGTTACGGCAGCAGTTGCCTGCTGCCGTGAAAGAGATTAGTTCTTTTCTGGCGGGAAAATCAGGTTCAGGACGATAGCGGTGATCCCGCCGGCGGCGATGCCGGAAGAGAGCAGGTTTTTCACCCAGTCCGGTGCAAACTGCAGGATCAGCGGCTGCTGAGACACGCCCAGACCGACCGCCAGCGACAGGGCGATGATCATGATGGCGCGGCGGTTCAGCGGCTCGCGAGAGACGATACGCACGCCTGATGCCGCGATAGTGCCGAACATCACCAGCGTTGCGCCACCCAGTACCGGCTCAGGAATGTGCTGTACAAAGCCACTGACCGCCGGGAACAGACCCAGCACGATCAGCATTAGCGCCACAACAAAGCCCACATAGCGGCTGGCCACGCCGGTCAGCTGGATCACGCCGTTGTTCTGGCCGAAGCAGGAGTTCGGGAAGGTGTTGAACACGCCGGAGACAAAGGAGTTCAGGCCGTTGGCCAGCACGCCGCCCTTCAGGCGCTTCATGTACAGCGGGCCAGAAACCGGCTGCTCAGAGACGTCGGAGGTCGCGGTGATATCCCCGATGGTTTCCAGGGAGGTGATCATAAACACCAGCATCAGCGGCAGAAGCAGGTTCCAGTCGATGCCCAGGCCGTAGTAGAGCGGGGTCGGGACCACGATCAGCGGGCTGTCGGTCGGGGCAGTGTTTTGCGGCAGCATGTCCATCGCCCAGGCAGCGAGGTAGCCTGCCGCCATGGCAATCACCAGCGAAGCGACGCGCAGGTACGGGTTACGCTGACGGTTGAGCAGAATAATGATTGCCAGCACCACACCTGCCAGCAGCAGGTTTTTCGGGGCACCAAAGGTGTGGTCGGCCATCGCAGCGTAGCCGCCGCCGATGGAGGTCAGACCCACCTGAATCAGCGACAGACCGATAATCATCACCACCACGCCGGAGACCAGCGGGGTAATAATGCGGCGCGCCAGGTGCAGCACGCGGGAGATAACCATCTCGGTGCAGCTGGCCAGCATCAGGGTGCCGAACAGCGCCGCCATCATCGTCGGCACATCCGCGCCGCCCGTTTTCAGCGCCGTACCGCCCATGATCAGCGGGGCGACAAAGTTAAAGCTGGTGCCCTGAATCGACAGCAGGCCGGAGCCCACCGGACCCCAGGCTTTAATCTGAATGATGGAGGCCACGCCCGAAGCAAACAGCGACATGCTGATGATGTGCTGGGTGTCCTGCGCCGGCAAGCCGAGCGCCTGGCAGATCAGCAGGGCCGGGGTGATGACCGCCACGAACATCGCCAGCAGGTGCTGACAGGCGGCGAACAAGGTCTGCGCCAGCGGGGGGCGATCTTCAAGACGGTAAATCAGTTCACTGTTATGCGGCTGCGCAATCGGTTGCGCATCTTGCTGTTCTACGGCGTTAACGGACATCTGCTGCGATCCCCAGGAAGAAAAGCGGGCATTTTAGCCGAGTGGATGAGAAAAGCAAACGATTGCTCGCAAAAATCGCAGAGAAAACCCTCCGCTTAATACGGCTTTTCTGTCACGCCAGGGCAAAGTTCATTACACTCCTGCTCCCGATTGCGCTTAAGTCGCGCAAACGGCACAGGAAAACGCGCACGTTGATGGAGCACGTGCCATATAAGGAGCCCACTATGATTTATCTCGATACGTTGTCGACTCTCGTTGCGGCAACGCTAGTTTTACTGCTTGGCCGTAAACTGGTTCACAGTGTCCCCCTTCTCAGAAAATACACCATCCCGGAGCCCGTCGCGGGCGGGCTGCTGGCCGCCGTTGCGCTGCTGGTGATGAACAAAAGCATGGGCTGGGAAATCAACTTTGATATGTCGTTAAAAGACCCGCTGATGCTGGCCTTTTTCGCCACCATCGGCCTGAACGCCAATCTGGCCAGCCTGCGGGCCGGCGGTAAAGTGCTGGGGGTGTTCCTGATTGTGGTGGTCGGGCTACTGGTAATGCAGAACGCCATTGGGATCGGTATGGCCTCCCTGCTGGGGCTGGATCCGCTGATGGGCCTGCTGGCCGGTTCCATTACCCTCTCCGGCGGACATGGCACCGGGGCGGCGTGGAGCAAGCTGTTTATCGAGCGCTATGGTTTCCAGAATGCCACCGAAGTGGCGATGGCCTGCGCCACCTTCGGGCTGGTGCTGGGCGGTCTGATCGGCGGGCCGGTGGCGCGCTATCTGGTAAAACACTCCGCCACCCCGAACGGTTGCCCGGAAGATGAAGCGGTGCCGTCGGCGTTCGAAAAGCCGGACGTCGGGCGCATTATCAGCTCCCTGGTGCTGATCGAAACCATTGCGCTGATCGCTATCTGCCTGACGGTGGGTAAGGTGATTGCGCAACTGCTGGCGGGGTCCGCATTTGAGCTGCCGACCTTTGTCTGCGTGCTGTTCGTAGGGGTGATCCTCAGCAACGGCCTGGCGCTGATGGGCTTTTATCGCGTCTTTGAGCGGGCGGTATCGGTGCTGGGCAACGTCTGCCTGTCCCTGTTCCTGGCGATGGCGCTGATGAGCCTCAAACTGTGGGAGCTGGCCTCGCTGGCGCTGCCGATGCTGGCCATTCTCGCCGTGCAGACCCTGTTTATGGCGCTGTACGCGGTGTTCGTGACCTGGCGGATGATGGGCAAAAACTACGACGCGGCGGTGTTGGCGGCAGGGCATTGCGGCTTTGGTCTGGGGGCCACGCCGACGGCGATCGCCAATATGCAGGCCATTACCGAGCGTTTCGGTCCATCACATATGGCGTTTCTGGTGGTGCCGATGGTGGGGGCGTTCTTTATTGATATCGTCAACGCGCTGGTGATCAAACTCTATCTGCTGCTGCCAATGTTTGGCTGATCAGGCGTTGGAGTAGCGCTCGGTCTCGGGCATCCAGCGTTCGATTAACGCTGCCGCCTGGTCGGGGTAGCGTTCATGGATATGGCGTGCCAGACGCTGAACTTCGGGGATCATGCCCTGATCGCGCAGTAAATCGGCTACTTTAAACTCGGCGTTACCGGTCTGGCGGGTGCCGAGCAGTTCGCCCGGGCCGCGGATCTCCAGATCCTGTTGCGCAATCACAAAGCCGTCATTGCTGTCGCGCAGCACCTGCAGACGCTTCTGGGCAGTTTTCGACAGCGGGGCTTTGTAGAGCAACACGCAGTGCGACGCCACCGCGCCACGTCCGACGCGACCCCGCAGCTGGTGGAGCTGCGCCAGGCCCAGACGCTCCGGGTTCTCGATGATCATCAGGCTGGCGTTAGGCACATCCACCCCCACTTCAATCACCGTGGTGGCGATCAGCAGATGCAGGTCGCCCTGCTTGAAGGACTGCATCACCGCCTGCTTTTCGGCAGGCTTCATGCGGCCATGCACCAGGCCGACGTTCAGCTCCGGCAGGGCCAGCTTTAACTCTTCCCAGGTGGCCTCCGCCGCCTGAGCTTCCAGCAGATCCGACTCTTCAATCAGGGTACAGACCCAGTAGGCCTGACGCCCTTCCTGGCAGGCGTTGCGCACGCGATCGATAATGTCGCTGCGGCGCGTGTCCGGGATGGCGACGGTCGTCACCGGCGTACGCCCCGGCGGCAGTTCGTCGATGGTGGAGGTATCGAGGTCGGCATAGGCGGTCATCGCCAGGGTGCGCGGGATCGGCGTTGCGGTCATGATCAGCTGGTGCGGATGGTACCCCTGCTGGAGCCCTTTCTCCCACAGCGCCAGGCGCTGATGCACGCCGAAACGGTGCTGCTCATCAATGATCACCAGCGCCAGGCCGTGAAACTGCACCTGCTCCTGGAAGATGGCATGCGTGCCGACAATCATCTGCACCTGACCGCTGGCAATGGCGTCCTGCTGCGCCTGTCGCGCCTTGCCTTTTTGCTTTCCGGCCAGCCAGCCCACTTCAACCCCCAGCGGGGCAAACCAGCTGCGGAAGTTATTCGCGTGCTGCTCGGCCAGCAGTTCGGTCGGGGCCATCAGGGCGACCTGTCTGCCGTGCGCAATGGCGCGCAGTGCGGCCAGCGCGGCCACCAGCGTTTTACCGGAGCCGACGTCGCCCTGCACCAGGCGCATCATCGGCACGTCCAGCGCCAGGTCATGCTCGATCTCGGCGGTCACGCGGGCCTGTGCCCCGGTGGGTTTAAACGGCAGCGAGGCCAGCAGCTTATCTTTTAACTCGTTACGGGCCGGGAGCGGCAGGGCGTGAAAACGCTGGGCACCGGCGCGCAGCGCCAGCATACTCAGGTTATGCGCCAGCAGCTCTTCCAGAATCAGACGGCGCTGGGCCGGATGTTGCCCGCTCTCTAAATCACTGAGCTGCAGCGTCGGCGGCGGGCGGTGCAGGGTGCGCAACGCTTCCGGCAGACTCATCATCCCCTGTGCGAGTTCGGGCGGCAGCAGCTCGGCAATGGCGCAGGTGTCGAGCAGCTCCAGCGCCTGATCGGTCAGCTTGCGCAGCGTCGCCTGCTTGATGCCTTCGGTGGTCGGGTAGACCGGGGTCAGCGTCTCCTGCATCTCAGGCGTGCTGAGATCGCCCTGCACGCGGTATTCAGGGTGGATCATCTCCGCGCCGTATTTGCCGCGTTTGGCTTCGCCGTAGGCCAGCACCCGGCGCCCGGGGGCGAGGCTGTTTTTCATCGCCGCGCTGAAGTTAAAGAAGCGCATGGCCAGGATGCCGGAGCCGTCGCTGATCTGGCAGGTCATCATCCGGCGACCGCCGAAGGTGATATTGCTGTTCAGGACTTCGCCTTCAACCGTGGCGTAAATGCCGGGCAGCAGGTCGCCAATCTGATAGAGCTGGGTGCGGTCTTCGTAACGCAGGGGGAGGTGCAGGAGGAGATCCTGCACGGTATGCAGGCCAATTTTTGCCAGTTTGCTGCTCTGGGCCGCGCCAACGCCCGTCAGGG
>Ga0308168_1000853_pt1 | contig 32314 bp, 43 predicted proteins | sample PhyCR2_FD_202133 | JGI IMG/M metagenome (GOLD analysis project Ga0308168, IMG submission 202133) | Phyllosphere microbial communities from UC Gill Tract Community Farm, Albany, California, United States - DLSLRC.R2 | ecosystem: Host-associated > Plants > Phyllosphere > Unclassified | place: USA...
CACTGCTGTTCGGTTGTTCAAATCCGAACGAAGATGCTGACAATAAATCAAATCAAGATACATTAACGATGGCCTGGCCGCGTGACATCGGCGAGATGAATCCGCATGTCTACAACCCGTCGCAACTGTTCGCTCAGTCGATGGTCTACGAACCGCTTGTCCATTACGCAGAAGGCGGAAAGCTCGAGCCGTTCCTCGCGAAATCATGGGACATCTCAAAAGACGGAAAAACATATACCTTTAAACTGCGTGACGATGTCAAGTTCTCGGACGGCTCGACGTTTGATGCGACAATCGTCAAAAAGAACTTTGACGCCGTCCTCAAAAACAAAGCCTTACATAGCTGGCTTGGCTTTATCTCAAAAATCGACAAGACGGAAGCCGTCGACAAGCAGACGTTCCGGATGACGTTGTCGGAAGCATACTATCCGACGATTCAGGAATTGGCGGTCGTCCGTCCGGTTCGTTTCCTCGGCGAAGCCGGCTTCCCGAAAAACGGCGATACGTCAAAAGGCGTCGAACAGGAAGTCGGAACCGGTCCGTGGGTGCTCGACGAGTACAAAGCGGATCAATACGCGACGTTTAAGGTCAACAAAAACTACTGGGGACCAAAGCCGAAAGTGAAGAAAATCAAGGTCGACATCATTCCCGATGCCGAAAGCCGCGTACTCGCCTTTGAAAAAGGCGACATCGATTTGATTTTCGGCGAAGGGGCAATCAGTGTCGACGCCTACAATCAACTGAAAGAAACGAAATCTTACAAGACGACGATGTCAGAACCGGTCGCGACGCGTCTGTTGATCATGAACACGAAGAAAAAACAGCTGGCAGACGAACGCGTCCGTCAAGCCCTGCAATACGGCTTTGATAAGAAGACACTTGTTGAAGGGATCACGTCCGGTCTCGAAGCGCCGGCTGACTTCATCCTGCCGCCGAACCTGCCGTACACATCGAACCTGAACGTTGAAAAACGGGACTTTGATGTCGAAAAGGCTAAAACGTTGCTGGACGAAGCCGGCTGGAAACTGCCGAACGGCAAAAAGGTCCGTGAAAAAGACGGACAACCGTTACAGATTGAAATGATGTATGATGCTGCGGAACTTGTTCAAAAAGCGATGGCGGAGACGTTACAATCAGAGTGGGCGAGCATCGGTGTCGATTTGAAAATCGTTGGTGTCGAGCTGCCGGATCAAGTCCAGCGCTTCAAAGACAACAAATTCGATATCAACATGTACAGTAACTTTGGCGCACCGTATGATCCGCATACATTCGTTAACATCATCGGGACGGACGGATTCGGTTTTAAAGAAGCGATTTCCGCTTATCCGAACAAGGATCAACTGTTACAGGAAATGAAAGATGTCCTTAAAACGACGGATGAAACGAAACGTCAAAAGATGTATGCTGACATTCTGCCGTCGCTCCAGGATCAAGGTGCACTCGTTCCAATCTCGTATTTGAAAAAGATGGCGATTTATCAAAACGGTGTCACGAACTTTAAATTTGCCGCGAACCGGGATGAAAGTCCGTTCGCCCAAATCGGCATCAAGTAACAGGAGGTGTACGGAATGGGCGTCTATATTCTGAAACGGGTCGGGTCGGTCATTCCGATCCTGCTCCTCGCTATTTTATTACTGACGGTGATGATTCATTTGTCACCGGTTGATCCGGCGGAAGCGTATCTGTCTGCCGCCCACATCCAACCGACGGAAGAGGTGCTCGCACAAAAGCGGGCAGAGTTCGGACTCGATCAGTCGTTTTTGACCCAGTACGTGACGACCGTCGTCCGGCTGGCCAGTTTTGATTTCGGAACATCGTACGTTTCCGGGAAACCGGTCCTCGACGAAGTGTTGCTCCGTTTGCCGGCGACCGTCCAGCTGGCGCTGTCGAGTCTGTTGCTCGCAATTTTCGTCAGTATCCCGCTCGGCTTTCTCGCGGGAGTTCGAAAGAATGGTTTTTTTGACCATTTGAGCCGGGGGATCGCCTTCATCGGGGCGTCGATTCCGTCATTTTGGCTCGGCTACCTGCTGATTTTCTTTTTTTCCGTCCAGCTTGATTTATTACCGGTCGGCGGGATCGGCAGTCCGAGTCACGTCATCTTGCCGGCAATTACGCTCGCGTTGCCGCTGATTGCGCTGTATACACGGCTGTTACGGACGAGCGTCATCGAGACGATGCGCGAACCGTACGTCCTGTTTGCCCGGACACGCGGCATCCGGGAAACGATCATTTTAGGAAAACACGTCTTGCGGGTCGCGATTCCGCCGATGTTGACCGGACTCGGGATGAACCTCGGGAAACTGTTGACCGGGACGATCATCGTCGAGACGGTATTCTCGTGGCCGGGATTCGGCCGTTATTTTATTGAAGCCATCTTTGACCGCGACATGCCGATCATTCAAGGATACGTTTTCCTCGCCGCCTTGCTGTTCATCGGCAGCAGTCTGCTCGTTGATTTATTGCAACTGGCAATCGATCCACGGATTGCCCGGAAAGGAGGGAACAGACGATGAATGTTCCGCTTGGACGACCGCGTCTGCTTGACCGCCTGTCGAATCAACGGCTGATTTTGATCGGCTGTTCCGTATTTTTAGGGCTGTTGTTTCTCGCGGCTCTGGCTGCACCGTGGCTTGCCCCTCATGATCCGTATCTCGTCAATCTGGCGGTCAAACTGCAGGAGCCGTCCTGGACGTATCCGCTCGGAACCGATCATCTCGGACGCTGTACGTTGTCGCGACTGTTGTACGGTGCCCGGGTGTCGCTCGGATTTGCCGTCCTGATTTTTGGCTCGTCACTGTTGATCGGTTTATTGATCGGGACGCTTGCCGGCTACATCGGCGGCTGGGTCGACCAACTGCTGATGCGGTTTTGTGACGGCGTGATGGCATTTCCGAGTCTGATTCTTGTCCTCGGTCTCGTCGGGATTTTTGGACCGGGACTGAAACAGGTCATCGTCGCTTTGATGCTCGTCCAGTGGGTCTACTACGCCCGGATGTTCCGGGGGTTGATCATGACGCTGAAGGAAAAAAACTTCATTGCCGCGGCGCGTGTCAACGGCTCCTCGCACTGGAAAATCTTCCGAACGCATCTGTTGCCGAACATTCTGCCCCCGCTGCTTGTCATCGGGACACTTGAGATGGGCTGGGCGATCATGGACATCTCGGCGATGTCGTTCCTCGGTCTGGGTGTGCAGTCGCCGGGAGCCGAATGGGGTGCGATGATTCACGAAGGTAAATCATACATCCGGACGAATCCGGAACTGATGATTTATCCCGGTCTGCTGATCATGCTCGTCATTGCGAGCTTTAATCTGCTCGGGGAATCGTTATCGGAACGGTTCGGAGTGACCAAACAAACGAAATGAAAGGAGAGACTCGGATGAAACCTGTATTATCCGTCGAACACTTGACGATCGAAACGACGAACGGTCAGCCGCTCGTCCGTGATATTTCTTTTTCACTGGCAGCCGGACAAATTGTCGGTCTGGTCGGGGAGAGCGGTTGCGGTAAGACAGTGACGAGTCTGGCTCTCCTCCGTCTGCTCGACGAAAAGGTCATCCGTCAGTCTGGACGGATTGTGCTCGATGCGACCGATTTGATGACATTGTCCGACCGCACGCTCCGGCGTGTCCGCGGCGGGCAGATTGCCTTCATCATGCAAAATCCGATGAGTGCCTTCACACCGGTCTATACGATTGGTCATCAATTGATGGAGACGATCCGGACGCACGACCGGTGCAGTAAACGCGAAGCGAAGAACCGGGCGGTCGAAGCATTACGGGAAGTCAATCTCGATCAGCCGGACCGGATTCTGAAAGCCTATCCGTTTGAACTCAGCGGCGGCATGCTGCAACGGGTCATGATTGCACTCGCCGTCTGTCTGCGGCCGCACGTCCTGATTGCCGACGAACCGACGACGGCGCTTGACGTCTACAATCAAAAGCTCGTCCTGTATTATCTCGAGAAAGTCCGTGCTACCTATGACACGGCGATTCTCTTAATCTCGCACGACTTAAGTGTTATCGCTGAGATGGCGGACCATGTCCTCGTCATGCGGGACGGCGAAATCGTCGAACAGGCGGATGTCTTTGACCTGTTCGACCAGCCGAGTCACCCGTATACCCGGCAACTGTTGACACAACACGGAATTCAGGCAGGAGGGATGAAGGCATGAGCCTGTTGCAGCTGGAACACGTCTCCCACCGCTACGGCAATCAACGGTTTTTGGCGCGGCAGCCGGAGCAGACGGTCTTGCAGGACGTTTCACTGACACTTGAAGCCGGAACCTGTCTGGGCTTACTCGGACGCAGCGGCGCCGGAAAAAGTACGCTCGGACGGATTTTACTCGGACTCGAGCGTCCGAAAGCGGGACGGGTCCTGTTTGACGGACAAGACATTTACGACGCGGCATCGAAAGATTTCCGCCAAGACATTCAGGTCGTCTTTCAGGATTCATTTGCGGCCGTCAATCCGAAACTGACTGCAGGACAGATCATCGCCGAACCGTTGACGAATTTTTTACGTTTGACGCCGGAGGCACTCAAGCAACGGCTCATCACTTTGCTGGAACAGGTCGGACTGGCGGAAGCGGATTTGACGAAATATCCCCATCAGTTCAGCGGCGGTCAGTTGCAACGGATCTGTATCGCCCGGGCGATCGCGACGAATCCGAAGCTGATCATTCTCGATGAAGCCGTCAGCAGTCTCGACATGGTCAATAAAGCGCTGATTCTCGATCTATTGCGCAACTTAAAAGAGACGCTTGGTCTCGCCTATGTCTTCATCACCCACGATGTGCAGGCGGCGCAAGCACTGAGCGACCGGTTCGTGATTCTCGATCAAGGTCAGCTGGTCGGTGACTATCCGACGCTCCGGTCATTTTCGGAAGCGACGGACGAGCACGTTCAGGCAATCCGTCAGGCCGTTCTCGCCATCCATCCGCGCAATCGGACGATTCGAAAGTAAGACCTCTTTACATCGGTAAGGAGGTCTTACTATTTTTAATTATAAGGTAAATAATGGATTAAAGTGGTATCGTTAACAAAAATGGAGGAGGAGCGATGAGGATGAATAAACATTATTTATTGGGAACACTTGCGGTTGCGGTCGGTATTTTCATGTTGTTTGTCATTAAAATTTTTGAGAGATACATGTATTTAACATTGGAGGCTTCGCATGAGCCTAGTTTGACTTATTATCCGATGGCCTTTTTCGTGATGGCTGCTTTATTTTACATTGCCGGCTGGTGGAAACAGGATTTAAAAAAGCAACAGGAAACTGTCGGTCAACCGGTTAGATCTTCTTGAACGTCAACCATTCGGTCCAAACGGATTGAATGGTTTTTCTTTTATTCTGATTGTAAAGGAAACTTGACACCTGAATGCAGTTTACCTATTATTGGAAGTAAGGGGGTGACTGGGATGAAGAACAGTGTCAAGACATTACGGGAAGCCCGTCAGTGGTCGCAAGGGCAGCTTGCAGAAGCCCTTGGGATATCAAGACAGACGGTCATTTCCATCGAAAAAGAACGCTATAATCCGTCGCTTGAATTGGCTTTTTCAATCGCTGCGTTGTTTGATTGTCCGATTGAAGCGATTTTTGTGCCCGATTCAAAGAAAAAAGGAGAAGATGCCTGATGAAACACATGCCGATGATTAATCGTTTACTGTTCGCTATTCTACTTGTCTACGGTACCTACCTGACTCTTGTTGATGGACTGAGCCCGCACAGTATCATCCTCATCCTCGTCGGAATCAGTCAACTGGCAGTCGATTTAGTTTTCCCGGCGGCTGAGACGCATGACGAACGGCAGGAAAAAATTAAGATGAAAAGCGGCCAGATGTCGTATGCGTTGAGTATCGTGTACGTGTTTGCGGTAGTCATGCTCGTGCAGTGGGGAATCATCGAAGATGTTCTAACGGCTTTGTTGTGTGTGTTGTTCATTCAGGTCATGACGTTCCCGGTGACGCTGTTTATGTACAGTCGACGAAGCTGAAGGTGGACCAAAAAAGAACAGATCAAGTGACCTGTTCTTCAGTAGTATTCGGATAACTGTTCTCGTGATTCTTCCGTCAAGTAGCCGAGCGATAAAAAGCTTTTGACGAAGCGGGAGGGACCGACGCTTGAGTCAGGGTCGACGTTCCATATAACATCCTTTACTTGCTCAAGGACTTCAATGTCTGCCGCCTGCATCTTGACGAAATCGAAGTCAAGCGCAACGGTATCCGTCTCGTCCCACGTCAGTTCACCGGAAGAGCGCATGTCATGCATCGTCTGTAACAACCGGTCACTCGGAGGGTTCCATTCGAATTGTAAGTAGTGTCCACCTGTATCCTTTACGGACAGCCCGCCGCGGGCGACGATGGCCGGTAAAAAGCGGCGGTGTGTAAAATGTCGAAGAATCATTGGAAGAGCTCCTTCCGGATTAAAAATGATTGCTTTGCATCTTATGGAGAAGACGGTCAAACGACTCATGGTCATCCATCGTAAACTGTTTGAAGTACTGTTCATGAATGACTTCGACGACAGGGGACGATTCCTGGACGATCGTTTCGCCTGACGGTGTCAAGACCAACCGTTTTTCCCGATCGATTCGTTTGCGGGTGATGAGATGAAGGTCGAATAGTTTTTTTAAGGTTTGGGAGATGGCTCCGCTCGACAGTTCAAGTGTCGTCTCGAGTGATTTTTGTGTCGCACTTTGTTCCCGGTATAACGTATCAAGCATATCGAACTGTGATTTCGATAAGCCCCAATCTTTCAGGACCGCGTTGACTTCCTTCATATAGCGGTGATGCAGTTTTTGAATGGCCTGCCAATGACGGTAGGATGGAGTAGACAGGTGTGAAGTCATCAGATCCCTCTTTTCTGTCACCGTGTAAACGGTAAAATAATGAAAGCCGCTGTTGATTATCAAGCGGTTTCATATATTCAAATTAACACAAAATCGGTTGATCTCCTACCACTTGCGCCTGATAAAAAAGCATCCTTCGTTTGACCCGACAACCGGGTGGACGAAGGATGCTTTTTTAGTTGACACGCGATGCTATTTTCGGTGTCGGGACATGCCGTCCCCAAACCAAATAGAAAATCGGTCCAAGATAATTAACGAGAAAAATCAGGATGCCCCAAAGCCATTTGGGACCGCGTGTCTTCGGACGTTTCCATAAGTCTCGATAAGCCGTGACCATTAAAAAGAATCCAAGCATGTGGACAATATTGTTGAACCACTTTCGGTTGATTAAATCCAAACCAGTTACCTCCTGAGCCATGATTAGCTGACGAACAGTCGGTCATGAAAATTTTTTAAAATCAACCGATCCTGTTCAATTGTAAAGCCGTAACGGGTAAAGCATTCGGCAGAGACGCGTCCACCGTAAGAAATGGCGGTAAAGTCTCCGCTGACCCGGTAATGGGTATATTTATGTTGAATATCATGAATTAGCGATTCGAGCAGTAAACCACGTTCGCCAAGACCTTCCTCGCGGACATGGATGTCGAGCAAGCTGAATTCAGCAAATTCATTCGAGTCGAATAGACGTGTTGACAAGTGTTGAATCGTCATATGCGACCGTTTCGATAAAACCGTTTTATGCGTGTGACGATTTTCCAGTAACGTCACGTAATAACTGAACAGCGGTGCATGAATGTTACGTGTCACTTGAACGACCTGCTGTTGATTATTGTAAGCAAGACCGACGAGTTGTTCGTTCGGATGCTGCTGGATTTGAATGGATCGTTTGGCGCAGACGGTTTGCCATTCCTGCTCCGGAATCCATGACAACTCTTTGGTCCGGTTTGTTCTAAAGAATTTCACGGGGTAGGTAGATCCTCCTTTAAACGAATAGATGATTTTAATATACACTTTTTGTCAATTGGATGAAAGGGTTTTTAACAAAATCATACAAATTAAAATATGTTGCATTTGCAACAAAAAACAATATAATAAAGTAATAAAGTTATATAATTCTTCAGACAAAAAAAGGAGACGATATGGGAGAAATATTACGTGAAATTGGAATGATTGCGCGGGCACTCGATTCCATCAGCAATGTTGAATTCAAAGAGCTGGAACTGACAAAAGGACAATACATTTATCTTGTCCGGATTTGTGAAAATCCAGGAATCATTCAGGAAAAACTGGCTGAACTGATTCTCGTGGACCGGACGACAGCCGCCCGATCGATTCAAAAATTAGAAAAAGCCGGATTCATCGAAAAACGACCGGATGTCGTGAACAAAAAAATCAAAAAACTGTATGCAACTGCAAAAGGACAGGCAAAGTGTCCGGTGATTCTTCAGGAACACGCTTATTCGAAAGGGGTTGCTTTAGCTGGTTTGAGTGAAGAAGAACAAGCCCGGTTACTGGAGTTGACGGAGCGCGTCCGTGAAAATATCGAGCGGGAATGGGACTTTGTCAAAAAAGGTGGAACTCGACATTATTTGAAGGAGTGAACAGGGTGAAAGAAACGATTGAGTTTGTCCGCTGTGACGTCAAGGATGTCAGAACGTTACAGGCGATTAGCATAGAAACCTTTTCGGAGACGTTTGGTTCCCAAAATGATCCGCAACATCTAGAGGATTATCTCAACCAATCCTATAAACTCGAAAAATTAACAGGGGAGCTTGAACGTTCAGATTCGTTTTTCTATTTTATTAAAAGTGATGAGGAAATTGCCGGCTATTTAAAGCTGAACATCGGAGAAGCTCAAACTGAGCCGACGGAAGGGGAGTCGTTGGAACTCGAACGGATTTATATCCGTTCAGCATATCAGGGGACAGGTCTTGGAAAGCAGTTGCTTGAGAAAACATTCGAGATTGCTCAAGCACAGGGGATGGAGCAAGTCTGGTTAGGGGTGTGGGAAGAAAATCACCGGGCGTTACGCTTTTATCGACGTTTTGGTTTTGTCCAAACCGGAGCACACGCATTCTATATGGGAGAAGATAAACAAATCGATTTGGTCCTGACAAAGACATTGTAAAACGAAACGAACTCATATCAGTCAAAAATAGCAAGCCCTCAAAAACACCTCCCGGATCATGGCATCGGGAGGTTTTAGTATAAGACATAGTATTTATCTGACACTCCCACCACTGAAGCAGTGGGCTTCCTGGCCTTAAATACTGTGAAATAACCGTCAGCTTAGAAGAATCTGTTCCAACTCTTTTTTTTGCCGGAAGTGGTGCCGGGTGTGCATGTCGATCAGTTGATACCATTCCTGCGCATTCAACGAACCGAAACCACCGTGTCTTGTTTTCCGTTGCGGTTCGATGTGATCGAGCCGTTTCGACCAGTCTTCCATCCGTTCAATCAGTTCAAGCAGACGTTCTTTTAAGCGATTCCTTTTGTCCGTATTGTCCGGCGGGGCGTTCATTTCGTCCGGCAGTCTGATTTTGACGGGTGGAAAGGCATTTTGACGGAATAATTCTTCTCCGAACGGTGTTTTACCGTCCGCTGTATCGGTCGTCAGCGAAGCACAGATTTCGACTTCGTCCATATATTCATGGGCGACAAGTAAAATATGATCATACATTTGACCAAGCGACCAGACACCGGGTTGCGAAATGTGATGAATCTGATCTTCCGTATACCGGTCCAGTTCGTGATGCAGATACAACAGGCAGTCGATTCCCGTCATGTAAATCCCTCCTTCAGCGGATACCCATTTTCTTGACTATAGCATGTCCGGTTGTCGCCTGGACGAAAAAAAACAGGGCAACAAGGAATCATTCCCCGTTGACCTGTCCGGTTCAAGATGCTTTGATTTCGTCGTCGACCGTCATCGCATACAGCGCTTGTTTGGTCCGTTTAAAGACGATCGGTAACGACACGAGACTAATCAGTAAAAAGCCGAGCGAGCAGACGATATAGGTTGACCGGATTGAAAACGTTTCGGCTAAAAGACCGATTGACAACGTCAGTCCGATGATCAAGATGGATTCCGCGACATTGATGACGCCGGAGAATCGTCCCATGATCGAAACGGGAACATTGTTTTGATAAAACGACAAGAATCCGGTATTCGCGAACGATAACGCAAACGTCAGCAGGAAAAAACCGATTGCCGCGAAACTGAAATCGGTCGCCGTCGCAAAGATGAGATAGCCGACCGGAGTCGTGATGGCTCCGAAGCCGATCAGGAAGCGTAAACTGAGCCATTTCGTACACGTCGCGTTAATGATGGAACCAGCAATGATGCCGAGCCCGGCGATACTGACGAGAAAGCCGTATGTACTCTCGGAAAAATCAAGAACCCGGGTCGCGAACGTTGCTTCGAGTGAATCGAGCCCGGACATGAAAATCGTCATCACACAGAACAGGGCATAAACGAGTGTGATGTAGCGGTGTTTGCGCGCATAACGGAACGTTTCTTTCCAGTCGGCGACGATCATGCTGAAACTGAGCCGCTCGGCACCGGAAATCATTGCCTGTTTTTCGATATCCGGCAGGGAAAACAGAATCAGTGCCGACAGACCAAGTACACCGGCATTCAGATAGATGGCGAACGTCGGGGAGCCGACGAGGAACAAGAGACCGGCAATCGTCGGTCCAAGAATGAAGCCGCAGGATTGTATGAAATTTTTTAAGGCATTAAACCGTTGCCGGTTGGTTTTCGAGACGAGTTTCGTCATGTAGATCAGAGAAGCCGATTCAAACAACGAGCTGCCGATATTGATCAAGAAAACCAGTGTATATAAGACGAATAACGAGTCGATCCACGGTAAGACGGCAATCAAGATGGCCCGGGACACATCAAGCAGCACCATCAGATTTCGTTTATCGACGCGATCGATGACCGTGCCGGACCAAAAACTTGATAACAGGGCGGCAATCGGGACAAGCATGTAGAGAATCGAGACAGCGAACGCTGAATTCGTCCGTTCGAGGACAATCAGGTTCAGAGCGATAAAATACACCCATGCCCCGAGATTAGAGATGCCGACGCTCGACAACAATAGAGCAGGGTGTTTCCAGGTTCTGTGCATACATCATCATCCCCTAAATGTTTTTTGAATATATAGAAATTTATTACAATTGATATTAAGGGACAGAAAGGAAGAAAGCAAGAAGAAAATGGAAAAAGTCATCCGGAAGATGACTGGGGTACATCCATTACGTGAGGAAATAGTCGAGTGTCGCAAACAAGCTTGTTAACAGAAAACAAATCAGCAACAGGGCGGATAAAACGATTAAGTCGAGGTGCCGGCGAAGGCCATTCACAAAAATAAAGAACAGGGTCCAGTAACCGACAAATAAAGTAAGAATGACAGCAAGGACAGGGGCTGCAATCGGTAACGATCCTGCGATATCAGCCCGAAAGGATGGATTCGTGATGGCATAAAAGGCGAAAACGAATGTCGGAAGAGCGCCGAGGTAAAGGAGCCATTTGGGGAATTTCATAGAGAACATTACTCCTTTTTTGTATACAGCTAGAATACATCCAAGTATAAAGGACAGGAATTGTAAATAAAACGTACAAAATTGTAAGGAAGTGTCATTTTTGATTTGCATGTCTTGTATAATGGATAGGGACAAGTCCTCATCTGTTACGGCTTAAAGAAGACGGACGTTCAAAAATGAGTTCGTAATAGGTTCCGACACCGACACCGGACGTCACGAAATCCGGAGCGATAAGCTGAACGAACCGCCAACCCTTTTCCGCCTGTTGATTGATGACTTCCCGGTAATCTTCTTTTGGATTTCCGGACAATCGTTTGAAGTCAATCCGGATATATTGATATTCATACATACTATCTCCTCCTGAAAGTGCGTTATCATTCCTTACGTCCGGAAAAAGGAAAAGGTTCCCAGGAGTCTGTTAGTTTGAGGCTAAAAAAGAATGATAAGGAGAAACTGATGATTCATTTAACAATAAAACCAACCTTAGTAGGAACCACGACCATCCTCCGGCCGTTTGCAGCAAAAGATCTCCCTTTGATCGAACAATGTTTGCAAGATCCGGAAGTCCTTAAACTGACCAGAAGTGAAGCAGATTTTGACCGGGAGACACTTAAAACCTGGTATGGAACGAGACATGAACAGCCGGACCGTCTGGATTTGGCAGTCGTCGACAAAGCAACCGGAACGCTCGTCGGTGAGGTTGTCGTCAATGAGTATCAGTCAAGCGACCACAGCATGAACTTCCGGATTCTGATTGGGGAAGCCGGCAGAAACCGCGGGCTTGGAACGGAAGCGACCCGGTTGCTGATGGATTACCTGTTCCAACAGACATCGCTTGATCGCTTGACGTTAAGCGTTTTTGACTTTAATCCGCGGGCGCGGCACGTCTATGAAAAACTGGGCTTTCAGGTGACCGGTGTAGAAGAGGACGATCTCGAAGTTGACGGACGACGAATTGAGTCGATTCTGATGGTCTTAACGCGGGAACGTTATTTAGAGCAGTAAATGAACAACAGCCCGGTCTTTCTCCTGAACAAGCGGAGAAGCCGGGCTGTTGTTTGATTTGCGTTATTTTTGTTCGGACTTGCGTGCTTCTTCTTCCTCCACCCAGTTAAAACTCAAATCGACCCGTCTGCCAATAAACGAACGTAAAAATAAAACTAACGTCATTGTCGGCAACATCCACCACCATGAATCGGCGATGCCGAAGTATTGGATCACATATATCCACATGAATAGGCTGCTGACAAAAAGAATTGTTTCCGAAGTCGTGATGAATTCCCGTTTCGGTTCATACATAAGTAAAACCTCCGATGATATGTCATTAAGTAGTTGTTTCCGTTGAAGTGTGCGATACGGCAACGTCCTGCTGATCGAGCTGATTAAACAGGATCGCCCGATTTCTTCCTTGCTGTTTCGCCGTATATAAGGCTTCGTCCGCCAGTCCATTCATGTGCTGGATGTGAACATGTTTCCCGTGTGCGATTCCGATCGAGGCCGTGACGGTGATGACAGGAAATCCGTCCAGTTGGAACCGTTCATTCGCAATTCGTTCCCGAATCCGGTTCGCGACTTTGATGACTTTGGACGGAGTCAGGTCATAGACCAGAATCATGAACTCCTCTCCGCCGATCCGCGCCGTGATATCGTGGGGACGCGTTTCCTCCATAAGGATATTCGCGAACTGTTGCAACACGAGATCCCCGTTTCCATGACCGTATGTATCGTTGACATGTTTAAAGTGGTCGATGTCGAGGGCAAGCACGTTATAAATGCGACCTTCCTGTTCCAGTCCTGCTGTCCTGCTGTCCCAGACCCGTCGGTTATACAGTCCAGTCAGATGATCAAGTTCTGAAGACTGTTTGTACAGTTCGACTTGGCGGTTCAGCGTCTGGAAATCAAGCGTCAGCATACTCGACAGGACACCAACGGCAAGACCGATCGTCCAGGTCGCAAGTAACAGACGAAGCGAGGCATCGTTAAAGCCCAAATTAATCAGAACGGCGAATGTAATCATCAACAGCGCCCAGACATTGAGGGCGAGATTCTGCCGAAACGGCTGATTCAGGAGTTGGCGATGAATCCAAATCATCCCGGTACTGATGGCAATGATGGCGATAAAGGCAATAAATGCTTGCGGGGTCACACCAAACAAAAAACGGGAACCGGCGATGATCAAGGTGGCAATGACAAGCGGGAAGCGGCTGCCGTAAAAAGCGAGCAGGACGAGCGGCAAATGACGTAAATCCATCCGTAACGACTCATTGACCTGGATGCCCTTGAACATCAGTATTACCCCGAGTAATCCGGTCGCAAGACCAATGATCAGCGACTTAACGGTATAGGATGAGAATCGGGTGGAATGAATGATTTTTGATATCATATAAAACCCGGTAAACGCGATGCAGGCGTTGACGAGCAGCTCGACGATGAATATGATTTTCCACATCCTTGAACGTGATACTTTTAAGATACCATTTTGACAAAAGTTGTCAATCTGGAAGGAAGCCGGGCTTTCTATTGTGAAAGGAAACAGAAACGAAGATTGAGTAGTTGTACGAAATCATGTACAATAAAAATAGAGAAAAACACGTAAGGAGGAACTAATGATGTCGATTGTCACATACAGTGATGCCCGGAAAAATTTTAAACAGATTTTAGATCAAGTGCATGATGATAAGGAAGCTGTCATCATTTCACGAAAAAATAACGAAAATGCCGTTTTACTTTCTGAAGAAGAATATAATCGTTTGATGGAGACCATCTATTTAATGCGAAGTCCTCAAAATTCAGTCCGTCTACTGGAGTCAATCGAACAGCTGGAACAAAAAAAGCTGACAGAAAGAACGTTGATTGATGAGTAAAGTCCGTCTACTTTTTACGGATCATGGATGGGAAGATTATCTGTATTGGCAACAAGAAGACAGAAAAAAATTGAAGCGGATCAATACACTGATTGAAGACGTAAAACGAAACGGCAATTTGACTGGCATAGGCAAACCGGAAGCATTAAAAGGAAATTTACAAGGCTTTTACAGCCGGCGAATTGACTCGGAACATCGTCTCGTTTACAGGTCGACGAGTGAACAAGTGGAAATCCTTCAATGCCGTTATCATTATTAAACGAAAAACTCCCGAACAAAACGCACCGCTCCTTATGGAACGTGACGTATATTCGGGAGTTTTTTGTTCTTCTCTACTCGAATTATACCGCGAATCGCTAGACGGAAACAGACTACTTTTACAGTTCGTTCTGCCCTACACTACTAACAAGACTACTGAAAAAGGACGTGAACAGTAATGACCGGACAAACCAAAGTGCTCGACCAAGGACCGTTTCTGCACGGGACGAAAGCCGTTTTGCAGGTCGGCGATCAATTGACACCCGATTATCAATCGAACTATCAGGAGAAACGGTCAAATTATATCTATTTCACGGCAACACTTGAAGCTGCGAAGTGGGGAGCCGAGCTTGCGAAAGGCGACGGCAAGGAACGGATTTATCTCGTCGAACCGCTCGGGACGTTCGAAAATGATCCGAACTTGACGGATCAGCGATTTCCCGGTAATCCGACACGGTCTTACCGGTCGAAGGAGCCGCTTCTCATCGTCGCGAAGCTTGCTGTTTGGGAACGGCACTCGAATGAAATGATTCAGCAAATGAAGGATTCCTTAGCCCGGTTAGCGAAAGAAGGGAAAAATGTCATTTTGGATTGAACCAGACAAATGAAGATATGAAACAATTGGAGCTCTTGATTCAAGCCGTTAAATATGACAGATTGCTTCATTGCGAATGACACATGACCTTGTTACAGGAAACTAAAAAAACATATCTTAATCTACAAACAGCTATGAAATGGACGGTCGTCGACGAAGATGAATTTTTGGAAAATCAGTTAGTGTATCAGTACCCGGTAGACGTCATCACAGGAGCGGAACAGATGCTTCGTCGTCTGCAGGACAAGATTCAACGACAGGCGTTTCCGTTTGACGGATTTTTGACCGGTTGGCTGGACCGATTACGGCACGACCGTCACACCACACCATTGCCATGAAGCCTGTTATCACCCATTTTGCTTCGACCTGCATTCCGCAGCGAGCCGCCGAATTTCAGTCGCCATCGAGGAATTGACCGGCTGAATCTGTTCGAGCCACTCGAGCAACGCAAGCGCTGATTCTGGGACTCGGGTGTATCCTTGCAGGACATCGGCAAACCGTTCCTGCGCTTGCGGGAAACGTTGCTCGGCCCGGCGTTCATTGCCGTACTGGTCCGGATAATACACGACTTCCGACTCGAGCAGGTGCAAAACGGACAGGAGTTGTGAAAAAGCATGCTGTTCGACCAGCTGGAGACCGGATAACCGTTCGCCGCGGGCATACCGGCACAAGCCGACATAGAGATTCGTCAACGCTTCGTTCAGTGCGAAGTCGAGTGTATCACGCCGGATTGGCGGTGCCGCTTGTTGCGAGACGGTCCAGTCGACGCCCGGGAATGTCGGATCCTGCCAGACAATCCGTCCCGGTGAAAAAGCGATTTCCGGCATCTCGTCGAGTTCGAAAATCGCACATTCGCCGTAAATCCCGTCCGCGAATAACAATTTAAAGCCGTCGACCGTGTTTTGGAAAATGAAGCTGAGCGGATGGACCGACTCCAACCAGTCAAGCTGCTGGAGGAACCGTTGCTTTTGCCCCGGTTTCGTAATGACAAAAAAATCGAGGTCGGAATAGCGGTCGAGCCGCTCCAGCTCCTGACCGACGGAACCGAGTCCGAGTAATAACCAGGCGTTGTTTGTGTGTTCGAGTTGCTGACCGATCTGATCAAGGCGTGCAAGCAGCGTCTGTTGGCGTGACATCATCAAAACTCCTTTTATTTGGTGTAAGCGTTCTCTTGTTCAGTCTAGCAAGCTTGAGCGGGGCGTCAAGAAAAGATTGTCGTATTCAAAATGGAATGACTAAAAAACAGGAAAGGGTGAAAGATATGGAAGTGCTGATCCTCCTGGTGGGCTCACTTCTCTTAAGTGGCTTAATGCTCTGGACGATTATCAAAGCCGTCCTGACCGCTTATCGAAACCAACAGCTATCAATGGCAAAGGCTATTTTCATCACAACCGGTATGACGGTCTTCAGCATCCTGCTTGCCGGTGTGCTGCCGTATATCTATCTCCGTTTTCTCTGAATTTCAGACCCGATGTATCCGGAACCGTCTATTCCGCGTACATCGGGTCTGTTTGTTGTCTAAAAACTTCCGAACAACCGGATCGATCGTCCTGTTATTTCTGGATAGAAAGGAGGAAATTCCTCCTGAATTTAAAGGAGGATAACATCATGCACCCTTACTTACGTGTCGAGCATCAACTGTTACGCGACGGAGCGGCTTTTTCATCCGTCCATGAAAAAATGGTCTATCTGCTGCTTCAAAGTTATGCCGGTCGGGACGGACTCGCGTTCCCGTCGCATCAGACGCTCGCGGACGCTGTTCCGTGCGGCAAGACGACCGTCAAAAACTGTCTTCAGACGCTCGTCGAAAAAGGATGGATCGAAAAGGTCGAGCGGTTCGACCGGCACGGGGGACAAACGTCGAACGGCTACCGGATTCGAATGGTGTCCCCGGTCACTTCCGGACAGGACCCGGGTCAAGAGACGGCAACCGGGCAGCCATCTGTCGCCTCCGAAGAAAAAGGGGTTAAGAAACCGTCTTTAAAAAAAGAACCACCACCTCCCGGAGTCATGGAAATCCTCACTCATTTTGAGACGGAAATCGGTCGTGTCACACCGTCGATTCGCAGGAAACTGGAGACGTTGTTGAAAGAAGCCGGTCCGGCCGTTCTGCATCATGCAATCGAACAGGCAACGGCGGCAAACATTCGTAACTTCAACTACATCCAGGTCGTCATCGACAGTCTGAAACAGCGGAACCTATTGACGCAGGAACAAATCGACTCGCATGAAAAACGCCGCCGGACCGCTGTGACGAGATCGTCCCGCCGGAAGAAACACGGGAAATTACCGGACTGGGTCGAACGGGAGCGCCGACAACAGCAACAGGCAGAGGCGGAGCAAAAACAACGGTTTGAACAAGCCGTTCCTGACCAACGGGAATTGGCTTTATTGCTTGCAGAACTGATCTGATGAAGGAGGACTTTTATGACACCGTCACTTGACTGGTTACTCGCACAAGCGAACCGAAAACTGACGAACGGGATGGATCCGGACGTCGTCGCGATTACCCGCGCCGTCATTACGGAACTGGCGGCAGAAGGACTGCCGATCGGTATTGCGCAAGCTTACCGGACAAAACAGGAACAGGATGCTTTGTATGCGATTGGACGGACCCGTCCGGGAAAAATCGTTACTTATGCCAAAGGAGGAAAATCAAATCATAACTTCGGGGTCGCCGTTGATCTGTTTGTCTATGCGGACGGCGGCAAACGGGCGGAGTTTCTTGCACCGCCCGATCCGCGGCTGAAACAGCTCGTCGCCGCGATGAAACGTTATCAGATGCAGTGGGGCGGTGATTGGGGCAACTTTCCTGATTATCCGCATTTTCAATTGTATGATGCGGTCAACGGTCAAGCGAAACCGTTGCTCGGACCGCGTTATCCCGGTCGACCGCTTTATGCCGGAGCGAAGCGGATGGACCGGACGCTGATCCGGCTGATTCAAAAACGGCTCCGCCTGCCGTTGACCGGACGATTTGATCAAAAGTTGACGCACCTCATCGAACAATTTCAACGACAGCACCGGCTGACGGCAGACGGTGTCATCGGTCCGGTCACGTGGCGCCATCTGTTTGGACTTCGCCGATGAAGGAACGTTCAATCGCCCTGATCCGTCTGATCGTCCCGCTCTACAGTTTGGTCAATTTGACGTTACTTGCGTCCGGTTATACACCGTTGCCGTTTGAGACGAATCAAATCGAAACCGCTTTGACGGCGCTTCTCGGTGCAGGCGGTCTGATTTATGCGTGGTGGAAAAATAACAATATGACCGAAGCGGCGCAACAGGCACAAGTTACGTTACAAGAGTGGAAAGGACAGGTTCATCGCAAAGGACAGGAAAAATCAGGATGAATGTGCAACCTGAACTGGTAATTTGTTTGAAATGTGCAGGCAACGGGCAATATTTCGAGTAGAGCGCTAATGGTTTGATCCCAAGATACCGATAATAAGGTAGCGTCCCGTATCGTCAGCGTCTTGAAGTCGCTGCCGACGGAAAAGAAAGAGGTCAGACTGAACTTGAAATTATCGACGTTGCAATTTTATTTATTACTTGCATTGTTTTCATTGATGTTTACGAGTATCTGGAGTTACAATGCCTTCCTGAAAGTTGAACAAGAGAATGACCGGATCACGACGGAAGCGATTCCGATCTCGAATGCCGCTTCGCAACTGTTTCCGTTATTGCTCGATCAAGAGCTTACCGTCCGCAGTTATCTACTCGATCAAAATGATCAGACGTTCCAGCAATTCAAAAATACGAATGCCGAACTGAAAGAAACAATTGCCACATTGAAGATGCTCGATCAACGTCACCCGATTCTGAAGCAGTTACTGGCAGATGAAGCGATTCCGTTGATTTTACAGACGGACGGATTTTACGAACAACAGATTAAATGGATTCAGAGCAATCAGATCGAACGGGCGGCTTTAAACCGCTACAGCGGGATGGACTACGTCAATCAGTTCCGGCCGATCAATGCGAAAATCAATCAGGACATCGATAAGATCATCCGGGAAGCGACGGAACGGTCCAAACGAGCGTCGGCGTCCGCCAAATGGGTCATCGTGATCGTCGTCAGTGTCGCCGTCCTGTTGCTGATGATTTTCCTGCAGACGTTCCGGCTCGAGCGCAGTCAGCAGGCGCTGATTCACCGCTCCTTGCACGATGCCTTGACCGCGATTCCGAACCGGCGTGCGTTCGACGAGCATCTGGAAGCTTCCTTCACGGCTGCCCGGGAACAGCAGACGGACGTCGGCTTGATTTTGATCGATGTCGATGAATTCAAGCTGTACAACGATACGTACGGTCACTTGAAAGGTGACTGGTGTCTGCAGAAAGTCGCCGGGACATTAAAGAAACAAGCGGGCGAGTTCGGGCATGTCTCCCGGTACGGCGGGGAAGAATTTGCGGTCATCTTGACGGAACACGTCGAACAGATCACACATGTCGCGGAACGGATCCGCAGCGAGATTCTCCGGATGAAGATTGAACACAAAGCGTACGAACCGCTTTGCCAGCTCAGTGTCAGCATCGGACTGGCCGTCGTCCGGCCGAGCGAGACGTTGACGGAAGGCGATTTGATTGTCCTCGCCGATCAGGCCCTGTACCGGGCAAAGTCGAGCGGCCGCAATCAAATTTCGAGCCATGAAGCCAGTTAATCGGATTACTTAAAAAAGCTCTGATTCCATTCGAAAATGGGATCAGAGCTTTTTTGAAATCCATGAATGGTCGTTCGAATCATTGCAAAATCACGCAATAGGACCGTTCGGAAATCAACGGTGCAGAAATGACAAAAACCGTCTTGACCGGCGTACCGCCGACTTTCGCGTCCAATTGATGCAGTTGAGACCGAATCTTTCGACTCAGGACATACCGGGTTTCTGTACTCAATTCATCAAGCTCTTCATCATGTACATGTAACAAGAGTTGAAACGGTTCGAGCGAGAAAATGGAAAAGTCGCAGTCGATTCGAGGGTCTTCAAACTGTTCATTCAGACCATTTTTTATGAAGTACGCTTCTTGTGCTGTAATCATCTCGTTTCGCCTCGCTCTCTTTCAGAAACAGTTCAAAAAATTATAAGATGTTAGTTAGCTATATAGTCTTTAATACCCAATTTTCTTGAGAAATATCAGTTTCTGCCTGAAAAAGGACCGAATCCTGGTGGAATAGGGAATACTTTTACGAACATTAAAAAAATCACTTGATTCAGGAATGGCTGATCTGGAATCAGGCACTGCTGGATCAAATGATCGTCGAGCCGACATGTCGTAAAAAGTCTTCCGTCGTCTGTTTAAAAAACGTCAGTTGGTGGACCGGAATCGAGACGTGTCCGCCGTAACGGACTTCTAAGTAATGCGGATTGACCGGGGACGGAAAGTTGATCCGTGCGAACCATTCGGTCATCGTCTCCTGTTCCCGCCGTTGCATCGGTTGCGGAAGGCGGCGGTTAAACAGCAGCATATGTTGGCGAATGTCCTCCGCCGGCAGTTCATGGTGCGGATATTGAATAACTTCGACGCGGCTTGGCGTGAAGAGGAGCGGCTGGAAGCGGGTTGGACGGATGATTTTCATGTAATAAACAAGTAATCCAATCGACACGATCAAAAGGAAAATAAAGATGAACGGGTATGGAGGCGCGACGACAGCGGAATCGAAGCCCGTCCGTAATAACAGCGGGTCCGGATCCGGCGCGACGGTCTCGACCAGGGGCTCGAAATCGATGACGAGCGGATCCGATGGAAGCGTAAGATGAGATGAATCACCACAACGTGTCGTACAGGAGCCTGTCGTCCGACTGTCGAAAAGAGAAACGAACGATGTCAGAAAACGGGGGATGAACGACTGGAGTATAAACAGAATCAATAAAACACTGGAAAGAAACAAACCGATTTTCAATCGGAACGAAGTCTGCACGGGATCACCTCTTTTCATACCGTCTAAACGGAGAATGCATGAGTCTGAATTGAGTATAGCAAATACGACACGGCATCGTTTTGATTTTTTTCAAAAAATAGTCATTATTTCCTAAATAAATGGAGGTTACCCCATGAATCGCTTACGCACAAGTTTTCAACAAGCAACCGGTCAGATCAGTGGACACGGAAAACGGAATGTCGGCGTCTTAAAAACCGCTTTTGAAGAAGTGGCAGACGGGACGGCGAGTGATCAATACGGAACGGGATCAATCATCGAACCGTTCGAACAAAAGTTTGCGGATTTGCTCGCAACGGACAATGCCGTCTTTTTCCCGAGTGGTACGATGGCGCAACAGGTGGCGTTACGAATCTGGTCGGACGAGACGGACAACCGGACCGTCGCTTATCATCCGCTTTGTCATCTTGAAATCCATGAGCAGGACGGACTGAAGGAGTTGCACCCGATTGAAACGATTCTGGTCGGCGCAGCGGACCGGCTGATGACGCTCGACGAAATTAAGGCGTTACCGGACATCGCCTGTCTTTTGCTCGAGTTGCCGCAACGGGAAATCGGCGGTGTCGCTCCGGCTTTCAGTGAACTCGAAACGATCAGCCGGTATTGCCGCGAACGGGGAATCCGGCTGCACCTCGACGGCGCACGGCTGTTTGAGATGTTACCGTATTATGAAAAGACGGCAGCGGAGATTGCCGGCTTGTTTGACAGTATTTATATCTCGTTTTATAAAGGACTCGGCGGGATTGCCGGTGCGATTCTCGCAGGCCCGGCAGCATTCTGTCAGACGGCGCGAATTTGGAAGCGGCGGTACGGCGGGGACTTAATCAGTTTGTATCCGTACATCGTTTCGGCCGAATATTATTATGAACTGCGAAAGGACCGGATGGGGCAGTACTATGAGCAGGCAAAACAACTGGCAGAGCAGTTTAATGCCTTACCGGGCGTCCATACGACACCGGAAGTTCCGGTCTCGAACATGTTCCACCTTCATTTTGACGGACAGGCGGCGGACGTTTCCCCGAAACTCGAGCAGGTCCAGGAACAGACGGGGCTCGGGTTCGTAGGTTATCTCGTCGACAAAGACGGGTATTGTTCAACAGAAATCAGTGTCGGCGATGCTTACGGAGAGCTGGATCCGCAAATGCGAGACGCCGGATTTGCCCGGCTCCGGCAAGCTTTTTCTTAAAACGTTTCTTTGACTGACGGATGGAGCTGTTGGTAAACAGCAATTTTTTCCGTGATCATCTGTTCCGTCCGGACGAGTTCCGCGAGTTGCCGGCGGACGTTTTCTTGATGTGCTTCAAGGAGACGGAGCCGCTCAAGCGACGTATCGTGCGTCTCGGACGATGCGAGGAACAGTTCGACATATTCCCGGATCTGATCGATCGGCATATGCGTCGCCCGGAGCCGCAGGACAAAGCGGAGCCACGTCAGTTGGGTTTCATCATAACGCCGGACGCCGCTTTTGGTGCGGGTCGGGAATAACAGTCCTTCTTTTTCGTAATAGCGGATCGTATGGGCCGTCGTCTCGGTTAATCGGCTGATTTCTGAAATCGTATACATCTTAATCGCACCTCTCCTGCTTGACTTAGAGTTGACTCTAACTTGTAGACTTTCACTATACCAAACAGAAATGGGGAATTGTTCATGAAATACACGGTCATTACAGGAGCCAGCTCCGGTATCGGATACGAAACGGCAAAAGTGCTTGCGAAAAAAGGAAAATCACTGGTTCTCGTTGCCCGCCGGACGGATGAACTGGAAAAATTACGCGATGAAGTCAAAGCCCTGGCACCGGACAGTGATGTCATTCTCCGGTCCGTTGATTTAACGGAATCGGCCAACGTCCACGAACTGTATGACTCGTTGAAAGATCTCGATATCGAGACATGGATCAACAATGCCGGATTCGGTGATTTCGACAATGTCAAAGATGTGTCAGTTCCGAAAATTGAAAAGATGCTCCGGCTGAACATCGAAGCCTTGACGGTCTTAACGAGCCGCTATGTCCATGATTATCATGATGTCGAAGGCACGACGGTCCTGAACGTCTCATCCGGTGGCGGCTATCGGATCGTCCCGAACGCGGTCACGTACTGCGCGACGAAGTTTTATGTCAGTGCCTATACGGAAGGACTCGCGCAGGAATTGAAAAATTCCGGGGCGAAACTGCGGGCGAAAGTCCTCGCACCGGCGGCAACGGAAACGGAATTCGCCGACCGGTCACGCGGGGAATCTGGATTTGATTACAGCAAAAACGTCGCTAAATACCACACGGCGGCAGAGATGGCGACGTTCCTCGATCAGTTGCTCAACAGCGATCAAATCGTCGGCATCGTCAACGCCGAAGATTATTCATTTGAACTGCGCGGACCACTCTTTACGTATGTCGGTGCGAATAAGTAAGAGATCAAAAGCCAGCTTCCGCAATGCGGAAACTGGCTTTTTTTGTGTCTGAGCAGATGAAACGGTATGTAGTTCATCTTAAATCAGCGGCATGACAAAGGTCGACGTTAAACTGACGACTAAAAACAGCGCGTAGCTGAAAAAGGTAGTTTTAGCACTGCCGTCGGTCCGGCGTCCGAGAATCGAAAACAGACTGATTGCGCCGACCGTTAATAGGGATAATAAAAACGATTGATGGGAATCGACTGATGGAATCAGCGACTGCGCAAGATGCGCCAGACCAAGCGGCAAGACGATCAATAAAAAGTAATAGCCGAGCCGTGTTTCCGATGGATGATCCGTCGATTCATGATGGGTGACTGTACGTGTATGCATTCTCATTGGCTCTTCACTTCCTTCTATGTTCAGTATAGAGGACTTCGGACGACTTCTGCGTTACAGTCCGATGAGAAGTCGATAACAAGATTCGTCGAATATGACGAACAGATGTCGGAAAAAACACGTTCTGTAAAAAATGGAAATGCTTCTATCTCGGTTATGTAAAAAAGTGTAAACTGATGAAAGAGAAAATGTCCGGGGAGAGAACCCGCTTGTGAGAGGAGAAGTTGGAATGAACCGCCTGTTTCGTTATTTTTATGTCTCTGACCTGATTGCAACTGTCGGAGCGAGCATCTCCTATATCGCGATCTACTGGATGTGTGCCGGACTGCTGTCGCCGGCAGCCGTCTCGTTAGTCATCGGTGCCGTGTTTGTCATCCGTTTCATCAGTTCGAGTCTGGTCGGACCGTGGATTGACCGGATCGAGCCGGTCCGTCTGCTGAAAGCGACCGTCTTGATCTGGTTTTTACTACTTGGTGCCGTCTGGTATCTCCTGACGCAAACGGAGGCAGTCCTTCTGCCGTTGCTGAGTCTGCTTGCGGCTCAGACGCTGTTGCAGGTCATCGGTGGCAATACGGCGTTTAAAGTCGTCACCCGGATCGTCGCGTCCGAGCAGTTGCCGGTTGCCAATGCCTATTTGAGTACGCTCGACCGGGTCGGGACGTTGGCCGGACTATTGGCGGGTGGTTTATTAATCAGTGGATTTTCGATTACGGTGATTTTAGGAATGGAAGCCGTCGTCCACCTGATCGCCTGGTTCCTGTTGTTCCCGTTACGGTCGGCACCAGACACGGCAGTTAAACCGCAACTGACTTATTGGACCGATTTACGGGAAGGGTTTACTTATTTAGCGCGGGACAACCGCTTGATCCGGATTTTAGTTTTCGGTATCCTCGCCAACTGGATGATTACACCGGTCAACGCGTTACTCGCGCCGTTTGCGAAAGACGTCATCCGGGGTGGAGCGAATACGTTTTCGCTGCTCGAACTGGCCCTCGTCATCGGCGGGATCGGCATGTCGCTGTTGTATGCGCGACTTGCGAACCGGATTGATCTGATGCAGATGTTTTACCTGTCGATGGTCTTGCAGGGCGGTTTTACCCTGCTGATCGGACTGACGACATCTCTGCCGTTTGCCTTCGGCGGGATGTTGTTACTCGGGATGGCGCTCAGTCTGTTCGGAATTCCGTTTTCGACGCTTCTGCAACAGACGACACCGGATGCCTTGCTCGGACGGATCCGTTCGGCGATGGTCGCTGCTTCGACCTTCAGTTCGGCGTTGTTCTTCGGATTGTCGGCCTATTTGACGACCATGTTTGCGATCAATACCGTGTTTCTGTTCTTTTCCGGAAGCGGTCTGTTGATTCTGCTGATCCTACGACTTCAGCGTAAATCACCGGCGACGGAAGTGCGACGGGACGAGGTCGGATGACAAATCGGCCTTCAGGCGGAGGGCAGGAGAAACGGGGGGCGTTATACTTAAAAAAACGCTTACAGAGGAGAATGCGGACGATGGATGGAATGGCGATGCTTGCGTTGATGTTTTTGATTCCGATCGGTGGAATGACGGTCATGTTGAATGTCTTATGGCGACGGATGACACCGGAGCTTGAAAAATAATAACGTACATAGGACCGTAGAGTCGGTCGGTATGATGAAAAAACGGACGAGACTGAACCCTTGAGAAAAGGGCAGTCTCGTCCGTTTTTTTTGTCGTGAAAGATAGAAATACGTTAAGAAACGGCGGTCGGTGCTTCGAGTGCCAGACTTGGTCCGAACACTTCGAAGTGCAATTTGTCCGCTTGACCGCTAAAGTAGCGGCGAACGAACTGAATCATCGCTTCCGGTCCGCACACATACGTGTCGGCCGCCGGATCAATGTTCGTGACATCAGCCACCGGCAAGCGTCCCGGTGTTGTACCCGGTAAGGCATTACGTTCCGCATAGCGGATGATCGTTGCTCCCTGTTCTTCAAAGCGGGCCAATTGTTCAGCGAACGGGCGGTCGAGATCGTCCTGGACGGCGACGTATAACGTCGTTTCACGACCAGCCGCCAGGGCCGCTTCGGTCATCGCAAGAAGGGGAGTCAAACCGATTCCGCCGGCGAGACCGACAAATGGCGTCGAAGCGTCCGTTAATGTAAACGAACCGGCCGGTGCACTGAGCAGGACCTTTTCACCGACGGACAGACCGTGCAGCTGACGTGAGACAGACCCGTCCTGTTTGACACCGATCGTGTACGATGTGCCGTTGGCGACTGTCGTCAGACTGTATTGGCGATTTTGCCATAAGCCGTCTGGTGCCTGCAGGCGGACTGTGACGTATTGACCGGTTTGGTACGGAGCAAGTGGTCGTCCGTCTGCCGGACGTAACGTAAACGCTTTGATGTCGCTTGATTCAGTCGTCATCGTTTCGATAACGAACGGTTGATACCCTTCAAAGTCCGTTGCCTGTTCATCCTGTTGATACAGTTCCGCTTCGAGCGAGATGAACAGCTTGGCGATTTCCCCGTAGCCGGCTGTCCAGGCGTCGATGATGTCCGGTGTCGCTGCGTCTTTGAGGACATCTTGAATCGCACCAATCAGTTCCGTTCCGACGATGTCGTACATGTACGGTTTGATCTGCAGGCTGCGGTGCTTATGGAGGACCGGCAATAACGTCGGTTTGAGCGTTTCGAGCTGATCAATGTAAGCAGCTGCCGCATAGACCGCTGTCGCAAGCGCCTGCGACTGCCGGTCATTTTTTTGATTCGATTGATTAAAGATATGTTTCATTTCCGGATGATTTTCAAACAGTCGTTGATAGAAGACACGTGTGATGCTGTGACCATGTTCGGCAAGCACCGGGACGGTTGATTTGATGATGGTGATCGCAGATGGAGTTAACATAAGTACACTTCCTTTTTGGATAATGGGTGATCGGATCAGGTTCGATTTCAGTATCCGTCACATCTGTTTTTAATGCAATAGATAAAATACTAGATTTAAAAAGTACGTGATATTTGTCACAAGTATGCCATCATTTCGTCAAGTAACCGACAAAAAACCTCCGGAGAATACCGGAGGTTAAGAAGAAATCCACAGTTTTGAGAAATCGAAGTAGCCGAACGAATCAATCGTGATATTTTGTAATTCAATCGGAAACGGGATGATCCGGGTGTCATCATAGAGCGGGATGAAGTAAGACGAGTCGATCAAATATCGTTCGACCGTCTGGTGCAGTCTCATCCAGTCTTCAAAAGGCGTCTCGTCGTACCGGTCAATCCATTTGTTCATCTCTGGCATCTGCCGGAACATCTTCGCCGGCGGGGAAAAATCATTCGTTAAAAACTGATGAAAGGCGACCGGTAAGTTCCGTTCAAAGACTTCCGCGTGAACGGCGAGATCAATCGTGTCAAAGGAATGAAAATCGGTGATGCTCGTTTTAAAACCGATCGGTACGAACTCATAGGGGATTCCGTGCGCGTCGAGTGTCTCGCATAACCAGCGTGTCACCTTGTCCGTGAAGTCAGTCAGTTTGATCCGGAGCGGTTGCGTAAACAAAACGGTTGGACCCTCCGGAAGCGGATGGACGGAACTGAACTGTTCCAGAAACCCACGGTCGTTCGGAAAACCCCGCTCATTGAGTGACTGGATCGCCGGACGGATCGCCGCAATCAACCGGTGAATATAGTGCCGCGCTTCCGGTCGCTCGAACGGACCACCGGGACGCGGATTCAAAAAGACGAGTCCAAAGCCGGACTGAGTCGCGATCGTATCCGTTTCACCAGAGTCTGAACGGGATGTCCGGTAGACGGGGTCATACGCATCTGGCATTTGAATGAACTCGATCCGGTCGAGCAGGGCACGGATGCCGTAATAGTTCGGAAAAGCGGACAAAATCGTCTTTTTCGGGTCATTTCGGGTCAGCTGGAACGGTCCGGTCCCGACGTCGTCCTTGCTGATGCTCGTATGGATGGTCGCCAGTTTCGGCAGCAACGAATGGCGGCGCTGATCTAACGTGATATCGACCTGGTACGGTCCGTTGGATTGAATGTGCTCGACATGCCGGTACGACCGGGCATAAGCCGGATAAGCGACCAGTTTCCGGAGACTTTTCGTGACATCCTTGCTCGTCAGAAGTGATCCGTCATGGAAGCGGACATCCTTTCGTAAATAAAGCGACAGGACGGGACCGTTCCAGGCATAATGATGGGCCAGTTCACCTTGCAGTTTGCCGTCTGCATCAATCGCGAACAACCGGCTGAAGACATTCTGGACGAGGTGGGCACTGTGAATGTCAGCGGCTTCGAGCGGATCGGTCGTTAAAAAAGGACGTCGGCGTGGAATCAGCAGGGCATCGGACGACTCCTGCGTATAGCCGAACTTTTGCTCGAGCTTTCGCATGAACCGTCCCGTTTGTGCCGGCGACCAGTCCCAGCTCAGTTCTTCCGTCACGGCGTCGACCGATTCCCGTTCAATCCGTTCGAGCATCTGTTTCGCATATTCGCGTTCGACATGACGGAGCCAGACGAGCTGTGTCAAATGACCGCGGCCCCGACCGCTCGTATACGCAAGCCAACCGTCTTCCTGCCAGCGCGTTAAATACCGTTTCGTTTGTTTTGGGCTTAAATGGATGGTGTCGGCCAGTTCGGCAATCGAATACGAACCTTCGCGGCAGGTTTTCCATAATGTGAATAAATAAGCATCCATCGTATTCCTCCGTTCTAAAAGGGGACATCTTTTTCTGACGATGTCCATTTTTTTATCTACTTGTCTTGTTTAGTATACAGGTAGAGAATGGAAGGTGAAAACATGAAATGGAAAGAAATGCCTCGACCAATTAAAGTAAGACTTGTAACGTCGTTTTTTAACCGGACGATTTCGTTCGCCATCATGCCGTTTATGGCACTGTTATTTGTTCAAGCGTACAACAAAGTGTTTGCCGGAATTTTTTTAATCGGAACGGTGATTATCAGCTTCCTGATCGGCTTGATCGGAGGTTACCTCGCCGACCGCTTCCCACGAAAACGGTTGCTTGTTCTGTCGACGAGTGCGACCGGCTTGATGTTTTTAGTGATGACGATTTGTCTCGCCATGGATCAGATGTTACTGTTCACGATTGCATATGCCGTCTTCACGGTGACAAGCAATATTGGTCGGCCGGCGATGAGTGCAATCATCATCGATGCGACGACGCCGGAAAACCGGCGCGCGGTGTATGCGATCGACTACTGGTTGATCAATCTGTCGATTGCCCTCGGGACGGCGCTCGGCGGCTGGCTTTATGTCAGCAACCGGCTGTTCTTGTTCAGCCTGCTGACGTGTACGTCGCTGCTGTTACCGGTTGCCTATCATTTTTTGCTCGACGAATCGAAACACGTCTGGCAGAAACAACCGCTCCGGAATGTGTTCCGGGATCTCGGGAAAAGTTATCAGATTGCCTGGCGTGACCGGCCGTTCGTCAAAGTCGTCTTCGGTTCGATGTGTATTCTCGCGGCCGAATTTTCGATAAGCAGTTACGTCGCCGTCCGCTTGGCGGACGAATTCGAAACGGTGACAATCGGGGACCTGACCGTCAACGGCGTCCGGATGCTCAGTCTGATCAACATTGAAAATACGATTCTCGTCGTCTGTCTGACATTCTTCATTCAACGGTTCTCAAATCGCTTTACGAATAAACAGGCATTGGTCGGCGGACTGGTTCTCTACATCATCGGTTACGCGACCGTAACGAGTGCCAATTCACTGACGCTGCTCTTGACATTTATCTTCATCGCGACAATCGGGGAGCTGCTTTATTCCCCGACGCTGAATGCGGAAAAAGCCAATATGATGCCGGCTGACCAACGCGGCGCTTACTCGGCGTTTGCCGGCACGTCGCACGCCGGTGCCGATCTGTTGTCACGCTCGACGATTATTCTCGGAGCGATGCTCGCACCGTTCATGATGAGTGTCTACATCGGACTGATTGTCTGTCTCGGACTCGGACTGGTCTACCTCGGATTGTTCCGGAAAGAAAAAGTCGTCGAGAAACAACAGGCTTCTTAATCCCGATTCTACTCAAGAAATACAGCAAAAGGCGTCCTGCTCAAACAGAGCGGGACGTCTTCGTGTGGCATTACATACGTTTTCCTACTTTACGGTTAGACAGCAGAAGACTCAGGACGATACTTGCAATCACGGCACATAAGCTTTTCAGCAGAAACTGGTTTTTCAGTCCTTCCATGACATACCCGTTAAACTTCTGACCGAGCGTCGCTTCCGGTACCCAGTCGATGACATAAGTGATTCCGAAGAAGGCGGGAAGACTTAGTAACAGGTAAATCAGAATGAAGCTGAGAAGAAAGGATTTCATATTCATAGGATATGCCCCGTTTCTTAAAGCGTGATCAACTGTTTTAAGGTCAGAAGATATTTAAAGACTGAACAAGTGTAATGACGAGGATGATGGTCGAAATCGATCCCGCAGTCAGCAACGTCAACATTTTCGGACGACTGATTTCCTCAGAATCCTTTGTGGCTTCTTTGGAAACGGTCATCCAGGTGGCGATTGAGAAGATAATGATTAGAAATAATCCGAGACTGGACATCGAGTAACCCTCCATTTATCAAGAATGATCTACCAAATAATTGTAAATTAAATAAGCGATGACTTCAAGGCGGTTTAAATCCTGTAACAGCACTTCAAACAATCTTTCCTCACATCAACAGGAAAAATCTGTACATTCTTAATTGATATGTAATATATTAGTTGTATGAAAACTCAACCGATTCAACGAACTTCCTTAAGTGAAGAAGTGTATCAACGACTGCAACAGCAAATCATCACCTTAGCGCTTGCTCCGGGTCAAAAACTGAACGACCAGGAGTTAGCGGAAGCATTCGGCGTCAGCCGGACACCGGTTCGAGAAGCGTTGAAAAAACTGGAGGAGGAGGGACTTGTCGTCGCGAAACGGGGATCACGGACGAATGTGACGATGCTTGACGCGACGCAGGCAAGACAGACGTTTCCGATCGTCGCGACACTGCATGCGCTCGCGGCACGCCTCGCGTTTCCTTTATCGGAAGCGGATATCACCCGTTTAATCGAACTCAATCAAATGTTTCAGGAAGCAATCAACCGCGGGGACGCCGCGTCAGCGTTGCAACTCGATGACGCTTTCCACGGGCTGTTCCTCGAACGGAGTCAAAACAGTCAATTGACGGACACGTTAAACCGCTTGACACCGCTGATCCGCCGGCTCGAGTATGCCCAGTTCAGCCGTCACGGGCATGACTCGGTCACGGATCATCGAACGATCATCGAAGCCTGTCAAAACGGCAGGATTGAAGACCTTGTCCGTGCGACGGAACACAACTGGAACGGTCTCGGGCGCCATCTGATTGCTTCTTTAGAGGAGGACACGCCATGCGACCCATCATAATCGGGATTTTGGCGGCGATGTTTTTTGCCGTCACCTTCATCCTGAATCAATCGATGCAAGGGAGCGGGGGACACTGGATCTACAGCGCCGCCTTACGGTTTTATCTGATGTTGCCGCTGCTCGTCGTGATTGTCGCCTACCGGCGCCGGCTCGGTCGTGTCTGGTCGGCACTTCGGGAAGCACCGTACTTTTGGCTGACATACGGGACGATCGGCTTTGGGATTTTTTACAGCGGGATTTGTCTTGCCGCCGACTATTCACCGGGCTGGCTGATTGCAGGGACCTGGCAGGTGACGATTCTTGCCGGACCGTTGCTGGCGCCGCTGTTCAAACAGACGATTCCGTGGGCGTCGCTCCGTTATTCGCTGTTAATCGTCGCTGGTGTCTGCCTGATGCAATTATCGGTCGCAGAAGGGCTATCTATTTCGGCGCTGCTGCTCGGTGTCCTTCCGGTCATCTGTGCCGCGATCGCGTATCCGCTCGGCAACCGGAAGATGATGGAACGGTACGGGGACGAACTTGATGTCTTTGACCGGATTCTCGGAATGACGGTGGCCAGTCTGCCGTTTTGGCTCGTGTTATCCGCGATTGCCTACAGGCAAGTCGGCTTACCGTCCGCGGGACAAGTCAGTCAGTCGGGACTGGTCGCCTTGTTCTCCGGCGTCATCGCGACATCACTGTTCTTTTATGCGACGACACTCGTCCGTGCGGAACCGGTCCGTCTCGCAGCCGTCGAAGCGACACAGTCGTTTGAAATCCTGTTCACCGTCCTCGGGGAGATGCTGTTTTTACACGCCGTCTTTCCGACCGGTCTCGCGTTGTTCGGGATGCTGCTTGTCATGCTCGGAATGACGATTCACAGTTTAAAGCAAGTCCAGTCAAAAGAAGTACCGGATATATAATTATTTCAAATACCATATGTAAATATGATTACTTAGAAAAGAGGACGCAGGATGGTCTTAACCGGCACACTTGTCAATACAGGATTAATCGTCATCGGTACATTACTCGGTCTGCTGTTTCATAAAATTCCCGAACGGACGAAGGAAACGGTTGTTCAGGCAATCGGACTCGCT
>Ga0308168_1000858_pt1 | contig 32051 bp, 26 predicted proteins | sample PhyCR2_FD_202133 | JGI IMG/M metagenome (GOLD analysis project Ga0308168, IMG submission 202133) | Phyllosphere microbial communities from UC Gill Tract Community Farm, Albany, California, United States - DLSLRC.R2 | ecosystem: Host-associated > Plants > Phyllosphere > Unclassified | place: USA...
TTGCACTGGCACGGCCAGTTCCTGCCGAACGGGATGGACGGCGTGTCGGGCCTGAACCAGCCCGCCATCGCGCCCGGCAAGACCTTCGTGTACGAATTCGTGGCGCGCTATGCCGGCACCTTCATGTACCACCCGCACGCCGACGAGATGGCGCAGATCGGCATGGGCATGATGGGATCCTGGGTGACCCACCCGAAAGACCCGCGCCAGCACGCGGTGGACCGCGACTTCGTGTTCCTGCTGAACGCCTACGACATCGACCCGGGCAGCTACACGCCCAACGTCAACACCATGCTCGACTTTAATATCTGGACCATCAACAGCCGCGCCTTCCCCGGCACCGACCCGATGGTGGTGCGCAAGGACGACAAGGTGCGCATCCGCATCGGCAACCTGTCGATGACCAACCACCCCTTCCACATCCACGGTCACCGCTTCGAGGTCGCCGGCACCGATGGCGGCTGGATCGCGCCGGCGGCGCGCTGGCCCGAGGTCACGGTCGACATCGGCGTCGGCCAGATGCGCGCCATCGAATTCGTGGCCGACGCGCCCGGCGACTGGGCCTTCCACTGCCACAAATCGCACCACACCATGAACGCCATGGGCCACGACGTGCCCAACCTGATCGGGGTCGACCACCGCGGCGTGGCGCGCAAGATCAACGACCTGGTGCCCGGCTACATGGTGATGGGCGACCGCGGCGGCGCGATGGGCGACATGAAGATGCCGCTACCGGAAAACACGCTGCCGATGATGGACGGCAGCGGCCCCTTCGGCCCCATCGAGATGGGCGGCATGTTCACCATGATCAAGGTGCGCGAGGGCCTGGCGCGCGGGGATTACCGCGATCCCGGCTGGTACAAGCACCCGGCCGGGACGGTGGCGCGCGAGTGGACCGGGGCGGCGCCGGAGGCGATTCGTGCGCCGGCCACGCCGGCGGCCGAGGGCGAACCGGTGGCGACCGTGAAGCGCGGCGGCGGCCACGGCGGCCACTGAGCCGGCTTCGGACCACAGAACTTCGAGAAAGCGGCGGTACTCTAAAAGACCAGCAAGCCGGGCGTTGGAGGGCGCCCGTGCCGGGCCTTGCAGGACGCGAGGCGCACGGCGCCCATCCCGGGTTTGCTGGAGTACCGCCACCGAGGAGATCGTCATGGTCTGCAAACACCTGTTGCGCCTGTTGTCATGGATCGGCACCCTGCCCTTCCTGCTGTTGTCTCCCCTGAGCGCGCATGCACAGACGCCAACGCCACCGCAGTACATCAACGCAAGCAGCTGCGTCTTCAACAACAATGTGACCGGGATGTACGTGGTCGGCCCCTACCTGTATGGCTCCGGCGGGACCGCCTACTGCAACCTGACACGGCCGGTCCACAACTACGGCGAAGCGCTGCCGGCCCTGAACAGCGTGCACGTGTCCGGCTACAGCCTGCAAGGCGGCAGCGTCAGCACCCAGGTGTGCAGGACCAGCGCGTATGGCGGACCGGCGCAGATCGATTGCGGCGTGCCCAAGGTGTCGAGCAACAATTTCTACGACCAGGTCGAGCTGCCCCCGCCGCCGGCATCGCCGCCGACCGGCTACTTCCTTTGGGTGACCTTGAACCAGCCCTTCGCCGCGCTCAGTGGGCTGGTCGTTACCTGGAACCGCTAGCGGTAAGTGGGCGTGCGCGCGCTCACTGGATAGCCGGCTTCGTCGATCGCGGCGGCGATCTTTGCCAGGTCGGCGCCGCTGTCGATCTTCACCTTCTTGGTCGGTAGATCGATTTCCACCTGCGCGGCCGGGTCGATGCCCTGCACGGCCTTGGTGACGCGGCCCACGCAGTGTTTGCAGGTCATGTCTTCTACAGTCAGTTCGTACATCGCGTGCTCTCCTTGGGTTGGCGGCGCGGTCGCCGCCTGGAATGAAATGGATGCCGGCAGTGCCGGCGGCAGGCGCAGCGCCGGCAGCATGTCTTCGGCGTCCGCGCCGGTCAGGCTCGGGCGCTGCGGTGCCCAGCGCCGCAGCAGCAGCGCGTTCGTCACCACGCTCACCGAACTCAGGGCCATCGCGGCGCCGGCCAGCACCGGATTGAGCAGCCCGAAGGCGGCGACCGGGATGCCGACCACGTTGTAGACGAAGGCCCAGGCCAGGTTCTGGCGGATCTTGCGATAGGTCCGCTGCGAAATCGCGATGGCATCCGCCACCAGCAGCGGATCGCCGCGCATCAGCGTGACGCCGGCCGTGTGCATGGCGACGTCGGTGCCGCCGGCCAGGGCGATGCCGACGTCGGCCGCCGCCAGCGCCGGCGCGTCGTTGATGCCGTCGCCCACCATCGCCACCTTGCGGCCCTCCCCCATCAGCGTGCGCACGGCATCGGCCTTGTCGCCGGGCAGCAGCTCGGCCATCACGCGTTCCAGGCCCAGTATGCGCGCCACCGCGTCTGCGCTGCCGCGGTTGTCGCCGGTCAGCATGACGACCTCGATGCCCAGGGCCCGCAGCCGCGCCACCGCGGCCCGCGCCGTCGGCTTGACGCGGTCGCCGAAGGCCAGCAGACCGCGAACGGCCAGCGCGCCGTCTTCGCCCGCCGCCAGCCAGGACACGCTGCGGCCATCGGCCTCGTGGCGTGCCGCCGTCGCCAATAAGGCATCCACGCCGACGCCCAGCTCGCGCATCAGGCGCAGGCTGCCAAGATACACGGCCTGGCCGTTCACGCGCGCCTGCACGCCCTTGCCGGGCAGCGCACGCGCGTCCGTGGCCGCCGGCAGCGCCAGTCCGGCCTCGCGCGCGGCGCCCGCCACGGCCTTCGCCAGCGGATGCTCGCTGTATTGCTGCACGCCCCAGGCCAGGGCCAGCACGGCGCGCGGGTCCGCGCCCTCCACCGCTACCACCTGCGGCCGCCCTTCGGTGAGGGTGCCGGTCTTGTCGAAGGCCACCACTTGCAGCGCATGCGCCGTCTCGAGCGCCGCTGCGTCCTTGATCAGGATGCCGTGGCGCGCCGCCGTGCCGGTGCCGACCATGATGCCGGTCGGCGTCGCCAGGCCCAGCGCACAGGGACAGGCGATCACCTGCACCGCCACCGCGTTCAGCAGCGCCTGTTGCCAGTCACCGGTGGCCAGGCCCCACCCCAGCAGCGTAAGGAGCGAAATGAACAGCACCACCGGCACGAACACGGCGCTGACGCGATCGACCAGGCGCTGGATCGGCGCCTTGGCCGCCTGCGCATCCTCGACCATGCGGATGATCCGGCTCAGCATGGTGTCGGCGCCGACCGCGGTGGCCTCGGCCAGCAGCAGGCCTTCGCCATTGACGGCGCCGCCGCTGACGCGGTCGCCGGGATTCTTTGCCACCGGCAGGCTCTCGCCAGTCAGCAGGGCTTCGTCGAGGTGGCTGCTGCCTTCGACCACGCGGCCGTCAGCCGGCACGCGCTCGCCCGGCCGCAGCACCATCAGGTCGCCCACACGCAGCGCGTCCAGGCCGATGGCGAGATCGCGCCCGCCGCGCCGCACCAGTGCCGTGGTCGGCTGCAGCGATTGCAGGGCGCGGATCGCCGCCACGGTCTGGCCCTTGGCGCGGCCTTCCAACCATTTGCCGAGCAAGACCAGGGTGATGACCACCGCCGAGGATTCGAAATACAGATGGGCCATGGCCCCGTGCCGCAGCAGCATCCAGACCGACAGCGCATATGCCGCCGAGGTGCCGAGCGCCACCAGCAGGTCCATGTTGCCGCTGCCGGCGCGCAGCGCCTTCCAGCCCGCGCGGTAGAAACGCGCGCCGAGCCAGAACTGCACCGGCGTGGCCAGCAGCAGCTGGATCCAGCCGGGCAGCATCCAGTGCGCGCCGACCAGTTGGCCCAGCATCGGCGCCACCAGCGGCAGGCTGAGGAGCGCCGCCGCCGCCACCGGCCACCACGCGGGCAAGCGCCCCGGCGCGGCGGCGGCTGGCGCCGGATGGGCGGCATCGATCGCCAGGGCTTCATAGCCGGCGCGCTCGACCGCTGCGGCAATGGCCGCCGCATCCGCGCCGGCGCCGCGCACGCTCGCCTTTTCGGTGGCCAGGTTGACGCTGGCGTCATCCACGCCCGGCACCGCGCGCAAGGCCTTTTCAACGCGCGCGACGCAGGATGCGCAGGTCATGCCGCGGATGTCGAATTGCAGTGTTGTGTTGTCTTTGCCAGCGGCGTTCACGGCCGGTTGGTTCATCCTGTTCTCGCTCATGACCGACAGGATAACGCTTTCCGCGCAGGTCGGCTGGAGGGCGCTACAAAGCCGGCGGCGGCAATGGCGGCAATGGCGCCATCGGCCGCAGTTCGTAGCGCATGTCGTCGCGGTCGCGCGTGACCGGCGCGCTGAGCACGTAGCTGTCCAGCCCCAGGCGGCTGCGCTCACCCAGGCGCAGGGCGCGCACTGCGGTATGGCGCAGCACCAGCACCACCTCGTAGGACAGGGTCGGCGCCGCATACAGGCCGAGCAGCGTGCGCAGCGTGGCGGCGGCGCTGCCCTGTGGCAGCAAGCGATCGAACTGGGCGGCAGGCAGGGGACCGATGCGCACGCGCACGCGCAGGTCGGGCCGCCAGCAGCGCCCGCCCAGCATCGCGGCCTGCCCCAGCACGGCGTTGACACCGCCCAGCGCGCTGCGCTCCTCCGGCGCCAGCCGGTCCCAGTGGCCGATGCATTCCTGCAGCGCCACCGGCACCCGCAGCACGTCGGTCAGCATGCGGCCGAGCACCGCGGCCGACGCCGGCCGCTGCCCCAGCATGCCGGCATACAAGGCCAGGATCCGGTCGTCGACGCCCGGCAGCGCTTCGCGCGCGCCGGCCGGAAAGCCGCCTAGCGCCAGCAGCAGCGGCAGATAGCTGTCGGACGGCTGCGAGGGGCCGCCGACCATGTGCTCGACCCGGTATTTTTTCCAGGCGCCGTAGAACAGCGCCAGCATGCGGGTCGAGAACATGTCGAGGAAGGCGCGCGGCGCCTCGTCGTGCTCGGCGGCTTGCCAGGCCTGGATGGTTTCGGTGTAGTGCGCCGGCAGCGTGCCGTGGGCGCCGAGCAGGCCCATGAAACTGGGCGTCAGGCGGAACTGCGGCCGCACGATGGCGTCGGCCGCCTTGTCGTGCACCAGCGCCAGCGCTTCGACTTCGCCCGCCGGAAAGCGCAGCGACAGGCTGTTGGCGAAGCGCAGGTGCTGCTCCAGCGCCTGCTGCGGCGGGACGCCGCGCTCTTCCAGCCACAGCACCAGCAGGCGCACGGCCTGGAAGAACTCGAAGCGCTGCGGCTCGGCCAGCAGGCGCTTGATCACAGGTCTTCCTGGACGCTGGTGCGCGGCGAGAACATCACGATCTCGCGGCCGCTGCCCTGCGCCACCACCTGCAGCCGCGTATAACAGTTGAGCTGGGCGTTGAGCGCGAAATAATGGTCGAGCACGCGCACGAACACGGCCAGCCCGCTGCCGGCGAAGGCCTCCTCGTCCACCGTCAGGCGGATGCCGATGCCGGGCATCAAGGTGGCCACCGGCGCGGTCTTGACCCAGGTGCGCACGGCGCCATGCTCGAGCCCGACGATGGCGCCGATCTGGCGCTGGGCCACCGGCGAGCGCGGCAAATCGTACAGCGACAGCATCTTCTGGAAGTCGGCCAGGCCGGCCATCGTCAGCCCCGCCAGGTTGAGCGACAGATGGGAGATCAGGCGCCAGTGGGCGCCGCGCGCGCTGTCGAAGCGCCAGGTCGGGCTTGGTTTGCGCAACAGGCGGATCGGCGCGATGCCGGACAGCTCGTCGGTGCGCAGGTCGCCTTGCGGATTGCCGTAGTGTAGCCGCGCCGGCGCGTCGCGGTTGCTGCAGGTGAGATCGGTGGACAGCGTGGCGCCGGCCGCCTCGGTGCTGCGGAAGTCGGCGTCGACCAGGGCGATGCGCATCTCATGGCCGGGGCTGATGGCGGCGGTGGCGTGGTCGCGCCGGGTCAGCCAGTAATGGTTGCGTCCCGGCGTGCCCGCCTCGCCATCGACGGGCGCATACAGCGGGGCGAAGTGGGTCACGCCGGCGCCCTGGGCCGCGCCCGCGGGTCCGGCGGATTCGCGCAGCAGGCGTACCGCATCGACGCTGTGGATTTCGTAGTCGGCCGCATGGGCGCTGTCGGCCAGCAGCGGATAATCGGCGCTGGTATAGGACAGCTGGAGAGGCGCACCGGCCTTGGGAAAAAGGTTGATCACCGGGGTGCAGCCGGGCAGCAGGTTGCGCGGCGACAGCCCGGACAGCAGCCGAGCGGTATCGGAATCGGGCGTGATGCCGTTCAAGCCCAGGTGCAGGGTGAAGCGCGTGCAGCGTGGCGGCAGCAGGCGTCTGACTTCGTCCAGGTCGATGTCGATGAAATTGAATTTCTCGGGGTAGCAGAAATATTCGGTCAGCAGGCGCAGGGCCGGGTGCGAGCGTGCCGGAAACGGCACCATGGCGTCGGCCTCGTCGAAACCCGCCAGGCGCAGCGGCAGCCGCGCCAGCGGCAGCCAGGCCGTGTCGTCGCCGGCCTGCAGCCAGGCGCCGGCGCAGCGCAGGAACAGGGTGTCGACCAGGGCCGCCCGCAGCGACGCTTCGCCGTCAGCGAACAGGCGCAGGCGCGGCGGCAGCGCGGCCTGCAGGTCGGTACGGCCGCCGGCGGCGTCGATCGTGAGGGCGATGCCGGCGCCGACGCCACGCGGCAGCCGCAGCGCGCGCGGCGCCTGCAGCATCGGCACGAAGGCCAGCGCGCCGACCTTCAGCGGCACCAGCGCCACCTCGTAGACGCTGCGGAACAGGCAGATGTTGTCGTGCTCGGCGCTGGTACGCAGCGTGGCCCCGCGCGGCAGCACGCTGGCGCAATCCGGGATCTCGGCGTCGCCGCGATAACCGATCTGGATTACCGAATACGAGGGCATCGGCCGCAGGTAGTGGGGATACAGGCTTTCCAGCAGCGATTCGGTGAATTTCGGGTAATCGTCATCGAGGCGCTTCTTGATGCGCGCGCTCATCAAGGCCACCGACTGGATCAGGCGCGCGACACTCGGGTCCTCGTAGGTCTCGCCGGTCAGGTGCAACTCCCCTGCCGGCTTGGGGTAGCGGGCGCGGAACTCGCGTGCGAACTGGCCGAACAGGCCCAGCTCTTCTTCGTAATAACGCAGGAGCTCGTCCATATGACCTCGGAACTTATCTAGAACAATTGTCCATGCTCCCACCCAACACTTTTTCATACCTTGCGCAGGCGCAATACCGAGCCGCCGCTGCACAGTGGCGCATGCTTTGTTACCATGCGTCGACACACATCGACGACAGGAGCATGTCATGGCAGACCTGAACAGTTTCGCGGTCACCCGCAAGTGGCCGGCGCAACACCCCGAACGCCTGCAGCTGTATTCGATGCCGACGCCGAACGGCGTCAAGGCCGCCATCATGCTCGAGGAGACAGGCCTACCCTACGAGGTGCACCGCGTGGCCTTCGAAAAGAACGAACAGACCTCGCCCGAGTACCTGGCGCTGAACCCGAACAACAAGATCCCCTCGATCATCGATCCGGACGGTCCCGGCGGCCGGCCGCTGGCGCTGTGGGAATCCGGCGCGATCCTGCTCTACCTGGCGGAAAAGACCGGACAATTTCTGCCGGCCGACGCGGCGCGCCGCTATGAAACCATCCAGTGGCTGATGTTCCAGATGGGCGGCATCGGCCCGATGTTCGGCCAGCTCGGCTTCTTCGTCAAATTCGCCGGCAAGGAGTATGAGGACAAGCGCCCGCGCGAGCGTTACGTGGCCGAGGCCAAGCGCCTGCTTGGCGTGCTGGAAGGCCGCCTCGACGGGCGAAGCTGGATCATGGGCGAGGAGTACACGATCGCCGATATCGCGGCCTTTCCGTGGGTGAATGCGCTGCTGGGATTTTATGGTGCCGGCGAGCTGGTGGAGGCCGACCGTCACCCCAACGTGCAGCGCGTGCTGCAGGCTTTCCTGGCGCGGCCGGCGGTGGCCCGCGGGTTGCAGATTCCGCCGGCGCCGAAAGCTTGACGGCTTGACGCGGCGCTATCGCGTTGACATCAGCCGAGCGAGCGCAGGTCGGCCACCACCTCGTCGCCATAGCCGGCGCCGAGCAGGTAGTCGACCAGGCGCTCGGCGCACTCGTCGGCGTCGGCCAGGCTGCCGGTTTCCTTCAGGTCGACGAAGCGCTGGCGCATCGGGAAGTTCGCGGTCGGGGTGGCGCGAATCTCGGCCTGCATGCCGGTGTCGATCACGCCCGGTGCCAGGCTGCAGATCTTGACGCCGTGCTGGTCGTCCAGCGCCACTGCGCGCGCGTGGTGGTCGAGCGCTGCCTTGGTGCCGCAATACACGCTCCAGCCGGGATAGGCATTCCGTCCGGCGCCGCTGGAGATGTGCAGGATGCGCCGCTGGGCCCCGCTGCTGGCGCGTGCGACCGCCGCCGACAGCGCCAGCGGCGCCGCCACGTTCAGCGCCACCGCGCGCAACACCGCCTGCGGGTCCTGCTGCTCCAGCGGGCCGACCGGATTGACCATGCCGGCATTGTTCAGCAGCAGCACGGCGCCGGTGCCGTCCAGGTAATCCTTGAGCGCACCACCCGCCAGCCAGCCGCCCAGCGCGGCGCCATCGGCCAGGTCGAGCTCGACCTCGTCGAACAGGTCGGGATAATCGGCCGCCAGCTGGGGCGCCCTGGTCCGCGCCATCCCGAGCACCGGCACGCCGCGCGCCAGCAGGTTGTGCGCCAAAGCGGCGCCGAGGCCCTTGGTGTGGCCGGTAACGATGGCTTTCATGATGATCTCCTGGTGCCAGGCCCATTCGGCCTGGCTCCCGAAATGTTAACGCAACCGGCGCGCACGGCAAAGCGCAATCGTTTCCGCCCCGTTTAATGAATTCCATCAAACCGGGGTCAGAGCATAACTTCGGGGTCAGAGCACAAGCGCAGGAACGTACTCATAAGGAAAAGCGGGCACGATCGGCCCCTGGCCCCGAACAAGAAATCCATCACGGTGCTTCTGCCGTTCATTCAATGCCTGTGCTCTGACCCCGAAATCGGCAGTCTTGCGCTCTGACCCCGAAGTTGATCCCGAAGCCGCGTGGGATTGGTGGTAGGAAATTGTGTCCGCACATCAAAGTTGTGCCATAAATCAGCAGAGCATGGCACAATTCATCGCATCGGCACGGACTGGAAAGAGAACGATGCAGACACCTGCACTTCCCATCGACGAAGCGCGCCGCCTGGCGGCGCTGCATGCGACCCATTTGCTCGGCAGCCCGCCCGAAGACGCTTTCGACCGCATCACGCGCATGGCCACGCGCCTGCTGAAGGTGCCGATCGCCCTGGTGTCGCTGGTCGACAAGGACATCCAGTGGTTCAAGTCGCGCTGCGGCTTCGCGCCGGCCCAGTCTTCGCGCGACGTCTCGTTCTGCGGCCATGCCATCCTCGACCACGAACCGCTGGTCGTGCCCGACGCCCTGCTCGACGCCCGCTTCCACGACAACCCGCTGGTCACCGGCGACCCGCACATCCGCTTCTATGCCGGCGTCCAGCTGTACTCGATCGACCGCATGGCGATCGGCACCCTGTGCGTGCTGGACCGCGTGCCGCGCACCCTGGCCGCCGACGAACTCGACATCCTGCGCGACCTGGCGCGCATGGTCGAGGGCCTGATCCAGCACCGCCAGCTGGCCGACGCCGCCCAGTCGCTGCACGCCCACCTGCACGCCGATCCGAGCGTGGAGGCCGATCCCGAACTGTCGGCCGCCGCCGGCCAGGTCGAGTTCCTGCTCAACCACGACGTACTGACCGGCCTCGCCAACCGCCAGGCGCTGGTGCGCAGCGTGCAGCAGCACCTCGGCGCCAGCATCCCCCAAACGGACCAAGACACGCAACAAGCCAGCACCCTGGTCGCCTCGATCAACATCGACAAGTTCAAGCGCCTCAACGAACTGCTCGGCCACCACGGCGGCGACAAGGCGCTGGTGACGGTGACGCGCAGCCTGCAGGCCCTGCTGCGCCCGGGCGACATGCTGGCGCGCGCGGGCAACGACGAGTTCGTGCTGCTGTTACCGGGCCTGAGCGACGACAGCGCGGCGCGCGACCGCCTGCGCCAGCTGATGCAGGCCGTGAACCACGAATACATGACGCCCGGCGGCCCGATCCCGCTGACCTGCAGCATCGGCTATGCGATCTTCCCGGAAGACGGCGACAGCGCCGATCTGCTGTTGAACAACGCCGCGATGGCGATGCGCCGCGCCAAGGCGCAGGGTGGTGGCCAGATCCAGCGTTTCTCGGAAGAGCTGAAACAGGCGGTGAACCGCAAGCTGACCCTGGAAAGCCAGCTGCGCCGCGCCCTCGACCAGGACGAGCTGTTCCTGGTCTACCAGCCGAAGATCGACTTGCGGAGTGGCCGCGCGGCCGGCATCGAAGTGCTGCTGCGTTGGCACCATCCGGAGCACGGCACCGTGTCGCCCGTGGAATTCATCCCGATCGCCGAGGAATCCGGCTTGATCCTGCCGATCGGCGAATGGGTGCTGAAAAGCGCCATTGCCCAGAGCCGCGCCTGGCATGCGGACGGCGTGCCCGACGTCAGCATCGCCGTCAACCTGTCGGCGCGCCAGTTCCTCGGCACCGACATCGTCGACACCGTCGACCAGGCGATGCGCGGCGCCGGCCTGCCGCCTGGCGTGCTCGAACTCGAGCTCACGGAAAGCATCTCGATCGACGACCCCGAGCGCAGCGCGGCCCTGATGCGGCGCCTGCGCGAGCTCGGCATCACCCTCAGCATCGACGATTTCGGCACCGGCTACTCCAGCCTCAGCTACCTCAAGCGCCTGCCGGTCGACAAGCTCAAGATCGACCGCTCCTTCGTGCTCGACATGCACCAGAGCGGCGAATCGCTGGCGATGGTCAAGGCGATCATCGCCATGGCCCACAGCCTGCGCCTGGAAGTGATCGCCGAGGGCGTCGAAAACACCGCCCAGCTGGACGCCCTGCGCGCGGCCGGCTGCGACCACATCCAGGGCTATGTGTTCAGCAAGCCGCTGCCGGCCGCCGAATGCGAGGCTTATTTGCGGCAGCACGCCTCACGGGTAGCGGCAGCCGGCTGACGGCGCATCCCCTGAGGCAGACGCTCAGGGATAACGCACCGGCCGGCCCGGCAAGTCGGGCAGCGGAATGAATTCCGTCTCGCCCGGCACCTCGGCAAAGCGACGGGCGCGCCAGTCTTCCTTGGCCTGCTCGATCCGGTCTTCCGAACTCGACACGAAATTCCAGGTCAGGTAGCGCGGGCCGTCCATCGGCTCGCCGCCCAGCAGCATCACGCGCGCGCCGGCCCCGCCCGCGGCACCCACGGTCAAGCGCGCGCCGGGCTTGAGCACCACCAGCTGGCCGGCCTTGAATTCACCGTCGCGGCCCAGGTCGAGCGTCCCGTCCACCACATACAAGGCCTGCTCGGGATACTCGGCCGGCAGGGCCAGGCGCGCGCCCGCATCCAGTTGCAGGTCGACATAGAACATCGGCGACGCCACCGGCACCGGTGCGCGTTTGCCGAAGTATTCGCCGGCGATGATGCGCGCATGCACGCCCTCACCCTCCAGCGTCGGCAAGGCATCCACGCCGAAGTGGGCGAAGCCCGGGTCGATTTCTTCCTTGGCCTTGGGAAGCGCCACCCAGCATTGCAGGCCGGACAGGGTCGAGCCCGACGCCCGCTGCCCCGGGCCGGTGCGCTCGGAGTGGACGATGCCCTTCCCCGCCGTCATCCAGTTGACTTCGCCCGGCTTGATATCCTGCACGGTGCCCAGGCTGTCGCGGTGCGAGATCTCGCCCGACAGCAGGTAAGTCACCGTGGACAGGCCGATGTGCGGGTGCGGGCGCACGTCGATGCCGCGTCCCGGCTGGAACACGTGCGGCCCCATCTGGTCGAGGAAGACGAAGGGTCCGACCATGCGGCGGTCGCGGTGGGGCAGCGCGCGCCGCACTTCGAAACCGTCGCCGAGGTCGTGGGTGCGCGGGACCACGATGGTCTGGAGCATGCTGTCGTCGTCGTGATGATCGTGGTGAGGGTGATGATCGTGCTGGTCCAGGGTGCTCATCAGTGCATCTCCGTGGTGATGTTGATCTGGCCGGACAGGGTCTTATGCACCGGGCACTTGTTGGCGATGTCGGTCAGGCGCGCCTTTTCCTCCTCGCTCAAGCCGCCCAGGTAGCGGATCGTGCGATGCAGGGCATAGGCCGCGCCTTCCTGGCCATGGCGGATCGCCACTTGCACTTCGTCCAGCGCATAGCCCTTGCGTTTGGCGTACAGGGTGACGGTGAGCGTGGTGCAGGCCGCCAGCGCCGCGGCCAGGATGTCGTGCGGCTCCGGGCCGCTGTCCTCGCCGCCGAACTCGGGCGTCAGGTCGGTCAGCAGCTGATGCCGTCCGATGTCGATGACTTGTTGCAGCGGCCCCGTGCCGCGGTGCGTCGTGACTTCCATAATGGCTCCCTGTCTCTTCGATTGTGCTTCGGATTGTACGTGACTTGCCGGATGCTTTTCGCCCGACGCAAGCCGATGGACAGAGTATGGATGGCGCCCGCGCAAATGGAAAACGAGTTATTTTCTTGTCTATCATCGAATTTTTCGATAGATTGGCGGCATGTTACGACTCAGCCTCGATGCCCTCCTCACCGTCGACACCATCGCCCGCCGCGGCAGCTTTTCCAGCGCCGCCAAGGAGCTGTTCCGGGTGCCGTCCACCATCTCCTACACCGTGGCCAAGCTCGAGGAAGACCTCGGCGTGCAGCTGTTCGAGCGCTTCGGCCCGCGCGTGGTGCTCACCGCCGCCGGCGAAGAACTGCTGAAGGAAGGCCGCTACCTGCTCAAGGCCGCGGCCGACCTCGAGAGCCGGGTGCGGCGCGTGGCCTCGGGCTGGGAGACGGAATTCACCATCGGGGTCGACTCGGCGCTGGCGCCGCTCGGGCTGCAGGACGATATCCGCGCCTTTTACGAAGCCGCCGACCAGACCCGCCTGCGCATCGTCAAGGAAGCCCTGTCCGGCACCTGGGAAAGCCTGCTCGACCGCCGCGTCGACCTGTTGGTGGGCGCCGCCGGCGAAGGACCCTCCGGCGGCGGCTATACCGCCGAGCCGCTGGCGCGCATGGCCTTTGTGTTCGTGGTGGCGCCCTCGCATCCGCTGGCGGCGGTGCCGCACCGGCTGGGCAAGGCCGACCTGGCCGACTACCGCGCGGTGTCGGTGGCGGATTCGGTGCGTACGCTGCAGGCGCGCACGGTGGGCCTGCTGTTCGGCCAGGACACCTTGAGCGTGCCCGACATGCAGACCAAGTATGAATTCCAGCTGGCCGGCCTCGGCTTCGGCTTCCTGCCGGAAGCCTGGGCCCGCGCCGACATCGCGGCCGGGCGCCTGGTGGCCAAGGCGGTCGAAGAACCCAAGCCGGACGAGACCCTGTACCTGGCCTGGCGCACCGGCGAGGATGGCGCCGCACTGCGCTGGTGGCGCGAACGGATGCGCAGCAATCCGCCCCTGGAACGCATGCTGTCGCTGAACTGTGCGGTCGAGCGCGCGGGCGCCGGGGCTGACTTGGGTCGGGCTGCAGCTTCAGGCAGGTAATCCAGCCAGGCCGGTAACCCCACCATGCGCACCGAACAGCCCGATCATGGCGATCGCCGGCGGCGGCGTCGCATGGATTTCCAGCAGCAGGCACACACCGCCCATCAGCAGGCCGAGTGCCACGAACGACAAGTAGTACCGCATCACGCTCCCCCATGCCGCCCGGCGGCATCCCGCCACCTTCAACGCTCGAGCGGGCATCTTCGATGACAGCCGCAGACAGATGCCACCATCAATCCAGGGCGGGCAGGTGCGGCACCACCTCGGCGCCAAGCTCCTCGATCTGCTCTGCCACCGGACGCGGCCCCTGAAGATTCAGCAGCATATGGGCTACGCCAAGACGCGCCATGCGCTCGAAATACGCCAGCAGTGCATGGCGGCCCGCGCGCAGGCCCAGCTCCAGCGGCGTGGCCGGCGCGTCCTGGTCGGCCAGCAGTTCCATCTGCAGCGATTGCACGAAGGGTTTGCGAACGCCGCCGCCACGCTCTTCCAGCGCCCGCTGCCACAGCGCGATGCGGCCCTGCTGGCGCGCTTCCTCGCGGTGGTAGGTCGCCCAGCCGTCCGCGTGCGCCGCGATCCACTGCAGCGACTGGCGCGCCGTGCCGACGGTTAGCATCGGAATGCGCGCGCCTGGGGCCAGGCCCGGCACGAAGCCGCCGGTGGCCGCCAGCAGGGGCGCGCGCTCGTCGCCGTCCGCCGACAGCGCACTGCGCAGCAGCGTCCAGCGCTCGCGGTACAGCACTTCGGTCGGACGCTCCACCCCAAAGGCGGCCAGCTCTTCCGGCCGGTCGCCCGAGCCCAGCCCCAGGATCAGGCGCCCGCCGCTGAGGCGGTCGAGCGACAGCGCGGCCTTGGCCAGGTGCAGCGGATGGCGCAGCGGCAGCACGGCGGCGCCCAGGCCGATGGCGGTGCCGGGCGCGGCCAGCGCAAGCGCCGCCAGCCAGACGAAGGGGTCGTCCAGCAGCGCCGCCTCGCCGCTGCTGCCCTGGGGGATGGCGAGCGGCACGTCGCGCGTCCACAAGGCGGCGATGCCAAGGGCGCCGGCGCGCGCCGCGAGCGCGGTCTCGCGCGCGAAGTCGGCCTGGGCCCCCGGCGCGCGCTCGAGCGGGGTCATCAGCCCCAGGGTCAGGCGCCCTGCGCCGAGCACCTGGGTGTAGGCAGGGTTGTAGCGGGCTGGGTCGATTGGTGCAGGGGACATGGACAATCTCGGCATGGATGATCCCGCCAGCATAAGCGATGCCGGCCCGGACTGCCGGCGCGGCCCGCTTTCGGCTCATTCGCGCGCACTTTGCGCGCTGTCTACATCATGCGACGTGAATGAATTTTCACTGTCGGCCACCCAATTCGCATGATCCAGAACAGAGACCGGCACAGTTACTCCCGTATCGTCGGCAGACAGGCAAGCCACTCACCCACTGGAGCAAAGCGCATGACGACCAGCATCAACACCAACTATGTAACCACCTCGGATGGCGTCCGGATCTTCTACAAGGACTGGGGTCACGGCACGCCCATCGTGTTTTCCCACGGCTGGCCGCTGAGCGCGGATGACTGGGATGCCCAGCTGATGTTCTTCGTCGGCCAGGGATACCGCGTCATCGCGCACGACCGGCGCGGCCACGGCAGGTCGAGCCAGGTGCCGGAAGGCCACGACATGGACCATTACGCGGACGACCTCGCGGCCGTCGTCAACCACCTCGGCCTGGTCGGCGCCATCCACATCGGCCACTCCACCGGCGGCGGCGAAGTGGTGCGCTACCTGGCCCGCCACGGCCAGGGCCGCGCCGCCAAGGCAGTGCTGATCGCGGCCGTGCCCCCGCTGATGGTGCAAACCGAGACCAACCCGGGCGGCTTGCCGAAGTCCGTGTTCGACGACTTCCAGCGCCAGACCGCCACCGACCGTGCGCAGTTCTACCTGGACATCGCCAAGGGGCCCTTCTACGGCTACAACCGTCCCGGCGCCCAGCCCAAGGACGGCGTGATCGCCAACTGGTGGCGCCAGGGCATGCAGGGCGCGATCAAGGCCCATTACGACGGCATCGTCGCCTTTTCCCAGACCGACTTCACGGAAGACCTCAAGCGCATCACGATCCCGGTGCTGGTGCAGCATGGCGACGACGACCAGATCGTGCCCTACGCCAACTCGGCGCCGCGCACGGCGGAATTGCTGCCGAACGGCACCCTGATCACCTACGAAGGCTATCCGCATGGCATGCCGACCACGCATGCGGAGCGGATCAATGCGGATATCCTGGCGTTTATAAGGAGCTGAACTTCTACACCGCCGCCCGGCTGCCCGGCGCCACCCCACGCATCGACTTGTTCGCCTCGGTCGACGGCCCCGGCTGCGCCGCCTTGCGGATCACGATCGGCACCGATTTATAGGAGGGCGTGCCGCTGCGCGCATCGAAGTTGGACAGCGCCACCAGGCTGTTCGCCTCAGGATAATAGGCCGCCGCCGCGCCGCGCGCGATGTCGAACTCGACCGCGACGAAGTTACGCACGATGCGCGGCGCGGACGCATGGTCGTTCTCGGCCACCGCCTCGATATCGACCAGGTCGCCATGCTCGAGCCCGCGCGCGGCCAGGTCTGCCGCGTGGAGGAAGATGACGTCGCGACGCCCGGTGACGCCGCGGTAGCGGTCGTTCTTGCCGTAGATCGTGGTGTTGTACTGGTCGTGGCTGCGCACCGTGGCCAGCACCAGCACCGCCTCGGCCCCGCCCGGCACCTCGGCGCGTGCCAGCGGACGCTGGCGGGTGCGGTCGAAGACGATGAAGTTGGCGCGGCCGGAGGCGGTGCGCCATTCGCGCCGGCTGGCCGGGATGTCGAGGCGGAAACCGCGCGGCGCGCTGACGCGCTCGTTGAAATTGGCAAAGTCGGGGAAGACGGCCTCGATCTTGTCGCGGATGCGGCTGTAGTCGGCGATCATGCCTTCCCAGTCGACCTTCGATTCCGGCAGGGTCGCGCGCGCGATCCCGGCGACGATGGCCGGTTCCGACTTCAGCTCTGGCGAGGCCGGCGGCAGGCTGCCGCGCGAAGCGTGCACCATCGACATCGAGTCTTCCACCGTCACCGATTGCGGTCCGGTGGCTTGCACGTCGAGTTCGGTGCGGCCGAGGCAAGGCAAGATATAGGTGTGCTTGCCGACCAGCAGGTGCGAGCGGTTCAGCTTGGTCGCGATGTGGACCGACAAATCGAGCTTGCGCATCGCCTCGAAGCAGGCTTGCGGGTCCGGCATGGCCACCGGCAAATTCCCGCCCAGGCAGATCAGGGCCCTGGAGCGGCCCTCGCCCATCGCTTCCATGGTCTCGACGGCGCCATGGCCCTTGTGGCGCGGGGGCGCGAAGCCGAACACGCGTTCCAGGCTGTCGAGGAAGGTTTTGCTTGGGATTTCCGTGATGCCCACGGTGCGGTCGCCCTGCACGTTGGAATGGCCGCGCAGCGGGCAGATGCCGGCGCCTTCGCGTCCCAGGTTACCGCGCAGCATCAGCAAATTGGCGAGCTGCTGCACGTTGGCGGTGCCGTGCTGGTGCTGGGTGATGCCCATGCCGTAACAGATGATCACGCGCTTCGCCTCGGCGTAGATCGCCGCGGCGGCTTCGATGTCGGCGCGCGACAGGCCGGCCACGCTTTCGATCTCATCCCAGGAGCTGGCGTCGATGTCGGCCACCAGGGCCTCGAAACCGCTGGTGTGTTCGCGGATGAAATCGCGGTCCAGCAGCCCCGCCCCGCCCTGCGCCAGGCTGGCCGCATCGCTGGCCAGCAGGGCTTTCATCATGCCCATCACCACCGCCGCATCGCCGCCCACCTTCAGCTGGTAATAGGAAGAGGCGATCGGCACCGCTTTCCCGACCGTCATCTCGAGCGGGTGCTGGGGCGACTTGAAGCGTTCCAGGCTGCGCTCCTTGAGCGGATTGAACACCACGATGGGGGCGCCGCGCAGCGAGGCTTCACGCAGGGTAGCCAGCATGCGCGGGTGGTTGGTGCCCGGATTGTGGCCAAAGGAAAAGATGGCGTCGCAATGGTCGAAGTCGTCCAGCGTGACCGTACCCTTGCCGACGCCGATCGATTCCGGCAGCCCGACGCTGGTCGCCTCGTGGCACATGTTCGAGCAATCCGGGAAGTTGTTGGTGCCGTATTCGCGCACGAACAGCTGATACAGGAAGGCGGCTTCGTTAGAAGCGCGGCCGGAGGCGTAAAACTCGGCCATGTCCGGATTCGGCAGGCTGCGCAGCCGGGCGCCGATGTCTTTGAAGGCCTGCTCCCAGGACACCGGTACATAACGGTCGGTGGCGGCGTCGTAGACCATCGGATGGGTCAGGCGGCCCTCCCATTCTAGTGCGAAGTCTTCCCACTCCCACAGCTCGCTCACCGTATGGCGGGCGAAGAATTCCGGCGTCACGCGCTTGTTGGTCGCTTCCCAGGACACCGCCTTGGCGCCGTTCTCGCAAAATTCGAAGGACGAGCCTTCGCGCGGATCGGGCCAGGCGCAGCCCGGGCAATCGAAGCCCTGCGGCTGGTTCACCTTCATCATGATGGGGGTGCCACGGGTCGACATCTGGCCGCGAATCGCTTTCGCCACCGCCTGCAGCGCGCCCCAGCCGCCGGCCGGGCCGCCATATTCGCCGATTCCCGGCACATCTTTCTTGGCCATACTTTCTCCTTCGATTCGTTACACGCGTTCAGTACAGCCCGACATCGGTGCGGGCCATGTCACCCATTTTAAGACGTGCCCCAGCCTCACGCGTTTCAATAGACACGGCGCAAGGTTTCGAATCTACGGGCAAGGCCTCGTTTCAAACCGCCGCGCCGCTCCCTTGCCGACTCTGTCACAATCCTGTCATGTTCCGCTTCTACACTCTCTTGTCACGAGTGAAATATTCCCGAAAAATGGATCAGAAGTTAAAAACGGACGAGACCCCTCCGGCGGCGCTCCCATCGGCTCTGCCTGCGGCATTGCCTGCGGTGCTGCCCGGCGACAATACCCAAGCCTTCCTGAACCGCGAACTCTCGCTGCTCGAATTCAACCGCCGCGTGCTCGAGCAGGCCGAGGATCCGACCGTGCCGCTGCTGGAACGCCTGCGCTTCCTGTGCATCGTCAGCAGCAACCTGGACGAATTCTTCGAGGTGCGCGTCGCCAGCCTGCTGGCCCAGTACCAGCACAACAGCGGCGTCGACGAGGTCTCCAGCATCAACCTGGACGGTGCCAGCGAGGAATGCCGGCAAATCATCGCGCGCCAGTACGCGCTGCTGAACGACCAGATCCTGCCCAAGCTGTCCGAAAACGGCATCCATTTGCTGCGCCGCGCCGACCGCAACGCCGCCCAGAAAGCCTGGGTCAAGCAATACTTCGACAAGGAAGTGCGCCCGCTGCTGACCCCGGTCGGCCTGGACCCGGCCCACCCCTTCCCGCGCGTCATCAACAAGAGCCTGAACTTCATCGTCGAGCTGGCCGGCAAGGATGCCTTCGGGCGCGGCACCGCCATCGCGATCATGAAGGCGCCGCGCGTGCTGCCGCGCGTGATCCGCCTGCCCGACGAGCTCTCAGACAAGCCGGGTGCCTCCTACTGCCTGCTGTCCTCGGTGATCCAGGCCCACATGGCCGATTTGTTCACCGGCCGCGAAGTGGTGTCCTACTCGCAGTTCCGCGTGACCCGCAACAGCGACCTGTGGGTCGACGAGGAAGAGGTCAAGAATTTGCGCCAGGCACTCCAGAGCGAACTGCACAGCCGCAACTACGGCTTCGGCGTGCGCCTGGAAGTCGCGCGCGGCTGCCCGCGCCACCTGGCCGATTTCCTGCTCGACCAGTTCTCGATCGACCGCTCGCGCCTGTTCTCGGTGGACGGCCCGGTCAACATGGGACGCCTGCTGGAAATCGCCAACACCTCCTCGCGCTCGGACCTGAAATTCGCGCCCTTCGTGCCCGGCTTCCCGGCCAAGCTGGTCAACCCGCACGACATCTTCGGCATCCTGAGCAAGCAGGACGTGCTGCTGCACCATCCTTTCCAGTCCTTCCAGCCGGTGATCGACTTCATCCGCGGCGCCGCCACCGACCCCAGCGTGGTCGCGATCAAGCAGACCATTTACCGCGCCGGCGCCAATTCCGAGTTGATGGAAGCCCTGATCAATGCCGCCCAGCGCGGCAAGGAAGTCACCGTCATCGTCGAGCTGATGGCGCGCTTCGACGAGGAGGCCAACATCAACTGGGCCGAACGCCTGGAAGAAGCCGGCGCCCAGGTGGTGTACGGCGTTGTGGGCCTGAAGACCCATGCCAAGATGGCCCTGGTGCTGCGGCGCGAACCGGGCGGCCTGCGCCGCTACGCCCACCTGGGCACCGGCAACTACAATCCGACCACCGCCAAGCATTACAGCGACTTCGGCCTGCTGACCTCGAACGAAGCGCTCACCGCCGACGTCAACGAAGTCTTCATCCACCTCACCAGCCTGACCCGGCCGACCCAGCTGTCCTGCGTGTGGCTGGCGCCGTTCTCGCTGCAAAAGGAAATCGTGCGCGCGATCCGCCACGAAGCCGCGATCGCCAAGAGCGGCAAGCCGGCGCGCATCATCGCCAAGATGAATTCCCTGACCGACGAATCGGTGATCCGCGCGTTGTACGACGCCTCCGCCGACGGTGTGCGCATCGACCTGATCGTGCGCGGCGCCTGTGCGCTGCGGCCGGGCGTGCCCAAGCTGTCCGAGAACATCAAGGTGCGCTCTATCGTGGGCCGCTTCCTCGAGCACACGCGCATCTTCTACTTCCGCAACAACCTCAAGCACGACATCTACCTGTCGAGTGCCGACTGGATGAACCGCAATTTGTTCCGCCGCGTCGAAGTCGCCTTCCCGGTGCACACGCCGGCGCTCAAGAAGCGCGTGCTGCGCGAAGGCTTGCAGGTCTACCTGAAGGACAACGTCAACGCCTGGGAACTGGGCAGCGACGGCCGCTACCGCCGCCGCAAGCCGCGCGGCAGCCAGAAACCCTTCGGCGCCCAGCAGGCATTGATGGAAACCCTGGGCCTCGGCCCCGCAGCAGATCACAACAAGGACAACGACCATGGAATTGATCCTGTGGCGGCACGCCGAGGCTGAAGCGCTCGAGCCAAGCGCGCAAGGCGACCACCTGCGCGACCAGTTGCGCGCGCTGACGCCCAAGGGCGCGCGCCACGCCTCGCGCGTCGGCGCCTGGCTCGACCGCCAGCTGCCCAGCCAGTGCCGCATCCTGGCCAGCCCCGCCACCCGCTGCGTCCAGACCGCCGAGGCACTGGGCCGCAAGCTGAGCATCGTCGGGGCGCTGAACACCGATTCGACACCCGAGGCGATCCTGGATGCCAGCGGCTGGCCGCACCAGAAGGCGCCGGTGGTGATCGTCGGCCACAGTCCCCTGCTCGGCCAGGTGGCGGCACTGATTTTTTCCGGCGTCGTCCACGACTGGAAGATCCGCAAGGGCAGCCTGCTGTGGATCGCGCGCAAGAGCGACGACGAGCCCGAACCCTTCATTCGCCTGGCGGTGGGGCCGGATATCGTCGGCAAGCTGCGCTGATGGCTGAACGGGCCGTTCAGGCCCGTTTGCCTGCACCCGGTAGGCAGCACATGTCGGTTAGTTGCATTCATGGCCCAGACAACGGCACCGGAACCGCCTGTCCGGACAATCCGCCCTTTCATCGCAAAGGCAGTGCTTGCGGAAAGCGGTTCGCCAATAATGCATTCACCTTCACGAACAGGACACCATCATGCGCCGCCGCCAACTCCTCGCCACCTTTGCCCTCGCCTTCGGCGCCACCGCCACCGTGCAAGCCGCCGAGCAGGTCCGATCCGCGGCGCCCTTTTCGTCGATCAGCGTGCAAGGCCCGATCAGCGTCACGGTGGACGCGGGCACGGCCCAGTCCCTCACCGTGCGCGGCAACGACAAATTCGTGCAGGGCCTGGTCAGTGAAGTGGTCGATGGCGAACTGCGCCTGCGCATGCGCGACAAGCACTTCAGCACCACCAGCAGCGAGCAGCGCATCCTCATCACCCTGCCCGCGCTGCGCGCCTTCAGTGCCGAAGGCGCCGGCGAAATCAAGCTCAACAAGATTCGCGGCGAGCGACTCGACGTCGACTACCGCGGCGCCGGCAGCATGGACATCAATGGCGCCGTGAAGTCCTTCAAGATGAAGGCCGAAGGCGTCGGCCAGGTCGATGCCAAGGCTCTGATCGCCAACAACGCGGACATCCAGTTCCGGGGCGTGGGCGAGGTGCAGGTCTATGCCAGCGACCGTCTCGACGCCGTCGTGCAGGGCATGGGCAGCCTGCGCTATTACGGCAAGCCGCGCACGGTCAACAAATCGGCCGCCGGGCTCGGCTCGGTCAGCGCCGGAGATTGATCGCCGGACCCAGGCAACGGTCATGCCGCCGGGCAGACGCCTGGTGGCAAGCATATGACGGGCATGCGACAAACCGCCGACGGCATGGCGTGGCGCCGTCGACGTATGCATCGTCGCTGAGCGGTCGCAAATCCAGGCACCGCTCGCTGCCTAACATCGTTTTACACGACGTTTGCTGCAATTAATCAATATCGCTCAGCGCTCTCAGCTGGAATCCTTGTTATTGATCAATGCACCAAACACATCTCCCACGTGTTAACGATGAGGTCCACCATGAGCGACCGATTTGTGCGTTTTCTTTTCGTCGCGCGATGGGCAAGCGCCATCGTCGCCCTGTTGTACCACCTGCGCTTCCTGCAATTCGTCGACTACGATGCCGTGCAGGCCAAGACCACCCTGTCCAAGGCCTTCTATTTTGTGACCGGCCTCGGTCACGAATCGTTCGCCGTGTTTTTCGTCCTCGACGGCATCGTGGCCGGCCTGATCCTGCTGCGCCATCGCGCCAACGGCAGCGTCGATCGCCCTGCGGTCTCGCGCCACCTCGGCGCCCTCTACCGGGTACTGTTGCCCGGCCTGTTCCTGGGTGCCGTGCTGGATGCGACCGGGGTGCGCTTCTTCAACCACGCCGGGCTCTACACCGCCTTCCCGGAATTCAGCACCCTCTCCCTCAGCGTCGCCGCGCTGCTGGGCAATCTGTTCATGCTGCAGCCCTTCGTGGTGCCCACCTTCGGCAGCAACGGCATGCTCTACCTGCTGTCCTACCTGTTCTGGTGCTTCGTCCTGTTCGCCCTGTTCGTCCATGCCGAACGCCTCGGCAAGCCGCGCAGCCATGCGGTCCAGGCCGCGCTCCTGATACTCGTGGTCCTGTTCATGCCCTACCAGTTCCTCAGTTGGGCGGCGATCTGGCTGGCGGGGATCGCCGTGGTCTTCCTGGGCGAGTCCCGGGTCCTGCGCCCGCCCCTCCCGCTTGCCGTGGCCTGTTTCACCGGCGCCCTGGCGCTCTCCAGGCTCCTCGGCGCCGCCCCGGGCTTGCTGCCCGAAGCGCCAGGCGCCTGGCTGCTCCTGAACAAATACCTGCTGGTCGGCGCCGCTTTCGCCGCCCTCGCCCGGGCCTTGTACCCGGAGCATGCCCCGCGCGGCGCCAGCCCCTTCGTCACCGTGGTCGGCATGCAGGATGGCCGCGCCGGGCAGATCGCCTCCTTCACCTTCTTTTGCCATTTCCCGGTGATGATGCTGATCGCGGCGGCCGGCTCCGCCCTGCTGGACCAGCCGCTGATGCGCCAGCCAAGCGCGCCGGCCTATGCCGCATTCGCCCTGCTCGCCGCGGCCTGCCTGGCGGTGACGGTGATGGTGGCGAGGACGGTGGCCGGCACCCGCCATGAACTTGGGCACCGGTCTTCGCCGGTGCGACGGCCTCGCTGATGCCGGACATCCGTCAGACGGACCCTGGCGCTCGCATCCAAACGGCGGGCGTGCACGCGGCTGCTTGTATTAGAATCATCCTCACTGATGAGCGATTTCTCTCCGTGCGGCCGCAGGCCGGCGGTCCATAACGACGATGGAAAAGGAGTGGGGATGGTAGATCTGAATCGACGCGGCCTGATGCTGGCCGCAAGCGGCGCGCTTGCAGCATCGGCACTTGGCACACCGGCGCTGGCGGCCCCGGCGGAACGCAAGATCGGCTACGCGATCGTCGGCCTCGGCGGCTACGGGCTGGGCATCATCGCTCCGCAATTCAAGAATTGCCAGCACAGCCGCCTGGTGGCCCTGGTCAGCGGCGACCCGGCCAAGGCCAAACGCGTGGCCGGCGAATACGGCATCCCCGAGCGCAATATCTACAATTATCAGAACTACGACAGCATCAAGGACAGTCCGGAGATCGACGTGGTCTACGTCTGCCTGCCGGTCGCCATGCACGCCGAATACACGATCCGCGCCGCCAAGGCCGGCAAGCACGTACTGTGCGAAAAGCCGATGGCGGTGTCGTCCAGGGAATGCGAAGCCATGATCGCCGCCTGCAAGTCGGCCGGCAAGAAGCTGATGATCGGCTACCGCTGCCACTTCGAGCCGAACAACCTGGAAGCGATCCGGCGCGCGCGCGCGGGCGAGATCGGCAAGCTGCGCTATTTCCGCTCCGAGCACGGCTTCGTCGCCGGCAACCCGTCGGCCTGGCGCCTGAAAAAAGCGATGTCCGGCGGCGGTTCCCTGATGGACATCGGCATCTACGCCCTCAACGCCGCGCGCTACATGACCGGCGAGGAACCGGTGGCCGTCTACGCCACCGAACGCACCGACCGCAGCGACCCGCGCTTCCGCGAAGTCGAGGACATGATCGAGTTCGAACTGGAATTCCCGTCCGGCGTGCTGGGCTCGTGCATGTCGATGTACAGCGCCAACCGCAACCAGATCCTGCTGATGGGCGACAAGGGCCGCATCGAGCTGGAACCGGCCACCAGCTACCGTGGCATCAAGCTCTGGGTCGGCAACGGCCGCGGCGGCGACGGCGCGGCCGAGATCACCCCGCCGCCCGGCCCCGGCGCCACCATGTGGGCCGGCCAGCTCGATCACATGGCGCAGTGCGTACTGCAGAACCGCGAACCGATCGTGGCGGGCGAGGAAGGCTTGAAGGACATCCGGATCATCGAGGCGGTGTACCAGTCGGCGCGCGAGCGGCGGCGGATTGCTTTGCGCGCCTGACGCGGACATCTAATTCCAGGCGGCCTGACCGATCCAGCGCAAGGCGTTCAGCGACGGCATGAACAAGTATTCGCCGCCGCGCAGGCGGTTGAAGGTGGTCACGCCATCCACGCGGCGCCGCACCGGCTGCTGCGGGATGGTAAAACTGCCCGGGGTGTCATGCAGGCCGACGATGGGGTCGCGCTCGGCGCCGAGGTCGATGAAGTTGCCGCGGTTGATCCATTCCTGCTGGAAGAACTCGATCGTGTCATAGGCGCGCGCACTGATGAAGATGAAGAAGATGCCGCGCTCTTCCCCGGCATCGTCCCTGGCCGTGACAGCGCGGGTCCATTTCGGGCCGAAGGTGGACGAACGGCGGATGATGCGGTGGATGTTCACGTCCGTCAGGATGGTGAGCTTGCTGTCGCGCGGGTTCAGGCGGCGCATGTGGGCCGCGTGCGGACAGAGGAAGCCGCGCGCATCGTTCGAAAAGTCGAAGCCGTTGTTGCGAGCGGGGTCGGCACCCAGGGCCGGGTCGTCGCGCTCCGGCGCCAGGTTCAGGGGTGCGCCCGAACGCCAGCGGCCGACCATCCTGGCCGCCAGGCGCTCCTCGTCCAGTTCGTCCCCGGCCTGGCTGCGCACGAAATCATTGAAGGCACCGACGCGGCTGGCGTACTTGCGCAGTACGACGAAGGAGCCGTTGCGGCCGAGTTCGGGCGGATCGGGCATCGCCACCGGCGCCCCGGTTTCGCTGTCCTGGCCGAGGATGAATTCGCCCGCCGCAATCGCACGTTCCTGCCCGGGCAGCGGATCGAGCCCGCTGCCCGCGACGGCCGGCTGCGAAATCGAATCGCGGAAGCCGAACGGGTTCTTTGCATCGGCATCGGCGCCGAATGCGTGGGTGCCGACCAGGGTCACGCCGTGCGAGCGTTCGAGTTCGCCCATGGCCTTGTCGAGCGCGACCCGCAAGGCCGCTTCGTCGCGCGCGTAGATGGTCAGCGCCAGGTGGCAGGTGCCCGGCTGGAAGGCCGCTTCCCAATGTTCGGGCGCGTTCTCGCCGACGTCGCGCAGCTGTTCCGCGCGCGCCGCCATGCCTTGCTGGAAGGGCAGCGGAAAACTCTGCAACGATGCTTGCGGCACACCCAGGGCCTTCAAGCCCTGGAAGCTGAGCGCAGCGCCGATCCAGGCATCGGCCTCCTCGGTCCAGCTGGCGGCCGAGGGAATATGTTCCGCCAGACGCAGCAGCAGGTCGCGCCCACCCTCGGCCTGGTCGAAGTGCAGCATGGCGTGGATGCCGACATAGGGCTCGGGGCGCGCACGCAGGATCAGCGCCTGGATGTCGTCGAGGTCGAGCTTGAGGTCGGGCGTGACGCGCTCGCGTTGGAAGCGCGCCGTCAAGTCGGAAAGCATGCCCATGTCAGTAATCCACGCTTTCCGGCTGCGACAGCGTCGCGCCCAGGGTCTCGAGCGCGGTGCGCGTGGCCTCGTCCTGCGGCGGGTGCGCGGCCATCGCATCGAGGAAGACATCGAGCGCCTTTTCCATCCGCTGGTAGCGGCGGGTGTCGACCACCGTCACCTGCGGATTGGCGACGAACCAGCCGGCGGCATCGATCTGGTGGCCGGCGATGAAGTCCTTTACCTTGGGACTGGCGATACCCGGCCAGCCTTCGATGTTGGTGAACAGCAGGTCCATGAGTTCCGGGATCTTGGTGGCGAAGTCGTTGATGTAGCTGTCCCAGTCGCCGTCGTAAGTGGTGGCGAACAGGATGCGCGTGTCCTTGTCGAAGAAGACGAAACGCATGTCGTGCAGCGTCGAGACGCGCTGGGCGCCGTCCATGTTGCCGTTGGTGAGGTCGAAGATGCGCCGCAGGCGTTCGGCGCCGCCGGGCTTGAGCGGGGCGATGGCGGTCAGTTCGGACACATTGCCGGATTGCTTGCCGGCGCGGCCGGCCGAATCGGCGCTGCCCTTCAGGTCGGGATTGTGCTTGCGGATCATCGCTTCCAGCGCGATCTTGGCGAGATGCGGCGCGTCATGCGCCACCGCGTCGATGCGGCGGCGCACTTCCTGGAGCCAGGTTTCATCGTCCAGGCGCGGGTCGGGGGTCTTGTCGGTCATGGTGTGGGTCTCGTGTTTCTTAATCGGGAATATCGGCTGCCTGCGCCGGTTCGACGCGCGGGCGCGCATTCATCGTGTGGCGATAGCTGCTGGAGCGTTCGTAGGCGGCGCGCCGGATGCGCATGATGCCGCCCAGGGGCCGGTGCGCGGCGATGCCGTTCCACGGATTGAAGGACAGGACGTCGTCGCCATGGACCTGGCGGCCCGGGCTGGCACTGGCCTGGGCGCCGAAGCGCAGGGTCGCGATCGGCCGGTGCGGCGACTGGTCCTCGCGCCAAAGAACCGCAGCGTCTTCGACCGGCATCGTGGCCAGGTCGGTGCACAGCTGCGCGGACAATTCGTATTCCGCACCATGGCCGGCGAAGTACGCGCTGACGGCATCGCGCATGGCGCCATCGTCGGACACCGGCACGGGCCGGCCCGCCAGCGCACGCACATTCTCGGACGCCGGCTTGAGCGCCAGCTTGGCGATGTACGCGCCAAAGCGGATCGCCGCCTGCGTGTGATAGGTCTCGCCGAGCGGGTGGTGGTTGTCGCGTGCCAGGCCTTCGAGTGTCGCGCCGGGCGTCATGCCGAGTGCCTCCACTACTTCCTTGGTGCCGCGTGCGGTGCCGGCGACCAGGCGCTGGAAGGTATCCGGCGCATGCGCATTGGCTTCCAGCAGCGACAGCATCGTTTTGTATTTCGAGATCGTGCCGAAGGCGAGCACCGGGAAGTTCACCATCAGGAAATCCTGATTGCTGCCGCCGATATCGGGGGACAGGCGTTCGCCCTCCACGCCGATGACCTTGAGCGCGAAACCGCGCGGTGCCGGGATCTTGTCGGAATGGATGTCGCCGGGCGCCGAGGACAGGCGCGCGACGACGGCATAGGTCTTGGGCTCGGCGAAGATCCCCTGGCGCAGCTCCGCCGGCAAGCCCGCGTGGACTTCCAGCTCGCCGACGATCAGGCCGTTGGATTTGGCGTGCGCGTCGCGGATCGCATGGCGGTGGCGTTCGAAGGCGCAGCGGTTGGATGCGGCCATCTGTTCGACGATCTCGCGGGTGAGACGCTCTTCGTCGTCACCAACCGTTTCGACGGACGGGGTGTAGAGGACTGGAGAAGAAAAGTTGTTTGGATTGGACAAGCCAGGGACCTCCCAATATGTTGTAAAAACAATACTTGGGGCATCCTAGGCGATGTTTTGTTGCACTGCAACCGAGAGCACACTCTAGCGTGCCTACTTGCGGTAGCGTACCACCTGCGTTTGCGGCGATGGCCGGCCGGGCCGGTTGCAGCATCGATGCCAGGCAAAGAAAGGCGATGGGCCGCAGATGGACTTCATGGAACAGCAGGCGCTGTGTCGACAGCGTCCTCCGGCATGAGCCGGAACGGCAAAGGGGGAAAGCCACCTCGCCCCCCTCGCCTATGGTAGAGTTGCGCTCTTTCCGCTCCAGTACAAAGAAAACAACCAAGGATGGAACGCTCTAAAGCCCCGCTCTTTTCCGATGGCAGCGAATGGCGCACCGCGCACTGGCTTGCCCTTTCAGGCGCATTTGCCGTGCTGGCGCTTGCAGTCATGTGGCAACGCTGGGGCGGCACCGTGGAAGACTCGCTGGCGTATTTCGATACCGCGCGTTTCCTCAGGGGCGAACTGCCTTTCTCGGCACTGCGTGCGCCGTTTCCCTATCGCGTGCTGATGCCGGCGTTGGCGTCCTGGTGGCCGGGCGACTTGCGAAACGGCTTCGCCACCCTGAACTGGCTCGCCACCACCGGCACCGCCATCGCACTGTCCTGCCTCGTCCATGCCGCCGGCGCCAGCCGGCCCCGCGTCCTGCTCGCCGGCCTGCTCGCCATCGTGTCGGTGCCGACTTATTGGTATGCACCGTATTTATTGAGCGACCCCGGCGCCATCTTCGGCAGGGCCGTCTTCGCATTGGGCGTCGTGAGTTGCCAACCCTGGCTGGCCCTGGCCGGCGGCCTGTTCGCTACCGCCGCCAGGGAAGAGAACATCCTGCTTCTTGGCTGGCTGATCGTCTTCGGCCGCGTGGGCGTGATGCGCGGCGGGCTCGTGCTGGCGCTCGCCGCGTTCTGGCTGTTCGCCGTGCGCTGGCTGTTGTTCCCCGGCTTGCCCAGCTACCTGTGGGTGCCGAACATCGGTACCGTCGTCGCGGCGCTGCGCGACCAGCGTTCGCTCATGTCCCTGATCAGTGCTGGCGCGATCGTGATTCCGATGGCGCTGTTGGGCTGGAAATACATTCCGACGCGCCTGAGGCCACTCAAGGGCATATTGTTGATGATGGCAGTCCCGCCCTTGTATGCGGCCTTGTCGGTCCGTATCGAGGGCCGCGCCATCTGGAGCTTGTACCCGTTTCTGATTCCGATTGCCGTATTCGCCCGCCTGCCGGCATGGGCGGGCGGACAACGGGCGCGCCGCACCGGTGACGGCCAATGAAATCGTCTCCGGCCCTGTATGGCTATCTCTGGTGTGCCATCGCATCGCTCTTCAGCGCGATGGCCACGTTCCTGCTGAAAAAATCGTCGGGGCACGGCAGCTATACCGATATCGTCAAACTCACCTGGCTGGCCAGTGCGGCCGGCAGTTATATAGTCGGTTTCTTTTGCTACGGCCAGGCATTGAGCCGACTCGAGATGACTGTGGCCTACCCGGTCATGACGGCGTTCACGGTGGCGGTCGTCGCCATCTTCGGCGCCCAACTCCTCGGCGAAACCCTGTCGCTGTCGAAAATCGCCGGGATGCTGATGTTGTGCGCCGCCTGCTGGCTCATGACCCGATAGCCAGGGTCTCCGGGCACGCTAGTAGGGCGCGCCGCTCACGTCCAGCCGCAGCTGCCACAACGCCCCGGCCCCGGTGATGTACAAGGTCTTGCCATCGGCCCCGCCAAACGCCGCGTTGGTGACATTCGCATCGACCCGGATCGTCGCCAGCTCGCGCCCTTGCGGCGAGAACACCCGCACCCGCTTCGCCGCATGCTCGGTGGCGTACAGATTGCCGTGACAGTCGACCGTCATGCCGTCCGGGCCGTCCAGGCCCTTCACCAGATCGCGCCCCTGCCCCGGCACGCCGTGCACCAGCGGATAGGCTTTCAGCAGACCGTCCAGGGCAGTCACATACAAGACATCGCCGGCTGGCGACAGCGCGATCCCGTTCGGGTTGCGCCGGCTGCCATCCACCAGGGTCACCTTGCCGTCGGTGGCGACGCGGTAGACGCCGGTCAGCGGCTGGCCACCCGGTGCCGCCGCTTTCTGGTAGTCCGGGTCGGTGAAATAGGTGGTGCCGTCGGCGGCGATGGCGATGTCGTTGGGCGAGTTGAAGACCTGACCGCTGTAACGCTGGGCGATGGGCGTGCGCGCGGCGCCATCGAGCGGGTAGCGCATCAGCGCCTTGTCCTTGTGGCTGGCGGCGACCAGAACGCCCTTGGCATCCACCGCCAGGCCGTTGCTGCCGCTGTCGTCCAGCACCGTGCTGACGCTGCCGTCGGCGGCCAGCTTGCGAATGCGTGAGGGGAAGCCGGCGGCGAAGCTGAAGTCCGAGAAGTACAGGGCATCCTTGATCCACACCGGGCCCTCGTACAGGCCGGCCTCGCTGCGCGATGGCGTGACGGCGGCGATGCGCCGGGCGGTCAGCTCGCCCGACGGTGCCTTGCCGGTGCAGGCGGCGTTTGCGGCGACGGCCGGCTGGGTCAGCGCCAGCATTGATACCAGGCAGAGGGCGGCGACGGGCCGCAGAGAGACTTCATGGGACATGAACGGATTCCTTGGCAAGTGATAGGAGGTGCACGAGTATAGCCCGGCGCGACCGCCGGACCAGGTCAATCCGCCGCGCAAGCCGCCGTCAGGCGGCCGCGCAACCCGCCTTCAGGCGGCTTGCGCCACCTGGAACCCGACACCGACCTCGCTCCAGGCCGCGGCTTCCTTCTCGAACCAGGCCGCCACTGTCGGATGCTGGCGCAGCCAGCCGCGCGGCGTCTCGATCTCGATCCGACCTTTCATGCGCAGGCGCAGGGCGTCGACGTCGGCGTCCACGCGCGCGTGCATGAACACCGCCGCCAGGCGCAGCGCCAGCACCGCGCGCGCCAGGTCGGGCACGGCCAGCGCCTCGCGCACCTTGCGCAGATTGCCTTTCTGGGCCAGCACCAGGGTGCTCATCAAACGCTGCTCGCGCGCCGTGAAGCCCGGCAGGTCGGCGTGTTCGACGATGTAGGCGGCGTGCTTGTGGGCCCCGGTGTGGGACACCGCCAAGCCGACTTCGTGCAGCAGGCTGGCACGCAGCAGCTGCGGTTTGACCGTGTCGTCCTGGGGCAGCAGGCGGTCGAACAGCCTGGCGGCGATGGTGGCGGTGCGCGCGGCGCGCCCCTCCTCCACGCCGAAGCGGCGCATGCAATCCTGGATCGCCACGTCGCGCCGGTCGCGCCGGTTGGCGCGCAGCTCGAGGTCGGACAGCACGCCCAGGCGCAGGCCGGCGTTGATCGCATGCATGGTCTTCACGCCCAGCTCCTGCATCACGCCGATCAGGATGGAGAGCCCGCCGACCATCACGATCACGCGTTCGCGCTTCACGCCGGGCAGATCGAAGGCATCCACGTGACCGAGTGCGATCAGCTTGTCGCGCAGGGCCAGCAGGCTGCCGAGCGACATGGCGCCATCGCCCAGGCCGTTGCGCGCGATGACGTCGGCGATGGCGCGGATGGTGCCGGAGGAACCATAGACGCTGTCCCAGCCGACCTCCCGGTACTGGGCGGCGGCGTCCTCGAAGCGCGAGCGCGCCGCGACCACGGCGTTGTCGAAGGCGGCGGCGTCGATGCTGCCGCCCGGGAAATAGGCGGCGCTTTGCGGGTGGGTGCCGGTGCTGAAGGATTCGACCAGGCCGATGGCGTCGCCGGTGCCGGCGATGACTTCGGTGGAGCCGCCGCCGATATCGATCACCAGGCGCCGCTCGTCCGCCAGGTTGACGCTGCGCGCCACGCCCATGTAGATCAGGCGCCCTTCTTCCTCGCCCGAAATGATCTCGACCGGATAGCCGATTGCCTGTTCCAGGCGCGGCAGCAGCGTGTCGGCATTGCGCGCCACGCGCAGGGTGTTGGTGGCGACCACGCGCACCGCGTCCAGCCGGTGCTGGCGCAGGATCGCGCTGAAGTCGCGCAGGCAGCGCACGGCGGTGTCCATGGCTTGCGCGCTCAGCATGCCATCCGGACCGAGGCCGCCGGCCAGGCGGATCGGGTCGCGCGCGGTGCGCACGATGTGGATCTGGCCGGCGACGGCCTCGCCGATGTGGAGGCGGAAACTGTTGGAGCCGAGGTCGACTGCTGCGTACATGGGTCTGTCCGAAAA
>Ga0308168_1000859_pt1 | contig 32019 bp, 29 predicted proteins | sample PhyCR2_FD_202133 | JGI IMG/M metagenome (GOLD analysis project Ga0308168, IMG submission 202133) | Phyllosphere microbial communities from UC Gill Tract Community Farm, Albany, California, United States - DLSLRC.R2 | ecosystem: Host-associated > Plants > Phyllosphere > Unclassified | place: USA...
CGGGTGTTGGTTCAATGGTTGCAGCTGGTGTAGCTGGTGCTGCCGTAGGTGCTGTTGCAGCAAATGCTTTAGCTGATGACAAACCAACATCAACTGAACATCAAGCAACTCAACCTGGTACAGAACAAGCTGCCCAAGCTCAAGAAGAGAAAAAAGGCGGTATCCCTGGCTGGATTTGGGTGTTACTTGCAGCAGCTTTAGCCTTCTTTGTGTTTCGCAAATTGGGCGCAAAAAAAAAATTAGCGGCTAATAATCCATACGCACCAAATAATGACGGTCAAAACCCATTTGGCCGTTCTGCTGCTCCACAAGCGGCACCACGTAATGCTGGAGATAACACAAATATCTTTGGTCAATCTGTTGGTGGCGGTGCAGCAACCCAAGCTCCTTTTGGTGGTGCAACAACCAGCAATGGCAATCAACTTCCAGATGGTAGTGAACCTGCTTCTTTCTTGCGTATTGCACGCCAACGTTTTAATCACATCCAATCGATGAATACAGCAAGTAACATTGAAGAAATTCGCCGTTACTTAACACCAGAACTTTATAGTTCTATGTATAACGATATTATGGAAAACCAAGATCAATACGTTGTAAGCGTACGCTTCACTGGTACCGTAAGTGAAGATTTAAACAGCTTGCCACAACCATTTACTGAAATCTGGCACTTTGTTAAGCCGACTGGCTCTCAGCAAGACTGGGTAGTTGCAGGTATTCAACAAGCTTAATTTGAATAAGCTCTAAATAAAAAAGCCACAATATTGTGGCTTTTTTATTTGCCAGTTTTCAGGCAATTTCAGCTGGAAATGCAATTACTTTATCAATTTTGACCTGATCCATTGCAACCATTAATAGACGGTCTATACCTAAAGCAATTCCTGAGCATTCTGGCATATGAGGTAAAGCTGCCAATAAATGCTCATCTAAAGGCATGACATGAAGCCCCTGCTTAGCCCGCTCGGCATTATCTGCTTCAAAGCGCGAACGCAAAACCTTAGCATCAAGCAATTCATCATAGGCATTTGCTAGCTCTAGGCCTTCAATATAAACCTCAAAACGAGCAGCAACTTCTTCTCCATCTTCATCTAGTTTTACCTTTGCCAAAGATGCCATTTCTGGTGGAAAGTCAGTTAAAAAGACAGGTGCATCAAACCCTAAACTTGGTTCAACAAAATGCGAGAATAACAAATCTATATAGGCTAAACGGTCCTCACCTAAATCGAGGTTTAACCCAACACGATTTGCAGTATCTTTGAGTTGCTTCAAAGTTGCTTGTAATGGATTAATATCGAGACGATCTTGAAAGGCATGTTTATAACTTAGAATAAACGGACGAACTTCACCAAAACGATGCTGCAAGCAGGTTTGCAATAAATCGGCGGTTTCATGCATTAGAGCTTTTAAATCAAAAGCTGGACGATACCATTCGAGCATTGTAAATTCACTATTGTGTTTACGCCCATGTTCATCATCCCGAAAAACTTTACAAATCTGATAAATCGGCCCACTGCCACTTGCCAGTAAGCGTTTCATGGCAAACTCTGGAGAAGTCTGTAAATATTGCGTCTGCAATTTTCCATGAATATGACGTAAAGTTTGTACCGAAGCTAAATGTACATCTGTGACACCTGCTTGTGAAACTATAGGCGTTTCGACTTCCATTACACTACGTTCAGCAAAAAACTGACGGATTTGGGTATATAACTTGGCACGCGCTTTTAAGGCATCAATTGAACAAGTAGGTTGATAACTTAAGCTCATGCCTGCGGTCCTCCATGTGCCGCCCATTCTCGGCGCAGTGGATAGTTCTTACGTAATAAATCAAATGCTTTTTGTTCTACCTTACCATCTTTAATACAAGCACGTATGTTGGCATCATCTTGAGCAATGTCATAAATTTGAGTTAATTTTTGCTTTAACACAGCCTTTAAATCATTTCCTGAAAAGTAGTCATCACACGTAGGTAACTGAGTCTCGAAACGCTTATTTATATCGAACCCAAATTTTTGGCAAAACGCTTCATAAATCATTTGCGTACCGCGAGCCTTCCCTTCGAGGCTATAACCAGCAATATGTGGTGTAGCTAAAGCCAACATATTTATTAGCTCTTCTGATATAACTGGTTCATGTTCAAATACATCGAGCACAACTTTACGTTTGGTACGTTGAATATCTTCGATTAAAGCTGCTTCTTTTACGACAGGGCCACGCGCACTATTAATTAAAATCGTGTTCGGTTGAAGTGTTGCAAACGCTTGCTCATCAAACAGATGATAGGTCGCATGCTCAACATTTTTGGTCAAAGGTACATGAATTGAAATCGCATTTGCTTGTTGCAGAAGAGTTTCTAAACTCACGTTTTGAATCGAATCTAACTGCACAAATGGGTCAAAGCCAATGACATTCCAGCCAAGTAACGCCGCCATATATGCTAAACGTTTACCGACGTTTCCAAGACCAACAATGCCTAGAGTAAATTTTTCTTGTTGTTCTAAAAGATTTCCATCTAAATGAAGTAAAGCGGTAATGACATATTCAGCAACTGCTTGTGCATTACAACCCGCTGCATTTGCCCATGTAATGCCTTGTTTTTCTAAAGCTTGAATATCTAAATGATCGGTACCAATAGTGGCACTGCCTACATATTTTAATGCGGTATCTTGAATTAAACTTTCATTCACTGCGGTGACTGAGCGAACCAATAAAGCTTCTGCATCTTTTACATCTGCATGAGTTAAAGTACGTCCTGCATGGTGTTGAATATCGCCAAACTCTGAAAAAAAGTAATCGGTAAATGCCAAGTTTTCATCTGCGACGATTTTCATTGTCTGCAACCCATAGCTTATAAAAACGTTATTATCCTTTGAGTTGTAGCAAAGTACAATGTTAAGTCTTTTAAATTAGCAGGCAATTTCCAATATCAAATCGCCTATAGTCCGCCGCCAAAATAGAAATAGGCCATGACTGCCAGTGTTATCCAAACTAGAATAATCAACACAGCAACCAAATAATTTTGAGGCCGTCTTTCTTGCTGTTCTAGCCATTCTTCAGCTTGTTGCTCTGCATCTAAAATGACTTGTTTGGGCGTAAAGTGAAGAGCTAACCAAATAAGTATTGGTAAAATTAAAGCATCATCAACAAACCCTAATACAGGAATAAAATCTGGAATTAAATCAATTGGACTAAAAGCATAGGCAACCGCAATCACGGCCAAAATTTTGGGCAATAAAGGCATTTGAGAATGCTTAGATGCAAACCACAGCATAATAATTTGTTTTTTTAGACGTTTTGCCCAATCTTTGAGAGATTGTAACCAAGACATTTGGACACACTCTGACCTACCAGAATTTGATAATAAGGTATAAATCTCATATCTAGCTTAAAATTAGGGAAAATAGAAATACATATTTCTATTATTTTTAATAATTCTTTTCATAAAAGTTTATTTAACCATTATTTTTAGTACTTTCTACTTCTGTATATAAAACAAAACCATCCCCTCGACAAAAACTCGCTAACGTTAAACCTGATTTTTTTGCCAGCCGAATTGCCATGCTCGTTGGCGCTGAAATCGAAGCCAATAAACCAATATTCAACTGGGCGCATTTACGAATTAATTCATAGCTAGCACGACTCGTCATGACAACAAAACCCAAGCTGGTATCATAATTTTGTTGTGCTAAATAACCCAACAATTTATCTAATGCATTATGACGGCCTACATCTTCAAATAAAGCTAAAATTTGACCATCAACCACCCAAGCTGCTGCATGAGCCCCACCCGTTAAAGCCGTAATTTCTTGTTGATTTTTTAAGTGAGAAATCGCATTAGGAATTTGCTCAAGCCACGCTCTAGAGGCTTGCGTTGTAATTTTAGGAATATCTAGATGAAACTGCTCTAAGCTCTCGATGCCACATAAACCACAACCTGTTCGGCCAACCATCATTCGCCGATGTTCTTTTAATGCAGCAAATGCTCTAGATGAAATGGTCATTTCAACGGTAATACCCAATTCATTTTGATGAATATCGAGGGCGTACAGTTCTTTTAAACTCGTTAAAATACCTTCTGACAGACTAAAACCTTTAGCAAATAAATCGATATCTGTAGGTGTCGCCATCATCACGGCGTGAGAAATGCCGTTATATACCAAAGCAATCGGATGCTCTTGAACAATATTGTCTAAAACACTTTTAGATTCGGTTTTGTTAAACCGCTGTACTTGTAATGTTTCAACCCCATAAGAAATTGGTGTCAAAATGATTTCCTTTATTTGGAAATGGCGCTTGTTGAGAGCGCCATGTGTTTAGATTACATGTTTTAAGATCGCATTTAGCCTAGAGACTACTGACTTTCTTATCGGCTTCCTCAGGGTCAACTGCTGTTGCCAAGTTAAAGTGCTCTGGTGCATTTCCGGGATGCAAAATCACAGGAACACTTTTTGAAGCTGGAATCTTGGCGTATTTATCATGACTGCTTAATGCCACCAATGGGTTTGTTTCCGGATAGTAAGCTGCCAAACTACCACGTGGAATGTTGTACGGCACAATGCGGAAACTATGCACAACCCGTTTAACCCCGTCCGAGAAAACACTTTCAATATCGACCCATTGATTTGCTTCAAAACCTGCTTCATCAATATCGGCTTGATTCATGAACAACACACGGCGCTGACCAAATACACCTCGGTAACGATCATCAAGACCGTATAAAGTTGTATTGTATTGGTCATGAGAACGAGTGGTCATTAAGGTATAGACCTTACTATCTGTATACGCATCAGCATACTGATTTTCTTTATCGCCATAGACTTCATTCAGTGGTGTAATCATAAACTGCGCTTTACCACTTTTTGTATTCCAGATGTGCTGATTGGCTGGATGTTCTAAGTGGAAACCACCTGGTTCATAGACCCGTAAATTAAAGTCATGGAATTCATCAAATACATCGGCAATTGAGTCACGAATACGGTCATAGCTTTCAATGTACCATTTCCATTTAACCTGACTGTCTGGCAATACTGCTTCTGCCATTCTTGCCACAATATCTGGTTCAGACAAAATATTTTCAGAAATTGGAGTATTACGCCCTGCCGACAGGTGAACATTACTCATCGAGTCTTCTACCGTAATCGCTTGCGGCCCATGGAGCTGCTCATCAATTTCGGTACGCCCTAAGCAAGGCAAAATGAGTGCTTCTTTACCACAAACCAAATGGCTACGATTTAACTTGGTCGCAACATGAACCGTTAAATTACATTTTCTAAGTGCTTCTTGGGTATAAGGCGTATCTGGTGTCGCAACAGCAAAGTTACCGCCTAAACCAATAAAGACTTTTACCTCGCCCTCGGCCATCGCTTTAATAGTTTCGACCACACCATGCCCATTTTTTCTTGGTGACTTAATACCAAACACACGGTCAATGTTATCGAGTAATTTTGGGCTAGGTAATTCATTAATACCCATGGTTCGGTCGCCTTGCACATTACTGTGCCCACGAACTGGACAAAGCCCTGCACCCGGACGACCAATTTGACCACGTGCCAATAATAAGTTCGCTAACATATGAACATTGGCAGTACCGTGACGATGTTGAGTAATACCCATTCCCCAACAGAAAATCGAACGCTCAGACTCTAAAAATAATTGCGATAGCTTTTCTAAATGTTCAGCAGATAGACCCGAGTGTTTATAGACATCTGCCCATTCGGTTCTTTCAATCTCAGCAATCATTTCATCGAAACCCACCGTATTGACCGCAATGAAATTTCGATCAAAAACACTTGGTTTACCCGAAGCTAACGCTTTTTTATCCCATTCATTTAAATGCTTTAAAATACCTAACATCAGTGCATAGTCACCACCAATTTTAGGTTGGAAATAATAGCGACTGATTGGGGTACTGCCATTGGTCATCATTTCAAGCGGCGCTTGTGGGTCTTGGAAACGCTCTAAACCTCTTTCTTTAATCGGGTTAATCGCAATAATGTTTCCACCACGCTTAGACACTTCTCGCAGAGTACCTAACATACGTGGATGATTGGTTCCGGGGTTATGCCCAAAACTAAAAATTGCATCGGCTAAATCAAAGTCGTCTAAAGTCACTGTACCTTTGCCTAAACCAATTGAATCAAGCAAGCCGACACTTGTCGTTTCATGGCACATGTTCGAGCAGTCTGGAAAATTATTCGTTCCAAAGCTTCGTACAAACAATTGATATAAAAAGGCAGCTTCGTTACTGGCACGGCCCGATGTGTAAAACGCCGCTTGGTCAGGGTTGTCTAGCGCATGTAGATGTTTGGCAATGAGCTGAAATGCTTCATCCCATGAAATAGGGACATATTTATCGGTTGTTGCATCGTAGCGAACTGGATCGGTTAAGCGTCCTAAGTCTTCCAGAAAAAAATCGCTTTGCTCTGACAACCAACTTACCGTATGACCTGCAAAATATTCAGGGGTAACGGTTTTGCTGGTCGCTTCAAAAGCAACAGCTTTTGCGCCGTTTTCACAGAAATTAAAAGCATGGGCATCTTTCTTTTCTGGCCACGCACAGCCGGGACAATCAAAACCTGTAGGCTGGTTAATATTGAGTAAGGTAATTGAACCTTTTTTTAAAATATCTTGTCGCTTTAAATTTCGTGCAACACTGAGAAGTGCGCCCCACCCGCCAGCAGGCTGAGTGTAGGGTTCAATTCGTGCAAAACCGTTATTTTCTTGAATATGCTTTTGTTCTTCTGAATTATCCACTAGCTCATCCTCTTATTTATACTTTTGAAATCGACCTACTTTATAAAACTATATTTTCACCCTACAGGCATGGGCGTAACTTCACTGCCAATCGTTAATATAGTCCTGCTTTTATCTTATCCATGACAATGCAAAGACAGGCGTATCTCTTCATATAATATGTGCCATATTCGTTCTAATTACAATTATTGCCACCCATTCACACGTCTAATAAAAACCAATAAATAACAAAAACTTAGAATTTATAAGATTTATTTTTACAGATCAAAACATAAATAATCTAATTTTTTTGATCAACAGAAATTACTTGCCAAGCTTAAATTTACAGGACTTTAACTAGGCTTTTTAGAGTTTAAGCAGTATAAATTAATGGAAAACACATCATATTTAGAGAACTTATGAAGGTTGTGATTGCCCCTGACTCTTTTAAAGATAGCTTATCTGCTTTGCGTGTAGCTCAGACAATTGCCCAAGGATGGAAGGAAGTTTTTCCCGATGCCGAAACTATTTTATGTCCTATGGCAGATGGGGGTGAAGGTACGATTGAAGCAGTGTTAGACGTCTGCAACGGTCAATGGCGTGAAAAAACTGTAATGGGGCCTTTAGGGGAAAAAGTTCAAGCAAAGTGGGGTTGGTTAGAAAACCAGAAAATAGCCATTATTGAAATGGCTCAAGCCAGCGGCATACAGTTAGTTCCAACTTCACAACGCGATGCCTGTCACAGCACAACATTTGGAACTGGTCAGCTCATTTTGGATGCTTTAGACGCAGGCGCAAAAGACATTATTCTAACAGTCGGTGGCAGTGCAACTAATGATGGTGGTGCAGGCTTACTGAGCTCCTTAGGTGCGCGTTTACTTGACTCTAAGCAACAAGTTTTAGAAGCAGGTGGTCTGGCCCTCAAAAATCTGTCAAAAATTGATTTAACTCATTTTGATCCACGTATTCAACAAACCCGCTTTTTGTTGGCTGCCGATGTTACAAATCCGCTTTGTGGTCCAAACGGCGCATCACATATTTTTGGCCCACAAAAAGGTGCGAGCTCTGCTCAAGTACAACTACTTGACGAAGCCCTTGCCCATTTTGCCGATGTGTCTGCACAACTACTAAGTGCAGATAAACGAGATGAAGCTGGTTCTGGGGCTGCTGGCGGTTTAGGTTTTGCAGCAAAAAGTTATTTAAATGCAGAGTTCAAGGCAGGCGTTGAGGTCGTGGCTGAACTTAACCAGCTTGCTAACAAAATATCTAATGCAGATTGGGTCATTACAGGTGAAGGTAAATTTGATCGACAGACCTTAAATGGCAAAACCGTTTTTGGGGTTAGTCAGGTCGCGAAAATGAAAAATATACCTGTTATTGTGATTGCAGGAACTTTAGGTGAAGGCTATCAGGCACTTTATCAACACGGTGTTACGGCTGCATTTTCACTGACCTCTGGTCCAATGAGTTTGGACGAAGCTTGTAAACGTACAGCAGAACTCGTTTTCGAGAGAACAATAGATATTGCAAGATTAATTCAGTTTAATATGAAACAACCGCTAAAAATTACTTAGTTACCTTTAAAACAGTCAAACCAACAAATAGGAATGTCTTATGAATGTTATTGATGCAATTCAGAAACGTCGTGCTATTAAGCGCTTCGACCCTTCATTTCAAATATCTGAAGAAAATAAACAACAGTTATTACATGAAGTTTTAGCAAATGCACCAAGTGCATTTAATTTGCAGCATTGGCGCCCTGTTGTGATTGAAGACACTGAACTAAGACAAAAAATTCGTACCATCGCATGGGACCAGCCACAAGTTACCGAAGCATCTTTACTCATTGTGTTATGCGCAAAAGTAAGCTCGTGGGAAACCGATGCTAAACGTGTTTGGGATGGGGCTACTCCAGAAGTTCAAAATATTATGGTTGGTGCGATTGACCAATATTACCGTGACCGTCCACAAACCCAACGCGACGAAGTGATGCGTAGTGCGGGCATTTTTGCTCAAACCTTAATGCTTCTTGCTCAAGAGCACGGTTTAGATAGTTGCCCAATGGATGGTTTTGACTTTGATGCGATGGCAAAGCTGATTAACTTACCCGAAGATCATGTGGTGTGTTTAATGATTGCAGTTGGTAAGTCAGCTTCTCAGCCTTACCCACGTGTGGGCAAACTTCCTTACGATGATGTGATTATTCAAAATACATTCTAAGTTTTTAAATTTTAGGCCTTCATACCATTTACAGCATGAGGGCCTAATTTTTAATAGCTTTTATTATTTTTTTGAAACTATTTTCCTGCTGAGCTATTTAATCTATTCGTTAAACGGCGCACTAAAAGAAAAAATAAAGGCACAAAGAAAATAGAAAGTAGAGTTCCCGAAATCATACCGCCAGTGACGGCGATACCAATTTCTTTTCGGCTTACGGCTCCCGCTCCTGTAGACACGGCCAGCGGAAGAACGCCCGCAACAAAGGCAAGAGAGGTCATAATAATTGGCCGTAATCGCTGGCCCGCACCTTCGATAATGGCGTCCATTAACGCCTGACCTGCCTCCAATTTGGCTGCCGCAAATTCAACAATCAAAATAGCATTTTTGGCAGAAAGCCCAATGGTGGTGAGCATCGCCACCTGAAAGTAAATATCATTCACAAAACCAGCTAGGCTTGCAGCCACTACAGCACCAATAAGACCTAAAGGAATAACCAACATGACAGAAACAGGAATAGACCAACTTTCATAAAGTGCTGCCAAACACAAAAAGATAAAGATGATTGAAGCCAAATATAACCATATCGTTTGTCCACCCGCTAACTTCTCTTGATAAGACAACCCACTCCATTGAAGATTAAAGCCTTGTTGTTTATTAATCAGCTCTTGCATTTTATCCATAGCTCCACCAGAACTTTCACCGGCTGCCGCAGAGCCTTGTATTTGTACTGATGAAAGACCATTAAAGCGTTGTAGCATTTGAGGGCCCATTTGCCACTTTACAGAAGAGAAGCTAGAAAATGGTGTCATCTCGCCTGTTGCTCCACGAACATACCATTGCCCAATATCTTGAGGTAAAGAACGATAAACCGCGTCTCCTTGTAAATAAACTCGCTTAACACGCCCCTGATCAATGAAATCATTAATATAAGACCCGCCCCATGCCGACGACAGCGTATTGCTGATATCCGCTTGGGCTAACCCAAGAGCACTGGCTTTTCTTTGATCAATATCGACTTGTAGCTGGGCTTTGTCTTCTAAACTGTTCAGACGTACTGCTGCTAAGGCAGAATCAGCATTTGCCTCTTTCAGCACATTATTTTGTGCCACGAGTAAAGCATCCCGTCCTTTATTTTGAGCATCTTGCAGCCAAAGTTCAAAACCACTTGATTGACCAAGGCCTCTTACAGCAGCGGGTGAAAGTACCTGAACCCGTGCTTGACGTAGCGATTTAAAATGTGAGTTTGCACGAGCAATGATTGCTTCCGCTGTATTTTCACTTCCCTCTCTGTCATCCCAATGTTTGAGTCCAGCAAATGCCATTCCAACATTTTGCCCACTACCCGCATTATTTCTTCCCATGACCATGAAAATTACATTGAGATTATCCTTTTCTTTCGTCAAAAAATAATCTGCTACCTGATTACCAATACGTTCTGTTTCAGCTAGTGTAGTCCCGACTGGGGTACTAAATTGAACCATAACCGAGCCTTGGTCTTCTTGTGGTAAGAAACCCGTATTCATACGCGTATATTGCAAAACCAATAACGCAGTAATACCCAAGAATAGAAACATAAATATTTTTGGTTTTCCCAAAATTGCAAGTAGCTTCGTGCGGTAACCTGATTGTCCTTGCTCTACTTTACGATTGAACCAAGTAAAAAATTTCTTCTGCTTACGCTTTTCATGAGCTGGTTTGAGTAAAGTTGCACATAAGGCTGGTGATAGTGTTAAGGCAACAATTGCGGAAAGTACCATAGCTGATACGAGTGTTATCGAAAACTGACGATAGATAATCCCGACAGAACCACCAAAAAATGCCATAGGTAAAAATACCGCAGCAAGAACCATCGCAATGCCTACTAAAGCGCCAGATATTTCTTGCATTGAAACTAATGTGGCTTGCCGAGCATCTAGATTTTGCTCATGCATGACGCGTTCAACATTTTCGACAACAACAATTGCGTCATCTACAAGTAAGCCAATTGCGAGCACCATAGCAAATAAAGTCAGCGTATTAATGCTATAACCCAATATGCTTAACACCCCAAATGTTCCTAACAATACGACTGGAACTGCAATTGCAGGAATTAAAGTTGCACGCCAACTCTGTAAAAATAAGAACATGACGATAATGACGAGAACAATCGCTTCAGCTAAGGTTTTAATTACGCCATTTACAGAAGCCTCGACAAACGGAGTACTATCACGTGGATATGCCACATTTAGACCTGCTGGCATAGAGGCCGTTAAACGTGTGACCTCAGCTTTAACCCTTTCAGCGGTTTCTAAAGCATTGGCACCTGAAGCAAGTTGAATAGACATACCCGATGCAGGCTTTCCATTCAAACGTGTAGAAGTTTGATAACTTTCTGCTCCGCGCTCTACTCGAGCAACATCCTTAAGTAATACAACAGCACCATTTGTTTGTGTACGTAAAATAATATTTTCAAATTGGCTCACTGTCTGTAGTCGGGATAATGCCGTCACAGTTGCATTTAAAGCTTGCCCATCACGTGTGGGTAATGCGCCTAATTCTCCAGCTGTAATTTGTGCATTTTGTGCTTCAATCGCGGTTCTAATATCCGAAGGCATTAAGCCATAACTATTTAATTTATGAGGATCGAGCCAGATTCGCATTGCATACTGAGCACCAAATACAGTGATTTCACCTACTCCGTCGACTCGACTTAATGGGTCTTGAAGTGTACTCACCATATAGTCGGATAAATCGACAGAAGATCTGTTCCCACTTTCATCATAAAGCGCAAAGACCAATAGACTATCGCCTTGTGACTTTGTCACAGTAATCCCTTGCTGTTGCACTTCTTGCGGTAATCGACTAAGGGCTTGATTCACAGCATTTTGCACTTGAACTTGGGCAGTATCAGGATTCGTTTCTTGATTAAAACTAAGACTTATGCGTGCCTGACCAGCTGAACTACTACTGGATGAAAAATAAAGTAGACCATCAATACCTTTAATTTGTTGTTCCAAAATCTGGGTAACACTGTCCTCAACAGTTTTGGCAGATGCTCCCGGATAATTGGCAGTAACATTTACGCCAGGTGGTGCAATATCTGGATATTGTTCAATGGGTAAAGTTAAAATAGAAATCGTACCCAATGCCATAATACAAATAGAGAGAACCCAAGCAAAAATAGGGCGTGCAATAAAAAAACTCGACAACATACGACATCCTCAACTCATTGGGGTAGGTTCAATAGCCATACCAGCACTTAAACCTTGCAAGCCATCAACAACAACTTGATCTCCTGCATTCAAGCCAGATGTCACTAACCAACGATTATCCATTGCATTTCCTAAGGTAATTTTGCGTTGTTCGGCTTTATTATTTTTTCCAACAACCCATACAAGCGCATTTCCATCTGCATCTCGAAAAAGCGCCCCTTGCGGAATCAATATACTTTCTGGACGTGTACCAATTCCAAGTTCTGCACGCACATACATTCCCGGTAATAGAGCATTGTTTGGATTGGAAAACGCAGCACGCAAGGTCACACTTCCTGTCGCTTCATCCACAGCAATATCACTAAATTTAAACGTTCCTTGTTCTGAATAAGTCGTACCATTATTCAGATGTAAACGTACTGATAATTGAGTAGGTTTTATTTCATTTTCAGTAAGCTGTTTGCGCAAAGCCATGTATTCATCACTAGATTGAGTTAAATCGACATACATTGGATCTAGTTTTTGAATCGTTGCTAAAGGATCTGTTTGAGCAGATGTGACTAAAGCTCCGCGTGTAATTGAGGAACGCCCTATTCGCCCTGAGATAGGTGCAGCAACTTGCGTATAACGTAAATTGGTACGGGCAGTTTTTAATACAGCCTCATTCACTGCAACTGTCGCTTTTGCTTGTTGATATGCACTTAAGGCATTATCAAGCTCTTGCTGGCTCACTCCATTTACTTTAATTAATTCTTTATAACGCTCGGCTTGAAGGCGAGTCGAATTCACTGTTGCTTTTGCTAGTGCAAGATTACCAACAGCTTCATCAACACCATCCCGATAAAGTGAAGAATCAATCTTATAAAGGGGTTGGCCCTTCTGAACCTTGGATCCTTCTTTAAACAACTGCTCTACAACCACGCCATTTACTTGTGGCCGTACCTGAGAAATCTCAGAGGCGACCGTTCTTCCAGCCAACTCGTAGGTGGATTCAATCGTTTCTTTTTTTATAGTGATAACACCGACCTGCTGCGTATTTTTAGCAATAGGTTTTTCAGAATCACATCCATTTAAAAAAAGTAACAAAGGCAATAAACATAAAGCATTACGACGGAAAAAATGAACATCAAGCATATCTGGAACCCCAGACTTATAGACAATTTATTTACTTTACTGTAAAGTAAATAATTAAGATGTGCAAGAAATCCTCATATGTTAAAAAAATCTCCAGGTCGTCCCTCTCGAATTCGCCCTACTATTGTGGCAGCAGCACGTGCATTATTTCTTGAGCATGGATTAGAAGTTCGTTTAGAAGCTATTGCCACTAAAGCCGGAACAAATCGACAAACTTTATATAACCATTTCCCAACTAAGACAGCGCTACTTATTGAAGTTTTTGATCATTTAAAAACAGAAATGGAAGTGCCTTTCATTGAACAACACGAATTAAAAAATAAACGACTGGACCAATTACTATTAGAAATTGGACAGGCCGTACAAAATCATTTTTATAATATTGACGTCATTCGCCTGCAAAGATTGATGATTATTGCCTTAGTTGAAATGAGAGAAATTCTTCCTAAAATCCAACAACGTACGCAAGGCAATATTAAAAGGTCTTTAACGGATATTCTTGAAAATGCCCATCATGCTGGCATTGTTAAAATTGATCAGCCAGAGGAAGCAACAAAAGCCTTCCTCGGTGCGGTAATGGGATATGCCTATCCGGCCACACTGATCAGTGGAAACATTCCAACTCCACAAGAACTACAACAGTTAAATGAAGAAGTTTGCCGAACTTTTTTAAAAGCGTGGCAATATAAAGAATCATCTTAACTTAAAAAGCCCTTGTTCTAAAAGGGCTTTTTTATATGATGTAAGCAATGAGGGGCCGCTCAATGTCTATTGAAACTGCCTCAAAAAACAATCTAACAACATCTCGCTTTCCCCTGTCTGATCCGAACTTAAAAGCTGAATAATTGCCTCCACAACTAGATACCATATCCGCCATCAACATTAATGTTTGCACCTGTTATATAACCGGCATCCTCACTACATAACCATGAAACTAATGCTGCAATTTCATTTTTATAACCATAACGTTTAATCGCCATGATATCTATGAGCAAGCTTGCCATTTCACCATCTGCTGGATTCATATCGGTATCAACCGGACCCGGTTGAATATTATTTACCGTAATAAATCGTTCACCTAAGTCACGTGCCATTCCTTTAGTTAATCCTTTAATAGCAGATTTCGTCATGCTGTATAACGTCAACCCTGCCGAAGGAACACGTTCAGCATTAATACTTCCGATATTAATAATACGACCATAGTCAGGCATATGCTGAGCAACTTCATGAGAGGCTATAATCACACTTTTTATATTCACAGCCATAATTTTTTCAATTTCTTCTAATGTCACATCTTGTATTTTATTCATAATAAAAATACCGACATTATTGACTAGAATATCAATCTTGCCGAACTCAGCTACTATTTTATTTATGGCATCAATGATCTCTTGTGAAGAACTACTATCTGCTTTTATTGCTCTTACCTTCAAACCATTGGCACTAAGTTCATCAACCAATCGATTGGCTGCCTGATCTGAGTTAGCATAAGTAAAGGCTACTGTTGCCCCCTGTTCAGCTAGCTTAGATACAATAGCAGCACCTATACCACGTGAACCACCTTGTACAAATGCAATTTTATTACTTAAATCATGTGATGAAATCGCGTTCATAACTTATTCCTTTTATAAACTATATATTTGAATATGAATAAATTATTTTTATCTTAATAACAGATTCAAATAATTAATCGTATTTCTTTAAAGTTCTCATCAAAGCATCATGGAACATTTTCGGGTTTTGCATTTGTGGTGAATGCCCCATACCTTCAAATTCAATTAGTTCAGCGTTTGGTATTCTTTTCACAGCCTCTTTACCAAGAACACTATATTGACCAATTTTTTGTTTAACTTCAGGAGGGGCTATATCACTACCAATTGCAGTAGTATCACCTGTACCAATATAAAGCACGGTAGGTACTTTAAGATTAGCGAATTCATAATAGACAGGTTGTGTAAAGATCATGTCGTAAATAAGTGCTGAATTCCATGCGACCTTTTCATGCCCTTTACCAGCATTTAATCCAGCCAACATATCAACCCATTTATCATATTCTGGCTTCCATCTCCCTTGATAATAGGTTTTTAACTCATAGGCTTTAATAGACTCAGCACTAACATTTAGTTCACGTTGATACCATTGATCAATACTACGATATGGGACTCCTTTTGCTTTCCAATCTTCTAATCCAATGGGGTTAACCATTGCTAATAATTTTGTTTGTTTCGGATACATAAGCGCATATCGAGTTGCAAGCATTCCACCAGTTGAATGGCCTAACAAAATAGTTTGTTTAACCCCTAACTTATCGAGCAAAGCATAGGTGTTTTGTGCAAGCTGTTGAAAACTATATTGATAATTATCTGGTTTGCTGGAGGTGCAGAAACCTATCTGATCCGGAGCAATCACCCGATAGCCATTTTGTGTTAGAAAATTAATGGTTTCTTTCCAAGTTGCAGCACAAAAGTTTTTTCCATGGAAAACAACCACTGTTTGTCCATTAGGATTTTTAGGTTGAACATCCATATATCCCATTTTTAAATTTTGCTGTTGGGACGAGAAATTAAAATATTGGAGTGGATAAGGATATTTAAATCCTTCTAAATGTTCTCCATAAACAGTATTTGCATAACTGATTGATGACACAGTTAGAAAGGTAAAAACTAAAGACAGGAATTGAAATTTATTTTTCATCTATAATTTCTCTCAACTAACTTGGAATAAGGATATTTTAGGTGAGTTATATCCGAATCAAAGATAGATTCGGATATTAAAGTTTTACTGATTATTTAAATAAAAAACTGGATAAACTTTTTTCGACGCCTTCAGCATTTTCTTCCACCATCCAGTGTCCTGTATCTGGCAAGATAATGGCTGTGTATTTGGCTGGATCAGCTACAAATTTTGCTCGCATCTCTTTGACTAAAACATCATTTACACCTTTTTGACCTGTGAGCGCCATAGCAGGTATTGTTAACTTTTTATTGTTCGCGAGTAGTGCTTCATTTTGACGAATTGAATCGGCATGTGAACGGTAATATCCAAAAGCTGCCTTTAATTTATCCCGAGTTGAATAGGGTTCAATCAGCTCAGCGAGCAATTCAGGCGTAAAAATTTCTTTTTTCCCTGCATAGGTTTTAATAAAGTATGAGAAAAATAAATTTGGGTCATTCGCAATTTGCTTTTCAGCAATATCACCAAAACTAAAATAGCCAAAGTGCCAACCTAGACCTGGACCATCTGGCGTATATCCTGGATATTCGAACATCGCCTGATCTGGAATTGGTGAATCCATAAATACCGCTTTTTTGATATAGCTTTGATTATTTGCAACTAATGGATAAGAAGCAGAATTGCCTAGATCGTGACTCACATAATAAATCGGACCTTTACCAGCAATTTTTTTAATTGCACCAATCAAGATTTTTGATGTATTTGATGCTGAATAATCATTATTAACTATTGGAGCAGATTGCCCTAGACCCGGTAAATCAATCGCAATTACTTTATGATCTTTCATATAAGAAAGCATGATGGGTTCCCACATTTTCCATGTCGAACCAAAACCATGAATAAATACAATTGGTGTGCCTTTAGATCCACCTTCAACATAATGGAGTTTTACACCTTCAGACTCTATAAACTTACTAGATAGGCCTTTTGCATAAGAATATTGCCCTAGTCCATTAGATTTCACTTTATTAAACATTTGTTGTGAAACGGCTGGTGGCGTATCGATAGACTTTAAGTTCGGATCATATTCTGCATTTGCTTGACTCAATCCAAGCACGCTGATTGCTGCGGATAAAGTCATTACTTTAAAAAATTTCTTCATTTTCTTAACCTTGATTTATAAAGTGAACTTATTGAGCAGTCGGATAATCGGTATAACCCGTTGCATCGCCGCCATAGAAATATTCAGATTTTGCTTGCGCTAAAGACTGACCTGACTGTAAACGTTCGACTAAATCTGGATTGGCAATAAAAGGGCGACCAAATGCCACTGCATCTGCTAAACCTTTATCAAGAATAGATTCGGCTCTTTCGAGTGAATAATTTCCACAAACAATTAAGGTATTTGTGAACAATGAACGGAGTTTTTCTCTGAAACCCACTGGATAAGTATCGCCATGTGGAAGCATGTCCCACTCAGCCAAATGGATATAAGCGATATTTCTTTTTTGTAATTGTTCAGCTAAATAAAGCGTAATTTCTTCGGGTTCTTGGTCTGTCATGCCATTAATAGTTCCCCATGGCGACAAACGCACTCCTACCCGACCTGCACCAATCTCATCAATCAATGCATCGACAGTTTCTAATAAGAAACGCGCACGATTTTCAACAGAGCCACCATAGTTATCAGTACGCTGATTTGCATCTGTAGATAAGAACTGGTCGAACAAATAACCATTTGCAGCATGAACTTCAACTAGATCAAAGTTCGCTTTCACAGCATTTTGAGCAGCTTGAATAAATTCCTGTTTAACGTTTTGAATATCATCTAAGTCCATTGCTCTTGGCATCTCGGCAGGTACCATTGCGCCTTCACCTTTTTCATTGGCAATAAATACAGATGCTTTGGCTTGGATTGCAGATGGTGCAATGGGTTGCTCGTGATTGATGTGCAGTGAAGAGTGCGACATACGCCCTACATGCCATAACTGAGCAGCAATTTTTCCGCCTTTATCATGTACAGCTTGAGTGGCTAATGCCCAACCTTTAATTTGTTCTTCTGAATAAATACCCGGTGTAAAAGAATAGCCTTTACCTATGTCAGAAACTTGCGTGCCTTCAGTAATGATCAAACCAGCACTTGCACGTTGACCATAATAAAGTGCATTGAGTTCGGTCGGCACATCATTTGGTTGAGCTGCTCTTGATCTAGTCATCGGTGCCATAACAATACGATTGTTTAGTTCAACATCACCCACAATCACAGGATTAAATAATTTGTGATTCATTTTTTTACCCTTAAAATATGTATAAGATTATTTATGTAGTGATCACTATATAATCATGTTAAAATACAGTCAACGAATTTTTGTAGTGATTGATACAAAATGGAGAGCAAAATGAACAAAACAACAGGTCGTGGCCGCCCTCGTAATTTCGATCGAGATGCTGCATTAGACAAAGCGATGAATCTATTTTGGCGAAATGGTTATGAAGCGACCTCTATTAATGACCTGACAAAAGTGATGGAAATCAACCCGCCAAGTCTCTATGCTTCTTTTGGAAATAAAGAAAAATTGTTTATTGAATCTGTTGATTATTATGTTAAAAATTTTGGTAATTATAGAATTGAGGCTCTTCAAGAATCTTTAACGGCTCAAGAAGGTATTAAAAATTTGTTAAACAGAACGATTGACCAATTTTATAGTAAACCTGATAAAACTGGTTGTTTAGTCGTTTCCGCAGCATTATCAGGTTCATCTGAAAGTAAAAATGTACAAGATATCCTGAGTAATGAACGCAGGAAGACAGTTGCTCTTATTAAAGCCAGACTTGAGCAAGGTCAAAAAGATGGCGATGTTGCTGAAAGCTTAAACTTGGATGCATTAGCAGATTATTTTGGGATGTTCCTGTTTGGTATTACTATTCAAGCAAAAGATAATGTTCCCATTCAAAACCTATACGACAGTGTAGAAATTGCTTTAAAAGCACTCAGCAATTAACTTTTTTTGATTTTATAGTTTAATCATAAATCAAGTAAGACTAGCTATTCCTTTAGACAAGTTCGCAAGTTAGTGGAAATAATTGCTAGCCTTACTCATTCTTATGTTCATTGACACTTCATCTCATTTGAATTCAATTAACTTATCTCAAACCATTCAAAAAACAATCTAACAACATCTCGCTTTCCCTTGTCTGATCCGAACTTAAAAGCTGAATAATTGATCCCTCAATCATATATAAAAATAGTCTGGCATCCTGAAAGGTCGTCTCTGTTTTTAGTTTTATAAGCTGACTATAGATTTCATTGATTAACCATGTACGGTATTTAATTGCGACTTGATAGGCTTTTGAATAGCTCAGTTTTTTCTCAAAAATGGCTTTAAATAATAAATAGTACAGCCCCTCTACATCGGTGTGTAAAAGATAAAGCTCCTTGAGTTTATCCCTAGCACTTGCATGGCTGGTGTACTCAGCAATTAAAACCACTTTTTCTTTTAGACGTTCTTTTTGCACGATTAAGCAGATTTCAATAAACCGCTCTTTAGAGTGAAAGTAGTTATAAAAAGTCGCTTTTGGAATGTTTGACTCTTTCACAATTCTGTCGACCCCAACAGTGTGAAAGCCGTGATGGTGAAATAAATTAATCGAATTATTAACGACTTGCATAGCTCGTGAGGAGAGAACTAAATGTGGCATATTTTTACCGCTATAAATTAAATTTTTGTTGTATATAAATGAGATACTTTTTTGGGAGAAAAAAAAGGCACAGCAAAGCCGTAAAGACTGTGCTTGGCACATCTCAAGTTTTATTGTTGAAGTAAATTTTTAGTCGAAACGAATTAAAGTCTGAAAAGCCTATTGGCAATCAAACTGCTTTAAACGTTTAAGTCGTGTCGTTATAGCTCTTGGCAAAGGCTGCCAAGAAATTAAGAATGTGCAAAGCCAACTCCTTATTATTGGGAGTTCTGCCAGACATTAAAATTATGGTGGCAGAACGAAAGGGGGTTCGCAGACTGGCCGAAAAAACCCAGCACACCCGAAGGTGTCCCCCTCCCGTTCCACCGTAGAGGGGGCACGAGGGTTCGTCACTAAAAGAATTAACTTTTAATGCTTTTTCGGAACGGTCTGCGACAACCGACTGGCAATGTGGCCAGCAGGCAAAGGATAGTGCTCCACCCTTTTTCAGTCAAGCACACAAAATGACATTTGTTTTAAATTAGATCATTAAAAAGTAAGGATAAATAATGAGTGAGTTATTGTTAAATGAGGGTTTATAAAGGGGAAGATAATTGGCTTGGGAGGCTGTTCAATTCATTTAGGATAGAAAAAGAGTCTTGAAAAATAGTATATTCTAATCTTCCTAATAGATACCTACAGGAACTTATAGTTATGAATAAAGCTACATATCTAATTTAGTTTAAAAAAAAAAGGATTAATTATGAAACCTGAAGATTTTATTAATAAACTTAAAGATAGTGTTCTTGATGAATCTATGAAATTTTATATAGAAACACTCAACACTAAAGACATACCAGATAATACAATTCAATATTGGAAAGATGCTTTAAATCTATTTAAAAAATTATAGAAAAAATTCCATATAGATTTCAAATAAATAGCAGGAGTTATAAAATGAAAGTAATAAATCATATCCTTAACATTTTAGTTAACATCCTATTAGTTCTACTAACTTATTTTTATCTGAAAATTCATTACTACTACTATAATTTAAGCGAATGGAACTGGGATGAAGATAAATATATTTTATCATTACTTTTTATATCAATAGTTTTCTTCATATCTATCACCTCATTATTTTTACATAGCATTTACAAAATAAAAGAATATAAATATATTAGATACACTCTATATATCATTTATTTTTTATCAATGGCGACTGTTTTCATTAAATATCTACCAAGAAAATATATTTAAGGGAAAAATATTTCTTTAAAATTAATCTAGGTAGTAAAATTTTACTATTCTTAATGATTCATTCAGAAAGTACAAAATTATTTCTACTATTTAAAGCAGGATTTTAAATGTTAAATATAATTTTATTTAGTATTATATTGGGAATATTCACCTCTCTAGTCTCAATTTTTCTTACAGAAAAAATAACAAATTTATTTTTTAATAAAAAAGAATTTTCTGAAAATTACATAATTTTTTCAAAAGTCTTCTATATTTTTTTATTTATGTGTTTTTCAATTTTTTTCTCTATTCTTATAGGAAAAGGTTACCCTCTTTATTTTGAAGAGAGCTTAAGGCATGTTTTTATAAAAGTGTACTTCTCGACCTATTTTATAATTTTTTTCATGCTTGCTTTTCGGAAAGGTACTTAATATTTTATGACAATAAGTTTTTAGTAAAAATCAAATTAGCAGTAAATGAGAACATAAAAAATGGTAAATGATGAAATGAAAATATCTTTATTCGATGTAAAACAAGTATTCAATGATCTGTTAAACCATAAAATCAGCCGAGACGATGCTGAAGAATGGGCAAGAAAAAGAATGAATGCACTGGATAATCAAGATTTGCTTTTTGACCCTCCAATAGAAGAAGAGCTTCTTTGGAAAGCAGTAATATACTTAAGTGGTATTGGATTAAAGATATCTCCAAATGAATATCTGGAGGATGAAAATGGCGTTAAAGAAACATTTAATACTTATTGGAATCAATAAAATTTTGCTAAGAAAATTTATATTTAATAAAGTAACCTACTTATGACACACCGTTTGCATAAGGTATATTCTATTAATACTAAGTAAAGTGAACAACATGAAATGAATGATGTAGAAAAATTTCAGTTCAAACTGGAATTAACATTTAACTTAAAATCTGCTAAAGACATTCAAAACTGGGCTATAGATAAATTAGACAAAAATCCAGCAGATCTATTAGCTTTAGACATTTGTTTTTTCTCTAAAGATGAGGAAGTCTTAGATTATTTTAATAATATTAGTATTGCTGAAACTACCATAGAACCTACTCTTAAGAAAAAAATCCTTTATGAAGTATTAAAAAAATATACAGAGATAACACGCTCTATCGGATATTCAATACAATTAATTTCTAATTTATTTGCAATATTAATAAAGATATCTAGATTTGCTGAAGATGAAGATCTATACGATTTTATAAATTATTATGATGATGAGTTGTATCTGGCTTTAGAAGGTATATCTAAATTAGAACCAGAAGAGATATGGCCTACCTTCTTAAATGATCTTAAAAATTGGCTTTCATTACAATATGAGCTTCTTTCATAGCATGCCTACTCTTAAAATTTAGCCTCACTTAAGGAGGCTGGATCATATTTTTCTAATAATTTTCCAATTCATGCTCTAAATCATTTAGTACCTGTCCTATCTCTGGAGTTATGCCATTGTTTAAAGGGGTATAAAAAATACCTATTAATACCTCATCATCTTTTAATGTAGGTAACAATTCATTCATGAAGTCATCTAAAGAAAATGGCTCAGCTTCATATCCTGCCCATTCATTCTCGGCACATAAATCGGCATACTCTTTCGCTGGCCACACTGGAAATACTTTTTGATTATCCTCTGTTGCAACTAACGCCCATCCATCCTTATATAAGCCCCAAACTTCTTGTGTATCGGCAACAACTTTTATGAAATGCTTATATCTTTTATTACCCTCTAGTGCAATTACAGCATTTATTTGCTTTTGACTAATTTTCATAATTTTTATCCCTGAAACCCAATTAAAAAATTTATCAACTCAGTTTTCTCTTGCTTCTTTGCTCTTTCAAATGCTGTTTCTTTATATTTATTTTTATACTTCATATCTACGCCATATTTAGCCAAAAACTGCAATCCGTACAAGTTATTATAATCTACAAAAACATGCGGCATCGGAAAAGCAGGGTCTTTACCTAGTGGATCACAACCTAAGTCTATCAATAACTTATAAATTTCAATATTCTGATTAAGTCCTGCAATAGCTAAGCCCTTTTGCTTTATTGTATTAATAAAATACTCTTTATAGTGATCAAAAAAATACCATACCATTTCATCAGAATATCTAAATGCCAGTTCAAGTGGTGTATATACAAATGATTTTTTCTTTGGATCTACACCTAGTGCCAATAATTTCGTAGCTAAATCAAAATTATTCTGCTGAATACTCAGTCCTAAAGGCGTTCCAATGCCTTTAAGATTTCTGTTTAATTCACTTTTACTAACTTTCTTAGTAAGTAATAAATCTATCTCATCTGTTAAATTTAAGTAGCAGGCATAGACAAGTGTTTTCTTTATTTTTTCTTGCTGAAGACTTTCCTCTAGTTGAGTTTTTCTTTCTAGATCAACTGGAATCACCCCATAAGTTTGATATAAGATTAGTTCCATTGCAGCATCCCAAAATAATTCAGGGTTGTAATTGGTATGATGGATAATTTTTTTATCAATTGAACAATAACTATAAATCCCTGAATCTAGTTCATCACTATCCATAAGATTGTACAGTTCAAGAAAAAAGCTCTCAGGAGCTTCTAGATTTTTGAATTCTTTTTTAGCTGTTTCATAAATTCTTGCATACCTTAAATGAATAGTTTTATTCATAATAAAGAAAAAGTCTTGGGTGATATTTAAACTGTCTAATTTTCTTAAAATTATGTCTATTATCGGATTCATATGCTGGAGTAAATATCATAAATTTTAATTTAGTATAAAATAATTAGGTTAAAATCTTAAGAAATCTATAGCCTACTAATTATCTTTTTATTCTAAGTATTATTAAGTTACTTGCATATCTCAGAAACATTAAAAATTACTAACAATCTTTAGGTTAGATACATCTAACCAAAGATTTCAACGGAATTAATATGAGTATTTTTCTGATCCGCCATGCTGAAAGTGAAGCCAACATTAATGGAAAAACCCTTTCCCACGCTTCAATTGCTTTAAGTGAAAATGGGCATAAACAAGCTCAAGCACTGTGTGCAAAACTGCCTGAAATTGATCATGTGATTGTGTCTCGATATTTGCGTACACATCAAACTGCTGCCCCACTTTTGGAAAAATATAATCTCACTCTTGAAATAGATGAACATGTTCATGAGTTTAGCTATTTGTCTGAGCGTAAGTGTGCCAATACCAATATAGATGACCGCAAAGCTTGGGTAAATACATACTGGGAGAAAATGGATTATCAGCATAGAGATGCCGATGATGCAGAATCTTTTGAAGATCTATATGTTCGAGTTCAAGCTTTTCATAACAAGCTAAAAGTATTAACTAAAAATTATACCCAAAAGAATTTGGCTGTATTTAGCCACGGACAGTTTTTACAGCTTTTGATGATGCAACTACAGCAGCTTCAGCCACTTTCAAAAGAATTGATGCAGCAGTTTAGATACAACTTGGTTAATCAGCCTATTGGGAACACTCAGCTTTTTACTTATTGAACTGGGAAATTTCGTATAAGCTGTATTGTAGATTTTAGGAAATTTTCATTTTTTTAAGTCTAATAAAAAGGAAATATATGTCCACATATTTTGATAAATATGGATATCTAATAGGATTTTTTCTGGGATATTTAGATATTCTTGAAAGCAACCAAGATATTTTAAATTATTTTCAAAAAAATCCTGATGAAATTCCAATATGTATTGATGAAATTTCAAAGCTAATAAATGATAATTTATTAGATTGGAAGATATTTATAGATGAAGCAAATATTTACTTTCAATCTGAAACAGATTTTATTAATTTTTTTAATTGGCTCAAAACTGAGTTAATCAAAATAAATTTGGAATAAAACATTTAGTGAAAAATCTACTATATAAAACTCAAGAAAGGCAACATGGAAATTTCCTACATAATCACACATAGTCCACAAAGCTCTATCATGAATCCTATTGTTTCATCAGAAATTGAAGGCACTTTGACAATTAAAGTTAAAAATAAGATTATCTTCAATGAAGAAGATCTGCTATTACTGGAATTTGCCATTTACATAAAAGAATGGCTTGATAGAGATGAAAAGTCAAATTTTTCCTATACCTCTATGGAGTTTGAGGAAAAAAATATTCTCACTTTTGAAAAAGAAAAAGATAATTTATGGAGAATTAACTCAGTTTGGTTCAACAAAGATCAAAACAATATTTATGTTATTTACTCAGAATTAATAAATGCTTGTACTAACTTTATAAATAACTTAAGAAATGATTTTAAAGGAATAACCTTTCGATATTAGTATATAAGAATGTATAAATTATTTTATTTGATTCCGAATTTTAAAGTAAATACTCAATAGACTCTTAAAAACTGCCTAACTAAAGTAGTAAGGCAGCATATTTGATATGTAATTTATTTTAAAGAGGTGTTCCACAAATATCTGTGGTGCCTACTGGATAGGTAAATTGTAGCTTCGAATGATCAGATACTATTTCATATGATATTTCTTTACCAAGGGCACTAGAGTTGGAAGCATAAAATCCCTCTTCAATTGCAATAGCAAACTTCATTTTGCTTAATGGAGTTGTATAACTCCATGTGTATCCTCTGTCTACGCCATTTACAATATAACCAATTTTCTTGCTGATTTGATTGTAATAAACCCCAACTCTCACTGTTTCATTTGCTAAAACTTCATTTTGTGTCTGAGTTGGGGTTATGTTTCCAGAAATAGAACTCATAAATATATTTTGCTGTGAACCATATGCACTTCCAAAACTTGGCGCGGCAAAAACAATACCATCAAAATTACTTGTTCCTGTGATAAATCCTGAAGCTAGTTCATTTGAATTTAGATTTATTGGTTTCTTGAAGATATATTCAAAAGCAATCACATTAGACTGAGCAATATTGGTATCAGATTTAGTTTTTATCAGTGTTCCTATGTTTATATTAGCCAAAGCCTTGGTTAACACTTTCTGCCCAGTTATTGTTATATAGTTGCTTGGATTTGGTGTCCCTTCTGGTGTTTGTGAAGCGCTTGGATCAATCTCTAGATCACCAATTTTACATTCAGCCCAGCTCTGTACACTGACAACTAATAAGCTAAGAATCAATATATTTTTTTTCATTATTTCACCTTAATTTTATTGTGATTTTTGATTGTATGGTAAAAATTTAAGGTTTAAAAATTTTTCAGATAAAATGGAATTTTCCTAAAGGAAAATATATTCCTATTGCTATGCCTTAGAGTTTTTGTTTTATCCAGCCATCTGTTATATATTCCGTCACTGGTACAAGATAAAATATATCAATATCTAGGAAAGTATTCTCTCCTACACGCTATAAACAATAAAATTTAATGAGAAGTTATGGATAACTGGAAGCATATCACCACCGCCTTTGTTGTGACTCTTATTGTAACAATATTGATGCCTTTATTTTTAAAGTTTAACCCGCTAAAACTTTCTTTAGCTTGTTTCTTGTTTTCCACTTTAGGTTTTGGTGTAGCAGCCACCTATGGCCGTAAATCTAATAATCGAGGAATAGATGGTGATTGGGGAGCACATGGCTTATGGAAAGAAATATTTAATTTAGAACTAGTAAGTATCAGCGTAGGCGTGGGATTTTTCATTACTCTTATACTTATGTTAGCAATTTATTTTTCTAAAGAATAATATTCTTAAACTAAAAAATAAAAATTTACCAAGATTACTAAATAAATTCTAATGAAAAAACTAGAATATTCTTTGTATATTGTTTTTCAAAAAAATAAAAAAGATTTAAGGAGAAATCAAAAATCATCAGAATCATTCTTATTGTAACGGCCTCTATCCAAATTTTTATAAAAGTTCCTATATGGGACAAAATCATAAGCAGAAAAAGCCCCTGTTTCTACAGAGGCTTTTTGAACTAAATAACTAATTATTTATGAACCCAAGGCACGGCTGGTGAACCAATCCAAGCAGATTTAGCAGGAATATTTTCACCTTTCATCACCAATGTTAATGGACCTAACACGGCATGGTTACTGACATTGGCGTTATATAAAATAATACTGCGTGCATTTACCACCACATCATTGCCAACATTCACTTGCCCGATTTTCATAATTCGGTCTTCAAACAAGTGAGTTTGTGGACCTGAGAAGCTATTAAACTCAGCACGGTCACCAATGCTTACGCAATCGAACTCTGTAATATCGGCCGTATCCATATAGACATCTTTACCAATTCGCACACCCAACATACGCAAGAAGAATGGCAACATTGGCGTTCCTCTTAAGTAGTTTAAGAAGTTAGGAATCGCAACTGATTCATATAAGCTGGTAATCCCTTCACTCAACCACACAAACATCGTCCACATTGGCGCTGAACGAGGTTGATAGCGTCCAATCAAGATCCACTTTAACAACGCAACAATAATGAAACAGCCAACACCATAGAGCAAACCAGCAGCCGTTAATGCTAATAAGCCTGTTGCAATGTTGTGGTTATTAATAACATCAATAACGTCTAATACAATCATATAACCCACACCAATCGCGAGTGCGGCTGGCAATACAATACGAAGCCCTTCAATAAAGCCACGCATGAAACGGCGCTTGAAACTTGGTTTAAACGTTAAGTGGTCAGGATATTTTTCGGCAGCTTCACGCGCAGGCAATAATAATGGCGGAGAACCAAACCAAGTTTGACCATCATACATTTCAAGGTTATCTGGTGTTTTAGACTGCACACCAATTAAGACATTGTCTGGTAAGACAGTTCCATCCGCAATATAAGCACTGTTTCCGACAAAACTACGGTTACCGATTTTGGTCGCTTTTAAAGACATCCAACCGCCTTTAATTTCTTCATCACCTAACATTACGGCATCGGCAATAAAGCTTTCTTCGCCCAAAGTCAGCATTTCTGGAATGACACCAGTTGCTGTCGAAATTTCAGTATTTTTACCTACTTTTGCCCCTAACATGCGGAACCATGTAGGCGCATAAATCGTAGCAAACAAGCCATGTAAGGTTTGTAAACTGGTTTCTAAAATTTGAGCCGCAAACCATTTACGATAGTACGTTCCGCCATGAACCGCATAGGTTCCTGTATCAAGGCTCGGTAATACAATTTTGCGAAGTCCTGAAGAAATTAATGCAGTAATCATCATCATCATTGCACTAGCAGGAATCGCTAAAATGAAATAATAAAGTGCGATTTGCAGGTGGTTATTTGGATTAATATTAAACACATTTGCATCTAACCAATCGACCAAAAGGAAACTTGGAAAAATTGGAATAAAGAAGATACAAGCAATAATTAACGCACTAATTCCATAATATCCATATTCTGAAATTTTACGAATGAACGATAATTTAGGACGCTCAGGTAATTTAGTGTGCTCATCGACATGCCCTATTTTTTTAGCTGGCGTACCATCCCAAATTTCTCCGGCCGGTACAACTGTGTCATATTCAATTGAAGTTAAGGCATTTACATGAGCTTGTTTTTCTAACACTGTATTTTCTTCTAATACAGCATATGAACCCACATAACTATCTTCTTTAAGATGAATTGAACCCAACACCAAATGGCCGTGTTCGACTTTGGCATTTTCCAAATTCACTTGAGAACCAATACTCACTCCATCTTCAACAGTTAATAAAGATGGCATGCGAATATGAACCGAACTAATCGTGACGTCATGTCCGATTTTTGCGCCCAGTGCTTTTAAATACAGATTCAGTAAAGTTGAACCTGACAATAAATAAACTGGTGAAATATTGCTAATACGGTCTGCTAACCACCAACGGAAATATGTCATTCCCCAAAGTGGATAACGCCCTGCACCAACGCCCAACATTAATAAGCGTTTTACGGTAATTGAAAGCACAAAACTGCTAATAATGACCGTTACATAGACCAATAAAGACAACAAGATCGCATACGGGATGCTGTCTCGAGTTCCACCTGTAAAATAGTGATAGGTAAAGAATGGCGCCAACCACTGCAAAATATTAATCGAAATTAAAACAGGAATAGTGACAAGCTGAGCGATACCACATAACCATTTATAAGTTTGATTACGTGGGTTGTCTTGCCCAATCTGGCTATCAAATAAAGTTGGCTCTGGCTGCTCCAACATTAAAGCTGCAATTGCGCCAACTCTACGGGCCTGATAAAGGCTTTGAATTGTAAGATGGCTATATTGGGAATGTTCACGCAAGTTTGAAACTAAAACAGCCGCTAAAAGTGAATGTCCGCCCAAATCATCAAAGAAATCTGAATCTAGTTTAATCGGCATGTTTGGAAACAAACGATTTAAAATTTCAAATAAAATTTCTTCGGCTGGATTTTGCGGCTGGTCAGATTCACTGCGGTCAATCACACTCGTAAGCGGTCTGGCTTTTAAAGCTTTACGGTCAATTTTTCCAGATAATAAACGCGGTACTTCTTCAATAATCTCAAAACGATTCGGCACCATATAAGGCGGTAAACGTTGAGCTAGAGTTTGTCGAAGCTGCTTAATTTCTATAGGCTGTTTCGCATCAAGTTCAGCAGCAATAAAAGCAATCAGCTGATCAATTCCATCTTCTGGTCTTAAAATTACCGCTGCTGTACCAATACCGTCAATATCACAAAGTGCAGCTTCAATTTCACCTAACTCAACACGGAAGCCACGGATTTTCACCTGATCATCCGCACGTCCTAAGCAGTGCACTTGACCAAATTCATCAATTTTTGCCAAATCACCAGTACGGTAAAGCAACTCTTCATCCGCACTCATTGCCCACGGGTTTTCAATAAACTTATCAGCCGTTAAATCAGGTCGTCCTAAATAGCCTGGTGCCACACTCGGACCGAAAATACATAGCTCACCTGTTTCACCTTGAGCCAGTAATTCTCGTTCTGCATTAATTACCAACATGCCATAATTCGGCAATGGCTTACCAATCGTGACGGGTTTACCACGCTCTAACGACTCAAGGCTTGCAGTAACCGTCGTCTCAGTTGGACCATAGGTGTTAAACATTTGATGATGAGGTAATGCCCAACGGTCAACCAGTGAGTCGGGGCACATTTCCCCGCCTAAGTTGATAATGCGTAGATTCGGTACATCTTCAGGGAATAAAGCCAGTAATGTTGGAACAGCGTGCAGTACTGTAATTTGTTCCTGCTTTAATGTTTGGCATAAACGCTCAGGGTCACTTACCAATATTTTTGGAGCAATCCACAAAGTTGCCCCAACCAAATAAGAAAGCCAGATTTCTTCAAATGACATATCAAAAGCAACTGAAAAGCCTTGATAGACTTTGTCTTGCTCTTCAATACCTAAAATACTGTTTTCACTACGTAAGAAGTGACAAATATTTTTCTGGGTAATCACAATACCCTTCGGCTTTCCAGTCGAGCCAGAAGTATAAATAATATAGGCTGGCTGATCTGGTGTGGTTTTGGGTAAGCTTACTTCTTTAATCACTGGCTGCTGTAGCTCAGTGTTCGTCCATTTAGTTTGTGGCACTTCCGCTAAATGTTCATACCACTCATCAGTGGTAATCATTCCTACAGCTTCTGCATCTTCAAGACAAACTGCTATACGGTCTGCTGGCGTATCCATATCAAAAGGAAGCCACGCTGCACCGCTCAAACAAATTGCCAGTTGAGCTTTTAAAAGCTCAATGCCCCTTGGTAGCCATAGCCCAACAATATCCCCTGCTTTCACCCCATTTAAAGTCAGTTGTTGCGCCATTACTAAAGCTTGCTGATATAACTCTCCATAACTCAGCGTTTTATTTGCTTCAATTAAAGCGGTTTTATCTGAGAGATTTTGAGCAGTTTGAATAAAAATATCGGCGAGTACTTCATCTTTCAAAAATTCGGGGTGAAATTTACCACGAATAATATTTTTCGAGCTTGTTACGAATTGGTTCATTTTTTATAACTCACTTTAATTTTTTGATTTAGCTAAAATAAAGTCATATTTGAATTTTTCTGACCCATTAAAGAAATCAATTGCTATGTAATAAATTAAAGAGTTGAACTTAAATGAAGATTAAAGTTTTAGTTTTAAAGTCTCTTTAATAATATATAATTCTTGATTCTTAAGTATCATCTTTTCTAAAAAATTAAGCCTTTAGCTGCAATGTTTTAATTTTTTCATCGTCTTCAGGATAGAAAGCGTACAAAAATAGCCAAGTAAAAACCTATAATTCACAAGATTTATATAACTCTAATTTTAATTAAACTAATAACCACCTTGCTGTATACAAATCCTCCATATTTCAAACTTAATTTTATTACTATGCACAATTGAAAATTTTCTTAAAAATGGAAAAGTTTAGCTGTTTTTTAATTGTTAGCATCTGATTAAAGCCATTATTAGTCAATTTCAGTTATCTTATATTTTTATATGTATTTGACTAAAAACGTCCTCTATCAAGTAAATCAAGCTAACAGTTATTGAGTATTATTTAGTCAAAAGTGACCATGAACTATTTACAGAAAGTTCTGTTGGTTTATTCGGAACAGTACTTACACCTTAAGCTGAGGACACTTCTTTCATTTAAGCATGTCGGAGCCCCTTCATTTATAATATATTCAAAACAAATCTAAAAACTTAAATAGTGGGGATGGTATGAATCAAAAAATAATAAACCCAGAAGACATTCCTTTAGCATTTCAAGTCGCTTGGAATAATCATGATATGCAGGCCTTTGCATCTCTTTTTCATAAGGATGCGACTTTCGTTAATCGTTTCGGCCATTACGTTAAAGGCATTGATGAAATTATTGCACTTCACCAACCTATTCATGAAACCATTTATAGCGATTCAAAACTAGAGAATAAGCTGATAGACATCACACCAATGAGTGATGATATATGTATTTCACATTTTTGGAGTCGCCTGACCGCAGGCATAGCTCATCCGCAAGGTCCTCATCAAATTGATACTTTAATTCTTACCGTACTCATAAAAAATGATGAATCTTGGTACATTCAGGCTTTAGAAAATGTCACTTTAACAAACCCGCGAACGGGAGAGGCTATACTCAGAAATATATAAAACAGAGCAAGATAATTTTTAAGTAATTTATACATATAAAAAAAAGCCCTTGTCATTAACAAGGGCTTTTTAAGAATTTGGCGGAAGCGGTG
>Ga0308168_1000867_pt1 | contig 31860 bp, 29 predicted proteins | sample PhyCR2_FD_202133 | JGI IMG/M metagenome (GOLD analysis project Ga0308168, IMG submission 202133) | Phyllosphere microbial communities from UC Gill Tract Community Farm, Albany, California, United States - DLSLRC.R2 | ecosystem: Host-associated > Plants > Phyllosphere > Unclassified | place: USA...
TGCTCGACAGGATCAGATAAAAGTCATCCGAGTTCGTTCGCGTGACGCCGACGCCGTTCACGAGGGCGCCGAAGACATAACCGTCGCTGTAGAAACCGGTGCCGAGCTCGGCGGGCGTGTAAGCATGCCCGCCGATCGTCAGGTTGACCGCATCGATCGAGGTGACGGCGGCGCCCAGCGAGGCTGCCGTGAACTGAATCGAACCGGTCACCGAGTTTTGCGGGGCAGTGGCGCCGCCAAAAATGCCCGGGCCGTAGCCGGATGCCGTGAAATCCAGTTTGTAGACGGTGGCGTGGGCAAGCGTGGAGCACAGCAGGCAGGCGGCGCCGGCGAAAGCGGCGATGGTCTTTTTCATGGTTTCCCTCATTGTTATGGACTTCGGTTTTTTGTGGGAAAAATTATTCCATGAGAGGTGTCGTATTGCTGCGGGTAATTCTGCTAGGACAGGGTTGCAACAAGATGAGCAGGGGATTTGTGCTGGCTCAAGCGTTGCCAGCAAATGTTCGTGACCTCGGCTGTAAATGATTTTGCGATGTTTATGAGCGTGTTTTTGCACAGGCATATCCTCGCACAGACACACTCTTTCTCCTTGAATATTTACCTGACTGAACTATCCTGCCTCCGGTCAATTGTTAAAAATTGATGCGTCGTTGCCAAATTGTGATTCACATAACTATGACGATCGGAGACAGGCATGGCAATTCGAATTGGAGCAGCAAGACTTTGTAAAGCAATCGCGGTCCTCGCCAGCTTGCTGAGCACAAGCGCTTTTGCGGCGGTAATCGCCCTCCCGAAGTACAACGTCAGCGTGGATGAAGTCTCGGTATCCGGATTCTCATCCGGCGCACACATGGCGGCGCAGATGCATCTCGCCTACTCGAAGACCATCCGGAAGGGGGCGGGGATCGTGGCAGGCGGTCCGGTGTACTGCTCGCAAGGCAATGTCGCCATGTCGGTCGGTCAGTGCATGGCGAATACGGGATCGCGTAACCTGCCTTATTTGATGTCCGTGGTGAATACCTGGTCGGGCAACGGCTACATCGACCCCACCGGCAACATGTCCGCTTCCAAGGTCTATCTGCTGTCCGGCACCATCGATTCCACGGTACGCCAACCGGTGATGGACGACCTCAGGACGATGTACGCCAACTACCTGCCGGCCGCGAACATCTATTACAAGAACAACCTCACCGCCGAGCATGCGGTCCCGACCGATTTCTTCGGCAACGGCTGCGCTACCAACGGTCTCCCGTACGTCAACAACTGCAACTTCGATACCGCCGGCGAGATCCTGAAATGGATTTACGGGACGCTGAATGCAAAGAACACCGGCACCCTGAGCGGCAGCTTCATCAACTTCGACCAGTCCGTATTCTGGGGTAATTTCAATCCGGGTTACTACAGCATGGCCAGCAGTGGCTATGCCTATGTTCCTGCTGCCTGCGCGGCGGGGCAAGCGTGCCGATTGCACGTCGCTTTTCACGGTTGCCTGCAAAGCGCATCGATCGCCGGCGCCGCCTTTTACCAGAACGCGGGCTATAACCGCTGGGCCGATACCAACAGGATCGTCGTGCTGTATCCGCAGACCATTTCTACGACGAATAATCCGGGTGGCTGCTGGGATTGGTGGGGCTACGAGGACGTGAATTTCGCGGGCAAGAGCGGTGGGCAGATGGTGGCCATCAAGACGATGATCGACAAGATCGTCGGCGGCAACACGGCGGCACCGTTCGCTTGCAGCCACTGGTATGCCAGCAATTATGCGCACGTGGCCAATGGCCGCGCCTACATCGGCACCGATGGGCAGGTGTATGCGGTGAACTCGAACCAGTATCTGGGTTATTACCTGACGACGGCATATACCGATGTGCGGCGGACATCGGCCGGATACTACGCTTATGGAAGCTGTTCCTAGCAGAAAGACAGCGTATTGACGAAAGTTACTGAATGTAACGAGTGACCATGCTTCCGGCAGCTCAGCTATGATGCCTCGTTCAACATTGTCTCCAAGGCAATGTTGAACGATTCGTTGTTGAGAAGGCTAGGCATGAAGTTCATACATGGAGCAGTACCCCCGTCCGGATCGCAACCGGCACCCCAGAAGCAGTTCGTCCTGATTAACCTGTTGAAGGCCGGTTCGGCGCAGCTGATCGTCCTGCACCACCTGGCCTTCTATGGCCCGATGTCCGACCATGCGCGGAGCATCATGCCGTCGCTGATCGACTGGCTCTACGATTACGCACGCATTGCCGTGCAAGTCTTCCTCGTCATTGGCGGCTTCCTGGCGGCGAAATCGCTATCGCCGCAGGGGCTGCCTGGCATTGCCAATCCCTTGCAAGCCATCTGGCGCCGCTACATGAAGCTGGCGCCGCCGTTCATCGTGGCGATGCTGCTGGCCGTCCTTGCCTCGGCCGTGGCCAGCTTGTGGATGACGGACGATTCGATTTCGGCGCCGCCGACCGTCGGCCAATTGATGTCGCATGTGCTGTTGCTGCAGGGTGTGCTGGGTTATGAATCCTTGTCCGCCGGCGCCTGGTACGTGGCGATCGATTTTCAACTGTATGCGCTGATGACGCTGCTGTTGTGGCTGCCGCCCCGTGTTGCCGACAAGGGGGTGCAAGCCTGGCTGGCGCCTGCGCTGGTCGTGATCGGCATGAGCGCGTCACTGCTCTACTTCAACCGTGATGCCGACTGGGATGTGTGGGCGCCGTACTTCTTGGGTAGCTATGGTTTGGGAGCCTTGGCATGGTGGGCCAGCGATCCGAAGCGTCAGCCGGGTGCAAGCCTGGTCTTGCTGCTGATGATGGTGCTGCCGGCTGCAGTGGCGCTGGCACTGGATTTCCGCAGCCGTATCGCCGTGGCCTTCGTCGTGGCTGGTGTCCTGTTGCTGTTTGGCCGTGCGCGTCCGGTATTTTGCACGGGTGGCGTCCTGGGTCTCGTCAATCGCGTGGCAAAGATCTCGTTTTCGATCTTCCTCGTTCACTTTCCCGTGTGCCTGGTCGTGAACGCGGTATTCGAGCGTTTCGTGTTTGAACAGCCTTATCTGCAAGCAGTGGGCATGCTGGTCGCCTGGGCTGCCAGCGTGGTTGCCGGCGCTGTCTTTTTCCGCTGGGTGGAAGAGCCCCTCGGAAAGCTGTTCGCCACATCGTCCCGACCGCTGCCGCTGCATGCGCTGGCATCGGAGGCGTCGACCTTGCGCGGATGATGCCGGGGCGACGCAGCTGGCATGATGCAGCTGGTGCGATGCGAAGTGCGTGCACATGAAAAAAGCCAGCCCGAGGGCTGGCTTTTTGTTGGGATCGAGACAGCTGATCAGACGTCGATATTCCCCGCCTGCAGCGCATTCGACTCGATGAAGTGACGGCGCGGCTCCACCTCATCCCCCATCAAGGTAGTAAAGATCTGGTCCGCAGCAATCGCATCCTCGATCTGCACCTTCAGCAAACGGCGCACGGTCGGATCCATGGTCGTCTCCCAAAGCTGCTCGGGATTCATCTCACCCAGACCTTTATAGCGCTGCTTGGACACGCCGCGTTCCGCCTCTTCGCGCAGCCAATTCATGGCCCCGTGGAAGTCGCGCACCGCAAACTCCTTCATGCGCTCGCCTTCGCCGCGGCGCACCAGGGCGCCGTCGCCCATCAGGCCCTGGAAGGTCGCAGCCGAGCTGGCCAGGGTGGCGTAGTCGGCGCTGTCGACGAAGTCGGCATCGATCGAGGTTACCTGCACGTTACCGTGGTGCATGCGCTCGATGCGCAGCGCGTGCTTGCCGGACAGGTCGTCCGTGCGCACCAGCACCTTGACGGCCGGGTCGTTGATGGTCTTGGCCATCGCCTGGGCGGTGGCTTCGGCGCTGTCCAGGGTCGTCATGTCGAGCGTGACGCCGGTCATGATGGCGGACAGGGCGGCGCGGTCGATCAGGCGGGTCAGGCGCATCATGATCGCGTTGGCCAGGTTGTACTGGCGTACCAGGCCGGCCAGGGCGTCGCCGCTGATCGGCTCGGCGCCATCCTGCGGCACCAGGGCGGCGGTGTTCAGCGCGAAGTTCATCATGTAGCTGGCTTCCTCGACGTCGTCCTTGAGGTAGCGCTCGTCGCGGCCGGCCTTCACCTTGTAGAGCGGCGGCTGCGCGATGTAGATGTGGCCGCGCTCGACCAGCTGCGGCATCTGGCGGTAGAACAGCGTCAGCAGCAGGGTGCGGATGTGGGCGCCGTCGACGTCCGCGTCGGTCATGATGATGATGCGGTGGTAGCGCAGCTTGTCGACGTTGAACTCGTCCGGGCCGATCGAGGTGCCGAGGGTCGCGATCAGGGTCGTGATCTGCTCCGACGACAGCATCTTTTCGAAGCGCGCCTTTTCCACGTTCAGCACCTTGCCGCGCAGCGGCAGGATGGCCTGGAACTTGCGGTCGCGGCCCTGCTTGGCGGAGCCGCCTGCCGAGTCGCCTTCGACGATGTACAGTTCGGCCAGCGCCGGGTCGCGTTCCTGGCAGTCGGCCAGTTTCGACGACAGGCCGAGGCCGTCCATGATACCTTTGCGGCGGGTCAGGTCGCGCGCCTTGCGTGCGGCTTCGCGCGCGCGTGCGGCTTCGACGATCTTGCCGCAGATGATTTTCGCATCGTTCGGCTTTTCGTTGAGGAAGTCGGTGAGCGTTTTGGCGACGATCTCTTCGACCGGGCCGCGCACTTCCGACGACACCAGTTTATCCTTGGTCTGCGACGAGAACTTCGGCTCCGGCACTTTCACGGACAGCACGCAGGTCAGGCCCTCGCGCATGTCGTCGCCCGAGATCTCGACCTTGGCCTTTTTCGCGAACTCGTTTTCGTCGATGTACTTGTTGATCACGCGCGTCATCGCCGCACGCAAACCGGTCAGGTGGGTACCGCCGTCGCGCTGCGGGATGTTGTTGGTGAAGCACAGCACCTGTTCGTTGTACGAGTCGTTCCACTGCATCGACACGTCCACCGAGATATTCGTGCCCTGGTCCGACTGGCGCTCGCCGGTGGCCTGGAACACGGTCGGGTGCAGCACGGTCTTGGCCTTGTTGATGTATTCGACGAAGCCACGGGTGCCGCCTTCGAAGGCGAAGAGTTCTTCCTTGCCGCTGCGCTGGTCGCTCAGCTTGATGTTGACGCCGTTGTTCAGGAACGAGAGCTCGCGGATGCGCTTGCTCAGGATCTCGTAGTGGAACTCGACATGCGTGAAGATTTCCTCGTCGGCCCAGAAGTGCACTTCGGTGCCGCGCTTGTCGGTATCGCCGAGGACCTTCATCGGCGACACTTCGACGCCATCGACGACCTCGATGAGGCGGTCGACCGGCACGCCGCGCGAGAATTCCAGCTGGTGGATCTTGCCTTTCTGGCGCACGACCACGCGCAGCAGCTTCGACAGCGCGTTCACGCACGACACGCCGACGCCGTGCAGGCCGCCGGACACTTTGTACGAGTTCTGGTTGAACTTGCCGCCGGCGTGCAGTTCAGTCAGGGCGATCTCGGTCGCCGAGCGCTTCGGCTCGTGCTTGTCGTCCATCTTGACGCCGGTCGGGATGCCGCGGCCGTTGTCGGTGATCGAGATCGAGTTGTCGGCGTGGATCGTGACGTGGATCTCGGTGCAATAGCCGGCCAGGGCTTCGTCGATCGAGTTGTCCAGCACCTCGAACACCAGGTGGTGCAGGCCGGTGCCGTCCGAGGTGTCGCCAATGTACATGCCCGGACGCTTGCGCACGGCCTCCAGGCCTTCGAGGATCTGAATCGACGCGGCGCCGTACTCGTCCGCCTTGTTCGGCGAGGTTTCCAAAACTGCTTGAGTGTTCTCGGACATGACTACTTTCTCAAAAAACGGGTAAATCAGACCGCAGATCCGAAGGGAATGCGGTCTCAGGCAACAAGACGATATGGGGCCGTCTCAGCCTTTTTTAAATACGCATCGGCATGACGACATATTTGAAGTCGCCATTTTCCGGAATCGACATCAGCGCCGACGAATTCGAATCGCCCAGCGCAATGTTCACCTGGTCGCACTTCAGGTTGTTCAGCACGTCGAGCAGGTAAGTCACGTTGAAACCGATGTCGATGACGTCGCCGCCGTAGTCGATTTCCAGTTCTTCCACCGCTTCTTCCTGGTCGGCGTTGGTCGAGCTGATCTTCATCGAGCCGGGCGAGATCATGCAGCGGACACCTTTGAATTTGTCGCTGGTCATGATCGCGGCGCGCTGCAGCGAGCGCAGCAGCTCTTCGCGGCTGATCGTGAAATCGTTCTTGTAGCCCTTCGGGACCACACGGGTGTAATCCGGGAATTTGCCTTCGACCAGCTTCGACACCAGTTCGATGTCGGCGAAGGTCAGTTTCACCTGCGAGGCAGCGATGTCCAGCTGGACGGTGTCGTCGCTTTCTTCCAGCAGGCGCTGCAGTTCGATGATGGTCTTGCGCGGGATGATGACTTCCTGGCGCTCGAAGGTCTGGTCGGTGGCCACCTGGGCGAAGGCCAGGCGGTGGCCGTCGGTGGCGACCGCGATCACGTTGTTACCGTCCAGCACCAGCAGCAGGCCGTTCAGGTAGTAGCGGATGTCCTGCTGGGCCATCGCGAAGTGCACCATGTTGAACAGGTGCTTCAGCGTCTTCTGCGGCAGGGTGACGGAGGCGTTGTGCGTCTCGGCCACGTTCACGGTCGGGAACTCTTCCGCGGCCAGGGTCTGCAGCGCGAAGCGCGACTTGCCGCTCTGCACGGTCAGGCGCTTGTTCAGCAGGGTCATCGTGACGTCGCCGGATTCCGGCAGCGCGCGCAGGATGTCCAGCAGCTTGCGCGCGGCGACGGTCGTACCGGTCTCTTCAGGACCGGAGCCGATGTTGGCCAGGGTCGTGATCTGCACCTCGGTGTCGGTCGACAGGAAGGAGACGCTTTCGCCGTTCTTGCGGATGAGGATATTGGCCAGAATCGGCATAGTGTGCCGACGCTCGACAATACCACTCACGATCTGCAGTGGCCGGAGAAGCGTGTCTCGGGTGGATTTGACCAGTTGCATAAATATCCTCGGTAGTCATGGGAGAGATCGATCAGCCTCGCTACGGTGACGCGATCCCGCCTTATTGGTAAAAATGTATCCTGCGCAATATTTTGCCAGAGTAACCGGGAAAAATCCTCTTCAGTTTCCCTTGTGGGCAGGGTGTGGTCCCCGCTCCGTGATCAGCCCTTCAGCGTCTGTTCCAGCACGTGCAATTCGTGGTTGCACTCGGCGTTCTTCTGGCGGTCCTGCGAGATCTTGCGCACTGCGTGCAGCACGGTGGTGTGGTCGCGGCCGCCGAACAATTCGCCGATTTCCGGTAGGCTCTTCTGCGTCAGCTCTTTCGCCAGGTACATTGCGATCTGGCGCGGACGGGCGATATTGGCCGGACGGCGCTTCGAGTACATGTCCGCCACCTTGATGTTGAAGAAGTCGGCCACCGTCTTCTGGATGTTTTCCACGGAAATCTGGCGGTTCTGCACCGACAGCAAGTCCTTCAGGGCTTCCTTCACCACGTCGATGGTGATGTCCTTGCCGTGGAAGCGCGAATAGGCCAGGATCTTGCGCAGCGCCCCTTCCAGTTCGCGCACGTTCGAGCGCAGGTGTTTCGCCACGAAGAAGGCGACGTCGTCGTTCAGCATCACGCCTTCGGATTCCGCCTTCTTCATCAGGATCGCCACTCGCATTTCCAGTTCCGGCGGTTCGATCGCGACCGTCAGGCCGGAATCGAAGCGCGAGATCAGGCGGTCGTCCATGCCCGTGATCTCTTTCGGGTAGGTATCCGAGGTAATGATGATCTGCTTCTTGGCCGCGATCAGCGCTTCGAACGCATAGAAGAACTCTTCCTGCGTGCGGCTCTTGCCGCCGAAGAACTGGATATCGTCGATCAGCAGCATGTCCAGCGAGTGGTAGTAATGCTTGAAATCGTCGAAACCCTTGCGCTGGTAAGCGGTCACGACGTCGCGCACGTACTGTTCGGCGTGGATGTAGCGGATGCGCGCGCCTGGCTGATCGGCCATCACCTGATTACCGATCGCGTGGATCAGGTGGGTCTTACCGAGGCCGACGCCGCCGTAGAAGAACAGCGGATTGTACGAGATGCCCGGGTTGTTGGCGACCTGGATCGCGGCGGCGCGCGCCAGCTGGTTCGCCTTACCGGTCACGAAGTTCTCGAACGTCAGGTCCGGATTGACGCGGCTCTGCTCGCGGCGCGGATTGTTCGCAATCACGTTGTCCGGCGTGATCACCGGCATGGCCGGCACGGTGCGGTCGGCCGCGGCATTCACGCCGATGGCGCCACTGCCGTTACCGTTGCCTGAAGGCGCGGCAGGGGCGGACGTGGTTTCCCTCTTCGGGGCGCTGTTCTTCGGATCGAGCACGAACAGCACGTCAACCGGCCGTTCCCAGTATTGGGAAGCCAGTTCCGTGATGCGGTTTGCAAACTGTGTCTTGACCCAGTCGAGCTTGAAACGGTTGGGTGCGGCGACACGCAGCTTGCCATCCTCGTAATCGAGGGCGACCAGCGGTTTGATCCACGCGGTGTATTGCTGCGGTGTCAGCTCGAGTTCCAACTGCGAGGAACAGGTCTGCCAAAAGTTTTCCATACATCGACTAAAGTAAGCGTAACACTCTATTTTACCTGTCTTCTCGGAAGTTATCCACAGGCGATCCAGGATTTTTCCACTGAATCTCAACAGGTCTGGATGTAAAAGCAACCGTTTGCGTAGGGCAAGCAGATTGGGTTGCCGCCGTTGCAACGCAACAGTTGCCTTGACAGTGGACAGGCAAATGCTGTCTAATTCAGGGTTCCCCGCCCGTACGCATTGTCAACTTGACACTCGGCACACAGGCGAACTAGCTTTGCTGTGGCGTGACGCTGGCTTAACAACTGCGAAATGTCATTGGCGCAATGCTGACCTAGGGAGCTTTGCAAACCGTCGCGAGCGTCGCAGCCAAAAACTGCAACGCGCAGCAGGTTTGCAGAGCTTCTGAGGGCTCAGCTCCGATTTTTGCATTCTAATTTGCTTTAAGCGAGACCACCATGAAACGTACTTACCAACCTTCCGTCGTTCGTCGCAAGCGCACGCACGGCTTCCGCGCACGCATGGCTACCCGTGGTGGCCGTCAAGTCCTGAACGCGCGCCGCGCCAAAGGCCGCAAGCGCCTGGCTGTCTAAGCCAAGCCTGCCTTTCGAATCGCGCTGCGGTCAGCCATGACAGGCGAAGGTTCGCACGACTTCGCGCGCGTTCGGCGTATCGTAAAAACGGATGAGTTTTCATCCGTTTTTCGTTTGCGCCCGGCACAAAAAACCGCGCATTTCGTGCTCTACACCCGACCAAATGCCCTGCCTCATGCGCGGCTGGGCGTCGTCGCGGCCAAACGTTTCGCCCCGCGCGCGGTCACGCGCAACACGATCAAGCGCATTACGCGCGAACTGTTCCGTACCACGCCGCTACCCGCCATCGATTGCATCGTGCGCCTGGCGCGCCCGGTGAATACCAAGGCCGGTCCGGCCACGAATACGGCCCTGAAGACGCTGCTGCACGCCGAACTGGCGAAGCTGTTCGCGTCGCAGGCGCCGCGCACGCGCAAGCCTGCGCCGCCGTCGAACAACGCCCCTGCTGCCGATCCGGCGGCCGGCGCTCCGGCAGCGGCGGCTAGCGCTCCGGCGGCGGCCACGCCCCCGGGGTCGGGGCCGAGGCCATCATGAACCGGCTGCTCGTCTGGCTGTTGCGCGGTTACCAGTTACTGGTGTCTCCGATGCTCGGGCAGAACTGCCGTTTCTATCCGAGCTGTTCCCATTACGCAGTCGAAGCGCTGCAAGTCCACGGTACCGTCCGCGGCAGCTGGCTGGCCCTGCGCCGGCTGGGCCGCTGCCATCCGTGGAACGACGGCGGCGTCGACCCGGTACCGCCCGCCGGTACTGGTAAACAAGCGCCTTCATCACCAACCGCTTGCGGCTGCAAGCACTCCTGACTAAGACCTCAATGGAATTCAATAAACGTACCATTTTGTGGATCGTGTTCGCGGTCTCGTTGTTCGTCCTGTGGAACGATTGGATGGTCGCCAACGGCAAGCAGTCGCTGCTGTCGAACGCGCCGCCGGCCAAGGTCGCGACCGCACCGGCCGCGCAGGGCAACAGCGTCCAGCCGAACACCGCCACCACGGCTTCCGTCCCGGGCGCCCCGGCCGCGGCACCGATCGCCACCCGCATCGTCACCGTCGCGACCGACCTGTTCAAGGTCGACATCAACACCGCCGGCGGCGTGATCCAGCGCCTGGAGCTGCTGAAGTACCGCGACAAGGTCGACCAGAGCAAGAACCAGCTGCTGTTCCACGTCGACAGCGCCAACGGCCGCACCTACCTGGGCCAGACCGGCCTGGCTGGCAACAGCCCGGCCGGCCCGATGCCGAGCCACAGCACCCCGTTTACCGTGCGTTCGGGGCCGACCGTGGACAGCAACGGCCAGGTGCAACTGGTGCTGGAAGCGGAGCAGGGCGGCGTGCGCCTGACCAAGACCTTCACCTTCAAGCGCGGCGACTACGTGATCGGCGTACGCCACGATGTCGCCAACGTCGGCACCGCCGCCGTGAATCCGGTGCTCTACCTGCAGCTGATGCATGACGGCAGCAAGCCGGAAGGCGACACTTTCTTCAACAGCAGCTACACCGGCCCGACCCTGTACACCTCGCAGGACAAGTACCAGAAGCTGACCTTCGACAAGATCGCCAAGGGCAGCGCCGACCATTCGAAGACCGCCACCGACGGCTGGATCGCGATCTCGCAGCACTTCTTCGTCTCGGCCTTCGTGCCGCCGGAGAAGCTGCAGCGCGACATCGAAACCAAGAGCCTGGGCAACAACCTGTTCGCGATCCGCACCAACTTGCCGCTGGGTACCCTGCAGCCGGGCCAGACGGTGTCGAACGAGAGCCGCCTGTACTCGGGTCCGCAGGAAGAGAAGCTGCTGGAAGCCGTGACCCCGGGCCTCGACCTGGTGCGCGACTACGCCTGGGCAGCGATCATCGCCAAGCCGATCTTCGCCACCATGAACTGGCTGCACTCGATGATCGGCAACTGGGGCTGGACCATCATCGCCTTCACCATCCTGATCAAGCTGCTGTTCTTCCCGCTGTCGGCGGCCGGCTACCGCAGCATGGCCAAGATGAAGACGGTGACCCCGAAGATGCAGGCGATCCGCGAGCGCTTCAAAGACGATCCGGTCAAGATGCAGCAGGCCACCATGGAGCTGTACAAGTCCGAGAAGATCAACCCGCTGGGCGGCTGTCTGCCGATCCTGGTGCAGATGCCGGTGTTCCTGGCGCTGTACTGGGTGCTGCAGGCCGCGGTCGAGATGCGCGGCGCCTCGTGGGGCTGGGTCCCCGACCTGACCATGAAGGATCCGCTGTTCATCCTGCCGATCCTGTACGCGATCTCGATGTTCGTGACCCAGAAGCTGAACCCGCAGCCGGCCGATCCGATGCAGGCCAAGATGATGATGTTCATGCCGATCGCCTTCTCCGTGATCTTCCTGTTCTTCCCGGCCGGCCTGGTGCTGTACTGGGTGGCCAACAACCTGATCTCGATGGCGCAGCAGTATGTGATCACCAAGAAATACGCGCCGGCGAAGTAGGCTGGTTTGTATTGATGCAAAGGGCCCGTGCTTGCACGGGCTTTTTTATTTGAGTTGGCCGTAACCGTCGCCCCTGCGCAGGCAGGGCCCAAGTTTACGGCCCGCTGAGAACTTGGGTCTCTGCCTTCGCAGGGACGACGTTGTTTTAGTGTGCAGGGTATTCCACTACAATCCCCCTATGAAACTAGACACCTCCCCCATCGCCGCCATTGCTACCGCCCCCGGCCGCGGCGGCATCGGCGTCGTGCGCGCCTCCGGCAAGGCGCTGGCGCCGCTGATCGACGTCCTGTTCCCCGGCATGACCCTGGCGCCGCGCCACGCCACCTATGTGCCGTTCAAGGACGCCGCCGGCGCGAATATCGACGAAGGCCTGGCGCTGTACTTCAAGGGCCCTCACTCGTATACCGGCGAAGACGTGCTGGAACTGCAGGGCCATGGCGGCCCGGTGGTGCTGCGCATGCTGCTGGCGCGCGTGCTGGAAGCCGGCAGCGGACTGGGCCTGCGCCTGGCCGAGCCGGGCGAATTCACGCGCCGCGCCTTCCTGAACGACAAGCTCGACCTGGCCCAGGCCGAAGCCGTGGCCGACCTGATCGACGCCTCGACCGAAGCCGCAGCGAAGTCGGCCACGCAGTCGCTGTCCGGCGCCTTTTCGAAGGTCGTGCACCAGCTGGTCGACCAGACCATCAACCTGCGCATGCTGGTCGAAGCCACGCTCGACTTTCCGGAAGAGGAGATCGACTTCCTGGAAAAATCGAATGCGCGCGGCCAGCTGAAGGGTATCGTCGCGTCGCTGGAAGCGGTGTTCCGCCAGGCCGCCCAGGGCGCGCTGCTGCGCGAAGGCCTGAACGTGGTGCTGGTCGGCCAGCCGAACGTCGGTAAATCCTCGCTGCTGAACGCGCTGGCCGGTGCCGACGTGGCGATCGTCACGCCGATCGCCGGCACCACGCGCGATAAAGTCACCGAGACCATCCAGGTCGAGGGTATCCCGCTGAACATCGTCGACACCGCCGGCATCCGCGCCATCGACGAGGGTATCGACGCGGTCGAGCGCATCGGTATCGAGCGTACCTGGGGCGAGGTCGGCAAGGCCGACGTGATCCTGCACCTGCTCGACGCCAACCATGGCCCGGCCCAGGCCGACGAGGACATCGTCGCCGCCTTCCCGCCGAACGTGCCGGTGGTGCGCATCTGGAACAAGATCGACCTGTCCGGTCACCAGCCGTCGCGCGACCAGAGCCTGGACGCCACCCACATCTACCTGTCGGCGCACGAGAAGACCGGCATCGACCTGCTGCGCGCGGAACTGCTGCGCATCGCCGGCTGGCAGCAGACCGGAGAATCGCTGTACCTGGCGCGCGAGCGCCACCTGGTCGCGCTGCGGGCGGCGCGCGAGCACCTGCAGATGGCGGGCCTGCATGCGGCCCAGGACGACCAGTCGCTCGACCTGTTCGCGGAAGAGCTGCGGCTGGCGCAGGACCAGCTGTCCAGCATTACCGGGCAGTTCACGCCGGATGACTTGCTGGGGGTGATCTTCAGCCGGTTCTGTATCGGTAAATAAGCCACCGCCACGCGCATGTTACCCGTCGCCCCGCCTCCCGAAGCGATTGCCTGGCTGTGGAAGGAGGCGCCCATTCCCGCCTGGTCGCGCGGCATGGTGGCGGTGGTCGACCGCCACGTCTGGCTGGCCGGCGACAAGATACTTGTTCGCCCCGGCGCGCGGCCAAGGCGGCTGCCTGAAGGCGCCGCCGTCATCCCCGTGGTCCATGTCGAGATCGATCCGCTGCGCCCGCCCGCTGGCCTGGGGCGGGCGCAGGCCGTGGTGCTCGACGCGATGCAGGCGGCGGCGCGTGCTACCACCTCCGGCTGGGTCCAGTTCGACCTGGAGGCGAGGCCGTCCCAGCGTGCCGACTATCGTGCGCTGGTGCAGCGCATCCGCGCCAGCCTGCCGCCGCAAGTGAAGCTGAGCGTGACGGCACTGGCCTGGTGGTGCCGCTCGCCAGCCTGGCTGGATGGGCTGCCCGCCGACGAGGTCGTGCCGATGTTTTTCCGGATGGGGCGCGACAATGCCCCGCTGCGCGCGATCGTGGCACAGCGGCCGGCTATGCTGCATCCGTTGTGCCGTAGCGGCAGTGCCGGTTTTTCGCGGCAGGAGCCGTTCGCACCGGAGGTCGCGGCGCGTTACCGGCGCACTTACTGGTTCGATGAAACAGGATGGAAAGGCCCACCATGAAACGCGCACTTCTCACCTTTGCCGCCGCGCTCGCATGGGTGGCGGATGCCGGCGCCAGCGGCGGCTACGGCCCCGACTACACCATGTTCAAGGCCTGGAGCGCGCCCGACATTCCCCTCGAACGCTTCCAGGCGGGCGAACTCGGGGTGCTGCAGCCGGGCATGCAGCGCGTCTATCTGTATACGGCCTGGCGCGCAATCGCACTCGGCCCCGGGGTGGCGTCGTCACCGGGCCTGGCGGGCGGCCTGGCGCGGGCCGATGGCAGCGCGTTCGGCCACGGCTGGACGGATGTCGGCAAGGAACCCGATCCAGCCCTGGCGGCGCGCCTGGCCACGCTGCTGCATCTGCCGGCCGGGGACCCGGCGCTGCGCCAGCTCGGGGCTTGTGCACCGGCCTCGACCGACCATGCGCTGGGCGTGTTCCGCAGCGCCTCCGCACGCGCCGACGCCACGCCGGCGCGCCTGGATGCCTGGGTGCTGGCCCAGTACAGGGTGGGCGAGGCCTGCCAGGCGGCTGACGACTGGCGCTATCGCTCTGGGAGCGAAAAGCCGCCGGCACTGACTGCCCCGGCCCCGCTTGCCGCCGGCGAGCCGGCCTATTGGCGCCAGCTGAACGACTACCAGCGCGCCGCCTGGGCATTCCAGTCGGCGCACTATGCCGACAGCACCGCGCTGTTCGAGCGCATCGGCGCCACACCCGGCCATCCGATGCGCGAACTGGGCGCCTACCTGGCACTGCGTTCGGAGGTGCGCAATGCGGTGGCGGCAGACGTCAAGAAAGTCGACCCGGCGCGGCGCGAGCAGCAGGCGCGCGCGCTGGAGCAGCGTGGCGGCGCCATCCTGAACGACGCGTCGCTGGCCAAGGTGCACGAGCCGACCAGGGCCCTGCTGCGCGCGATGCGTGCCGGATTGACGCCGGAAACCCGCTTGCGCGAGCTGAGCGGCTACCTGGACAATCCGGCTGCCGATCCGCATGCCCTGGATCGCCTGGGCGACTGGTCGATCCTGATGGGGAGCGCCGAGGCGCAGATGCCGGACCTGCAGGCCGGGCACGATTTCATCGATTGGATCGAAACCCTGCGTGGCTGCCGCGGCAGGGCGGCCGCCATGGCCTGTCCGGTGGCGGCCGCGCACGCCCGGGAACGCTGGCAGCAGACGCGCTCGCATCCGTGGCTGGTGGCGGCGCTGATGCTGGCCGAATCGGCCCCGCCGGCGCTGCTCGAGGCCGGGCTGGCGCTCAAGCCCGACGATCCCGCCTACGTCACGGTGCGCTATCACCTGGCGCGGCTGCTGCGGCTGGGCGGCCAGCCCGACCAGGCCCGCGCAATCGCGGACGCGCTCTTGCAGCGCAAGCTCTCGCCCGGCACGCGCAACCTGTTCCGCGAGGAGCGCTTCGCGGTCGCCACCTCGGTACGCGATGCCGGCATGTACCTGCTGCGTACCAATGTCGAGCATGCGCGGATGGTGCCGGAGGCGGGCGAGGACATGATCAACGACGATGGCCTGGACTGGCTGAACGGCGGCTTGCCGGTGACGGACCTGATCGACCTGGCCGGCCTGGTCTCACTGCCGCAAGCGCTGCGCGCGCGCATTGCCGGCGCCGCCTGGATCCGCACTGTCCTGCTGGACAAGCCGGAACAGGGCAGGCAAGCCGGCGCGCTGCTGGCGCAACTGGTGCCGTCCACCGCCGGCGCCGTGGCGCGCCATGGCCGCGCTACCACCGCCGTCGAACGCCGCCACATCGTGCTGGCCGCGGCGCTGCGCTTCGGCCTGGCAGCGCAAATCGGCATGTCTGCCGAGCCGGTCGCGCCCGTCGCGCCGGGCGATGCAACGGCGTCGGGCTGGTGTTCGTTCAGGCCGGGCAGCCGGCTCGGCGATGTTGTTCCGGTGGGCGAGCGGGAAGCGCCGGGATTCGGCTGGCGCTTTCCCGCCATGCCGGACACCGGCCACGCCCCGCTGCGGCAGCAGGAGCTGGCGCGGCTGGCCTCGCTGAAAACGGCCACCGGCGCGCTTGGCGACGACGTCATCGCCTGGGCCGCGCGCCACCCGGCCGATCCCGAGCTGCCCTGGCTCCTGTACGTGGTGGTGCAGTCCACGCGCGGCGGCTGCCGCGATCCGGATGCCGCTACCTTGTCGCGCAAGGCGTATACGCTCCTCCACAAGCGCTATGCCGGCAGCGAGTGGGCAGCCAGGACGCCCTATTATTATTAGGTCAGCCAGGGCCCCAGCAGCGCCTGCGCCCAATCCATGAACGCCAGCGTGCGCGCCGGCACGTGGCGCCGCGACGGATAGACAAAGGCGAGCGGCATCGGTGCCGGCCGGTAATCCGGCAGCACTTCCACCAGCGAACCGTCGCGCAGGCGTTCGCGCAGGCCGGCCTCGGGCGCCTGGACCAGGCCGAGGCCGGCCAGGCAGGCCGCTTCATAGGCCACCGTGCCGTTGACGGTCAGGGCGGCGCCCACCGGGGCGGTGCGCGACTGTCCGGCCGCCTCATCGAACCATTCCCAGGCCGGCGCACTGCCGCCCAGTTGCGCGTCGTAGTGGATCACGCGATGGTGCGCCAGATCGTCCAGCGTGCGCAGCGTGCCGTATGCGCGCAGGTAGGCGGGGCTGGCGCAGTTCAGCAGGCGGTAGCTGCCGAGCGGGCGCGCCACCAGCGAGGAGTCCTGCAGGGTGCCGGCGCGCATCACGCAATCGTAGCCCTCGCGGATCACGTCGACGCGGCGGTCGGCGGTGCCGAGGTCGATCAGCAGCCGCGGATGGCGCGCCATGAATTCCCCGAGGTGCGGCAGCACGATGCGCGCCGCCATCGCCACCGACATGTCGATCCGCAGCCGGCCGGTGAGCATGTCGGCGCCGCCGCGGAACATCGCGCGCAGGGCGTCGAAGTCGGCCACCAGTTCGCGGCTGCGCGCATAAAAGGCTGCGCCCTCCTGGGTCAGCTGCACGCGGCGCGTGGTCCGCTGCAGCAGGCGCGTGCCCAGGCTGGCCTCGAGCCGGCGCACGGCGCTGGATACCGTCGCATTCGGCAGGCCGAGCTGGCGGGCGGCGCCGCTGAAGCTGTCGAGCTCCGCGACTTTCAGGAAGATCTGGATGGTCTCGAGTTCGCTCATCGGTCGCCGTATTCTTCGCGGAATCGGTAAAGTCTATTCAGGATTGGGGAGTTTATTGGCAAAAGCGCGAAAAATATACTGGACGCCTCACCTACAAGGAGTTCCCACATGAACAAACGCATCGCAGTCATCACCGGCGGCGGCCGCGGCCTGGGCCGCAACATCGCGCTGCACCTGGCGCGCGCCGGTACCGATATCATCATCACCTGGCAAAGCAACGAGGCGGCCGCGCGCGCGGCCGTGGCCGAGATCGAGGCGCTTGGTGGCCGCGCCGCCGCACTGCGGCTCGACGTGGCCGACAGCCACGCCTTTGCCGCCTTCGCCGACGGGGTGCGCTCGCTGCTGGCGGGCTGGGGGCGCGCGCGCTTCGATATCCTCGTCAACAACGCGGGTACCAGCCTGCACGCGCCGCTGATGGAGGTCACGCAACAGCAATTCGACGACATCATCGCCGTCCACGTGAAGTCCGTGGTGTTCCTGACGCAGGCGCTGGTGCCGCTGCTGAACGAGGGCGGCCGCATCCTGAACATTTCCAGCGGGCTGGCGCGCGTCAGCCTGCCGGGGTCCGGCGTGTACGGCGCCGCCAAGGGCGCGGTGGAAGTGCTGACGCGCTACCAGGCGCGCGAACTGGCCGAGCGCCGCATCACCGTCAACGTGCTGGCGCCGGGCGCCGTCGAGACCGATTTCAGCGGTGGCCGCGTGCGCGACGATCCGGCGCTCAACCGCATGGTGGCCGGCATGACCGCGCTCGGCCGCGCCGGCCTGCCGGACGATATCGGTGGCGCCGCGGCGGCCCTGCTGGCGGAGGGCAGCGGCTGGATCACCGGCCAGCGCGTGGAAGCCTCGGGCGGCATGATGCTGTGAGAATGGATGTGCTACCCTCTGCCTGGCCGAACATGAGCAGACAGGGGAGGGCAGCATGGACCAGGTGGGACCGCACATCGCGCGGCGCCGTTTCTGCGCAGGCGCGCTGGCGCTGGCGGCAAGCGGCCTGCTGGCTTCCTGCGCCGGCATCATCGGGCCGCGCCGCGTCGAGCTGAGCCAGGCGCGCCTGCAGGCCGGGCTGGAACGGCGCTTCCCGCTGCGCAACCGCATGCTCGACCTGTTCGACGTGCAGCTCACCCATCCGCGACTGGCGATCCTGGCGCAGAGCGAGCGCGTCGGGCTCACGCTCGACGCCTCGGTGGCGCCACCCTTCCTGCGCCAGTCCTGGCGCGGCACCGTCGGCCTGTCCGGACGGCTGGTGCTGGACGCCCCCCATGACACAGCCAACCCCGCCGTATTCCTGACCGACGTCCGGGTCGACCGCTTCGACATCGACGGCATCGACACCGGCCGCGCGCGCGACCTGCGCCAGGCCGCCGACCTGCTGCTGAACCAGATGGTGCGCGACATGGCGGTGTACACCTTCCACCCCGAGGACCTGCGCTATGCCGGCGTGCAGTTCGTGCCGACCCGCCTCGAGACGGCGCCGGGCGCGCTGGTGGTGACCCTCGAACCCGCCCGCTAGTGCACTTTTTACACGCCGGCGTAGCAAATAAGAGACGCTGTGCGCACGATTGAACAGCCCGTCGCGGGCCTTGTCAATACTGCTATTATTTACCGCATTCGCATGGACGGGCGCCGCCTGGCCTGCTCCGTACCAGAGCGTGGCGCGACTGTTGTATCTGTAAACTTCGGCCCACATGCCGTTGCACAGCTATCCTAATCGGCGCACACTGAAAAGGTCTCGGAGGCCCGGCAGCACGCAATGCACAAGCGGCGCTTGCGATTTCTCATGCACATGGTGTTCCACTGAAGTAATCTCAGCGTTACTGAAGCGTTGCCGGTAAGGGGGTAATCTTGGAAACGATACAAGACGGTTTTCCCGACAAGAGCATGGCGGTCGAGCCGCTCGTTGCCGCGTCGCTGAACGCGGGCAAGTTGGCTGTTGCAGTGCCGACCCGCCAAAGCCTGCCGCCGAAAGGGGCGTGCTGGTATTGCGAAAAACCGCTCGACAGCGTGCGCCGCTTCTGCGGCAAGCCATGCGCCGATGCCTTCGACGAGGAAGCGGAATATACCCGCTGACCGTCAGGTCCACTCCGCCAGCATTGCCAGCGCACCGTCGAAGTCGAAGGCTTCGATCGTGTCCGCGAGCCGGCGGTAGCGTTGTTCTCCGAGTTGCGCCGCCAGCTTGCCTGCGGCCTCGCGCACCAGGTCGACGGCTTCGCCGTTGCCGTCGTCGAGCAGCGTGGCCAGGCGCCGTACGGTGTCGCTGCGCGCCGGTTCCCGTCCCCGCTCCGCACCTTGCGCCACGTCCGCGCGTGCCTGTTCCTGTGCAGGCGGCGCCATGGCCACGGCGGCATCGAGTTCGAGCAGCACACGATCCAGCGCCCGTTCCAGGTGCGCCAGGCGCTGCCACGCATCGCCGCTGCCCTTCGGCTGCTGCAGCACTTGTTCCAGTGCCTGCGCCGCGTGCCTGAGCGGCACCGCCTCGATCATCCCGGCCGCCCCTTTCAGCGTATGGACCAGGCGCAGCGCCTGCGGGGCGTCGCCGTTGCCGAGCGCGTCGCGGATACCGGCCGCGGTCTGGCGGTATTCGTTGCGGAAACGCGCCAGCACGCGCGCGAACAACGCGTTGTCGCCCATCAGGCGCGCGATGCCGCCGGCGTGGTTCACCGCCGGGGCATGCGGGTCGTCCTCGGGAGCCACCTTATTGGGCCGTCGTGAACGACCAGGTCTTGCTGACCGCGACGTCGTCGATCGCGCCGCTGAACGTAACGTCATAGCGGGTGTTCGCGGTCAGCGGCGCCAGCGGAATGATCGCGGCCACCGACTGGCTGGTCGTGTTGACCGGGTCGACGTCCTTGGTCAGCAGGCGGGTCTGCAGGTTGGCGCCCCCGCTGCGCGGCCGCACCGTGAAGCTCTGGACCGTGAGCTTGCGCGTCAGGTTGGTGTGGACGCTGATCGGATAGCCGACCTGGTTGACGTCGGGGACCGGATCCGGTTCTTCGGAATCGCTGAGGAAGTCGATCGGTACGCCGGTCTGGCCATCGAAGGGCCAGCTGGCCAGCGTGGTGGCGGGCAGGCCGCTGCCGTAGCCGTTGTTGGTCACGAAGTCGGCGGTGAAATACGCATAGCCGGCGGCGCCGGTGGCCGCACCGGTGCCGACCTGCTGGAACACCGGTTCGAAGATCACGAAGCGGTGGTAGATGGCCGTGATCAGCTGCTCGGCCATGAAAAAGCCGGTCTGGTTCGAGGTAGCCGCAATCACTTCGCCAATGGCATTGGAGGTGCCGAAATTGTAGCCGGCCGCCTTGAAGCGGTCTTCCAGCGTCACGCCCGTGAAGCCGGGCTGGCCGCGCACCTGGTCGTGCGTGACGGTATTGTTGAGGCGCTGGTAATCGGAGTGGCCCTGCGCCACGCGGTCGACGGTGGTGTCTTGTGCCAGCGTCGACAGGCCGATCTGGCTGCGCCGGTAGTTGAGCCAGGCGCGGCCGTCGACGGCGATGTTGTTGGTCAGCGCCGGCGCCGATCCATCCTGGCCCGAGAACCCGGTGGAGCCGCCATTGCCGCTGCCGCTGTCGGCGACGGGATCCTGCCAGCCGCACGCCACCAGCGCCCAGGCGGCGATACAGGTGGCAATGACGCTTTTTGCATGACGCAGGGTACTCATCTTGTAAACTCCTCAGGTTCGGCCTAGCGGGCGAAAGAGCCATCATTCTAGGCGAAATCGCGGATCGGTGACGCTCAGCGGCAGGGTTGGACCGAAAATGCGGGTGTGGTGCCAGCCCATGTAAAATGGGCCATTGCCCTGCCTTATCGAGCACATGTTGAAACCAAGTTCCCAGCGCCGCCTTGCGCGCGCCAAGTTCGCCCTTCCCAGTTTCGTGACCCTGCTGTCGATCGCCTGCGGCTTCGGCAGCATCGTCATCTCCGTCGACAACGCCCCGGTCGGGGATCCCGGCGATTACCGCCTGGCCGCCATCCTGCTGGTGCTGGCCGGCGTGTTCGATGCCCTCGACGGCTTCGTGGCGCGCGCTACCAACACCCAGTCCAACTTCGGCGTGCAGCTCGATTCGATCGCCGACGTGATGAATTTCGGCTGCGCGCCCGGGCTGCTGCTGTACTGCTACGGCTTCGCGCAGATGAGCGCCGCCCACCCGACCCTGGTGCGCATGGGCGGCCTGGCCTGCTTCGTGTTCGTCGCCTGCGGCGCGCTGCGCCTGGCGCGCTTCAACGTCATGGTCGGCAAGACCGATCCGCGCTACTTCGTCGGCATGCCGATCACGGCCGGCGCCGCCTGCGTGGCGTCGGTGGTGGTGGCCTGGCCGGACCCGGCGTACACGATGGTGCAAGCCTTCATGGTGATGGCGCTGATGGTGGCGGTGGGTACGCTGATGGTGTCGACGGTGCGCTTCCCGAGTTCCAAGCAGCCGAAGTCGAAGGCGGTGTTCATCGGACTCGGGGTGTCCGTGCTGTTGCTGGTGCTGCTGCAGACGCGCTTCTTTGCGCTGTTCTTCGTGTTTTATATCAGCGCGACGCTGTTGCTGAACATCGCCTGGAAGGGCGGCTGGACCGGCATCGCGCCGCCGCGCGTGTACGACGACGAGCCGGCCTGAGCGTCAACGCATGTAGAGCGTTACGCGCTCTTACGCGAACTTGTCGAACAGCGCCGCCAGATGGGCGGCGCTTTGTTTTGCCTCGTCGACGTCAGCGGCATTGCCGGTGTGGGTCACGATACTGGCCGTCAGCAGCTGCACGAACGAGCGGTCCAGCGCCTTGCGCGCCGCCGCCATCTGCTGGGCCACGGCGTCGCAGTCGGATGGCGCGTCGGCCAGCGCCACCAGCTTCTGGATGCCGCGCAGCTGGCCTTCCACGCGCGCCAGGCGGTTGAGTAGATCCTTTTTCTGCTGCGCGCTCAGGGCGCGCCCCTCGACGATCTTCAGCGGCTCGCCCATGGGAATCCCGTCACGCCACTTCGTGGCCGCGCGCCGCGCGCAGGATCGCGAACCAGTCCTGGCGCGCCAGCTGGAAGCCGGCGCCGGCCACCGCCACCTTGATCGCCTCGATGCGGCCGGACCCGGTCAGCGGGATCGGCCGCGACGGCAGCTGCATGATCCAGGCGAAGACCACGCTGGCGAACGGCTGGTGCAGGCGGTCGGCGATGTCCTTGATCACCAGGCGCAGGTTTTCCGCGTTGGCGTCGTTGGCGGTGAACAGGCGCCCGCCACCCAGCGGCGACCAGATCATCGGCGCGATGCCGAGGTCCTGCAGCCCGTCCAGGGTCTCGTCGAACATCGGCGCCACGTGCAGCGGCGAGAATTCGACCTGGTTGGTGGCCAGCTCGATACGGCGGTTCAGCGCCTCGAACTGGTGACGGCTGAAATTCGACACGCCGAAGTGCAGCACCTTGCCGGCCTGTTTCAGGCGCGTGAAGGCGTCGGCGATCTCGTCGAAGTCCATCAGCGGGTCCGGGCGGTGGATCAGCAGCAGGTCGAGGCGGTCGGTGTGCAGCTGGCGCAGCGATTCCTCGGCGGACCCGATGATGTGGCCGGCCGTGGTGTCGTAGTGCTGGATGCCGTGCTGCGGGCGTTTATTCGACAGCAGCTTGATGCCGCACTTGCTGACCAGCTGCATGCGCGCGCGCAGCGAAGGCTGGGCGCGCAGCGCTTCGCCGAACAGGCTCTCGACACCGTAGTTGCCGTAGATGTCGGCATGGTCGAACGAGGTGACGCCCAGCGCCAGGCACTGCTCGATGAAGGCGATGCGCCCCTCCACCGTCATGTTCCACTCCACCATGCGCCACATGCCGGCAACGACGCGGGACAATTCGAGGCCGCCCGGACGGGTGGCGATGCGCGGGCAGGACAGGTCGCGGGGGAGGGCGTGGGTCATCAGGGCTTCCTTTAGTTAGTTGAGTAAATTATAGCTGGAGCAACACCAACAAAGTCCCGCTCGGTAAAAAAGTAGGGTGGGCTCTCCGAGCCCACGCGTACGCTTGCATGACGCCAGCTTCCGCGTGGGCACGGGGTGCCCACCCTACGTAATCCGTGCTAAGCCAGGATTACTTCATCCAGAGCCGCATCGAATCCCAGGTCTTGCCAAAGATACTCGCTTCCGGCACCTCTTCCAGCGACACCACCGGCAGCGCCAGCAGCGGCTTGCCGTCGACCACCATTTTCAGCGTGCCGACGCGGCTGTTGCGTGCCAGCGGCGCGACCAGCGGGTCCTTGCGCTCCAGGACCGGCTTCATCTTCTGCGCCACGCCCTTCGGCACGGTCACCAGCACGTCGTTGAGGAAGCCGATCTTCACCTTCGATTGCGTGCCCTTCCAGATTTCCGGCGTCTGGATGGCCTGGCCCTTCGCGTACAGCTTGACGGTGTCGAAGTTCTGGAAGCCCCAGTTCAGCAGCTTCTGGCTTTCGGCGGTGCGCAGGCCGTCCGAGGTAGCGCCGGACAGCACCGAGATCAGGCGGCGCTCGCCGGAGGTACCGTTCGGGCGGTGGGCCGATGCGATCATCGAGAAGCCCGAGGCTTCGGTGTGGCCGGTCTTCATGCCGTCCACGGTCGGATCGATCCACAGCAGGCGGTTGCGGTTCTGCTGCTTGATCTTGTTATAGGTGAATTCCTTGACCGAGTCGATCTTGTAGAACTCGGGGAAGTCCTTGATCACGTGCGAGGCCAGGATCGACAGGTCGCGCGCGGTCGAGAAGTTGTCCGGGCTGGGCAGGCCGTGCGGGTTGGCGAAGCGGGTGTTCTTCATGCCCATGCGCTGCGCCTGCTCGTTCATCAGGTGCACGAAGGTGGCTTCGTCGCCGGCGACCGCCTCGGCCAGTGCCACCGCCGCGTCGTTGCCCGACTGGACCATTAGGCCGTACAGCAGGTCGTTGACCTTGACCGGGGTGGCCGGGTCGATGAACATCTTCGAGCTGCTGCCGTCGACTTTCCAGGCGCGCACCGAGACGTTCACCATCTGGTCCAGCGTGATCTTCTTGTCGCGGATCGCGCCGAACACGACGTAGGCGGTCATGACCTTGGTCAGCGAGGCCGGTTCGATGCGCATCTCCGCATCCTGCGACGCGATGATCTGGCCGCTGGTGGCGTCCAGCAGCGTCCACGAGCGGGCGGCGATTTGCGGGGCCGGCACTTGCTGTGCGTGGGCGGCGGACATCAGGAGGGCGCTGGCGGCGAGGGCCGCGATTAACTTTTTCATGGGAGCAAACGAGAAGAACAGTGGATGGCGAAGCGGGCAATGTCTTTACCAGAAGTTTCCGGGAGACATTGCCTGAGAATAAGACGCCTAATTATAGGCCAGTGACCGGCTCAAATGTCACGTCGCCACATTTGTGTGACGAGATTTTTGATGTGGACGAGCTTGCGATGGAAGAAATGGTCGGCGCCCGGGATCACGGTGACGGGGATGTCGAGCGGGCGCGCCCAGTCGAACACCTGGGTCAGCGTGATCGTATCGTCAAGCTCTCCGTGGATCAGGATGGTATCCGGCGGCACCGGCGGCATCGGCCACTTGCCGGCGGCGGTCCCGACCAGCACCAGGCGCTCGGCCGGGCGGCCTTGCGCTTCCAGGCGCTGCTGCAGCTGGGCCTGGACGAAGGTGCCGAACGAGAAGCCGCTCAAGGTGAACGGCAGGTCCGGGTATTCCTTCAGCATGTGCTCGAGCATGACTTCCATGTCGTCGACCTCGCCGCGGCCGTCGTCATACGTGCCCTCGGATTCGCCGACGCCGCGGAAGTTGAAGCGCGCCGTCGCGTAGCCGAGGCCGACGAAGGTGCGTGCCAGCGTCTGCGCCACCTTGTTGTCCATGGTGCCGCCGTACAGCGGGTGCGGGTGCGCCACCAGGGCGATGCCGCGCGGCTGGCCTTCCGGCTCGTCCAGCAGGCATTCCATCTTGCCGGCGTGGCCGGTCAGGTAAAACTTGTGCGAATTCTTGTTCATGTTCTGCCGGCTCGCGTCAGATCTTGAGGCGCTCGACGACCTCGCCCTTGACGATGTGGCGGTCGATGATCTCGTCGATGTCCGAATTGTCGACGTAGGTGTACCAGGTGCCCTGCGGGTAGACCACGATGACCGGGCCTTCCTCGCAGCGGTCCATGCAGCCGCCCTTGTTGATGCGCACCTTGCCGGGGGCGCTCAGGCCGAGTGCCTTGATGCGCGACTTGGCGTGCTTTTGCGCTTCCAGGGCGCCGTGCTTGCCGCAGCTGTCGCGGCAATCCTTGCCTTCGCGTTCGTTCATGCAGAAGAACACGTGGTGTTCGTAGAAAGGTTTGTCGTTGGTGTCCATGGGAGTATCCATTCGATTGCTGGTATCGATCATATGATACGCGCAACTCACTGACGGTTCAGGCGATGCGAAGGCAGCAGCAGGAACCAGAGCGCGAAAATCGGCCACGCCATGCCCAGGAACTGGGCGGCGCCATTGAAGTTCAGGAATTTACCCTGCTGCCAGGCCTGGATCGTCGAGACGAAATACGGGTTGGCGGGGATCGTGTTCACCACGATCAGCGATAGCACCAGCGTCACCACCGCCAGGCGGCGCTGCGCCACCTGCGGCGCAAAAGCGAGGCCGGCCAGCATGATCAGGCCGATCAGGAAGCCGCCTTCGGCGCCGGGGGTAAGCCAGAGGAAGGCATTGTCGGGGGCGAAGAACAGCGAGCTGGCCAGCGTCTTGACGACCGCGCCGGCCGCCAGCAGCGCCAGGATCAGCAGCATGCGCGGGGCGCCGCGCCGGGTCAGGCACATCAGGGTCAGTGCCGCACCGGTCATGCCGCAGGCGGTGATGATGGTCTCGGACAGCCAGTACTGTTCGACCGACATGATGGAATCGCCGCGCAGCAGGGTCACCAGGTCGATGTCGGTGTCGAGCCAGTCGGACAGCCATTCCGACAGCAGCGGCAGTACCTGGCCGTTGCCGAACAAATAACCCTGCGGGTAGACCTGGGCCAGCGGCCACAGCGCCACCAGCACCAGGCCCTGGCTGGCGTAGGGCGAGAACCAGCGCCGCCGCAGGCGGTACAGGCGGCTCTCGTCGAGCAGCATCCTGGCGAAATAGGCGCCGACGAAGGCACCGGCCAGGCAGCCGCCGGCATTGGTCAGCAGGTCGAGATTCGAGGGCACGCGGCTGGGCAGGTAGTTCTGCACGGTTTCCATGGTGCCCGACACCAGCAGGCCGGCGACGGCGGTCAGGAGCACCGCCCAGATGCCGCGCACCGCCGGGTACATGGACAGCACGAACAGCACGCCGAGCGGCATGTAGCCGACGATGTTGACCATGACGTCGAAGCCGGTCCAGTAGCGCTGCGGCTGCAGGTTCACGAAGGCGAACGGCGACAGCCCGCTGTTGCGCCATCCCGTGAACGGGAACCAGCTGGCGTAGACGATCAGCAGCAGGTAGGCCAGCAGGGCCGCACGTGCCACCGGCGAGGCGCGCGGCCCGGCATCGTCTTCCGTCGCGGTCATCGGCGTTGCAGGTTCAGCGTGCCGAGCCAGCCGGTGATGTCGGCCGCGATGGCGTCGGTGCTGGCGGCCAGCGCGCGGGCGCCGCCGGCGGCGTCAGGCGTCGTGGCCGGGGTGGTGCGGACGAAACGCTTCTGGTCGACCAGGGTGTGGCCCTGGAACAGCGAGGCGCGCACTGCCACCACGCCCTGGCTCTGGGTGGCGCTCGAAAAGTCGTGGACGAAGTCGTCGACGTCGACGCGCAGGATCGGTACGCCCAGCGACGCGTCGGACTCGGAGAGTACCTTGGCGCCGGCCTGGCCCATGCGGGTTTTCAGGCGCTGGGTCATCATCTGTAGCGGATTCGCGGTCCAGCGGCTGTTGGCGTAGGTACGCGCCTGCAGCGCGTCGGCGTAGCTCAGGCGGTAGAACATGCGCTCGCTGTCCAGCGCGCTGGAACCGGTGACGTCGGTCACCACCAGTGCCCCGAAGTTGGCGAAGGAGTTGATGCCTCCGGCGCTGGCTCCCGCCGCTTGCGCGGCCGGAGCCAGCGCCGGACCGAAGTCGAACTGGGTGATCGGCTGGCCCTTGTTCGAGGCGCAGCCGGACAGGGACAGCACGAAGGCGAGGGCGCAGGCGGCCAGCTTGTTGTTGGTCTTGTGTGGAGTCGGATGCAGGGTCACGGATTGCCTCATCTTCATTTGGTCGGGGGCACGAAGCCGGGCTCGCCGGGGCCGGGTGTCGCGGTCGGGGCGCCGAACAGGATGCTCTGCGGGCGGTCGCCGAGGTTGGTCACGGTGCGGCGCACGGCGCGCAGCGAGGTCTTGGCTTCGTCGGTCATCTCGACCACGTGCGGCAGCGTGTGCAGCTCGAGATCGGCCGTCACGCCGCCGAGCGACTCGATGGCGGCGCTGGCGCGTTCGACCGGGCCGCCCGGCGCCTGCAGGCCGGTGGCCAGGCGGTCGTAGTTCTGCACGGTGCGGTTGGCGCTGGCGGCGAGGTCGTTCACCGAACCCATGGTCTGGTCGAGCTTGTTGGTGATGCCGGGCAGGCGCGCCAGGGTCGGCTGCAGCTGCTTCGGAATGTCGCCGTAGGCTTCGGCCGCCTTGCTGATGTGGTCGATGGCGCCGGTCAGCTTGTCCTGGTTGTCGGTGCTGAGGATGTTGTTCAGGCCATCGGTGATGCGTTCGGTCTTTTCCAGGATCGCCAGGCCGCGCTTTTCCAGCTGGTCGAGCAGGCCGGCGCGCAGCGGAATACGCTGCACGTGCTGCGGGTCGCTTGCCAGTAACGGCGAGCCGGTGCGGTCGTCGTCGAGCTGGATGAAGGCGATGCCGGTCACGCCCTGGTAGCCGAGCGACGCGAAGGTGGTGGTGGTGACCGGCGCGCCTTCCTCGATCGACAGCTTGATCAGGATCTGGCCGGTCACGCGCGGGTCGAAGATGATCTCGTCGACGCGCCCGATCTCGAGGCCGCGGTAGCGCACCGTCGCCTGCGGATTCAGGCCGGGGATGGTCTGGGTGGTGACGATCTCGTAGGGATGGACTTCGGTGCGGTCGCGGTTCAGCCACAGGCCGACCAGGATGGCGGCCACCAGCAGGGCCACCGTGAAGAAGCCGGTCATCAGGGCGTACGATCTGTTTTCCATGTCAGTCTTCCGTATCCTTTCGCGCATAGCGCTCTTCGAGCACTTCCAGCGCCCGCTGGCCGCGGGGCCCGAGGAAAAATTGTTTGATGAAGGGATGCTGGACCCGCAGCACGTCGCAGGCCGGACCGACCGCGAGCACGTGCTTTTCGGCCAGCACCGCGATGCGCGACGACAGCGCGAACAGGCTGTCGAGGTCGTGGGTCACCATCACCACGGTCAGTTTCAGCTCGCTGTGCAGGGTCTGGATCAGTTCGACGAAGGTGTCGGACAGGTCGGGGTCGAGGCCGGCCGTGGGCTCATCGAGGAACAGCAGCTGCGGCTCGAGCGCCAGCGCGCGCGCCAGGGCGGCGCGCTTGATCATGCCGCCGGACAGGTCGGCCGGCATCTTGTTGATGTCGCCCGCGCCGAGTCCCACCATGTCCATCTTGAGCAGGACCGCGTCGCGGATCACGGCTTCGGGCAGCGATTTCAGTTCGCGCAGCGGCAGGGCGATGTTGTCGAACACCGTCAGCGCCGAATACAGCGCACCCTGCTGGAACAGCATGCCCCAGTGGTTGCGCATGCGCTGCAGCTGCGCCGGGCTGGCGCTGCTGACGTCCTCGCCGAACACCTTGACGGTGCCGCTGCTGGGGCGTTCCAGGCCCAGCATCTGGCGCAATAGGACGGTCTTGCCGGTGCCGGAGCCGCCGACGATGGACAGGATCTCGCCCGCGTAAATATCCAGGTTCAGGTCCTGGTGCACCACGGTGCGGCCGAAGCGCGTCCACAGGTTGCGGATCTGGACCACCGGCGGGCCGACGTCTTCGTCGGGCCGGGCGTTCAATCTCTGGGGTGGGCGTTGCTTGACCTTGTCCATCAGCCGAACCCCACGCTGGAAAAGACGATCGCGAACACGGCGTTGGCCATGATGACGACGGTGATCGCGGTGACGACCGCGGTGGTGGTGCCGCGTCCCAGGCTTTCGGTGTTGGGCTTGATGCGCAGGCCGAAGTGGCAGGACACCAGCGCGATCAGGGTGCCGAACACCACACCCTTGCCCAGGCCGATCCAGTAGTTCACGATCGGCACGGCGGAAGGCAGTTTCTGCACGAAGTAGCGCAGCGACAGGCCCAGCTCGAACTTGGCCGCCGCCATGCCGCCCAGCAGGGCCATGGCATCGGTCCAGACCACCAGCAGCGGCATCGCCACGGCCAGGGCCAGGATCTTCGGCATGATCAGGCGATAGCCGTGCGAGATGCCCATCACCAGCATCGCATCGAGTTCCTCGGTCACCCGCATCACGCCCAGCTGGGCGGTGATCGATGAGCCGGAGCGGCCCGCCACCAGGATCGCGGCCAGCAGCGGGCCGAGCTCGCGGATGACGGCCATGCCGAGGATGTTGACCAGGAAGATGTCACCGCCGAACATGCGCAGCTGCTGCGCCGACAGGTAGGAGAGCACGATCCCGATCAGGAAGCCGACCAGCGCGGTGATGCCGAGCGCCTGGAAGCCGGAATGGTAGATGTTGGCCGAGATCTCGCGCCAGGGGCCGGTGACCGGATGGCGGATGAAGCGGAACAGGTCCTGCACCACCTGGCCGATCAGCAGGATTACGCTTTTCAGGTGTTCGAACAGCGACAGCACGCCGGCGCCCAGGGCGATGATCCAGCCCAGGGGACTGGAGCGGGTGCGCGGGTAGGCGAGGTGGCTGGCGTCCTCGAGGCGGGCAAACAGTTCTTCCTGGCGCGGATCGAGGGTCAGGCGGTTGGGCCGGCGCTTGCCCCAGGCGGTCCAGAACATCTGGGCGCCGATGTGGTCCAGGCTACTGATCTCGGACAGGTCCCACACCAGTTGCGGCTGGTCCTTGAGTGTGCCGAGCATCTTGTTGATGCCTTTGAGGGCGCCGCGATCGCTCAGCGCGTGCACCTGCCATACCCCGCGCGCCACCACGGATTGCTCCTTGGTGGACCCTGGATGTTCGATGGTTAATGTTGGCGCATTTTCAATCCGCATTGCGGCAGTGTAAAAGAGATTCGGGATGGCTGCCACCGGGGTGGCGCTAGCGTGCTCAGGCTGCGAGGTGGCGGACCTGGCGCTCGGGTGCCGCGGCCGGCTTTCCCTTGCCCTTGTTTTCACCTTTGTCCGCAGCCTTGTCGACATTGCCGGCATAGTCGCTGGCCAGCAGGGCGGCTGCATCGGCCTGGGTCATGCCTTGCAGCTGCAGCCATTCCTGCACCAGCTTCGCCAGGCGATCGAGGGCGATGCGGTGGGTCGCGTCGGTACGGGTGTAGATCCAGTCCGCGAAGGCCATGAAGTTCGCAAAGGGCGAATCGCCGAGCATGGCCTTGACCGTGTGCGCGAAGCGGCCCGAATTCGCCACCAGGTCCCAGTAGCGGGCAAAACGCACCAGGCGCTGCATGGTGCCGAAGTCGATGCGGTCGGTTGCCAGCACGGTGTAGGGCGGATAAGGATCGAACACCATTTTATAAGGCACGGTATGGCGGATGATCGGCGTGCCGCGCAGGCGCTTGAGGATGCCGAACTGGATCTCGTGCGGATTCAGCGCGACCAGCTTGTCGAAGCCGGCGGCAAAGCTGTCGACATCTTCGCCCGGCAGGCCGGCGATCAGGTCGACGTGCAGGTGAGCGTGCGAGTGCTCGGTCAGCCAGCGGATGTTGTCGGCCGCCTTGGCATTGTCCTGGCGCCGGCTCACCAGGGCCTGCACCTCCGGGTTGAAGCTCTGGATGCCGATCTCGAACTGCAGGGCGCCGGGCGGGAACTGGGCGATGGTGCTTTTCAGCGCATCGGGCAGGTGGTCGGGGACCAGCTCGAAGTGGGCATACACCGGATCGTCAGGATGGGCCGCCAGCTTGTCGAGGAAGAATTGCATGATCTTCAGGCTGGTCTTGACGTTCAGGTTGAAGGTGCGGTCGACGAACTTGAACAGGCGGGCGCCGCGCTGGTACAAGCCTTCCATCTCGGCCAGGAAGTTTTCCAGGCCGAACGGCCATGCGGTCTTGTCCAGCGAGGACAGGCAGAACTCGCACTTGAACGGGCAGCCGCGCGAGGCTTCCACGTAAATCGTGCGGTGGGCGATGTCGTCGTTACTATATAGAGTGTAGGGCAGGGCGATATCGGCCATGGGCGGCTGGACGCCGGTATGGACTTTCATCAGCGGTTTCGGACCGTTGATGATCTCGCCGCACAGCTTGGGGAAAGTGATGTCGCCCCAGCCGGTGACGACGTAGTCGGCCAGGCGCACGATTTCCTGTTCGCCGGTCTCGTACGAGACCTCGGGGCCGCCCAGGACCACCGTCACTTCGGGTGCGACACGCTTGAGCATCGCGACCACCCTGGCGGTCTCCTCGACATTCCATATATAGACACCGAAACCAACGATACGCGGTTTCTTGTTGAGAAGGCGTTCAACCACCTCGGTGGTCTTCGCACCGATGACGAACTCCATCAGCGCCGTCTGTTCCTGCAGCGCACCCATATTGGCCAGCAGGTAGCGCAGGCCGAGCGAAGCGTGGGCATAGCGTGCATTGAGAGTGGAGAGCAGGATCGTCATGGCGGCTTCAGGGCGTCGGCAAAAGCAAAGCGGGCATTGTACGCGTGGGCGAGGGCTCTTGCAGCGTTGTCCCGGCTTTGCTATTATGCTTTCCCTCGTCGCAAACGACGGCTTCCTGAGTAGTCGAAGCTGCTTGCAACGAGGATCGTGTTTAGAAGATACGAAGCAAAAAAGAAGTTGACGAATTAAGCTGAACACTGCATAATCTCGCTTCTCTGCTGCTGACAAACAAAACGATTTGTCGCTAGTAGCAAGGCAGTACC
>Ga0308168_1000868_pt1 | contig 31841 bp, 17 predicted proteins | sample PhyCR2_FD_202133 | JGI IMG/M metagenome (GOLD analysis project Ga0308168, IMG submission 202133) | Phyllosphere microbial communities from UC Gill Tract Community Farm, Albany, California, United States - DLSLRC.R2 | ecosystem: Host-associated > Plants > Phyllosphere > Unclassified | place: USA...
CAGCTTGCGATCCCGCAGCCATTCCTCGGCCCGCTTCGGCCACAGCGACGCATTCCCCTGGCCGGGGCGCATGCCCATGCCATGCCCGCCGCGCTCGAACACGTGCATCTCGGCCGGCACGTGCGCCCGGGTCAGCGCCTGGAAGAACAGCAGGCTGTTCTCGACCGGCACGGCCCCGTCGTCCTGCGAGTGGACGAGGAACGTCGGCGGCGTGCGCGGCCCGACGCGGGTTTCGACCGACATCGCTTTCACGACCTCCGGTGCCGGTTGCGCGCCCAGCAGCGCGTGGCGCGAGCCCGCGTGCGCGGCCGGCGGCATCAGCGTAATCACCGGGTACATCAGCAGCATGAAGTCGGGCCGCGCGCTGACGGCGTCGAGCACCGCGCCCGTGCGGCCGGCCGGATCGTCGAACAGCGTGCCGGCGCTGGCGGCAAGGTGGCCGCCGGCCGAGCTGCCCATGACGCCGATACGGTCAAGCGCCACGCCGTAGTCGGCGGCATGCGCGCGCACGGTGCGGATGGCACGCAGGACGTCCTGCAGCGGGGCAGGGTGGCCATAGTCCGCGAGGCGGTACTTGAGCACGAAGGCGGCGACGCCCAGGCCGGCGAGCCACTTCGCGTACTGGCGGCCTTCGTGGTCGAACGCCAGGAACTGATAGCCGCCGCCCGGGCAGATGATCACGGCCGTCCCGGCGGGATGCGCGGACGCGGCGGGGTAGTAGGTCAGTGTCGGCTGCGAGACGTTGCTGACGAGCTGGCCGTCGAGCCGTTCCGGGCCCGGGTCGGCCTTCGCGTTCGGCACGCCCTCGGGCCACAGCGGGATCACGCGAGGATTCGCGGCATCCTGCGCCTGGGCGCAGCAGCAGATGAACAGGAAGACGGTCGACAACAGCTTGCGCATGGCGGCTTTCCGGGAAGTGGGTGACGCGGGCATTGTGGGCACCGGGCGGTGCGCGGCGCAATGGTGAAAATCGCGAACGGCGCCAATGATTTGTGCCGGCTCCCGACATTTCATGGGCCGCGTTGGCGGTTATCGCAATTGCGCGGCGGCCGCGCGCGCGGCGAACATCTCCGTTTTTGACCAGGAGATACCGATGCGGCGGCTCGCGACTTTCAAGACCACGCTGGCGCTGTTGTGCGCCACCCTCTGCAGCGGCGGCGCGCTTGCCGCCGCGGCCGCACCATGGACGAACGCCGCGCTCGGCCCCGACGAACGGGCCACGCTGGTGCTGCGCGAGATGACGCAGGACGAGAAGCTGAAACTGGTGTTCGGCTACCTCGGGGCGGACCACGAGCAGAAGAAGACGAAGCGGCCCGACGCGGCGCGCAACCAGTCCGCCGGCTTCGTCTACGGCGTGCCGCGGCTCGGCATTCCGCACTTGTGGGAGACCGACGCGGGGCTCGGCGTCGCGAGCCAGGCCGGCCCGGACGTGCGCCAGGCGACGGCGCTGCCGTCCGGCCTGAACACGGCGGCCACGTGGAGCGAGGCGACCGCCTATGCCGGCGGGGCGATGATCGGCGCCGAGGCGCGCGCCCGCGGCTTCAACGTCATGCTGGCGGGCGGCGCCAACCTGATGCGCGACCCGCGCAACGGCCGCAACTTCGAATACGCGGGCGAGGATCCATTGCTGGCGGGCCGGATCGTCGGCGCGCAGATCCGCGGCATCCAGTCGAACCACGTCATCTCCACGCTGAAGCACTTCGCGCTGAACGACCAGGAAACGGGACGCACGGCGTTGAACGTCCTCATCGCCGAAGGCGCGGCACGCACGTCCGACCTGCTTGCGCTGCAGATCGCGCAGGAGACGGGCGACCCGGGCGCCGTCATGTGTTCGTACAACCGCGTCAACGGTGTCTACGCCTGCGAGAACGGCCATCTGCTGAACGATGTGCTGAAAGGCGACTGGGGCTTCAAGGGCTGGGTGATGTCGGACTGGGGCGCCGTCCACAGCACCGTGCCGGCGGCCAACGCGGGCCTCGACCAGCAATCCGGCATGCCGTTCGACGCGGCCGATTACTTCGGCGCCCCGCTCAAGGAGGCGGTGGCCAACGGCTGGGTGCCGCAGGCGCGCCTGGACGACATGGCGCGGCGCGTGCTGCGCGCGATGTTCGCGCACGGCGTCGTCGATCACCCGGTCGCGCCGGCGCCGCATACCATCGACGCCCGGGCCAATGCCGGCGTGTCGCTGCGGGATGCGCAGGAGGGCATGGTCCTGCTGAAGAACGCCGCGCGGGCGCTGCCGCTGTCCGCGCATGTGAAGCGCATCGCCGTCATCGGCGGCCATGCGGACAAAGGGGTACTGGCGGGCGGCGGCTCGTCGCTCGTGTACCCGGCGGGCGGCAACGCCGTGCCGGGCATCGCGCCGACGACGTGGCCGGGGCCGGTGATGTACTACCCGGCGTCGCCGCTGGACGCGATCCGCAAGCGCGCGCCGCGGGCGACCGTCATGTATGCCGATGGCGCGGACCGCGCGGCGGCCGCGGCGCTGGCCCGCGACAGCGACGCCGTCATCGTGTTCGCGACACAGTGGACGGGCGAGGCCATGGACGTGCCGGACCTGTCCCTGCCCGGGCGCCAGGACGACCTGATCGCGGCGGTGGCCGCGGCGAACCCGCAGACGGTGGTGGTGCTGGAGACGGGCGGCCCGGTCACCATGCCGTGGTTGAAGGACGTCGCGGCGGTGCTGGAAGCGTGGTACCCCGGCACGAGCGGCGGCGAGGCCATCGCGGGCATCCTGTTCGGCGAGGTGAATCCGTCCGGCCATCTGCCCGCGACCTTCCCGGCGTCCGCGGCGCAGCTGCCGCGTCCCGTGCTGGACGGCTACCCGGACGTGGCCGAGCGGCGCTTCGACGTCGACTACCACGAAGGCGCGGCCGTCGGCTACAAGTGGTTCGACCTGAAAGGCTTCACGCCGCTGTTCCCGTTCGGGCACGGCCTGTCCTATACCGACTTCGCGCTGTCGGGCCTCGCGGCCGACGTCAGGGACGGCATCCTGCACGCGTCGTTCACGGTCACGAACATCGGCAAGGTCGCGGGCAAGGACGTGGCGCAGATCTATGTCGCGCCCGTCGACGCACGGTGGGAGGCCCCCAAGCGCCTGGCCGGCTTCGCGAAGGTCGACCTGAAGCCGGGGACGGCCGCGCAAGCGTCGGTCGCGGTCGATCCGCGCCTGCTGGCCGTCTACGACGCGGCGGCGAAGACGTGGAACGTGGCCGCCGGCACGTACCGCGTGATGCTGGCGGCCAGCGCGGCGGACGAGCAGGCCGTCGTGACGACCGTGCGGCTGGACGCGGCCGTGTACGACGTCAACGGCAAGCCGCTGCGCACGCGCCCCGCGCCGTGACGGGCGGGGATGCGGGGCGCCGTGCGCGCCTCGCACTTTTCATGTTCGCACTTGGTGATTTTCAAAATTGTCCCGTCGCGTACCGACACGCACAATGGATTCACCGCCAGAGGGGCACCCAAGACGCGATTCGAACGCCCGCTGGAACGGCCATACCAATAACCATAAAGGAGAACATCCAGTGAGGCAGTTTCGAAGAACCGCAATCGCCACCGGAGTGGCCCAGCTCGCGCTGATCGCGGGCGGCGCCCTGTGCGCGCACGGCGCGCTGGCCGGCGAGGTCACGCCGAAGAGCGACACGACCACCGTCGTCGTGGTGGGGCAGCGCGCCGCCCTGGAATCGGCCGCGGCCCGCAAGCGCAATGCGGACGAGATCGTCGACTCCATCGTCGCGGACGACATCGGCAAGCTGCCGGACAAGTCGGTGACCGAAGTGCTGCAGCGCGTGACCGGCGTCACCATCGACCGTACGCTCAACCGTGCCGACCCGCAGCAGGGCGTGGGCGACGGCGTCAACCACTTCGCCGCCGAAGGCACGGGGGTGGCGATCCGAGGCCTGTCGTACGTGCGCTCGTCGCTCAACGGCCGCGATTCCTTCTCCGCCAACGGCGGCCGCTCGCTCAGCTTCGAGGATGTGCCGCCCGAGCTGATGGCCGGCGTGGACGTATACAAGAATCCGTCGGCCGAGCAGATCGAAGGAGGCATCAGCGGCGTCGTCGATTTGCGCACCGCGCTGCCGTTCGACTTCAAAGTCCGCAAGGTCGCGCTGTCGGTCGAAGCGCGCCGGTCGCAACTGCGCGGCAAGACGTCGCCCGGCCTGTCCGGGCTGTTCGCCAACCGCTGGAATACCGGCTTCGGCCAGTTCGGCGCGCTGATCGACCTGGCCCGTTCGCGCATCAACACGCGCAGCGACGGCATGCAGATCTCCCCGTACATCCCCCGCAATAATGCCGTCGTGGGCGACACCAGCGGCGCGCAGCGCTGGATCACGAACGGCAGCTACTGGACATCCAACAACTTCGATCGCGAGCGCAACGGGCTGTACGGCGCGCTGCAGTGGAAGAAGGACAACCTGTCGTCCTGGCTGACGTATTTCCGGTCGCGCTACGACATGACGACGACGGAATACGGCATGAACCTGAACTCGCCGAACGCGTTCACCAGCATGGTCGACCCGGGCGCCCGCTTCGACGACCGCGGCGTGCTGCTGGCGGGGACGATCCGTTCGCCGAACGACCCGGGCATGAGCCTGAGCAGCTCGTCGCGCACCGCCGGCCGCAACGCGGACACGCGCGACGTGGCGTGGCACACGGAATGGCGCGCGAGCGAGCGCTGGACGCTGAGCGGCGACTTGCAGCACACCCGCGCCACGTCGAAGGGCTACGACAACCTGGTCGGGCTGCAGGGCTACCTGCCGAAAATGACGTGGGACCTGACCCGCTCGCCGGCGCAGCTGGAATTCGACGCGGCCGACCGCGCCGCCCTGCAGGACCCGGCAACCTATTACTGGGGCACGACGCAGGAGCACCGCGACGATGCCGTCGCGGCGCAGAACGCGGGCCGGCTGGACGCGAAGTTCAGCTTCGACAGCCCGGTGCTGAACGATTTGCGCTTCGGCGTGCGCGTGACCAACCGCGCTGCCGATACGCGTTCGACGCACGGCAACGAATGGACCTGGATCGCGCAGCCCTGGTTCGCCGGTCCGGCGAGCTGGCAGGCGATCAGCAGCCTGCCTTACCTGAGCGACCCGCGTTTCTCCGGCCCGGCCAAGACCATCGACTTCCCGAACTTCTTCGGCGGCCGCATGGACCAGCCGCCCGCCATCGTCATCGCGGATCCGTCGCTGAACACGCCGGCAGCAAGCGGGCCGCCGCCGGGCTTCGTCAAGATCCACGGCTACCCGAGCCTGCTGTGCAATGCCGACCCGTGCGGCTCGAACGCGTTGTGGACGCCGGCGCCGTTCGGCGACGCCCTCGGCCTCAACCAGCAGCACGAACGCACGCAGGCCGCGTACGCCCAGCTGCGCTTCGGGTTCGATACGCTGCGCTATCCGGTGGACGGCAACGTGGGCGTGCGCGTCGTGCGCACCAAGTCGACGTCGGCCGGCTACCGGCTGTTCACGACCCCGGACCTGTCCAAGTTCCCCGGCGTGCCGAACATTCCCTCCAACGCCGCACGCCAGGAATTCGAGAACACCTACACGAACGCGCTGCCGAGCCTGAACCTGCGCATGAAGGCGAGCGACGGGCTGCAGTTCCGGGCGGCGTACTCGAAAGGCATGACGCGGCCCGACTTCTACCAGCTGCAGGCTTATACGACGCTCAGCCAGAACATCAAGTCGCACACCGATCCGGCCACCCAGGAGCCGGTGCTCGAGCAGGTGACCTATACGGGCGAGGGCAGGGGCAATCCGATGCTGCGGCCCACGCGCTCGGACAACTTCGACGTGACGGCCGAATACTACTTCGGCCGCGGCAGCTCGCTCACGCTGGCGGTGTTCAACAAGCGCCTGAAGGACATCGTCATCGGCAGGACGTCGGTCGTCACGCTGAACGACACCCGGAACCAGCCGCACGACTTCCAGGTCACCGGTCCCGTGAACGGCGCGGGCGGGCGCGCCAGCGGCGCCGAGATCGCGTACCAGCAGTACTTCGACAAATTGCCCGGCTGGATGTCCGGCTTCGGCGTGTCGGCCAACTACACGTATCTCGACAGCCGCCTGAAACTGGACACGCCGGCGAACGGCGCGTTCTGCACGCCGAAGGACCTGCCGGAGGCGTTCCAGACGCGCGACCTGCTGGGCTGCGATTCGGACGGCCGCACCTTCGGCGGCCTGCCGATGCAGGGCCTGTCGAAGAACGCCTACAACCTGGCGCTCCTGTACGACAAGGGGCCGGTGTCGTTCCGCCTGGCGTACAGCTGGCGCTCGAAGTACCTGCAGGCGGTCAACGCCTACGGCACCAAAGGCGACGACGGCATCGATGCCAACCCGGCCAGCCCGAACTTCGGCACGCAGGGCTCCGTCAGCTACGCGTTGCCGACCTGGGGCGGCGCGTACGGCCAGCTCGATGCCGGCTTCCACTACAACGTCACCGAGAACCTGAACGTCTCGGTCGAAGCGTCCAACCTGACCAACGCGATCTACCGCCAATACATGCAGCAGCACATCGGCATGATGGAGCGGGGCGCGTTCTACACCGGCCGCAGCTGGTCGGTCCGGATGGGGTACGCGTTCTGACCATGGCCGACAACACCCTCCGCAAAATCGTCATCGTGGGCGGCGGCACCGCGGGCTGGATGACCGCCGCGCCGCTGGCGCAGAGGCTGGGCGCGCACTGCGAGATCGTCCTCGTGGAGTCGCCCGACATCGGCACCGTCGGCGTCGGCGAGGCGACCCTGCCGACCATCCGCTACTACAACCAGGCGCTCGGCCTGGACGCGGCCGACTTCGTCAGGAAGACGCAGGCCACGTTCAAGCTGGGCACCGAGTTCCGCGACTGGGGCCATGTCGGCAACCGGTTCTTCCATGCCTTCGGCAACTTCGGTCCGGCGATCGAGAACCGTCCCGCGTACATGTACTGGCTGCGCCTTGCGCGCGACAATCCGTCCATGCCGTCGTACGAGGAATGGTCGACGGCCGCCGCGATGGCGCGCGCGGACCGCTTCATCGCGCCGTACGGCGACCAGCCCGCCGTCACGAATTCGTATTCGTACGGGTTCCAGTTCGACGCGACCCTGTACGCCGCCTACCTGCGCGACTATGCGCTGGCGCGCGGCGTGCGGCGGCTGGAAGGGACGGTGGTCGACGTCGAGCAGCATGCGGAGACCGGCTTCGTCACCGCCGTCAAGCTGCGCGACGGCCGCCGCGTCGAGGGCGATCTGTTCGTCGACTGCACGGGTTTCCGCGCGCTGCTGCTCGAAGGCGTGTACGAGGCCGGCTACGAGGACTGGAGCGCCATGCTGCCCTGTAACAGCGCGCAGGCGCTGCCGTGCGCGAGTCCCGCCGGGCCGCTCACGCCGTACACCCGGTCGACGGCGCGGGAAGCGGGGTGGACGTGGCGTATCCCGCTGCAGCACCGCATCGGCAACGGCTACGTGTATTGCGACGGGTTCACGACGGACGACGAAGCGACCCGCGTGCTGCACGCGGCGCTGGAAGGCGGGGCGCTCGGCGAGCCGCGCCAGCTGCGCTTCACGCCCGGCCGCCGGCGCAAGGCGTGGATCAAGAACTGCGTGGGCGTCGGGCTGTCGACCGGGTTCATCGAACCGCTCGAATCGACGAGCATCAACATGATCGAGCAGACGGTCGGCTGGCTCGTCCAGTTCTTCCCGGACCGCGACTGCCGGCCGCAGCTGGCCGACGAATTCAACCGGCTCGTCGCGCAGCGCTTCGAGTTCGTGCGCGACTTCATCATCCTGCACTACAAGCTGACGCAGCGCGACGATTCCGAATTCTGGCGCTATTGCCGGAACATGGCCGTGCCCGACATCCTGCAGCACCAGATCGACCTGTTCCGGGCCTCCAGCCGGGTGGCTATCCTCGACCAGCAGGGCTTCCTGGAAGACTCCTGGGTTTCCATCCTGATGGGACACGGCATAGTCCCGGAAAAGAACGATCCGTTTATCGATTTGATGGATGAGAAACGCCTGGCCGAGCATTTCCGCAAAATCCGCGAATCGATCCGGAACGCCGTCGCCGGCATGCCTGACCATGCCGCATTTGTCCGGCATGTGATCGGCGCCGACGAAATACAGAAACGCCAGGCTGCCTGAAGGGCGTTATTCGAATCGCCGGCAATTCGTCCGGCAATTGCTCCCATATTCCTTGATGGAATATCGGGAGCGACTCGCCGGACGAAACGCGCCCGCTATCACAAACCGGCCGGCACCGACCCGGCAATATGTCTAATTGTCCTCAGGAAACTCTTGTCCGGGGCTGTCAATCCGGTGTGGCCGCGCGGCCGCCGCCGCCTTCCACTTCCTGCAGAATCCATCGCATTTTTTGCACGCTCATAGAAGTCGCTCCGGTTCGGATATCGCCGCGCCGGGGCCGCCGCCTATGCTTGGGCTCGCACGTGGGGAATGTCGTTTCTCTTTTTCGCAGCGTGCATTTGCTTTTGTTTACTAAACAATGAAGCCGGTCCGGACAGGCCGGCATTCGATAACAAGCAGCACATGGAGACTACAAAATGCAATTGAATTCGAAAAGCGCGCAGTCGTTGATGCCGATATCGGCGGAGCCGTTTGGCCGATAAGCGGAGGCTGTCATGACAACGACAAAAGCGCATCGTATTGCGTTGCTATTCAACGGCAATAAAACCTTCGATCGCGACATCATGACGGGCATTGCGGCGCATCTGGGCCGGTCCCGCATGGCCTGGGATTTGTTCCTGGAAGAGGATTTCCGATTGCGCCTGGCGGGCCTGGACCGGTGGCACGGCGACGGCATCATCGCCGACTTCGATGATCCGGCCGTGGCCGCGGCGCTGGCAGGCTGCCGGGTGCCGGTGGTGGCCGTGGGCGGGTCGTATGCGGATGCCGCCGACTACCCGGCCGGCGTGCCTTACGTGGCGACGGACAACCATCAACTGGTCGAACTGGCGCTCGACCACCTGATCGACATGGGCCTGCAGCGGTTTGCCCTGTTCAGCCTGCCCGAAGCGCCGGACACCCGCTGGGCACAGGAGCGCGAGCGCGCATTTGGCGCCCTGATGGCGCGGCAGCGCATGGAGGCCGACGTGTTCCGCGGCTGCGCCACGAACGTCGCGTCGTGGGAGGGGGCGGTCCAGGGCCAGATCGAGTGGCTGCGCAGCCTGCCCAAGCCGGTGGGCATCATCGCCGTCACCGATGCGCGCGCGCGCCAGTTGCTGCAGGCTTGCGCCATCGCCGGCATCTCGGTCCCGGAACAGGTGGCGCTGGTCGGCATCGACAACGATCCCCTCGTGCGCATGCTGACCCGCATCCCGCTCACTTCCGTGATGCAGGGCACGCGCGAGATGGGGCGCACGGCGGCGCAGCTGCTGGAGCGGATGCTGCATGGCGCGCGGCCCGCGCAGGCCCGCGTGCTCGTGCCGCCGGCCGGCATCAACGTCCAGGCGTCGAGCCGGCACCAGCCCGTCCATCACCCGCACGTGATGCGCGCCTGCCACTACATCCGCCAGTACGCGTGCCAGGGCATCAAGACCCACCAGGTCGCCGAATACGTGGGCGTGTCGCGCTCCTCGCTGGAAGCCTACTTCCGCCAGGAGCTCGGCTGCAGCGTGCACGACATGATCCTGCGCCTGAAGCTGGAGGCCGCCAAGGCCGGCCTGGAGGACGGCGAACGCAGCATCGAGGACGTGGCGCTGGCGTGCGGCTTCACGTCGGTCCAGTATCTGCATCTCGTGTTCAAGCGCGAACTGGGCTGCACCCCGCGCGCCTGGCGCGACCGCGCGCTGGACGAGCGCGCCGCCCTGTGCGCGGCCTGACGGGCGCCTGGCGAATTTCATGGCCGGCCGCGGCAGTTTTCGCAATTGCCGTGCCGCGCCAGGGTTCGGACAATGGGAAAGACATGATTGACGCCTCACTACCGGAAAGACCCATCGATGACACTACCTCGTCGGACAAGCACCGCGCTTGTCCTGTCACTGCTCGCGCTTCATGCCGCGGCGCGGGCCGCGCCGCCGCCGGCCTCGTTCCGGTGGACCTCCACGGCACCGCTGATCGCGCCGCGCGCCGACGCGGCGGGCTATTACGGCCTGAAGGACCCGTCGGTCGTCTACGCCGACGGCAAGTACCACGTCTTCATGACGACGGCGGGGGAGCACGGCTGGGGCCTGGCCACCACCCGCTTTGCCGACTGGCGCCAGGCCGGCACGGCGCCCATCGTCACGCTGGACAAGTCGGCGATCGGCCCCGGCTACCGCGCGGCGCCCCAGATCTTCTATTTCGCCCCGCAAAAGTTGTGGTACCTCGTGTACCAGGGCGGCGACCCGATGTATTCCACCACCCGGACGCTGGACGACCCGCTGTCGTGGAGCGCGCCCACGCGGTTTTTCAAGACCATCCCGGCGATCGTCAAGGCCAGGACGGGCATGCCGGAATGGCTCGATTTCTGGAACATCTGCGACGACAGGAAATGCTATCTGTTCTTCACGGACGACCAGGGCAACTTCTTCCGCTCCGAGACGGGGTTGGCCGATTTCCCGAGCGGGTTCGGCGAGCCGGTCGTCGTCATGAAAGGCGACAAGCGCGGCGACATGTTCGAAGCCAGCAATACCTACAAGGTGGCCGGTACCGGCAAGTACCTCACCCTGATCGAAGCGATGGGGCCGAAGGGACGCTATTTCCGCGCATGGCAAAGCGCCGCCCTGGACGGGCAGTGGGAACCCTTGTCTTCCGCGCCGATGAACTTGTTCGCCGGCGCGGACAACGTGACGTACGACGGCAAGGCGTGGTCGGAAGGCGTCTCGCACGGCGAAATGATCCGCGCCACCAATGACCAGACCTTGACGATCGATCCCTGCAAGCCGCTCCGGTTCCTGTACCAGGGCCTGGCGCGGGCGGGCAGGGTCGACGACTACATCAAGCTGCCGTACCGGCTGGCCCTGCTCACGGCCACCGGCCGCAACCCGATCAGCGCCCTGTGCCGCAAGTGACGCCGGGCACTGTCCGGCGTTGCCGCCCTTATTGCGGCCGGCCCACGGCCAGGCCGCGGCCCAGTGTGCTCATGTACACGACGCCGTAGGTGTTCATGTCGCCGGCGACGACGCTGCCGTCGGCGCCGTACTGATGCGCCCAGTCGTTGATCCGCAGCCAGGTCGCGCCGGTGTCGGTGGAGCGGAACAGGCCGCGCACGCCGCCGACGACGCCCCAGATGTAGACCGTCGGATAGCTGCTGCCCGGCTTGGCCTTGCCGAAGCCGATGCCGCGGCATTCGGTCACGCCGTCGATCTTCGTGAACGACGTGCCGGAATTGGTCGACCGCACGAGGCCCTGGCCGACCAGCGGCACCCAGATGTCGCCGCCGATGCCGGGCGCCACGCGAATGCGCGCGTTGCCCCACGCCGGCAGGTTGCCGACATTGTAGAAGTTGACGCCGCCGTCGTAGCTCGCCCAGAACTTGCCGTTGGTCCGGTCGTACGCATAGAACAGATTGGCGTTGTACGGATCGCCCACCACGTTGGCGTCGGCCACGTTCAGGTTGTTGACCGCGGTCCAGCTGGCGCCGTTGTTGACCGAGCGGTAGGTGACGGCCGAACCTTCCGGCGTGTGCAGCAGCACGCCGCCGTTGGCCGACAGCGCGACCTGGCCGTGCGCGCCCTTGCTGGCGCCGCCGCTGAACCAGTCGACGCCGCCGTTCAGCGAGACCTGCACCGCGCTGCCGGCGCGGGCCAGCACGGACGGGTTGCCGCCGGCGATGGCCAGCCCGGTCGTCGTGCCCATGGTCGGCTGCAGGCGCTGGCCGTATGTGAAGGTGTTGTAGTGGCGGAAGCCGTCATAGTCGCCGATGGCGCTGATCACGGGGCCGCCCGGCACGCTGGCGAGGCCGAGCACCACCGTTTCTTCCAGTCCCTTCACGTCGAACGTCCAGGTCGGCCGTGCGGCACCGAGGTCGGTGGCTTTGAAGATGCCGTTGCCGGACGTGACCCACGCGCGCCGGCCGTCGAACGGATCGAACACGACCGTGCCGGCCCAGTGGATCGTCGCGTCGGCCGACCAGTCGACCCCGCCCGTCGCCTTCGCGCCGCCCGCGACCAGGTCCGTCCAGCTGCCGCCGCCGTCGCTGCTCAGGAAGATGCGGTCGCCGTACGCGTCCTTGCCGTCGCTGCCTTTCCATTGCGGCCAGTAGATGCCGAGCGTGGAGACGATGATCCGGTTGGGATTGGCGGCGTCGACGCTGACGCCGCTGAAGGGGGTGGTCATGCCGTTCGGGCTGACGTTGGTCCAGCTGCCGCTCTGCACGTTGTACTTCAGGACCGCGCCCTGGTTCTGCGGCTGGGTGCCGTCGATGCCGCCCGGGCCGGCGCCGTTGGCCCAGGTGAGGTACAGATTGCCCTGGCCGTCGAACGCGCCGCGCTGCGGCATCAGGTTGCCTGGCGCGCCGCCGACCGCATGGAACGTCTGGCCGGCATTGTCGCTGCGGTAGAGGTTCGGACCGGCCGAACCGTAGCGCGACACGCCCACGATCAGGCGCTGCGCCACGCCGTTGACGACGCTGGTCGGGTCGGGCAGCACCAGGTCGACGCCGTTGCCGTTCGGCGTCGCGGTCACGTTCAGGCTGCTCATCCGGGTCCAGGTGGCGCCCGAATCCGTGCTCCGGAACAGGCCGTCGTAGCGGGTGCCGGCATACAGGATGTTACTGGAGCCCGGGTCGAAGGCGAGCCGCTCGCCGCTCTGGCGGCCGTAGCCGTTGCCGTGGGTCTTGAATTGCGCCGAGACGTCGGTCACGGTCCAGGTCTGGCCGTAGTTGGTGGAGCGCAGGATGGCGGTCTTGCCGTTGCTGAGGTAGCTGGTGCCGGCGAGCAGCACGACGTTGGCCGCGTTCTTCGGGTCGACGGCCAGCGCGTCGACGCCGAGCAGGCCCTGGTCGTCCTGCGACACCCAGTCCAGCAGCGGCACCCAGGCCGAGGCGCCGCTGTCCCAGCGGTAGGCGCCGCCCACGTCGGTGCGGGCGTACACGACGCCCGCCGCCGACTTCGCCGGCACGATGCCGGTGACGAAGCCGCCGCCGCCCATGGGGACGGTGTTCCAGGTATAGCCGGCGGCGTTCTGCGCGGCCGCGCCGCCTGCGCTCAATGCCGTTGCCAGCACGAGTATCGTTTTGTTCCATTGCATGCCTGTCTCCTCTGTTGTTGTTGCCGAAGTCGGTTGTTGGCGAAGTCCCGCGGCCTGCTCGCGCGGCGCGGTTCAGCGTTCCTCCACGATGACGAGATCCCACGGCGCCAGGGTCACGGTGTCGCCGCCCGCCACGGCGCGCCCGGTCAGCAAATCCGTGCCGGCCTGGTGGCGGTAGGCGAAGCTCACCGGCGCGCCCGAATAATTGAAGTAGTAGCGGACCGTCTTGCCGAAGCGGTTCACGCCCGTGCGCGCCTGGATGTGCGCCGGCAGCAGCTGGTCCGGTCCGATCAGGCCGCGCTCCTGGAGGACGCCGCGCAGCACGGCCTTCTGGAGCGTGTCCGACAGATACGTGCCTTCGTAGACGGCCTTGCCGGCGCCGTAGGCGTTCGCCGTGATCGCGGGCCAGCGGCCGAAGAACGGGTGGTCGTACCAGGCCAGCGCACGGGCCGTATCCAGCTCCAGGAACTCCGCCCAGTGGCGCACCCGGTTGTCCGCGCCGGCCCCGTACGGGTCGTCCTTCAGCGCGAGCGGCTGTGCGAGGTTCGAGAATTCCTGGTAGTGGAAGCCGAGCATCGCGCGCAGCGGCCCCGGCGCCATCGTCCAGCGCACGGCGGCGTTCTCGTTCGCGAAGCCGCTCTTCATGCCCATGACGACGTGCCCGCCGCGGCGCACGAAGTCGGCGATGCGCAGGAGCAGCGCATCGTCCGCGACGTACAGCGCGGGCACGACCAGCACCTTGTACGCCGACAGGTCGGCGCTGTCCGGGAACACGAAATCGGTGCCCACGTTCAGGTCGTACAGCGCGCGGTGGATCTGGCGCACCTGCGTGGCGTAGTCGGCGCTGCTGCCGCCCGCTCCCCATTGCGACTGCTTCGCGAACGGCATGTCGTTGAGGGCGTTGAGCGAGTCGCGGCTCCACAGGATCGCGACGTCGTTGCGGATGCTCAGGTCGACGAGCCTCGGCCCGATGCGCTGCAGTTCCTTGCCCGTGCGGCTCATCTCGGCGTAGGCGCGGTTCGGCTCCAGGTCGTGCGACAGCACGCCTTTCCAGTACGTCTCCTGGTTGGCGTGGATCGACGCCCAGTGCCAGTACTCGACCATGTTGGCGCCGTTCGACAGGTGCGTGTAGACGTCCGCGCGGAATTGGCCGTCGTACGGCGGATACTGGAACGACGAGCTCCAGTCGGTCGTCTGCGCATTCGTTTCCAGCACGAGGAAATTGGCGCGCTTGAGCGAACGCGTGAAGTCGGCGTCGAGCTTCTGCGCGGCGCCGTCGTAGCGGTCCTGCGCGCCCCAGTGGTAGATGTTCACGCCGGCCACGTCGAGCCCGCGCGCGACGGCGTCCTCGTTCACGTCCGCGTGCAGCGCGCCGGCGAAATCGTGCGTGACGAACTGGCGCGGGGCCGCGCATTCGCGCACGAGACCGGCCTGCCAGTGCAGGAAATCCGTGACGCGCATCTGGCTCCAGCGCGACCATTCCAGCTTGTAGCCCGTGCTCTGGGCGCCGTCGGGCCGGGGCAGGTCTTCCCACGTGTGCAGGTCCTGGCCCCAGTAGTTCAGGAACCAGGCCCGGCTCAGGTTTTCCGGCGTGCCGAACTTCGCCTGCAGGTGGTGCCGGAAGCGGATGAAGACGTCGTCGTTCGCCGCGCCGTAGCTGGCGGTCTCGTTGTCGACCTGCCAGCCGATGACGTTCGGATCGTCCCGGTAGTGCGCGACGATGCGGCGGATCAGGCGCTCCGCGTAGAAGCGGTACGCGGGCGCGTCCGTGTCCATGTTCTGGCGCATGCCGTACGTGTTCTTCGCGCCGTTGAATTTCGTCGCCAGGATCTCCGGATGCTGGTGCGCCATCCACGCCGGGATCGAATACGTGGGCGTGCCCATGATGACCTTGATGCCGGCCTTGCCCATCGCCGCGACGACCCGGTCCATCCAGGCGAACTCGAAGCGGCCGTCCGCCGGCTCCCACAGGCTCCACGTGGATTCGCCCAGGCGCACGACGTTGAACCCGGCGGCCTTGAGCATTGCCACGTCCTTGTCCAGCCGGTCGTAGGGCATGTACTCGTGGTAGTACGCGGCGCCGTACAGGACGGTCGGAAAATCCGGCCGGGCCGCGCCCGCGGTCGGGGCGGCGGCGCCCGCGGACGCGCACATGAGCGCGCACGCAAGGGTGAACAGGGAAAGCCTGCGCTGGACCATGTCGTCTCCCGTGCCGTTCGTTCAGCGCAGCGCGCGGATTACGGCGACCGCCCCGCCGGATGGCGCGAGGCCCAGCGTCAGCGTGTCGCCGCGCGCGACGCGCCGCGCCGACGTGCGCAGCCGGTCGGGCGCCGCGCCGTCCTCCAGCACCGTGGCCTCGAAACGGCCGGCGCCGAGGAAGCCGAGCGGCACCTGGAGCTTGCGCCCCTGTTCGTTCGTCATCGCGCCCACGTACCACGTGTCGCCCTTGCGGCGCACGCTGACGACGTACTTGCCGATCTCGCCCGCCGGCACGATCGTCTCGTCCCACGTGGCCGGCACGTCCTGCACGAAGCGGGCGCCGTCGGCCCAGCCGCCGTCCGCGTTGCGGTAGGCGTCCGGGCTGTCGGCCACCATCTGCAGCGGACTGTCGTACACGACGTACATCGCCAGCGCCTGGCCGCGCGTCGTCATGACCTGCGGCCTGTGGTTGCGCGGCGCGAACCGGTCGGGCGCCACGTTGCGGAAACCGCCCGGCGTGTAGTCCATCGGACCGAGGATCATGCGGGTGAAGGGCAGGGTGACGTTGTGGGTCGCCGTGATGCGCCGGCTCCACTTGTTGTTTTCCGCGCCCAGCACGCCTTCCTGGGTCACGTAGTTCGGCCAGGTCCGGTTCAAGCCGCTCGGCGGGAACGCGCCGTGCAGGTCCACCATCAGCTTGTGCCGCGCCGCCTTTTCCAGGACCTTGTGGTACCAGGCCACGGCTTCCTGGTCGTTGCGGTTGATGAAGTCGACCTTGACGCCCTTGATGCCCCATTTCTCGTATTGCGCGAACGCCGCGTCCATCTGCGCGTCCAGCTGCTGCCACTGCAGCCACAGCCACACGCCGACGCCTTGCCCGCGCGCGTAGTCCAGGAGTGCCGGCATGTCGAGGGCGGGGATGGCGCGCGTCACGTCGGCGGCCGGATTCGGTTCGACGTCGCTGCCCACGGACCAGCCTTCGTCGATCAGGATGTCGTCCAGCTTCATCGCCTTCGAGAAGTCGACGAAGGCCTTGTAGGTCGCGGTATTGATGCCGGCGCCCGGCACGTCGACGGCCCAGTCGTTCCACCAGTCCCACGACGTCTTGGCGGCGCGGATCCAGCTGGTGTCGGCGATGCGCGACGGCGCGCCCAGGGTCGGGATCAGCGCCGACGCCGCCAGGCTGCCCGGCGTGTCGCCAAGCATCACCACGCGCCAGGGCGTCTGGAACGGCTGGCGCGCCAGGTCGACCTGCGCCGCCACCGTCTGCTTGAAGCGCCGGTTGCGGTCGTTGTCGAAGCGCGGCGGCAGGGTGACGCTCACGCCCAGCCCGCCGTCGCTGCGGCCCGACAGGTAGAAGCCCGGATAGCCTTCGACGTCCGATTCCGCGATCGCGAACGTGGTGGTGCCGCGTCCGGTCTGGCACACGAGGGGTGACATGTAGTTGTGGAAGTTGCGCAGCTTCGACGCGGCCAAGGCATCGTATTCCGCCTCGAAGCTCGTGTCGAAGCGGCCGATGTTGGCGCCCCAGCACGCGTAGTCCCGCGGGAAGTTGAACTGCGTGGTTTCGCCGATGACCCGGAAGCCGGTTACGCCGGCCTGCTGCGGCACGGCGTAGCGCAGGGCGACGCCGTTGTCGTAGGCGCGCACGACGAGGTCGAAGCGCAGCTTGCCGTCCGGCGTGCGGAACGACAGCGTCGACAGGTTGTAGCGGTCGCGGACCCGGCTGGCCTTGCCCACGACGATCGCGTAGGTGTCGTCCACGGAGCGGTTTTGCGCGCCGGTCGGCACGGCGCCCGCGCCGATGGTGCCGATGTCCAGCCCGAGTCCGAGCGGGGAGGGCGCGATGACCGGGCTGCCGTCGCGCGCGACCGCGTACGTCAGCTTGTCGGTGTCGATCGTGACGACGTTGCGGCCGTCGGGCGAGGTGACGACGGCGTTCGCCGCCGCGCAGGCGCCGGCGGCCGCGAACAGCGCGATTGCGCCGAACGCCAGAACAGGTTGTTGCATGAACTCTCCAGTGAGTCTAATCATTCCAGTGATGAAAGGGGCGCCGCCCGTCGTGCGGCGCTGCTGCGGGTCTCAGGCAATCTTCAGCGCGAACGGGGCGCGGAACACGGGCATGTCGGCGGGCAGGGTGACGACCAGCGCTCCGGGCGCCTGGCGGAACGCGAGGTCCCGGCCGCTTCCAAGCAAGGTGACCTGCGCGACCGGCGCGGCGAGGTGCGGCGCGCCCAGCGCCATGCTCGCGATGCGCACTTCGCGGCCGTCCGGCCGGCCCATGACGAACGCGTACACGGCAGCGCCGCGGGTCGTGAAGCGCAGGTCGGCGCCGACGTACGGCGCGTTCTTGCCTTCGTTGAATCCGGGGCCGTCCATCGGCTTGCCCGTCATCGACGGGCCTTCGCCGAACACCGTCCACGGCCGGGTGTCGTAGATCCCTTCGCCGTGCACGGCCAGCCAGCGCCCGATGTCCTCGACGATCGCGTGTTCCAGCTCGTCGATGCTGCCGTCGCCGCGCACCGGCACGTTCAGCAGCAGGTTGCCGTTCTTGCTGACCACGTCGACCAGCATCTGGACGACGGTCGCCGCGCTCTTGTAGCCCTTGCGCTCGTACAGGGCGCGGTCGTAGTGCCAGTTGCCGAGGCAGGTGCAGGTCTGCCACGGGTACGGTTCGATCCGGTCGCTCTGGCCGCGCTCCACGTCCCACACGAGGCACTTGCGCTGTTCCTCGTCCAGGATCTTGCCGTTGATGACCGCTTCGACCCGGCCATGGCGGGCCACGCTGCGGTTGTACATGTGGGCGGCGATCTTCAGGCCGACGTCGCTCACGGGCCACAGGGGCAGGACGGTGTCGTCGAAATAGACCATGTCCGGATCGTACTTGTCGATCAGGTCGATCGTGCGGTTGTAGAACTTGCGGCAGTACGCCGCGGAGGGCGTGGACGCGCCGTTGGTCCAGTTCCACTGGCTCCAGATGCCTTCGAGCTTGTCGCCGTTCGTGCTGCGCGGATGGTCCTGCTCGTACAGCGCCTGCGGGTCGAGACCGTTCCACCACGTCCCCGCGCCCTGGGCGCGGGTCAGGGCGCCGTCGTACGGCACGCCTTTCAGCGGGCCCTTCGTATCCGCGTTGCGCGAGCTTTCGAGCCAGGTCCACGCGTGCGCCGCGTGCACGCTGACGCCGAACGGCAGGCCGTTGGCGCGCGCGGCCCGTTCCCAGCCGGCGACGATGTCGCGCCGCGGTCCCATCTTCAGCGCATTCCATTGCGGCTGATGGCGGCTGTCGTACAGGTCGAAGTTGTCGTGGTGGTTGGCCATCGCCATGAAGTAGCGCGCGCCGCAGCGCTTGTACAGCGCCACCAGGCGGTCCGGCTCCCAGCGTTTCGCCTTCCAGCGCCGGATGATGTCCTTGAAACCGACCTTCGACGGATGGCCGTAGGTCTTCACGTGATGGCGGTAGGCGTCACTGCCTTCGAAATACATGAGGCGCGCGTACCAATCGCCGAACTCCGGCTCGCATTGCGGACCCCAGTGGGCCCAGATGCCGAACTTCGCGTTGCGGAACCAGTCCGGCGTCTTGTACGCGGCCAGCGACGGCCAGTCGGGGGTGAAGGGGCCGGTCGCGGCGGGCTCGGTGCCGTCCGCGGGCAGGGCGGCGCGCGCGGGTGCGATGGCGCCGGCCAGGGCGCCGCCGGGCAGGGCGGCGAGCAGGTGCTGGAGAAGTGTTCGACGATTCATGGGTTCATTCGGACAGGGAAAAGTGGATCAATGCAGGTCGAGCTCGAACCCGTCGGCGGGCAGGTCGTCCGCGCTGAACAGGTTGACGAACGGCGCGTCGGACCAGGCGTAGCGGACGCTCGTCGCGCCCGGCGTCGCGGCGCCGTGCAGCCGGACCGTGTCGCCTTCGACGGTCGCACGGGCATAGCGGCACGCCGACCGCTCGCACACCTCGAAGCCGATCGCGGTATCGGACGAATACGTGCGCAACCCGCCGGCGGCATGACTGAAGTGGACCAGGATGTCGGCGCCGACACGGGTGGCGGCCAGCGCGCGCGGGCTGCCCGGCACGATGTCTTCGCCGTACGCCACCGCGCGCGCGGCCCGGGCCAGGCGTTCGCCGACGATCGTCTTCTGGCTCGGATGGATGTCGGAGCGGTCGCCGAAATCGAACGTGACGGCCAGGCCGGCATGCGGGTCATGGGCGACGGTGTCGGATTGCGCGTGACGCAGTTCGGCCCAGGACGAGCGCCCCGGCGCCGTGGAGACGGACCCGAACGACGCCAGTTGCGCGACGAGGAACGGCAGGTCGGGCTGGCCGAAGGTCTTGCGCCAGTCGGCGAACAGCAGGGGCAGCAGCGTGCGGTATTCCTGCGCCGCGCCGGCATTGGCTTCGCCCTGGTACCACGCCACCAGCTTGAAGCCGTAGCCCCGCAGCGGCGCGATCATGCCGTTGTACAGCGTGGTCAGGCTGGTGAACGGTTCCCACGGCGCGGCCGGCTGCGCCGCCGCCAGCCGGGAGCCGATGCGGTACTTCCAGCCGGCCGGCAGGGGAATCGCGCCGCCGTCCGCCGTGCGCAGCGCGCGCGCGGCCGGCGGGTTCACGAGTCCTCCGCCGTTGTCGTCGCCCAGCACGCGCAGCGCGATCACGTTGCGGCCCGGCTTGAGCAGCCCGGCCGGCACGGGGTAGTGCCGTCCCATCCACCAGGTCGTGCCGGCGCCCACGCGGGTGCCGTTGATCCACGTGGTGTCGGCGGCGGCGACCTGGCCCAGGTCGAGGTGCGTGACCGCGGCCGCTTGCGCGGCCGTCAGGTCGACCGTGGTGCGGAACCAGACGACGCCGCGATGCTGCCGGAGCGACTCGGCGGCGGCCGCGTTCCAGTTCCCGTCCGCTGTCAGCTCCGGCCAGCCCTTGTCGTCGAATCCGGGCCGGCTCCACGTCCGCTGCGCGCGGGCCTGCGGGTCGGTGCGGTCCCACCAGGCTTCCAGGCGCCGTTCTTCCGCGCGCCGGCCCGCCTCGGGGTCGGTGCCGTACAGGTCGACCACATCCAGTGCCGGACGGTAGTCGGCCAGCGTGCGCAGGGCCGGGCCGCTGAGCCAGCCCTGTATCGTTGTGCCGCCCCAGGTGGCGTCGACGAAGCCGACCGGGATCTGGTATTTGCGCTGCAGCGCGCGCGCCATGTAGTAGCAGACGGCGGATGCCTGGCCGGTGGTGTCCGGTCCGGCGACCTGCCAGCGCGGCGCCGTGGCGAATTCGTCCTTGCGGACGGCGGCACTGTCCTGTTTGACGTTCGCGAACCGGATGGCCGGATTGGCCGAGAAGGGGACGTCGTTGGGCGCGTTGGTCGCGTTCGCGACGGCCAGCTCCATGTTCGACTGGCCGCTGCACAGGAGGACGTCGCCGATCATGATGTCGTCCAGCGTCGTGGCGGCCCCGCCGGCGCTGGCGCGCAGGACGTACGGGCCGCCCGCTTCCAGCGCCGGCAACTGGATGCGCCAGGCGCCGGTGCCGTCCGCGCGGGTGCTGCCCGAGGTGCGGGCGGACGCGCCGCCGAGCTGCACGTCCACGGCGGCATGCGGTGCCGCCTTGCCCCAGACCGCGATCGGGCGGCCGCGCTGGACGACGGCGTGGTCGCCGAAGATGCCGGCAAAGGTCAGACCCGGTGCCGCCGCCGCGATCGCGTGGCCGGCGGCGAGGGCCACGAGGCCGGTCCGGAATGCCCTGACGAGATGGATCATGCGATGCTCTTTCGAAACGCTGGGAGATCGAGCGTATCGGAAAGAGCGGTTCAGGCGGTATGCCTGTGCCCCCGAATCGTTGAGGCATGCAGTTTTTTGCACCGGCCGGGCGAAAATTGTCGTTCGCGCCGCCGGCCGGCGCGGTCAGGCGGGCGGTTCCGGCATCGCCTGTTTCATGCACAGTTCCCGGAACGCCTTGGGCGTGCAGTTGTACTCTTCCTTGAACAGCTTGTTGAAGTACGACGAATTCTTGTAGCCGACCGAATACGCGATCTCGGCGATGTTGGCCGTGGCGTTTTCCACCAGCAGGCGCGACGCTTCGGTGAGGCGCAGCTTGTTGAGATAGCCGGTGAACGTGTAGCCCATCTCCGCCTTCAGGATCTCGTTGACCTTGTTGCGGTTGACGCCCGTTTCCGCGACCACGGTATCGAGATCCAGCTCGGGATCGGCGTAGCGCGTGGCCAGCATTTTCAAGAGCGACGACTTTTCCTTTTCGCGGTGCGGTTCCAGCGCCAGCTGCTGGTATGCCACGAGCGGCAGGTCGCGCCGCATGCGCGCGTGCACGTCGTCCGACAGGGCGGCCGTGTAGCGCCGGAAGAACCAGTATGCAAAAGCGCCCCAGCCGGCCGCGACGAACAGCGCCAGGAAATACAGGTAACCGTATGCGCGGTTGTGCAGCCGGATGCGCGCGATCTCCACGCGCGATGGAACGTCGGAACGGCTGCGCGTGCTCGTGCCGATCTCGAACTGCGCCACCTTGTCGAGCGCATAGCCGGCGTCCGCCGGATTGACCTTGTACATGTCGAGCCACCACTGCTGGACCGTCAGGTGCTTGAGGTCGAGGTCGATCGGCGTGCCCTCCGGGGTGCAGTCGATGTAGGCCGACGGCGAGCGGTAGCTGAGCAGGTTGTCCGCCTTGGTCACGTTCTTGTCGAACGTGCTGATGCCGATGCGCAGGGTGTTGGCCGGGAAGCAGCGCGCCTCGAAACTGACCCGGTCGAAGCGCGACCAGTCCAGCAGCCTGGGCTTGCCGTGCGAGTCCGTGAACAACAGCGAGGTCGCGGCATAGGTATAGGGCTCCTTGCCGGACAGCGTGAATTCCATGACGACGCGCGCCGCGTCGGCCCGGGTCCGCAGGTCCGTGCTGCCGCCGCCGCTGTTGTTCCAGGAGTGCAGCTGGAACGGCATGTCGGGATGGCCGAGCAGGTCTTCGTGCTGATGGCTGCGCTCGAAGCACACGTCGCCGACGACGAGGGTGACACCGAGCAGGAGAACGAACCGAAGTAATGCTTTTTTATAGAACGCTTGCATCGGGGAGCGGACCAAAGTGGTGCATGGCTGTGATCGTCAGGAAACGCAATGTACAGCATGCCACCTCATCTGTCACCGGGACATTGTATTCACATCTTTGCACCGTTCAAGGGATCGTGATGCAAGGAAATATTTGCGGTGCGCGTCCGGGAGCGCCCCGTGTTTGCAGGGGCCAGAGACCGGAAATTCTGCATGAAATGTGCAATTTTCTGCACAACGCTACGCATCGGTGAAGGAGCGCGTACCTCCCGTGCCGATCGTCAATATGCTTGACGAAAAAAATTTCTGCCGTCCGCCAGCCGGTGGGCGCCAGCGCACCGCCATGCTGCACGGCGGCCAATGTTATTTCTTGGAGACAAAGAATGAAGCAGAAAAGTCTGTACGTAATGGCAGGGATGGCGACGGCGCTGCTGGCCGCCTGTGGCGGCAACGGCAGCGACGGCGGTGCCGATCCGGCCGCGGTATCGGCCAGCCGCAAGCCCGTTGCCGCCGCGGCGACCGGCACGGCGATCCCGACGGCGAAGTGGATGAACGTCAAATTCGGCGGCGGCGGCTACGTCCCCGGGCTGGTCTTCCACCCGACCAGCGCCAACGTCCTGTACGCCCGCACCGACGTGGGCGGCACCTACCGCTGGGATGCGGCGACGTCGGCGTGGACCCCGATCACGGACGGCTTCGGCATCCGCGAGGAATTCTTCAACGGCGCCGAGAGCATCGCGCTGGACCCGAACGACGACCGGCGCATCTACATGACGACGGGCCTGTACGCCAATTCCGACCGCATGGGGCGCCTGTACATCTCCACCGACCGGGGCGACAACTGGACCCACGTCGACCTGCCGTTCCCGGTCGGCTCGAACAACCAGGGTCGCGCCATCGGCGAACGCCTGATGGTGGATCCGAACCAGCCGTCGACGCTGTTCTACGCGTCGCGCACGGCCGGGCTGTGGAAAAGCGCCGACCGCGGCCAGACCTGGGCCCAGGTGTCCTCGCTGGCGACGCGCCAGTTGACGAAGGACGAGATCAATGCGATCGCGTGGACCGGCGTGATGGGCGTCGAGACCGTCCTGTTCGATACGGACGCGCGCGGCACCGGCAGCGCCACGCGGACTCTCTACACGGCCGTGGCGCCGGACTACGCCAAGGCGGCGGGCTTGACCGCGAGCCTGTACAAGTCGGCCGACGGCGGCGCGACCTGGACGGCCGTGGCCACGCCCGTGTCGGGGTACCACATTCCGCACATGGTGCGCGCGAAAGACGGCATGATCTACGTCGCCTTCACCCAGGGCAGCGGCCCGGGCGCCACCGGGGCGGCCGCGCTGTACAAGTACGACGGCAGCACCTGGACCCTGCTGAAGCACTACGAACCGACGCAGTGGACGAGCTTCGGCATGGGCGGCCTGTCCGTGTCCGGTTCCGGTCCGACGACGCGCATCGCGCTGGGCGTGTCGAACTCCTGGGGCAACTGGCAGGGGCAGCCCGTCGTCCAATTGTCCGACGACGCAGGTGCCACCTGGCGCGAGATCGGCTCGACGACGCCGCACACGCCGTCCGACGTCGACTTTTCCGGCTGGGTGGACGACGTCGAGATCGATCCGAACGATCCCGACCACATCCTGCACGTGTTCGGCGGCGGGGTGTGGGAAACGCGCAATGCCTCGGCGGCCGCGCCGAGCTGGAACCTGGCCGTGAACGGCCTCGAGGAAACCGTCACGCTGGCGCTGGCGGCGCCGCCGAAGGGGGCGGGCTATACGCTCTTGAACAGTTCGGGCGACGTCGGCATCCACGTGCAGACGGAGCTCCTCAAGAAGCCGACCCGCGGCCCGGCCGGCTGGTTCAGCAACGGCAACAGCGCCGACATGGCCTGGTCCACGCCGTCCTACATCGCCGCGATCGGCATGACCACCTGGAACCACCCGAACGTGGGCGGCGCCTACTCGACCGATGCGGGCGTCACCTGGACCGCCTTCGCGGGCAACCATCCGGACGGCCTGGCCAACCAGGGCGGCGAGTCGAACATCGCCGTCACCGCGCCGGGCAAGCTGGTGTGGGCGCCGTCGAACGCGCGGCCCGCGTACTCGACCGACAACGGCGCGACCTGGACGTATACGAACCTGCCGGCCCTGAGCAGCGTCGGCGTCAACCGGGCCTACCGCATCGTCGCCGACCGCAGGAATCCGAACAAGGTGTACGCCTACGACTCGGGCGGCGCGTGGTGGAACCAGTGGTCCGACACGGCCCATTTCTGGACGTCGACGGACGGCGGCCGCACGTTCGCGGAAAGCCGGACGTTCCCGCAAAGCGGCGCCGTGGTGTCGGACTGGAATCACTCGGCCGCCGCCGTCAACCCGAACGCGGAAGGCGACATCTGGGTGGCCGACGGCCATAGCCTGCTGCATTCGACCGATTCGGGCGCCACGTGGACGAAGCTGAACGCGACGGCGTCGATCTGGGGCGCGAATCCGAACCCCGGCGCGCCGGAAGTGTACGGCGCGACCGCGATCGCCCTCGGCAAGGCCCCGGCGGGCGCACGCTATTCGTCCTCGCTGTACGTGGTGGGCGTGGTGGGCGGCACCTGGGGCATCCACCGTTCCGACGACGGCGGCGCCACGTGGGCCCGCATCAACGACGACAGGCACCAGTTCGCGGGCATCGGTCCGATCGCCGCCGACCAGACCGTGCCCGGCCGCGTGTACGTCGCCGGTGCCGGCCGCGGCGTCCTGTTCAGCTACTGACCCCCACCATCCGAGACAGACAACGACATGACATTCAAACGCATTCTCGCCGCCCTGGTCCTGGGCGCGGCCGCCAGCGGCGCCAGCGCCGGCGTCCTCACCTTCGACGGCCTGACCGGCTTCATGCACGGCGCCGGCTTCCCGCTGGCCGCCGGCATGCATTACGAGGGCGCCGACCTCGTCTACCTGGAAGGCGGCATGGCGGTGACGCTGCACGCGCCGCAGGCCGCGCCGGGCGACGCCCACGTCGGCGACGGCACCTTCAACGCGCAGACCTGGAACTGGCACGACGGCCTGGAAAACGGCGCCGGCACCTGGGTCACGCTGGCGCGCGCCGACGGCGGCAGGTTCGACCTGCTGGCCTTCGACTACCTGACGGACCTCGGCGCCGTGCTGGCCGACGGCGTGGCCGCCGGGACGATCGCGGACGAGGGCCGCTGGTCGACGCGCCTGGCCGGCATCCGCGAACTGCGCATCGACGCGGGCAGTTACAATCAGATCGACAACGTCGCCTTCGATGCCGCCCCGGCGGCGGTGCCGTTGCCGGGGACGCTGGCGCTGCTGCTGGGCGGGGCCGCGGCGGCACGGCTGGCGCGGCGGCGCAACGGCAGGGACACGAGCGAGGGCAAGGTCTGACATGATCGACAAGGCGGAAAGGACAGGCATGGGTCATCTGCGCGGCGCGCTCGTCGCGGCGGCGCTCGCGCTGGCGGCGGTGCCGCAGGCGCATGCCGGCTGCGCGGCACCGTGCCGGCAGGGCGGGGCCGCGGCCGCCACCGGCCTGGACGGCAACGGCCACCTGGCCGCCGTGCCGGTGGCCGGGCGTGACGGCTTCGGCTTCGTACGGCTGCGCAACGGCGTGCAGGTCCGCATCGGCGACGTCACCAAGAACGTGCTGTTCTACGGCCCGGCCACCGTGCGCGTGAATGCCAACCTGGGCCGGAATTACTGGACCAGTCCCAGCATCGTCGTGACGGGGCGGCCGGGCAAGGTCGCCTTCACCATCGAGGAAAGTCCGGACGCGCTGACCCTCGTGAGCGCCGCGCTGCGCGTCGCCATCGACCGCAAGACCGGCGCGCTGGCGTTCATGACGCCCTCGGGGCGCCTGTACACGCGCGAGCGGGCGGGCGATCCGCAATCGATCCGGCAGGTGGACCTCGCGGGCGACACCACGTACGAAGTGGAGAACCGGCTGACGCTGAAACCCGAGGAAGCGATCTTCGGCTTCGGCTACACCGACAGCGACGAGGTCAACCGCCGGGGCAAGACGCTGCAGCTGGTCCAGACCAATCTCGGCATCATCATCCCGGTGATGGTGTCGTCGGAAGGGTATGGCATCCTGTGGGACACGTATTCGAAGATGCGCTTCGAGGACGATGCCGCCGGCGCCCGGCTGTGGGCCGAGAGCGCGCCCGGCGGCGTGGACTACTACTTCATGGGCGGCGGCTCGATGGACGACGTCGTGGCCCGCTATCGCACCCTGACGGGCGCCGCGCCCATGTTCCCCAAGCAGGCGTTCGGCCTGTTCATGAGCAAGGAGCGCTACACCGACCAGGAGAACATCGTCCGGATCGCGCGCACGTTCCGGCAGGAGCGCTTCCCGCTCGACTACATCGTCCAGGACTGGCAATACTGGGGCAGCGACAAGGACGGCAGCTGGAGCGGCATGACGTGGGACCCGGTCCGTTATCCCGACCCGAAGGGCATGGCCGACACGATCCACCAGCTGCACATGAAGCTGATGGTCTCGATCTGGCCGTCGGTCGGCAACGACACGGCGCTGGCGAAGGAACTCGACCGCCAGGGGCTGCGCTTCCCGCCGCTGCACTGGATCTCGAAACAGGCGCGGATCTACGACGCCTACAGTCCGCAAGGGCGGCGGATCTATTTCAAGCACCTGAAGGCCGGGCTGCTCGACCAGGGCGTGGACGCGCTGTGGATGGACGGCACCGAGGTCGAAGTCGGCTCCGCCGCCTGGGACATGGCGCAGAACGAGAAGGACATCAAGTCGCTCGGCAGGAATGCGCTGGGCGATTTCTCGCGCTACCTGAATCCGTACACCCTGATGACCACGCAGGGCACCTACGACGGCCAGCGCGCCGCCGGCAACAAGCGCGTGTTCACGCTGACCCGTTCCGCCTGGGCCGGCGCCCAGCGCACCGCGGCGGCTTCCTGGTCGGGCGACATCTTCGCCAACTGGGATACGCTGCGCAAGCAGGTCAGCGGCGGCGTCAACGTGACGGTGACCGGCAACCCGTACTGGACCCAGGATACCGGCGGCTTCTTCGTCCACCGCGACTATCCCGCCGGCGAGCACGATCCGGCCTACCGCGAACTGTTCGCGCGCTGGTTCCAGTACGGTGCCTTCAACCCGATCATGCGGGTGCACGGCACCGACATCGAGCGCGAACCCTACCGCTTCAAGGACACCGATCCGGAGGTATACAAGGCCCTGCTGGACGCCGCGCACCTGCGCTACCGCCTGCTGCCGTACACCTACGGGCTGGCCGCCCGGGTCACGCGCGACCACGACACCCTGATGCGGCCGCTGGCGATGGACTTCGCCGGCGACCGGGCCACGTACGCGATCGACGACAGCTTCATGTTCGGTCATTCGCTCCTCGTGCATCCGGTGACGCGGCCGATGGTCCGCACGACGCCGCCCGCACCGGCCACCATCCCGGCGGACTACCTGCGCACGCCGGACGGCAAGCCCGGGCTGGCGGTCGACTACTTCGAGGGCCGCAATTTCGAGACACCGAGGGGCAGGGCGGTGGACGCCATCGTGGATCATGCCTGGCCGGCCCCGCCGCTGGCCGCCATGCCGGCCGGATTGCGCAAGCTGGACGACTTCTCGGCCCGCTGGACCGGCACGCTCGAAGCGCCCGAGGACGGCGAGTACGAGATCGCGGCGGAAGGCGACGACGGCACGCGCCTGTTCCTCGACGGCGAAAAGGTCATCGACAACTGGTCCGATGGCGCCAAGCGCCTGGGCAGCACCCGCCGCGTGCTGCGCAAGGGACAGCGCGTCCGGCTGACGCTGGAGTACTACCAGGGCGGCGGCGACCGCAGCCTGCGGCTGGCCTGGCGCACGCCGGCCGCGCTGGCGGCCATGCGGACAGCCGCGCCGGCGCTGGACACGCGCATGTCGACCTACCTGCCCGCGGGCGCGCGCTGGTACGATTTCTGGACGGGCGAACGCCATGAAGGCGGACGGACGGTGACGCGTGCCGCGCCGCTGGACATCGTGCCGCTGTACGTGCGCGCCGGCGCCATCGTGCCGCTGGGACCCGTACTGCAGTACGCGACGGAACAGCCGGACACGCCGTACGAGATCCGCATCTATCCCGGCGCCGACGGCACGTTCACGCTGTACGAGGACGACAACGAGACCTACGACTACGAGAAGGGACGGTCGGCCCGCGTGACGCTGGCGTGGAACGACGCGGCCAGGACCCTGACGATCGGCAAGCGCCAGGGCAGCTATCCCGGCATGACGCGGCGCCGCACGCTGAACGTGGTCCTCGTCGACGCCGGCAACGGCAACGGCCTCGCCACCGCCACGCCGACGCGCGCCGTGGCCTATGCCGGCCAGGCCATGACGGTCAGGTTCGGCACGCCATGACGCGGCCGGGAGGATCGGTGCACCGTGGCCTGCTGAACCTGTGGGTCCTCGTCGTCCTGCTACTGGCCGGGGCGGGACACACCGCCGGCCATGCCGCCGTACCCGTGGCGCGGATCGAGACGCCGCTCGACGCGGGCTGGCAATTCCTCCGGGGCGACCGGCTGGGCGACGGCGTCGCGCCGGCCGACGTGGCGCGTGCCGGCGGCGACTGGCAGGCGGTCGACCTGCCGCACACCTTCAACGCCCATGACGCCACCGAGGCGGGGCCGTACCGCGGCCCCGGCTGGTACCGGCGCCGGCTGGCGGCCGCCGACGCGCCCGGACGCCGCACCTACCTCGAATTCGATGGCGCGGCCCTGGTCACGGACGCCTGGCTGAACGGCGTGCATCTCGGGCGCCACGAGGGCGGCTTCGCGCGCTTCCGCTTCGACGTGACGGGCCTGCTGCGCGGCGCTGCCGGCGACCTGGTGGTCCGCGTCGACAATGCGCGCCATCCGGACGTGGCACCGCTCGCGGGCGACTACACGCTGTACGGCGGACTGTACCGCAGCGTCCGTCTGGTATCGACGCCCGACGTGCACGTCGACATGCTGGATCACGGCTCGCCGGGCGTGCGCTTCCGGGCCGACGGCATCTCCGGCACGCGCGCGCGCCTGCACTGGGTGACGCGCGTGGCGAACGACAGTGGGCGACCCGCGCGCGTCACCGTCCGGGCCGTCCTGCGCGACCGCGCGGGCAAGCCGGCGGCGACGGCCGTGCGGACCGTGGCGGTGGATGCGGGCGCGGTGCTGCCGGTCGCGCTGGAGGCCGCGCTGCCCGCGCCGCACCGCTGGCAGGGCGTGGACGACCCTTACCTGTACCGCAGCCAGATCAGCGTGACGGCGTCCGGCGCCGGCCGTGCGCGCGACGAGGTCGCGTTCGACATCGGCATCCGCGACGTGCGCATCGACCCGGCGCGCGGCCTGCTGCTGAACGGGCGGCCCGTCCGCGTGCACGGCGTGAACCTGCACCTCACCAGCACGCCGGCGCGGGGCACCGCCGTGCGCGACGCCGACGTCGACGCGGACTATGCGATCCTCGACGACCTCGGCGTGACCGGCGTGCGGTTCGCGCACTACCAGCACGGCCAGCGCAGCTATGCGCAGGCGGACCACAAGGGGTTCCTGGTCTGGACCGAATTGCCGCTGACGTCGGAAGTGAGCGACACGCCGGCGTTCGAGCGCAACCTCGTGCAGCAGGCGCGCGAACTGGTCCGCCAGAACATCAACCATCCGTCGGTGTTCGTCTGGGGCCTGGGCAACGAGATCTACAAGGTGGACGCCGCCAGCGCGCGCCTCCTGGACGCCATGCAGCGCCTCGTGCGCGCGGAGGACCCGGACCGGCCGACGGCCTACGCCAACTGCTGCGCCCCGATCGACGGACCGCAGGCGTCCCACGCCGACCTGGTCGGCTCCAACGTGTACTTCGGCTGGTACGACAAGGCGTTCGACGATCTCGGTCCGTGGCTGGCCGCCAACCGTGCGCTCAGGCCCGGCACGCCGCAGGCCGTGAGCGAATACGGCGCCGGCGCCAGCGTGCTGCAACAGGAGGATCCGCCGCGCCGCCCGGCCGCCGCCAGCCATTGGCATCCCGAGCAATACCAGGCGCTGTACCACGAGGCGGCATGGCGCCAGATCCGGGCCGCGCCATGGCTGTGGGCGAGCTTCGTCTGGACCGGCTTCGATTTCGCCTCCGCCGGGCGCGACGAAGGCGACCGGCGCGGCATCAACGACAAGGGGCTGGTGACGTTCGACCGCACGGTGCGCAAGGATGCGTATTACTGGTACCGGGCCAACTGGTCGCCGCGCCCGACCGTGTACATCGCGTCGCGCCGGGATGTGTGCCGTACCGTTGCGGACGTCGAGGTCAAGGTGTACAGCAACCTGGCCAGCGTCGCATTGCGCATCAACGGGACCGACCTGGGGACCCGCCGTGTCGACGACCACGTCGCGCGCTGGCACGTGCGGCTCGCGCCCGGGCGCAACCGGATCGAGGCGCGTGCGGCCGCCGCGGACGACGCCGTCGAGTGGGAGTACGCGCCGCCGGAACGCCAGGATGTTTGCGGGCGGCCTGCCGGGCGCTAAAATGGCGCATCACGATCCACGGACCCCCCAATGATGCTCAAGACTATTGCGTATGCCGCCCCCGCAATGCTGTTGATTGCCCTGAGTGGCTGCGCGACCAGTCCTGCCGACCTGCGTCGTGCCGGTTCCGACCACGTCGGTTCATTCGTCGTTCCCCAGGATTACGAGAGCACGTACGGCTTGCTGCTGGAACGCCAGCGCGCCTGCGAGCAATCGAGCCTGTCCATGGGGGCGCCGCTGGTCCAGGGCGAATTGCACCCGGAGGCGCATTCCGGGTCCATTACGGCGGCCACGCAGGGCGTCACCGGCATCGACACCCACACCATCATCGACGTGCGGGCCGTGGACGAGCGGTCGGCGCGGGTCACGGTCTATTCCAGCCGGTATCAACCCGACGGGTACATATTCCGGCTCGGGAAATGGCTCATCGGCAGCCGGAAGTGTTACGCATTGCCGTCCTGACGAGTACTTGCCCTCCGGTCGGATACCGCCACCCGGCCGTACGAAGAACAGAACGCGGCATGAAAAACCGAATCGGGGTTCATCATCGGCATGGTGTATGAAGTCGAGATCGACGACGCCAAGGGCCAGCTGCGGACGCGCGGGAAGGACACGTTCAAGACCTGGCGGGACGCGGAGGAGGAATTGCGCTGCCGTGCGGCGTCCTACGGTCTGACGGAGGCAACGCCGCTGCGAGATGGCAGCCAGCCACCGGTGCGAGGGCTGGTTCGATAAGCTGGACGCAGTGGCGCAGGGCAGATGTCTGGCGTCGAGGGAAACCGGCTCCGTCTTCACCACAAGTCGATATTGCATGGCACAATCGCCGTGTTTCGTATCTGCCTGCTAACTTGTCCGGTCATCTGTGAGCGTTCACATCTTCCTGCGGCGCCTTGCCGCCATGCTTCTCGTGGCGTTGCACGTGCACGTCCTCGGCGCGCCGCAGCCGCTGCTGG
>Ga0308168_1000878_pt1 | contig 31530 bp, 25 predicted proteins | sample PhyCR2_FD_202133 | JGI IMG/M metagenome (GOLD analysis project Ga0308168, IMG submission 202133) | Phyllosphere microbial communities from UC Gill Tract Community Farm, Albany, California, United States - DLSLRC.R2 | ecosystem: Host-associated > Plants > Phyllosphere > Unclassified | place: USA...
GTCTTATCCCACGGGACATCGAGTTCAGCAAACACCTCAATCGCTTGGGCTAGCTGTCCTTTTCCGCCATCAATGATAATCAGGTCAGGAATTTTCTCGGGCTCTAGAGGCTTGCCATAACGGCGGCGCAAGACTTGGCGCATAGCGGCGTAGTCATCGCCCGGCGTAATCCCTTCTATATTGAACCGTCTGTACTCGGCGCGTACCGGTCCTTGTGGATCGAAGACCACACAGGAAGCGATGGTTTGTTCACCCATCGTGTGGCTGATATCGAAACACTCCATGCGTTGGAGTGTCGGCAGCTGAAGGTACTCTGTCAGTGCCTTGAAACGTTGAGAGAGGGTTGAGTATTGCGACCTTTTTGCCACCAATGCCGAGGTGGCATTGGTCCGCGCAAGTTTGAGGTAACGAGCCCGATCACCACGAGGTTGAGTCTGCAGTTGGATCTTCCGGCCCGCTAACTCCGTTAACGATTCGCTAAGCACCTCTTTTTCCGGTAACGGAAAATCGACAAGAATTTGCGTCGGTAACGACCGAGACTCACTACCCTGCAGATAAAATTGGCCGACAAAAGTTTGGACAACTTCGGTAAGCTCGGTATCGGCAGGGACCTTAGGGAAATAGCTGCGGCTACCTAAGACTTTGCCTTGACGAATAAAAAGCACATGCACGCAGGCTAATCCAGCATCGTAGGCCACGCTGATAGCATCCAGATCGTCCCCTTGATTGGAGACAAACTGTTTCTCGGTAACGCGGCGCACCGCTTGAATTTGATCCCGTAATCTTCCCGCCTCTTCGAATTTTAAGTCTTGGCTCGCTTGCTCCATTCTAGAGACTAACTGACGTAGGACCTGATCATCTTTCCCAGAGAGGAACAAACGCACATAGTCTGTCTGCAGCGCATATTCTTCCTCGCTGACCAAGCCTTCTACGCAAGGGCCTAGGCAACGCCCTATCTGATACTGTAAACAAGGGCGTGTACGGTTACGGTACACACTGTTTTCACATTGGCGTATAGGAAATATTTTCTGTAATAAAATTAGCGTTTCTTTAACGGCATAACCATTAGGAAAAGGGCCGTAATAATCGCCCTTCGCCTGTTTTGCGCCACGGTGCATTGCCAAACGAGGATGTTTGTCACCACTCAGGAAGATAAAGGGATAGGATTTATCATCCCGTAGTAATACGTTATAGCGAGGTTGATAAAGCTTGATATAGTTATGCTCAAGCAATAGGGCTTCGGTTTCGGTATGGGTTACGGTGACATCAATCTGGGCGATATTCGCCACTAAAGCTTCTGTTTTACGACTGCCAACATTTTGACGAAAGTAGCTGCTCAGTCGTTTTCTGAGGTCTTTCGCTTTACCAACGTAAATCACCTGTTCTTTGGCATCGTACATTCGGTATACGCCAGGTTGGTGCGTTACATGTTTTAAAAATTCTTTTGCATCAAATCGTTCAGTCACGCCGCCGTCCTAAGTCTACTATTTATCTATTATGGCTGGATGTTGCCTCTACCTTGCCGCACTCTTCCTTATTATGGCGCAGATAACCACTATCAGCTAGGTACGCTGCTATATAGAAATAAAGTTATTGTGGTACACTCAGCCCAATTTATTTCATCTATTGGAGAACACATAATGAGCCAAGCAATCTCAACTGCTCAAGATGTTGAAAATTTGTCGAAAGAAGTCACCTGTATGAAAATGTTATTGGCTTGTATGCTCAAGTCCATGGGGCAAGTTGATGCAGGTAAAGCAATTCTTCGTATGGAACGCCAACTTGCGACCTTAGAAGACGGCGAAGATAAGGCTCAGTTCTCTGCAACCCTGCAACAAATCAAAACGGCTTACCTTGCCTAATCGACTATGACCTCCTGTTTCAGGAGGTATTTTCACCGCTCTTCATTTATTTAGCTTGATATGAACCAAATCCCCCATCCCCCTATTCTCAAAACGAAGTAGAGTATGTTACAAACCCTTAGTACGTTCTAAAAATAACAACAACGATTGACCATCATCATCACAGGAAATTTTTCATGACGAATCTCTCCGATCCTCAGCACCCCAATACGGGTGAGGGTTCACTTAAGCGCAGTTTACACAACCGGCATATTCAATTAATTGCCATTGGCGGAGCCATTGGAACCGGATTGTTTATGGGGTCAGGCAAAACGATTAGCCTTGCGGGCCCATCGATCATTTTTGTTTATATGCTGATCGGCTTTATGCTCTTTTTTGTTATGCGCGCAATGGGTGAATTATTACTCGCTAACTTGGAATATAAATCGTTTAGCGATTTCGCCGCGGATCTCCTCGGTCCATGGGCTGGCTACTTTACCGGCTGGACTTACTGGTTCTGTTGGGTGGTAACCGGTGTCGCGGATATTGTGGCCATCAGCGCCTACTTCCAATTTTGGTTTCCAGAGTTCTCGGTGTGGCTCAGCGCTATACTCTGCGTCGCCACCTTCCTGATACTTAACATTGCCACCGTTAAATTATTCGGTGAGATGGAGTTCTGGTTTGCGATTATTAAAATCGTCGCCATTGTCAGTTTAATTGTGGTCGGTATTGTGCTGGTCGCGTCGCATTATGCGCTGCCTAATGGCACCTATGCGTCACTCAGCAACATTTGGTCTCACGGTGGCATGTTTCCTAAGGGGCTGTCTGGCTTCTTCGCCGGGTTCCAAATTGCCGTCTTTGCCTTTGTGGGGATCGAACTGGTGGGGACAGCCGCCGCGGAAACCCATAACCCGGCAAAAGTATTGCCTAAGGCTATCAATTCCATCCCACTGCGCATCATTATGTTTTACGTGTTAGCGCTCTGTGTGATCATGGCTGTAACGCCATGGAATGAAATTGATCCCTCGCGCAGTCCCTTTGTTGCGATGTTCGTATTAATTGGTCTGCCAGCGGCCGCAGGCATTGTCAACTTTGTGGTACTCACCTCGGCAGCCTCTTCCGCCAACAGCGGTATTTTCTCAACCAGTCGTATGCTGTTCGGTTTATCAGAGCAGGGCGTGGCATCGAAAATGTTTGGTAAATTATCTAAACGCTCGGTACCGGTGAATGGATTATTGTTCTCGTGTTTATGTCTATTTTTAGGCGTGGCGTTAATCTATCTTATCCCGAACGTAATGACTGTTTTCACACTGGTCACAACTGTTTCCGCCATCCTCTTCATGTTCGTTTGGTCGATTATTCTCTGCTCTTATCTGGCCTACCGCAAAAAGTTCCCTGAGAAGCATCAGCACTCGTCGTTTAAAATGCCCGGTGGCGTGGTCATGTGCTGGGTAGTACTCGCCTTTTTCGCTTTTATCATCGTGCTATTAACCTTGCAGCCTGATACTCGTCAAGCGTTAAGTGTCACGCCACTGTGGTTTGTATTACTAGCCATTGGTTGGTTTTTCAAACGTAAATCGATTCAGTCGTAACACATCACGAGACGGGCTGAACGGCCCGTCTTTTTCCATCAGGTTTGCTGAGATCGACGTTTGATTTTCAACTCACTGACCAATACCCCAGCCACAATTAATACCCCGCCCAGTAGGGCTAAACTCGGTAAAATTTCACCGGCAATTCGCCCCACAATACCGGCCCATACCGGTTCACCCGCATAAATTACCGTTGCTCGCGTTGGCGAGATACTTTGTTGCGCCCAATTCATGGTTAATTGGATAATGGCACTCATCAAGCCTAATCCCGCAGCACTAAGAATTACGGTGGGTGAGAAATGACTCACCGTTTCTCCCGCAGGTACCATAAATAAAAACGAGAATAACGAGGCGGCAGCTAACTGGATGATGGTGACCCGTTTGGTATCGACCTGCCCAGCATAACCACTGATCAAAATAATCTCCCCAGCGATGGCTAAAGTGCTGAGCAATGTCACGTACTCACCAATTCCCAATCCTTGACTGCTCTCTCCGGTATTACCAGACAATAATAATAAGCCAACAAACGCTAAGATAATGCCACACCAAGACATCAGCCGTGGGGGCTGCTTGAGAAAGACCCATTGCAATAACGGAACCAAAGGAACATACATCGCGGTCATAAAGGCCGATTGGCTACTGGAAATGGTCTGCATACCCCACGTTTGGAAGCTATAGCCTATCGCGATACATAAGCCAATCAGCGCTCCGGCTTGCAGGTCTTTCACCGTAATAGCCGCTAGGCTTCGCCAAAAAACCGCTGATAACAATAGTGCGGCAACAGCAAAACGCACGCCAACAAAAAAGAAGGGGCTGGCGGTTTGCATGGCGTGATGGACAATAAGAAATGTCGCACCCCATAACATAGTAATCAGGATTAACGTGGCTTCTTGCCGAGATACCTTCAACGCAACAGGCGATTTCACAGACTCTCCTTTTAGAGTAAAGACAACACGTTGACATACCCTCTAGAAAAAGTGCCTGCCGTGGACCTGATGTATTCCATCAGTATCAGTGGGTGGCGGGCAGATAGAGGTAGAGAAGAATATAGGCTACAGCAGAAAGGCAAAAACCAGCCGTAGGCTGGTTTCTTAAAGAGTGGCGGAGGAGGAGAGATTCGAACTCTCGGATGGTTGCCCATCGGCGGTTTTCAAGACCGCTGCCTTCAGCCGCTCGGCCACCCCTCCGCAAATTTTTTTACTACGACACAATACTATTATGCCCTTACCGAAGTAAGTGGCGGAGGAGGAGAGATTCGAACTCTCGGATGGTTGCCCATCGGCGGTTTTCAAGACCGCTGCCTTCAGCCGCTCGGCCACCCCTCCGCAATGAGGCGCACTATAAACACTCCCCTATACATTGTAAATAGTGAAATGCACCGTTCGCTTGAAAAACAAACAAAAACTATTTTTATGACGATAAAACAGGCAAAAACCCGCTTTTAACCCCGTAGAGGGGAGGTAAAGATGGGTAAACCCCCTTCAATCCTCACGGCGTGTAGATTAATTTGTGCGAGTAAAAAATAATAAAAGGGATCATCATGGAAAAAATCATTACTGCTCGCAGCCAAAGCCAAGTATTGGCCTCACATAGGGTTTTACGAAATACCTACTTCTTATTGGGATTAACTCTCGCGTTCTCTGCCATGACCGCCACCGCCAGTATTGTTTTCAGCCTACCGGCCCCCGGCTTCATTCTGACCTTGGTAGGGTTTTACGGCTTAATGTTTCTGACTCATCGTCTCGCTGATCGGCCCATCGGTATTTTGGCCGCTTTCGCCTTCACTGGATTTCTAGGCTATTGCTTAGGACCTATCCTGAGTCGGTATTTAAGTACCGGTATGGGCGAGACCATTGCCATCGCGTTAGCCGGCACCGCCTTGGTCTTTTTCTGCTGTTCAGCCTATGTGCTGACGACGCGCCGTGATATGTCATTTTTAAACGGTATGTTAATGACCGGCTTTGTGGTACTGCTGGTCGCTGTCATCGCCAATCTTTTTCTGCAACTCCCTGCTCTACAAATGACGATCAGTGTCCTGTTTATTCTGTTTTCTTCCGCTGCGATTCTGTGGGAGACCAGTAATATTGTGCAGGGCGGTGAAACGAATTATATTCGCGCCACCGTCAGCTTATATGTCTCGATTTACAATATCTTTTTGAGCTTACTCAGCCTGCTGGGATTTGCTTCTCGCAACGACTAATCCAAGCCATCACAGACAAGAATGTAGCCTTTAGAAATAAAGGCTATTTTTTTGGGTGAAAACCTTGATACCATTCTGTTTAGGGTTTCATGAGATGTTAACGATGATTTTCGACAATAAAGAAATAGAAACAGATAACCAAGGTTACCTCAAGACGAGCAGTGACTGGAGTGAAGCATTGGCGGAAGTCATCGCCGCGCAGGAACAGATCACACTAACGCCAGAACATTGGCAAGTGATCCTGTTCGTCAGAGATTTCTATAATGAATTCAATACCTCACCCGCCATTCGAATGCTGGTGAAAGCGATGGCGAAGACGTTCGGCGAAGAGAAAGGGAATAGCCGATATTTATTTCGCCTTTTTCCCGATGGACCGGCAAAACAAGCGACCAAAATCGCGGGATTACCAAAGCCGGCTAAGTGCTTGTAACACCCCCCTTCGTTAGACCACTAAACGTGCTTATTGACCGCACATCCTTATATGACTTTAAACGTAAAGAAGACTATGACTGCACGAATTATCCTTGCAAAAGGACGCGAAAAATCACTGCTTCGTAAGCACCCTTGGATCTTTTCCGGGGCAATCAATAAAATGGAAGGTAAAGCCACATCGGGCGAAACGGTCGATGTCTGCGATGCCAACGGCCGCTGGTTAGCGAAAGCCGCGTTCTCGCCTTCTTCCCAAATTCGTGCACGAGTATGGAGCTTCGATCCAGCGGAATCTATCGATATTGCTTTTTTCGCTCGTAAGTTGGAGCAAGCCTTGAAATTACGCACTTGGCTTGCTGCAAAAGATAATCTGGACAGCTATCGCTTAATCGCCGGAGAGTCCGATGGCTTGCCAGGGATCACTATTGATAAATTCGGCCAATTTCTCGTGCTGCAGCTATTGTCAGCGGGCGCTGAATACCAACGCCCGGCCCTGACGACGGCGCTGCAGCAACTTTTCCCCGATTGCCATTTATATGAACGCTCAGACGTTGCCGTCAGGAAGAAAGAAGGTCTAGAACAAGTTCAGGGCGTTATTTCCGGCGATACGCCACCGGCGCTGTTACCCATTACCGAGCACGGTATGAAGCTGTTGGTCGATATCCAAAAAGGCCACAAAACCGGTTATTACCTCGATCAACGTGACAGTCGCTTTGGCTTACGTCGTTATGCACAAGATGCCGAAGTCTTGAACTGCTTCTCCTATACCGGAGGTTTTGCAGTCTCTGCTTTAATCGGCGGATGTAAGAAAGTCACGAGCGTCGATACATCGCAAGAAGCCCTCGATATTGCGCGTCAAAATATCGAGCTTAACCAACTCGATTTATCGAAAGCTGAGTTCCTACGAGATGACGTGTTTAAGTTATTACGCCGTTATCGCGATGAAGGCCAGCGTTTCGACGTTATCGTGATGGACCCCCCTAAATTTGTTGAAAATAAAAATCAACTAATGGGCGCTTGTCGCGGCTATAAAGATATCAATATGCTTGCCATGCAGCTATTGCGTCCAGGCGGTTTCCTACTGACCTTCTCATGTTCAGGCCTGATGACGACTGAGCTGTTTCAAAAAATTGTTGCCGATGCCGCCGTCGATGCAGGGAAAACTGCGCAATTTATTGAACAGTTCCGCCAAGCCGCTGACCACCCGGTAAGTAGCGCTTATCCAGAAGGTTTGTATTTAAAAGGCTTTGTTTGCCAAGTCTACTGACTTGAAAAATGATTTATCGCCCCCAGATCTCCTTTCAATACAGGACTGGAGACTATTATGATCAAGTGTAAATTTGGAATTGGTCAGCAAGTCCGTCATCAATTGACGGGCGCTTTGGGGGTGATTGTCGATATGGACCCGGCCTATGCGTTACAAACGCCGACACCGACCAGTCTTATCATCCATGAAGGGCTGTTAGTACTCCCTTGGTATTATGTGGTGATGGAAGATGAAGGCGGCGAGACGGTTCAGACCTATGTAGCTGAATCGCAATTAACAGGTGAAATCTCTAACGAGCATCTCGATAATCCTGAACTGGATGATATCGCCGAGCGCGTTCGCTCAAAAATCACCTCTCCCCTGCTTCGTCATTAAGCCCCATCGGGGCTTAAGGTTTTTTCGCAACAGCTACACCGGACTGCTTTAATTCTTCAACGAAAGGAGAGGCATTCTTCGGATCAAACAGCAACCATAGCCTCTGTTTTGCCCTTGTCATGGCAACGTAAGCCAGTCTGCGCTCTTCTGCATAAGGGTAAGATTCTTGTTCGACGAGGAGTCCCCGCTCGATAATGGTCTCTTGTGATTCCGCTGGGAACCCTTCTTTTCCCGCATTAAGCCCACAGAGAATGACATAATCCGCTTCACGTCCTTTGCTGGCATGAATAGTCATAAAGTCGATAGTAAGATTTGGCCAACGGGTCGACGCTTTATCGAGCGCCTTGGGTCTAAGGTAGTGATACCGACCCAGCACTAAAATAGTCTCTTGCTGCGTGACAAAACCACTGAGCTTATCAAACAACGCCTCGAGTTGCGTTTCCACCAGTAAGGTGACCGACTTCTTATTTCCTTGACGCGTACTGGTAATCGATTTACTGATCTGTGCGGGATTCTGTTGAATAAATCGTGCCGCTATATCGCTTTGCCGCTGATCGAAACGGTAAGTCGTGTCCAGATGACACACTGCACCTTCACCGAAGGTGTGAGAAAATTTAGTGGTCATATCGAGCTGTGCACCAGCGAAGCGATAAATAGCTTGCCAATCGTCGCCCACCACATAGAGGTGGCTATGTTTATTCTGCTGGCGAAGTAATTTAATTAATCTTGCTCGCTGCGGGGAAATATCCTGAAATTCATCAATTAATAGATATTTCCAGGGGCTAATAAAGCGCCCTTTCTCAATTAGGCCGCAGGCTTGTTCGATTAAGCTCGAAAAATCTACAGCTCCTTCCGCTTTTAACGCTGCTTTCCACGCTTTGACGATCGGTGCCATCAATTTAATACGCTTTGAGAAAAGCGGGCGATCTTCTTCTTTCACTTGCTCAATCATTTGAGCTTGAGTACCGCCGTGCATTCTGACGAGTCCCAACCACTTATCGAGTATAAGGGGGACCTTTTTCTGAATATCGGGCTGCTGCCAAAAAGCGTTTTCCGTTATTGTCCAACCGAGATCATCTTCTAGGCACTGTCGCCATTGGTTCGCCGCGGCTTTTTTCTGGCTGCACTGCTCAACCCACTGCTCCAGTAATAATTTATGTCGCTCAACGGTATTATTTTCTAGATCCGTAATAGTGGGCGTTTTGTGAGTCACTTGCTGGATTATCGCCAAGGCTAATCCATGAAATGTTTTCGCCGTCACTGCTGATTCGCCGGTACGTAGGGTTATCCGCTGGTTGAGTTCTTCGGCGGCTTTCCGGCCAAAGGCTAGAATGAGGATCTGTTCTGCTTGCGCCTGCTTACGCATTATTAGCCAAGCCGTTTTTGCGACTAATACCGAGGTTTTACCACTCCCAGCACCCGCCAAGACGAGCACTGATTTTTCATCATTCATCACAGCTTGACGCTGAGAGGTATTCAAAGGTGAGCTTTCAACGGTCGCAAAGAATTCAGCATAGCGCGACTCAAGTTGGGTCATCCATTGGCGATTGCGTAATTGTCGCTGTGATTCGGGCGCGGTGAGCCATGCATGGCAAAATTGCCAACGCGCGTAACTGTCAGCAAATGCCTGCAGGCGTTCGCTGGGTAACGGCAGAGCGGTCAGTGCGTCTTGAATATGCGTTTGCAACCCTTGCAACGCATCTTGAGTAAGCCAATGATCTTTTTGCACGGTATCGAGAATAAACTGCTGCAGGTCAGAAAGCACTTGGTCACTGATCACGACCATTTGCTGTGTCCAAGATTGCCATGACTTCATCAGATATTGCCAAAATTGCTGCGTTTCAGACCATTCAGTGCCGTGTAACCGCACAACCTTATCATCCGCTAATTGAAACTCTAGCTCTCCCCACACCACCCCGCGCTTGCAGCGCACGCCAATCAATTGATTAAAAGGAATGATATATTCATGATGATCACCAGAAACTTCAACACCTGCAGTAAGCATTCGAACCCGATGATAGGGGTGTTGTGCGAGCTTCTTTCCGATTGACGTTGCTTTTAGTTCCATGCACCTGGCCATTGTTTTACACTATCTCAGTTTTCGATTTTAACTGCCAACAGGCTGGGCCTCCAGCTAAATCTACCTCGATACATTGTTAAAAAGGGATAATCATTGCATGCGAAGTGTGCTGAATATTTTAAATTTCTTCCTAGGCGGTTTCATTACGAGCTTTTCGTGGCTATTGGTCACTTTACTGACTATCGTCTTTATTTTTACGCTTCCTCTCACCCGCTCATGCTGGGAGATCACTAAGCTTTCATTCGTGCCCTTTGGTAACGAGGCTATACACGTCGACTTACTCAGACCGGAAAATAAAAGTAAGCTGATGAATTCAGGTGGGACGTTATTGAACGTGGTGTGGCTCATCCTGTTCGGCTGGTGGCTCTGTCTTTCCCATATTTCAATCGGGATTGCGCAGTGTTTAACTCTGATTGGCATCCCGACCGGCATCGCACATTTTAAAATCGCCGTTATCGCATTATGGCCGGTAGGACGCAGAGTGGTCAGCGTTGAGGAAGCCCAAATCGCGCGTGAAAATGCTGCACGCCTGCAATACGGTAACTAATCATGGCCAGTCGTAGCGCGCTTCACAAACACTGGCAATACTATATTCTGAACCGTTTGTGGCAAGAGCCGGTCCGAATTTTTGTTGCGATGAGCTGTGTCGCGCTTTTTGCATGGCGTCATCATACGGTGATTTGGACTATGCCTTTGATTTTAGGGATAGTCGCCGCCGCGTTAACTGATATCGACGATCGGTTAACGGGCCGGCTTAAAAATATTGTGATCACGCTCGTCTGTTTTGCTATCGCCACCATCAGTGTTGAACTGCTCTTTCCCCATCCCCTACTCTTTGTCTTGGGATTAGGGCTTTCGAGCTGGATATTCATCATGCTGGGTGCCTTGGGTCAACGCTACGCTACGATTGCCTTTGGTGCCATTTTAATTGCCATCTATACGATGTTGGGGATTGGACTTTTCCCCAAATGGTATATTCAACCCCTATTCCTTTTAGCAGGCGCTGGGGTGTATTACCTTTTCACACTTATCAACCATCTCCTCTTCCCCGCCCGCCCGGTTGACGCACAATTGATTAATACTTACAGCTCGCTCGCAAAATATTTAGAAGCCAAAGCCGCACTGTTCGACCCGGATGGTATAGCCCATGGTGAACGCCCCCTCTATAAATTGTCGATGGCGAATAGCCAGTTGGTTCAGCAACTCAATATTGTGAAAACAGCTATCCAGAGTCGCCTACGCGGTGATCGGGCAAGTAGTACTAGCCGAAGGGCATTGCTTTATTACTTTGTCGCGCAAGAGATCCATGAGCGGGCAAGTTCATCGCATATCGACCATATACGCTTGCAAGATAATTGGCACTTTAACGAATTAATGTTCCGTTGCGAGCGTATACTCCGATATCAAGCAATGGCTTGCCGAGAGATAGCAGAAAGTCTGCAAACCAAGCAAGACTACCAACACAGTCGTTATTTTGAGCGCGCACTTACCAATGCAGACGTTGCATTGGAACGAGTCTCCCTTGTTGCAGAAAAGGAGACCTGTGAACGGTTACGTTGGCTACTAAAAAATTTACGCGCAGTCGATCAACAATTGGCTTCTGTCGCCTCAGATCAACTATCGAATACTGATTGGCAAAAGATCGATACCGAGCTTTCTTTTGAAGGTATTCAGGGCTGGCAAGATATCAAATCACGTTTTAAAAGCCACCTATCACCAAAGTCGCCGCTATTTAGACATGCTGTTCGCGTAAGTCTAGTCCTCTGCTTAGGTTACCTATTTATACAATCGATAAGTTTAGAGCGCGGTTATTGGATACTGCTTACGTCACTCTTTGTCTGTCAACCGAACTACTCCGCCACCAAGCGACGCTTAGCATTGAGGGTTATTGGAACCTTAGCAGGAATATTGATTGGACTCCCCCTACTTTGGCTTATCCCCTCTTTACCAGGACAGTTAGTCGCCATTGTGCTTTTTGGCGTATTGTTCTTTTTGTTCAGGCAAGTCCAGTACGCCCAAGCCACCTTGTTTATCACATTGATGGTCCTATTTTGCTTCAACCTTTTGGGTGAAGGTTTCAACGTTGCGTTACCCCGTATTATCGATACACTGGTTGGCTGCGGATTATCTTGGCTTGCGGTAACCTTTATCTTCCCCGATTGGCATTACCGACAGTTTTCGACGGTGACTCACAAAGCCTATAGGGCAAACGTGCGCTATTTAAAGGCTGTCACCCAGCAATACCAAGAGGGTAAAGATAATCGTGTGTCCTATCGTATCGCGCGTCGGGAGGCCCATAATGCCGATGCCGAGTTAGCCTCTGTCATCGCCTTAGCAGAAAACAAAGCCTGGTCTTCTGCAGAAGCTAAAGAAGCTTCATTCTCAATCCTCTGTACCAACCACAGTCTATTGAGCTATATCGCGGCATTGGGCTCACATCGACAGCATACGCACAATGCTCAACTCCTCAATCTACTGCATGGGCTGACTGCTTGTGTAGAAGGCTATCAGCAGTTCGATCACAACGAGGTCGAGCAATCACTTAAGACGTTAACTTTACTAGCTGAATCAGTCGAGATTGATGATGAGCCTCAAAAAGCGCTCATCATTCAACAAGTTTCATTAATTATCCACACCTTAAGTGAAATGAATAAGATTAAATCGCCGCTCTTAATAACCTAAGGTTGTGAGTTGTCTTATTAGTACAACGGCTGGTGAACTCTTTATGCCAAGCCGTTAATTCTTCGCGAATGGAGAGGGGTAGCACAGCATGGTGTAGCCCCATAACGGCCCCTTGCAAATAGAAGAGTGTAGGCAGGCCTAGATGTTTATTACGTTCATGCATCATCATCCAAGATTGCTCAACACCCGTTTGCCGCAATTGCTCTTCGGTATGAATACCGACTTCACGTAATAACGTTTCAAAACGTATCCCTAGATTAGGCAGATCCTTTAGTCGGCGGTGCGCCTGCTTATAGGAACGACAATTTTGCGCGTCCCGCCATGCCTCTCGAGATAATTTTAAAAGACTCACCTCATCCTGCCACAACATTTCGTCAACCTTAAAGTAATTGAGTGAAATGGCGCTGCCTCGTTTACAGAAAACAAAGGGAGTAAGTGGGTGATTAACGAGATAGTGGGACATCGCCTCACTCCCACGTAAGTAAAGGGTACCTTGCTTAACGAGCGCAAACACCACTTCACCCAATGACAGTGAATAGCCTCCAAACTGGGTTTTGGCGACAATGGCCCCGAGGTGGAGAACTTTTTTTTGATACAGAGTAATACACTGTTGAGAACTATTCATTTCGATCCTCCTGATCGCGAACAAGCTAACCTATTGATATAAATATCCTTATTATTTTATTCACCTTAAATAATTTAAATTAGTTGTTCAATTAATAAATATAAAATGCTCGTGACGCATTCCAAATCTATTTTTGGATGCAAGAAATGATTGATCTTTCGCTAAAGTAGAATTACTGTATATCCATACAGTAAACAGGAGCTAACCATGATCACACCCCATTCTGTTAATGATTTCTCAAAGCAAATGCGTGCAATCCCTGAGGTCACCACGTCAATCGGTGGTATTAATCAAATTTGCTACGATAATGCTTCACCTACCCTACTCAATTTATTGCTATTACCTGCAATAAAGCAGCTGGGGCAACAGGCGAAATGGATGTTGTGGTTAACTCCTGAAAATAAGCTAGACCGTTCTTGGTTAGAGCATTCCGGTATTTCACTGAGCAAATCAGTACAAATCCCTATGCTTGACGATGATCAAAAGATAGATTCCATGACTCAGGCCCTAAAGTCCGGTAATTATAGCGTCATTACTGTATGGTTAGACAGTACTCTATCAGCGGAACAGCAAAATAGCCTCGATTTTTTAGCCAAAGAATCGGATACCGTCGTCTTTATTTTGCACAAAAACTCACCACATAACCGTTCGACCAGACAGATGAGTCATCAAAAAATTCCCACTTTTGCATTTCTTTAGCTTTATTGAGATTTATCTGGTGAAAATATTTATCAGAATTTATTTATGTCTAATTATTTACCACTTTCAGGCAGGACAACGTTTCCAAGGCTTATTCAGTTTTTTATAGTGCATGAAGTTCAGTTTTAAATGTAACTGAATGTGTATAAAATGCTGTTTTTTACTGTACATCGTTATATCTTACTTGTAAGTTTTTAAACACGTTGTAGACTTTAGTTCGCTAGGGTGCTCAAAAACCTCCAGTTTTAGCTGAGTATAAAACGAGCGAAAAAGACCCAGCGAAGAATTGCAACCCAGAGCAAATTTTATGCTCATTGCCAATTTTGGATGATAACGAGGCGCAAAATGAAAAAAACAGCTATCGCAATTGCAGTGGCACTAGCAGGTTTAGCAACTACTGTTGCTCAAGCTGCACCAAAAGACGACACTTGGTACGTTGGTGGTAAATTAGGTTGGTCTCAATACCACGACACCGGTTTCTCTGGTAACCATTACCAAGTGACAAACGAAGCGCGTGACAACCAACTGGGTGCTGGTGCATTCGTTGGTTATCAAGCAAACCCATACTTAGGTTTCGAAATGGGTTATGACTGGTTAGGCCGTATGAAATATACTGGTCAAAACCACGGCGCATTCATCGGTCAAGGTGTTCAACTTGCTGCTAAACTCAGCTACCCAATCACTGATGACTTAGACATCTACTCTCGTTTAGGTGGAATGTTATGGCGTGTAGACGCTAAAGATTACCAAGGTCATCACAACATCGACACTGGTGTTTCTCCATTAGCTGCAGCTGGTTTAGAGTACGCTCTGAACAAAAACTGGGCAACTCGTTTAGAGTACCAATGGGTTAACAACATCGGTGACCGCAACACCACTGGCGCACGTCCTGATAACGGCATGCTGAGCCTGGGCTTATCTTACCGTTTCGGTCAAGATGATGCTGCTCCAGCACCAGCTCCAGCTCCAGCACCAGCTCCAGTTGTTGAAACTAAGCACTTCACTCTGAAATCAGACGTGCTGTTCAACTTCAACAAAGCTACGCTGAAAACTTCTGGGCAATCAGCTCTTGACCAACTGTACTCTCAGTTAAGCAACTTAGATCCTAAAGACGGTTCTGTTGTTGTTCTGGGCTTCACTGACCGTATCGGTTCTGACAGCTACAACCAAACCCTGTCTGAGAAACGTGCTCAATCAGTTGTGGATTACTTAGTATCTAAAGGTATCCCTTCTAACAAGATCTCTGCACGCGGTATGGGTGAATCTAACCCAGTAACTGGTAACACCTGTGACAACGTTAAGAAACGTGCTGCTCTGATCGACTGCTTAGGTCCAGACCGTCGCGTAGAAATCGAAGTTAAAGGCGTTAAAGATGTTGTTTCTCAGCCACAAGGCTAAGATAACATTGTAAAAAACCCCGCTTAAGCGGGGTTTTTTTTATCCTTTTTTTGTCCCTAAAATTGAGGCTAAATCTTCTTTCAGGGAACTCATCTGAGAGGCATATTTCTCTTTTCGCTCTGCATCTTCGATTAACTGTACAATTGTATCGGAGAGCGTACTGCTTCGTCGTTGAGCCAAGCCCGCTAAACGCTGCCATACTAAATATTCTAGATCGATAGATTTTTTACGGGTATGTTGTTGTTCAGCATTAAAGTGACGCTTACGCCTTGCCCGAATCGTCTGGCTCATTCTCACAGACAGATCCGCGTTCATATGCTCGTTAATCCACTGCAAGATATTTTCAGGTTGATGCTCATATCCCATCAGCAATCTTACTGCCTCGTCTGCCGCCGATTGCTCGATATGACGCGTGATCAATTCCCCTTCTCGGTGTTTTTTTAGGAGATATTTCCATTTCCAGCCTGACTCGAGATTCTCTAACTGTAAATATTTCATCAGGTTCCTTAAAATTAATCACTTAATACTAGAATACCAGCTTTGGGCTTTTCTGCAGACAAATTTAACCCCGCATTCGTCGCGTCTTGGTTACATGGTGTCTACTGCCGAACTACGGTATAATTGCTGTTTTATGTCCAAGGCAAAATAAGATTACTTTGACTAGCTCAACACTTTCATGGCAAGAACTTATCCCCGACGCCCAGTATTTAGCTCCGCTTTTTTCTCAGGGCTTATCATCCAGTGCGTCTGGCGTAGAAACGTTGCAGCCACGGTTGCTCAACGCTATCGATCAACTTGACCTTAATCCTGTTCAGCCATTACTGTTGATTAAGCTTGAGGAGCATCCCACTAATGTGAAAGCGCTCGCTCAAATTGTCGAGCAGAGATTGCCAGTTAAAACTGTTGACCAGTGGGCTTATCATTCGCCCGCTACAAACCAATTCCAATTAGAAAAGTTAGCCAGTCATGAGACTCGCTCTGCAGTTTATTATGCGGATTGGATTGAATCAGATCAATTATTTGGTTACCTCACTGAACAGCAAGGTAGCTGGACGCCAGAATTAGGCCTATTGCATAAAGCGAATGGGGGAACATTAATTCTTTCTGTTCACTGTCTTCTTTCGCAACCCTTGATGTGGTTGCGGTTAAAAAATTTCATAAGCGAACACCGGATAGTCTGGTATTCTCCAGATCCTCGCCGCCCTATTCCTATTCATATTCCGGACTACCCCCTGTCTGTAAAATTAGTATTAGTCGGGAGCCGAGAAAGTTTGGCTGAATTTAGTGAGAATGAGCCAGTATTGCACGCCAATGCAATCTATACCGAAATAGAAGACACTGCCGAAATCACGACTGATCAGCAGTTTATGGATTGGGCGAGTTGGGTTGCCTCACAAGCACAGGCTTTGGCGCTTCCCCCACCGGATGTAGGCTTTATGCTGCGCCTAACACGCGAAGCTTCACGCTACACGAATGAGCAACAGCGGTTCCCGATTAATCCAACATGGCTACATAAGCAACTGGGTGCCGCCTATGCTGCTGGGCAAAATCTGACAGAAAGTAGCCTCAGCGAGGCGCTTGCACAGCAAGAATGGCGTGAGAGTTATTTGCCCGACACCTTACAACGTGATCTTGCCGCCCCACACAGCTTATTGGAAACAGACGGCGAAAGGATTGGACAGATTAATGGTCTATCCGTCCTCGACCTGCCAGGTCACCCTCGCCCTTGGGGTGAGCCTGCGCGCATCAGTTGCCTCGTGCATTATGGTGATGGTGAGATTAATGATGTCGAACGTAAGGCTGAGTTGTCTGGCAATATTCATGCTAAAGGGATGATGATTATCGAGGCCTGGTTAATGGCCGAATTAGAGCTTGAACAACAGCTGCCATTCACTGCATCGATGGTCTTTGAACAATCCTACGCTGAGGTCGATGGCGACAGTGCTTCCCTCGCTGAACTGGCAGTACTGATTAGCGCCCTCTCTCTTAAACCCCTACAACAATCTTTTGCCGTGACAGGGTCCGTCGATCAATTTGGCAATGTCCAGCCTGTCGGCGGCTTGAATGAAAAAATTGAAGGCTTCTTCTCTCTCTGTTCACAGCAGGGTCTGACCGGTAAACAAGGTGTTATTTTACCCGAACGGAATTGTTGCCACCTCTCGTTGTCTGATGAGGTCATTGAGGCAGTCAAACATCAGCAGTTTCACCTATGGCCAGTTAGCACCGTTGATCAAGCGCTTGAACTGTTAATGTCCTTACCTTGGGTGACTGAGAATGATGACGAGTCTCTTTTGGGCATCATCCAACAACGGATCGATGAAGCTCAACAGCCGGTGAAAGCTGAGGGAGGATTTTTTTCTCCTTCACGATGGCTTAACTGGCTAAAGCGTGATTAACAACTCTTGCTCAGCGTACAAGTGTACGCTATTCTTCGGGCTTCAATTGAAAAGGGCTAAATGTAACTATGGTAGATAAACGCGAATCCTACAGCAAAGATGACCTCATCGCGTCAGGACAAGGGAAATTATTTGGTGAAAATGGGCCACCTCTTCCTGCAGACAATATGTTAATGATGGACCGAGTCATTCTCATGTCTGAGAACGGTGGTCACTTTGATAAAGGCTTCGTCGAAGCTGAACTCGACATCAACCCAGAACTTTGGTTTTTTAAATGTCACTTCGTCAACGATCCGGTTATGCCAGGATGCTTAGGTTTAGACGCAATGTGGCAGTTAGTCGGATTTTATTTAGGCTGGTTAGGCGCAGAAGGTAAAGGCCGCGCACTAGGCGTAGGCGAAGTGAAATTCACTGGACAAGTTCTGCCAACAGCGAAGAAAGTTACTTATAAAATTCACTTCAAGCGCGTTATCAACCGTAAATTAGTGATGGGCGTTGCTGATGGAGAAGTCTTTGTAGACGGTAAATTAATCTATACCGCTACAGACCTAAAAGTCGGCCTGTTTAAAGATACTGAATCTTTCTAATTCAGCCGCACAAAAAAAAAGCAGATTTTGTAAAATCTGCTTTTTTTATGTCTGTTTTATGCGAAAGCTGAACGTTCTTCAATAGCCTTACGCCAACCTCCTAACCAATGTGACCTTGAGTCTAACGTTTGATAGGGACAGAGTTCTTTCGATCGTCCGCTTTTTCCCGTTTTATACCCCAGTGAGTAAGCTCGTTCCAAACGATCGCGTTTTTGTCTCTTCATATCCGTTTACCCTCATAAAGATAGTTGGTTAAAAGAAGCGGTGATAAATTCATCACCTCTTCCTTTGTACCCCTCTCTCATAATGAGATCAACGAGTATTTTTTAAACAGCTTTGCAAGTTTTGAGCTAAGTCAAACTATTCGGTGACTAACAATACTTAAGGACTAATCTGTGACGCAACCTGTTGGGCTTCCTGATACCATGCTTGCGAGAGCGCTTGTACCAAAGCAGGATAGCCATCATCCTTAAGTGGGACACTTTGCTCAAATGAACGACGTACCGCATCATCTTGATGCTGATAGATCCAGTAACCTTTCACCAGTACATGCCCATCCCAACGCCCTTGGAAGGCGGTAACTGTCACGGCCAATGAGTCGTTATCCCCCTTCAACGTACTATTGGTGACTAACCAATTCGGCAGTAGATTACTTAAGTTAGTCACTAACGTCTGTTGCAATTGCTGATCAAGAGGGCTAGCCCACAGATTTTGCTCAGCTAACCGGTATTCCACGTCAGAGGTTTGAAAAGCAATTCCTGTACTGGCTAACGCGTCAGGCACATTGATAGATTGCACCCAGAGATGTTTCGGCTGCTGCCCGAAGGTAGAAGTCGAGATCGCTACCGATGAGCCGCCTTGCGGTGTAGTCAATTGATAATACTTGGTTGATTCGCTACTACTGCAAGCGGTCAAACAGACAGCCAGTAGTGTCATTAAAAGTCTTTTCACTCTTTAGCCTTTTTAGGTTGTGGATCTTTACCCGGTGAGGCCTCGAACACTAGCGCATTGCTCTTGTTATTCAAGGTACGAAGCACTGGCTGCAGTTCTGCGAGAACTTGATCCAAACGTTGTAGGTTGCCGACCAGCTTATTATAAGCCGGTGAGCCTGGTTGTAATCCCTTCATACTCTGGTTTAACTCGCGCAGAGTTTGCTGCATATCCTGCGGCAGAGTTTTCATCGCTGGACTATTCGTAATTTGATTCACATGATCCAGTGTGATTTGCAGTTGTTGCATCGTTTTTTGGCTCTCTTTCAAAGAACCCGTCGCCTCAGTCAGTAATGGGTTCAATGGAAGCTTCTCGAACTTATCGAGAATCGACATCACTTTCTGCTGCATCTGCGTTAACCCGCCATTCATTGTCGGGATAATGTTGTATTGACCTATCTGCGTAGGACCTTTGTAAGCCCCGGCATCGTTATTAAAGTCTAAATCAACGTACAGCGCACCGGTAATCAGATTCGCTGTTTTTAAGCTTGCTCTGAGTCCATGTTGTAACCCATCGGCAAGACGTTGCTGCAGATTAAAGTCGGCGCCTAATTTTTTCGAAAAACGTTCTGGTTCGATTTTAATCAATACCGGTATGCGGTAATCGCCATTCAGTTTCTTCAACATACTTGGAATAATGAAAGGCACCTGTGCAACCGTTCCTAATCGAATACCACGGAATTCGACCGGCGCACCCTCTTGTAGACCCCGAATAGATTCATTAAAGAATAATAGGTAGTCAGTATGCTGTGTATAAAGCGAGTCGGTAATACTGCGCTGATCATTGAAGAGGTGATAGTGCGCTTTATTCTCTGCTGCCACACCGCGATCCCATCCCTCTGGTACATCAAAGCTCACACCGCCACTGAACAGTGTCGCTAACGAGCCCATTTCTACACGCATTCCAGAGGCCGACATATCAACCGCGATACCGCTGTCTTTCCAGAAACGAACATTACTGGTGACCAGGCTGTCGTAAGGGGCTTGGATAAAGAGTTGGTATTCCATTTGTCGCTGTTCTGCATCAAAGCGGCTTTTTTCGACTGAGCCGACGCGGAATCCTCTAAATAGCACGGGATCACCTGCATTAAGTTGACCCGCTTGCTCACTGTTCAGACTGATATGGATGCCTTTAGCATCGGGTGAAGCCAGAGGAGGTGAATCTAACAAGTTATATTGTGCGGACTCTTCACCCTTACTGCCTGCCTGAAGTTCTATATAGGAGCCAGAGAGCAAAGTACCGAGGCCAGTCACCCCTTCACGGCCAATCTGTGGCTTAACCGTCCAGAAAACACTGTCTTGGTGCAACATTTTTTCCATACCCGTATTTAGCCGGGCACGGATCTCGACGTGTTGTAAGTCATCGCTAAGTTTGGCGCTTTCGACCATCCCGATATCGACGCTTCGGCTTTTAATCGCCGTTTTTCCAGGGGCGATCCCCTCAGCATTACTGGTCACAAGCACCACTTCTGGCCCTTGATGCGAGAAATGGTAATAAATAATCCATGATCCTATCAGGATGGTGATGATGGGTACTATCCATACCGGCGACCAGCGTTTGATTTGTTTAATCTTGGCTTCACCAAAATGATGATTACTCAATGGACTCTTCCTCACTCTTTTTGATACTTTCTCGATCCCATAGCAAGCGAGGATCGAAGGCTTGTGCTGAGAACATCGTTAAAATAACGACTAAGCAAAATAGTAACGCACCCTCAGCCGGATAGACGTTCATTAATCCACCCATGCGGACCAACGCTGAGAGTACAGCAATAACAAAGACGTCAACCATTGACCAACGGCCGACTACCTCAACAATTTCATAGATAATCTGCATGCGGTGATTGTCTCGCGCTCCATAGCCGCCCGCATTCCAACTCAGCCATCCAATAGCAAGAATTTTCATACTAGGTACGAGGATACTGGCGATAAAAATAATCATCGCGATTGGCCACGACCCCTCATTCCATAAGAATATAACCCCCGCCATAATATTGGATCCGGAAGCACTACCCAAGGCATCAGTCACCATAATCGGCATGATATTCGCGGGGATATATAAAATGATTGAAGTCACGAGTAACGAGAGCGTCCACTGCAAGCTTTGTGGTTTACGCGCATGTCCGCGTTGATGACAGCGCGGGCAATAGGGTTCATCGGCCGCCACTATCGCTGTACAACAGGGGCAACTGCGTAGATTTTGGTTTATTCCGCTAATCCCCGCGATCGGTTCACTGCGTAAAGGAGGTACTGGACTAATACGCTGCCAAATAACATGACGCTCTAAACACTGGAATGCCCGCAATTGAGCGATGCAAAACAAGCACCATGGCCAAAAGCCCAGTTCTAGCCCGATTTTACCGTAGGCCATTAATTTGACAAAACTGACTAACACCCCCGCCATAAAGATCTCAGCCATTCCCCAGTTCTTCATGTAGAACAGGCCTTTGGCAAGGGGGATGGTGAGTTGATGAGGCAAACGCCGGTTTAAGGTAAGAATTAATATACTGACAAGGCAGGCTGCAGGAATAATCTGCACAAACAACAGAAATATTGTTGCAAGGAAGCGATATCGGTCATCAACCATCGCTTGCGGAATTTGTAGCAGGGTGATTTGGTTAGTCATACCCATTACGCTAATGCTAATAAAGGGGAAAAGATTAGCCAACGCTAACATGACTAAGGCTGAGAATGCGTAAACCATTGGCCGACGCAGGGGTTCATGCCATGCGGTTGCCAAGGTGCTTTCACAGCGCATACAGGTTGCCCGCGTACCCGGCGCAAGGCCGGGTAGCTTAGTGGTCATATCACAGTGGGGACATAGCACCCAGCGGTGAGTCTGATCCTGATGGCAATGGTTACTCATATTGCACCAATGCGTTATTCACCATTCTTAAGATTTTCCAAATGTTCCCAACGCTCGAAGGCAATATTGAACTCGTCTTCTAACGCTGCCAATTTATCAATGATCGGCTGAGTCTCATCATGGGGACGACTAAAGAAGCTGGCGTCCGCCATCGTGCTCTGTAATTGCGCGATCTCAGCCTCTAGATTTTCCATCTTCTGCGGAAGCTGTTCAAGCTCACGCGTCAGATTATAGCTTAGTTTCGCCGGGGCTTTTTTAGCGACGGATGATTTGTTCGGCTCAACGGCAGGCGTTTCCACTACCGGCGCAGGGCGAGACTTACGCTGAGAACCTCGCGACGTGCTACGTTGATGCTGTGCATCATGATAGCCACCGACATAGCGACCAATTTCCCCTTCGCCCTCGAAGATCCAGCATTCCGTCACGGTATTATCAACGAATTGACGGTCGTGGCTGACCAGTAACACTGAACCTTGGTAACCATCGATTAGCTCTTCGAGAAGCTCTAACGTTTCTACATCTAAATCGTTGGTCGGTTCATCGAGAATTAACAGATTGCTCGGTTTAAGGAACAATTTAGCCAATAGTAAACGGTTTCTTTCACCGCCTGACAGCGCCCTTACTGGAGTCATCGCACGTTTCGGGTGGAATAAGAAGTCCTGCAAGTACCCAAGAACATGGCGAGGCTTACCGTTAACCAGGACTTCTTGCTTACCTTCGGCTAGGTTATCCATAACAGTACGATCTGGGTCTAATTCGGCACGGTGCTGGTCGAAGTAAGCCACTTCCAATTTCGTCCCAATATGTACACGACCTTGTTCGGCATTAAGTTGGCCAAGCATTAAACGCAGCAAGGTGGTCTTACCACAGCCGTTAGAACCGATCAGGGCGATTTTATCGCCGCGCTGAACCTGTACAGAGAACTGATCCACCAGCGTTTTACCGCCAGCATGGTAAACGACGTCTTCCAGCTCGAAAACAATCTTACCGGAACGGCTTGCTTCACCAACCTGCATGTTGGCCTTGCCCATCACTTCTCGGCGCTCAGAACGCTCGCGACGTAGCGCCTTAAGCGCCCTCACCCGACCTTCGTTACGGGTCCTACGCGCTTTGATTCCTTGACGGATCCACACTTCTTCTTGCGCTAATTTGCGATCAAATTCTGCATTTTGCAGCTCTTCAACCCGCAATGCTTCCTCTTTACCCAGCAGATATTGATCGTAATCACCCGGCCATGAGACTAATTTACCGCGATCGAGGTCGACGATACGCGTCGCCATATTGCGAATAAAAGAACGGTCGTGCGAGATAAAGATGATGCTACCGTTGAAGGTTTTAAGGAAATTCTCTAACCAGTGAATGGTTTCAATATCTAAGTGGTTCGTTGGCTCATCTAGCATCAAAACCTTAGGATTTGATACCAGTGCGCGGCCAAGTGCCGCTTTACGTAGCCACCCTCCAGACAATGAAGAGAGCTCAGTGTCTGCATCGAGACCAATTTTTAATAATACATCATTGATTCGACTTTCAAGTTGCCAGAGATTCTGATGGTCGAGTACCGCCTGCAAGCGAGCCATCTCGTTAAGATTCTTCTCGCTTGGGTCTTGCATTACGGTATGCGAAATCGCGTGGTAAGCTTTAAGATGCTGCGCTTGCTCAGCGACCCCTTCGGCAACAAAATCATAGACCGAGCCAGCAATATTTCGCGGCGGGTCTTGCTGTAAGCGAGCAATTACCAAATCTTGCTCATAAACGATACGGCCATCATCGAGAGGAACTTCCTGATTAATGATTTTCATCAGGGTCGATTTTCCCGCACCATTTCGGCCAACGAGACAGACACGCTCGTTCTCTTCGATATGTAATTCAGCGTTATCCAGTAATGGAGCGTCGCTATAGGACAGCCAAGCCCCATGAATACTAATTAATGACATTGTTATTATTCCTGACCTACACGCGCAACTAACCAGCAATTGTGGATATGTTTATTGCGAGAGAAATCTTGAGATTGTGTTTTAGCGGTAATATCCCGCGCTTGTAAACCGATAGCGGCTAGGCCCTCATGGTCCATACGGAATCCACGTTTATTGTTCGAGAACATAATCGTGCCACCGGTCCGTAACAGATACTGGAGATCGGTCAGCAACGATAAATGATCGCGCTGTACGTCAAAGCTCTCTTCCATCCGTTTAGAGTTGGAGAAAGTAGGCGGATCGATAAAGATCACGTCAAAGGTTTCTCGTGACTCTCTAATCCAGCTTAAACAATCAGCTTGAATCAAGCGGTGCGATTGTCCTGAAATATCGTTTAATTGGAAATTACGCTCCGCCCACTCTAAGTAAGTCCGAGACATATCGACTGTAGTGGTCGATTTCGCTCCGCCTAAGGCGGCATGAACACTCGCGGTACCGGTATAGGCAAAAAGATTAAGGAAATCTTTATTACGACTCATTTCCCCCAGCATTTTACGCGCCAGACGGTGGTCAATAAACAGGCCGGTATCGAGGTAGTCCGTCAAATTCACCCAAAAGTGTGCGTTAAATTCGCTTACCTCGAAGAAGTCATTTTTTGTCGCTAATTTCTGATATTGCTGCGCGCCTTTTTGGCGTTCACGAGTTTTAAGCACTAATTTATTCGCTGGTAACTCTAGCACCTGCAACGTCACGCTAATGACATCGAACAATCGTTGACGTGCTTTATGCGGCTCGACAGTTTTCGGTGGCGCATACTCTTGAACCACGACACAGTCAGCATAGCGGTCGATCGCGATATTATAATCAGGCAGATCAGCATCGTAGATACGATAACACTCTATCCCTTCCTGCTTCGCCCATTTATCCAACTTCTTAATATTTTTACGCAGACGGTTGGCAAAGTCCGGTGCTAACTCCCCGACGACCTGTCCTTCTACGGGGGCACGCAGTTTATAATTTTTCTGAACGCAATCTAACGGACCATTTTTCGCTTTAAATTGACGGTCTGCACGTAATTGTAAGCAATCGAGCAGCTCTGGCGAACCGCTAAAGAGCGACAGATTCCAACCGCCAAACTGTGCTTTAAGAATTCGGCCTAATTGGCTATGTAAGGCAATCAATGCAGGCTCGTTCTCAAGACGTTCGCCGTAAGGGGGGTTACTGATCACCGTGCCGACTTCCGCTTCAGGCTGCGGATTCTTAAGTTGGATCGCGTCTTGACGTTTGAAGCTAATAAAGGGCGCAACACCCGCACGACGTGCGTTGGTTTGCGCCCGCTCTAAAACTTGACCGTCTTTATCGTAACCAAAGAAACGGATTTGCTTACTTTGCATGCCTAAGTTCGCGCGCTGTTGCGCCTCAGCCACAATCTTATCCCACTCACTTTCGTTAAACTTTTTCCAAGCATAGAAGCCCCAGTGGTCGCGTAACAACCCTGGTGCACGATCGGCCGCTATCATCGCCGCTTCAATTAATAGCGTCCCCGATCCACACATCGGATCGACCATCGGTGTCCCCGGTTTCCAGCCCGAACGCATAATGATCGCGGCAGCTAATGTTTCTTTTAGCGGTGCTTGACCCGTGGCATGACGATAATTACGTTGATGCAAGGCATCGCCACTGAGATCTAAGGAGATGCTGACTTTGTCGCGATGTAACCATGCATTAATACGGATATGCGGATAATCTCGGTCAACATTAGGACGAGGTAGATTTTTGCGGGTAAAGCTGTCGACGATAGCATCTTTGATCCGGAGCGCACCAAATTGACTGTTACGGATTTCGTCGTTAGTCCCTTGAAAATTGATCACGAATGAGGATTCAGGCTCGAAAATCTCATCCCAAGCAATGGATTGGGCCCCCACATAGAGATCAAGGTCACTGAAAACGTTGAATTCTCCCAGCGGTAACATGATGCGCGAGGCAATACGGCTCCAGAGTAGGCTCCGGTACATCACCTCATCGTTACCACTGTAGTGAACACCTCCCGGTACCAGTCGTATATCTTGAGCACCAAAGCTCTCAAGTTCTGTTTTTAAAAGTTCTTCCAGTCCACGACCGGTGCTGGCAAAAAGAGAATTCATAATAATGTTCTTTAAATCGGTAAATTTGTGCCTAGTATAGCGAATCACAACGCTATGTCATAAAGTTACTGTAATTGTTAGCGACGAAAGAGACGCCTTTTAATGATTAGCCTCGCCAAACTGTTTACTTACCCCATAAAGTCGATGCAAGGGACTCAACTTTCCCATGCGTTAGTGCAGGAAACCGGCTTAACTTGGGACCGTCATTTTATGGTGACATTAGAAGATGGCACCTTCATTACGGCACGTAAGTATCCTGAAATGTTACTGTTCACCCCCACTTTGACGCAACATGGCCTCTACCTTCAAGCCCCCGACCAACAGCATGCATGGATTAAACTCGACGATTTTTCAGAACTCAATTATCCAACCGAAGTGTGGGGAAATCACTTTACGGCAAAAATTGCACCCGATGCGGTCAATCAGTGGCTAAGTCACTATTTTCCGCATCCAGTACAATTACGCTGGATAGGCGAAATTCCTCAACGCAAGATCAAGAAACGGCCTGAACATCCCCTCTCTTTTGCTGACGGTTACCCTTTCCTATTAGTGAATGAAGGGTCACTACACGACCTGCAAAATCGTTGTCCCGCTGGCGTCGCCATTGAACAATTTAGAGCAAACCTTGTGGTATCCGGGGCCGAGCCATGGCAAGAAGACCATTGGGCGGTAGTACGGATTGGAGATGTTATTTTTGACGTAGCCAAACCCTGCAGTCGCTGTATTCTGACTACGGTTAACAGTCGTAATGCCCGCAAGCACCCGCAGGGTGAACCCATGCGCACCTTAATTCAGTTTCGTGAGGCCGCAGATGGCAGTGGAGATATCGATTTTGGGCTTAATTTAATCGCCCGTAATAGCGGGATAATCCGAGTCGGTGACGACTTTTCCGTACTACAGACTAAACCACCACGTTTATATAATGAGAAAGTCGTCGAGGAAATACCCTACGTCGCGCCCTGCGCTGCGCCAATAGAAAAAGCGGTAGAGATTGAGTTTGCGGGGAAGCGCTTTACGGGCAATAACCAACAGATTTTGCTGGAACAGTTAGAACTACAAGGACACTCTATTCCCTTCTCATGCCGAATGGGCAGTTGTGGCAGCTGTCGGCTCACCAAATTATCGGGATCGGTTAAAGCGTTAAATAGCCGCGCGCTGTCCGAATCAAGCTTATTAAGCTGTTGTTGTGTCCCTGAAGCAGGCCCGTTAAAGCTTGAGCTTAATTAACCGACTTTTTCTAACACTAATGCCTGTTCTGGCTGCCAAGCGGCTAGACGGTCATTCATAATCTTGATCGCATCACCAAGATAAAGCGATTTACCGCTATTTAATAACAACTCAGGCTGGGCGACCACACATAAGGAAGCTTGTTGATTGGTTTCCACAACCATTAGGAGCGCTTGTTCATTATTGCTAGTGAGCTCTGTGAGAACCATTTCACCGACTTCAGGCTGAAGGGCTTGGCGACGTGAGGCGAAATGCCAGCTTTTTGGCATTTGCGGTTTCAGGAACCGGTACGCAATTAAGCCATTAATAATCAGTTGTCGAGATTGTGCCTCGTCCAGCGCCGTTTGATGGCAGCTTTCAGCAAATTGTTCGAAAAGCGTTGCATCTTCCACGCAGAAGGGATGAGAGGAAAAAGCGTCAGGAATGAGCATCTTAGATGAGAATTGAGAAGTGAAGCTTGACCCATCATTAAACTCTAACATAACGGAATCTTGTTCCGAATCGTAATGCCACTGCCAGCAATCATCGGGTTTTAAATACATAAATTACCCCTAAATAGTCTTAAGCTTTAATAAAAAATTTATTAAAAAAATGTTACTCATTACCAAATCTGAATGAAATATAAACGACATCGCACAAAAAATAAACCACTTTATCTGTGCGAGTCGATTATTGATTAAATACCCATCACAATATTTTTTATTAATTTTGGTCCATGGTAAATAAAACCAGAATAAACTTGTAATAATGTCGCACCCGCAGCACGTTTTTCCTTTGCCGCCATTAATGAATCAATGCCGCCCACCCCTATTATAGGTAAGGCACCCTTCAGCTCGTGATCCAGTTGTTTAATAATTTCGGTCGACTTTAATTGCACTGGGCGCCCACTCAATCCACCCGCTTCACTTGCATAAGGTAAGCCGGTAACCAAAGATCGATCTAAGGTGGTGTTGGTGGCAATGACCCCATCAATATTATGTCGGACCAAACTGTCGGCAACTTGAATTAATTCTTCAATAGAAAGATCCGGCGCGATCTTTACAACAACGGGGACATATTTTAAATGGCGCTGTTGGAGATCATGTTGTTTGGTTTTGATTGCCGCCAATAATTCATCCAGCGCTTCACCGTATTGTAAGGATCGTAAACCGGGGGTGTTTGGCGAGGAAATATTGACGGTAATATAACTGGCGTGAGCGTAGACTTTTTCCATACAGAATAAATAATCATCGCTACCTTGTTCAACCGGTGTATCTTTGTTTTTCCCGATATTAATACCCAAAATACCCCGGTAGCGAGAGGCCTTAACATTTTCAACCAGTTGATCGACACCGTGATTATTGAACCCCATCCGGTTGATAATTCCCTCCGCCTGTTCTAGGCGAAATAACCGAGGCTTATCGTTTCCAGCTTGAGCACGAGGCGTTACCGTACCGATTTCAATAAAGCCAAAACCCATTGCGGCAAACGCATCAATACATTCGCCATTTTTATCCAGCCCTGCGGCTAACCCCACTGGGTTTGGGAAAGTAATGCCCATCGATTCGACCGGCTTATTGGCTAAGCGTTGAGTAATCAGCGCTTCAAAGGGCGTTCCGCTAACTTTTTTTAACGCCTGAATCGTCTGTTCATGAATTTTTTCGGCATCAAACTGGAATAGCGCAGAACGAATTAATGGATACAACATTTCCCCTCCAAAGGCTGACAATAGTGATAGCGACGGACTTCAGTCAGGGGGGGATGGTAGCATTTTTGGGATGAAAGTAAATTTAACTCGCGTGGGGAGAAGAAATAAGCTCTAGGCCTTGCACCTAGAGCTTTATAGGAGGTGACTACGCCGCTAGTGCTTTGGTGATCTTCTCGTAAAGATCCCGAGAAAGATTATCCAAGGTCAAGAGTTGCTCTAAGGCCGCTCGCATCAGTTGCTGACGATTTTTATCGTAGCGTTTCAAGCGGATTAACGGTTCAATCATTCTTGCCGCAATCTGCGGGTTACGGTGATTGAGATCTGTTAGCATTTCCACTAAGAATTGATAGCCTGAACCGTCCTCAGCATGGAAAGCCGCTGGGTTTGCGGAACAGAAAGCGCCAATTAACGAACGCACGCGGTTAGGGTTTTTCATAGTAAACGAGCGATGCGTTAATAGCTGACGGACGTTCTCGACCACATGGTCCCCTGGGCGCGTGGCTTGTAAGATAAACCATTTATCCATCACTAAGCCGTCTTGATACCAACGCTCGTCCCATTGCGTCAGCAATTGTTCCGCTGCAGGAAGTTGCGCCGCAACCGCACTGCTTATCGCGGCTAACGCATCGGTCATATTATTGGCCGATTGGTATTGATTGACCGCTAGCTCCTCGCCCAAGGTGGCATCGGCAAAGACGAGGTAAGAGAGCGCAATATTTTTCAGGGCACGTTTACCAATGTCCTGCTCTTCAACACGATACTCTGCGCACAGGTTGTCATGGTAAGCAACCTTTAGCTCCTTCACTAACGCTGTCGCTAAGAGTTGTAACAGCGAAGCTCTCACTGCCGCAATTGCGGTAGGATGGATAATCTCAAACCACTCAGCGATCTCGTTCTCAGAAGGCAAGGTAAAGATCTGCGCTTTTAAGGCCGGATCGATAGATTCATCGACCAGTACTGCGCGGAACGCATCGACCACATGGCGAGGCACTGACAACGGTTGTTGTTGAGCGAAACGCGAAACGTTTAATTTCAGATAGATAGCTAATAAGCTCTGTGCCGCGTCCCAGCGAGTAAAGGCATTTCGCGCATGTTGCATCAAGAACGTTAGTTGCGCATCACTCCACTGATAATGTAATTTTACAGGGGCAGAAAACTCGCAGAGTAGCGCCGGCGTGGGTTGGAACCAGACCTTATCGAAAACGAAAATTTGCGTTGCTTCCGTGACGTTTAGCACGGGATCGATCGCTTCACCCTTGTACTGCAGCGGAATGACCTGACCTTCGTTATCATATAACTCTATCGCTAAAGGAATATGCAGCGGTTTTTTCTCGGCTTGGTCCGCCGTTGCGGGTGTTTCTTGGGTCACCGTTAAGGTGTAGGTTTCGCTATTCGGATCGTAATCATCTTCGACGGTCAGAACTGGCGTCCCTGACTGACGGTACCATTGACGGAACTGTGTCAAATCAATCCCGGAAGCATCTTCCATTGCCTTAACGAAATCTTCGCATGTCGCCGCACTGCCATCATGGCGTTGGAAGTAGAGCGCGATACCGGCTTGGAATTTTTCTTCTCCCAGCAGGGTATGGATCATACGGATGACTTCCGATCCTTTCTCGTAAACCGTTAAGGTATAGAAGTTGTTCATCTCCATCACTTGTTCAGGACGGATCGGGTGCGCCATTGGGCTGGCATCCTCAGCAAACTGTGCACCGCGCATCACGCGAACATTATCAATACGGTTAACCGCTCGAGACCCCAGATCAGAGCTAAACTCTTGGTCGCGGAAAACCGTAAGCCCTTCTTTTAGACTGAGCTGGAACCAATCGCGGCAAGTGACACGGTTTCCACTCCAGTTATGGAAATATTCATGGCCGATCACCGCTTCGATACCGAGGTAATCTTTATCGGTCGCAGTTTCCGGTTTCGCGAGAACATATTTCGAGTTGAAAATATTAAGACCTTTGTTCTCCATTGCGCCCATATTAAAGAAATCGACGGCAACGATCATAAAAATATCGAGGTCGTATTCTAAATTGAAACGCTCTTGATCCCACTTCATGCTCTGTTTTAGCGAGGTCATCGCCCAGTCTGCACGGTCGAGATTACCGTGATCGACGAAGATTTCTAATGCGACATCACGCCCAGATTTTGTGGTAAAAGTATCGCGCAATACATCGAAATCGCCGGCGACTAGTGCGAAAAGGTAACAAGGTTTTGGGAAAGGATCTTGCCAAGTAATCCAATGCTGACCATTATCCAGTTCACCCGCATCAATACGGTTACCGTTTGAGAGTAAATAAGGATAGCGTTGTTTATCGGCGTAAATGGTGGTGCTAAAACGCGCTAACACATCTGGGCGATCTAAATACCACGTAATATGGTGGAAGCCTTCGGCTTCACACTGTGTACAGAGTGCTTCACCGGATTTATAAAGGCCTTCTAATGCACTGTTTTGATCAGGATGGATCTCGTTTTCAATCTCTAGCGTAAAATGCTCAGGAACGTTACGCAGTCGTAAATTACCGGATTC
>Ga0308168_1000884_pt1 | contig 31359 bp, 29 predicted proteins | sample PhyCR2_FD_202133 | JGI IMG/M metagenome (GOLD analysis project Ga0308168, IMG submission 202133) | Phyllosphere microbial communities from UC Gill Tract Community Farm, Albany, California, United States - DLSLRC.R2 | ecosystem: Host-associated > Plants > Phyllosphere > Unclassified | place: USA...
TTTGCTCGGTTGCGCTCGTTCAGGTGCGTTCTATATAAACGAGGTGGCGTTCCGCACCCAGCCGCGGTACCTGCAAAGGCTCCACTTTCGTTACCTTCCATTCCTGGGGTACCCGCTCCTGCTCATCCTTGGGCGCCGTACCTTTCAAGGCGATATACCTGCCCTGCTGCGCCAGCAGGTGGGAAGACCAGTTGACGAAATCGGACAGGTCGGCAAAAGCACGCGAGGTGATGACGTCGAATTTGCCGCCGGTTTTATCGCCCGCCTGCAACTGCTGTACCTGCATCGTGTATACGGTGACGTTGGCAAGATCCAGTTCCGCTTTCACCTGGTTCAAAAATGCGGTTTTCTTGTGCACGGTGTCGATCATCGACACGTTCATGTCCGGGCGGACGATGGCCAGTACGATGCCGGGCAGGCCGCCGCCGGAACCGACGTCGAGCACATTCACGGCATCCTTGAACGCCGGCACCGCCGCCAGCGAATCGAGCAGGTGGTGGGTCACCATCTGCATCGGATCGCGCAGCGACGTCAGGTTATAGACAGAATTCCACTTGAACATCAGGGCCAGGTAATCCATCAGCCGGTCCTGCTGGGCCGGATTCACGTCCAACCCCATGTCGCGGATGCCTTCGGCCAGCAGTGCCTGCAGGCCTTGTCGATCGAAATTCTTCATCCGGCGACTTCCTCGGTGGGCGGCGCCTGGGTAAATCCTTTGGCGCCGCGTTTTTTCAGGTGCACCAGCAGCAGGGAGATCGCTGCCGGGGTCACGCCGGAAATGCGCGACGCCTGGCCCAGGGTTTCGGGACGCTGCTTGTCGAGTTTCTGGCGCACTTCGATCGAGAGCGCCGTGATCTCGTGGTAATTCAGGTTTTCCGGCAACTTGAGGTTTTCGTAGTAGTCGTGGCGTTCGACTTCACGCGCCTGGCGGTCGATATAGCCCGAATATTTCAGCTGGATCTCGACCTGTTCCTTCACCGCCGGATCTGCAACGCCGGGACCAGCCAGCGCCTGGCCTTCGTTACCCTGCAGGCTCATCAGTTTTGCGTAGTCCACGCCCGGCCGTCTGAGCAGGTCGGCCAGGTTGTACTCGCGCTCGATTGCCTGGCCGATCACGCGTTCGGATTCGGCCGCGGCCAGGATGCGCGGGTTGACCCAGGTCGAACGCAGGCGCTCCAGCTCGAGGGCGACGGCTTCGCGCTTGCGCTCGAAGGCTTCCCACTGCGCATCGCCGACCACGCCCAGCTTGCGGCCGATTTCCGTCAGGCGCATGTCGGCATTGTCTTCACGCAGGCTGAGCCGATATTCGGCGCGGCTGGTGAACATGCGGTAGGGCTCCGCTACGCCCTGGGTGGTCAAATCGTCGACCAGTACGCCGAGGTAGGCTTCCGAACGGCCCGGAGTCCAGGCTTCCTTGCCCTGGGTTTGCAGCGCGGCGTTGATACCGGCCAGCATGCCCTGGGCTGCAGCTTCTTCGTAACCGGTAGTGCCGTTGATCTGGCCGGCGAAGAACAGCCCTTTGACCCCCTTGGTTTCCAGCGATGCCTTCAGGCCGCGCGGGTCGAAATAATCGTATTCGATCGCATAGCCGGGACGCAGGATGAAAGCGTTTTCCAGGCCCCGCATCGAGCGCACCAGATTCAGCTGCACGTCGAACGGCAAACTGGTCGAGATCCCGTTCGGATAAAACTCGTTGGTCGTGAGGCCTTCCGGCTCGAGGAAGATCTGGTGCGACTCTTTCGAGGCGAAGCGGTGGATCTTGTCTTCGATCGACGGGCAATATCTCGGACCAACGCCTTCGATCACGCCGGTGTACATCGGGCTGCGGTCGAGACCGGCGCGGATGATGTCGTGGGTCTGGGCATTCGTGTGCGTGACCCAGCACGGTACCTGCTTCGGGTGCATGGCGGCATTGCCCATGTATGAGAATACCGGCACCGGATCGAGGTCGCCCGGCTGTTCGCTCATCACCGAAAAGTCGATGCTGCGGCCATCGATGCGCGGCGGCGTGCCGGTTTTCAGGCGGCCCTGCGGCAGCTTGAGTTCCTTCAGGCGTGCTGACAGCGACAGCGCGGTCGGGTCGCCGGCGCGGCCGGCCGCATAGTTCTGCAGACCGACGTGCACTTTACCGTCGAGGAAAGTGCCGGCGGTCAGGACCACGGCGCGGGCACGGAACTGCAGACCGATCTGGGTGGTAGCGCCGACCACGCGTTCGCCTTCGACAATGAGGTCGTCGACGGCCTGCTGGAACAACCACAGGTTATTCTGGTTTTCCAGGCGCGAGCGGATCGCCTGCTTGTACAGGACACGGTCAGCCTGGGCACGGGTGGCGCGCACGGCCGGACCCTTGGAAGAGTTCAGGATGCGGAACTGGATACCGGCTTCGTCGGTGGCGATGGCCATCGCGCCGCCCATTGCGTCGACTTCCTTGACCAGGTGGCCCTTGCCGATGCCGCCAATGGATGGGTTGCAAGACATCGCACCCAGGGTTTCGATATTGTGAGTGAGCAATAGGGTTTTCTGCCCCATGCGTGCGGACGCAAGTGCCGCTTCGGTGCCGGCATGGCCACCGCCCACGACGATCACGTCGAATTCTGTCGGATATAGCATGATGGATTGTGCTGCAAGGAGGAGTTGCGGGAGTTAAGCCCGGATTATAGATTCTTTTTTCTGTCCGGCTTCGACACGGGCTCGAAAACGACAGATTTTGTTTCACGTGAAACCATGACAACGGCGTGCGTATCCACGCCATGGTGTTTCACGTGAAACAGTCAAAACCCCAGATGCCTGACGGTGTCGTAAGCCGTCTTTACAATCAACACCGAGACGACCACGAGGAACAGCTTGCGCACGAAGCCACTGCCGTGCTTCAGCGCCAGCCGCGTGCCGATCAGGGACCCGCCAATCTGGCACACCGCCATCAGCGCCGCCAGCTTCCAGATCAGGTGACCGCTGTAACCGAACCACAGCAATGCCGAGACATTGCATGCAACGTTGACGACCTTGGCCGCCGCCGAAGCGCCCAGGAAATCGAACCCAAAAAAGCGCACGAACAGGAACAGCAGGAAGCTGCCGGTGCCGGGGCCGAAGAAGCCATCATAAAAACCGATGGCGGCACCGATGCCCATTGCCAGCCAGCGCTCCTTCATGCCGCTGTGCAGCGGCGCGTGAATCGAACCGAAGTCCTTTTTCTTGAACGTGTAGACGGCAACCGCCAGCAGGATCAAAGGCAGCAGGCTGCGTACGAAATCGCCCGGTACCCGCGTCACGGCAAACGCGCCGACACAGGCAAACATGAAAGCGGTGACCGCCGCTGGCGCCGCCGTACTCCACGCTACATTCACCCGGCGCGTGTACTTGGCCGCCGCGACCACGGTGCCGCACATCGATGCCAGCTTATTGGTGCCGAGCAGCGTGGCCGGCACTTCTTTCGGGAACACGGCAAAGATGGCTGGGATCTGAATCAAGCCGCCACCGCCGACGACAGCATCAACGAGACCGGCAAGAAAGGCCGCGCAGGCCAGCAGGGTGAAATCGAACATGGGGAGGCGGAGGGAGGGAAAAGCAATATTTTACGGCAAGCAAACATCGCCACCGTCAGCCTTTGCTGTTCCCTCTTCCACCTCAGGCAGCAGCTGCCGAATGCGAATCGCCGCCGATAAAATCGAGCAGTAGGCGATTGACCTGTTCGTGCGCCGTCAACTGCAGCCAGTGGTCGGCGTCGTGGATGCGCTCGAAGCGGAACTCCGCGTCGACATAGCGCGCCGAATCGCGCATCTGCTTTTCGCCAAGGGCCGGATCGCCGTCGCTCCAGATGCCCATCACCGGCACCCGCACCTTTGGATAACCCTTCGGCAGCGCCAGTCCGACATTCGCGCGGTAATAGTTGAGGGCCGCCGTCAGGCGTCCGGGTGGCGACAGGTCGCGTTTCCAGTGATCGGCCTGGCCGGGCTCGCCGGTGAACTGGCGCATCATGAACCAGTCGCCGGCGCGCAGCATCTGCTCGGCGATGCCGGGCAAGATGAAACCGAGGACGTAGGTCATGCGCAAATGCTGGATCAGTCCGGCGCGTGCGATCGCCGACGGGTGCCCGGTCGACAACGCCACCAGGCGTTCGATGCGCTGCGGCGCCAGCGCCGCCAGTTGCCAGCCGATCAGGCCGCCCCAGTCGTGGCCGACCAGGGTGACCTTGTCGATCTTCAGCGCATCCAATACACCGAGGACGTCGCCGCGCAGCTTATCCAGCGTGTAGTCGTAGACACCGCCCGGCGCATCGCTGCGGCCGTAGCCGCGCAAGTCGGGCGCCAGTACACGGTAGCCGGCGGCGGCCAGCACCCCGACCTGCTTGCGCCAGACCAGGTGGGTGTCGGGAAAGCCGTGCAGCAGCAGCACCGGCGGCCCCTGCCCGGTCATGGTGGTATGCATGCGGATGCCGTTCACCTCCAGCATCAGGGATTCGTCAATCACGCGCGTCTCCTCGAATAGGCATGGGCCAGTTCGCCGACGATACCGCGCCGGAACAACAGCACGCAGGCAACGAAGATCAGCCCGGTGACGATGCCCACCGATTCGCCCAGCGACGCAAACCATTCTACATGGGTCGCCCCGGCGAGGAAGTTCCCGAGGTCGCCCAGCTTGTTTTCCAGCGCGACGACCAGGAAGGCGCCGAGGATCGGCCCGGCCAGCGTGCCCATGCCGCCGACAAGGGTCATCAGGATGACGAGCCCGGACATGGTCCAGTGGACGTCGGTCAAGGTCTCGAAGCCGAGCACGACTGCCTTGAGCGCACCGGCCAGCCCGGCCAGCGCGGCCGACAACACGAACGCCAGCAATTTGTAGCGATCGACGTCGTAGCCCAGCGAGATGGCGCGCGGCTCGTTTTCCTTGATCGCGCTGAGCACTTGCCCGAACGGCGAATGGATGGTGCGCACGATCAGGGCAAAGCCGGCGGCGCTGACGGCCAGCACCACGTAGTACAAGGTGAGGTCGCTGCCGAGGTCGAGCGTACCCAGCAGGCGGCCGCGCGGGATCCCCTGCAGCCCGTCTTCGCCGTGGGTGAACGGTGCACGCAGCGCCGAAAAATACACCATCTGCGCCAGCGCCAGCGTGATCATCGCAAAGTAAATGCCCTGGCGGCGGATCGCCAGCGCGCCCATGACCAGCCCCAGCAGCGCCGCCGCCAGCACGCCGAGCAGGATGCCGAGTTCGAACGGCAGGCCCAGCGTCGTCAGCACATACCCGGACACGTAGCCGGCGCCGCCGAAAAAGGCGGCGTGGCCAAAGGACAGCAAGCCGGCGTAGCCGATCAGCAAATTAAAAGCGCAGGCAAACAAGCCGAAGCACAGCAGCTTCATCAGGAATACCGGGTAGCCGACGAAGGGCGCCACCACGGCCGCCAGCAAGACGATGGCGTAGACGATTTTCTTGGACATTATTTTTCCTTGCCGAACAGGCCGGCGGGACGCAGCAGCAGCACGATCACCATCACCACGAAGACCACGACTTCCGACGCTTCCGGATACCAGACCCGGGTCAAGCCCTCGATCACGCCGAGGCCGAGGCCGGTCAAAATAGCGCCGAGGATGGAACCCATGCCGCCGATCACGACCACGGCGAACACGACGATGATCAGGTTGGAGCCCATCAGCGGCGTGACGTTGATGACCGGCGCCGCCAGCACGCCGGCCAGGCCGGCCAGCGCCACCCCGAAGCCGTAGGTCAGCATCACCATGCGCGGCACGTTGACGCCGAAGGCTTCGACCAGTTTCGGGTTCTCGGTGCCGGCGCGCAGGGTGGCGCCGAGCGACGTCTTTTCGATCACGAACCAGGTCGCCAGGCAGACTGCCAGGGAAGCTGCCACCACCCAGGCGCGGTAGTTCGGCAGGATCATGAAGCCGAGGTCGGTGGCGCCGGCCAGCATGTCCGGCACGTCGAGGGTCTGGCCCGACACCCCATAAATGGAGCGGAACAAGCCTTCCAGCAGCAGCGTGATGCCGAAGGTCAGCAACAAACCGTAGAGGTGATCGAGCCGGTACAGGCGGCGCAGCATGGCGCGCTCGACCAGGATGCCAAACAGGCCCACCGCCAGCGGCGCCAGCACCAGCATCGCCCAGTAGTTCAGGCCGAAGCTGGTGACGCCGATGAAGGCGGCGAAGGCGCCCATCATGTACAGCGCCCCGTGTGCGAAATTGATCACGTTGAGCAGGCCGAAGATGACGGCCAGGCCGAGCGACAGCATCGCATAGAAGGAGCCGTTGACCAGGCCCAGCAGCAGCTGGCTCAGCAGGGCCGGCAGGGGAACACCGAAGAGTTCCATCGCCCTATTTCCACAGCACGCACTTGGTTTCGGCCTTGGTGGTGTAGGCCTGGGTGCCCGGGATCGTCGCCACCACCTTGTAGTAATCCCACGCCCCTTTCGATTCCTTCGGTGTTTTGACTTGCATCAGGTACATGTCGTAGACCATGCGGCCATCCGGGCGGATCTCGCCATTCTTGGTGAACATGTCGTTGATGCGGGTTTTCTTGAGCTGGGCCATGACCTTGTCGGCGTCGTCGCTGCCGAGCGTCTTGACGGCGTTCAGGTAATTGGTGGCGGCCGAATAATCGGCCGCCTGCAGCATCGACGGCTGCTTCTTCATCTTGGCAAAGTAGCGCTTGGCCCAGGCGCGGCTGGCGTCGTTCTGGTCCCAGTACCAGCCGTCGGTGAGGTACAGGCCCTGGGTCGTGTTCAGGCCGAGGGTGTGGATGTCGTTGATGAAGACCAGCAACCCGGCGACTTTTATCTTCTTGGTCAGGCCGAATTCGTTGGCCGCCTTGACGGCGTTGATGAAATCGCCGCCGGCATTCGCCAGGCCCAGCACCTGTGCCTTGGCGCCCTGGGCCTGCAGCAGGAAGGACGAGAAATCGGAAGCCGACAGCGGGTGGCGCACGCTGCCGAGGACGCTGCCGCCGTTGGCCTTGACGACGTCGGTGGTGTCCTTTTCCAGCGACTGGCCAAAGGCATAGTCGGCGGTCAGGAAATACCAGGACTTGCCGCCCTGCTTCACCATGGTGGCGCCGGTACCGCGCGCCAGCGCCACGGTGTCGTAGGCGTAGTGCACGGTGTAGGGCGAGCACTGTTCGTTGGTCAATTGTGCGGTGCCGGACCCGATCGCAATGAATACTTTTTTCTTTTCACGTGCGACTTTCGCCATGGCCAGGCTGGCGCCCGAATTGGTGCCGCCGATCAGCATGTCGACGCCCTGCTGGTCGAACCATTCGCGGGCGCGGCTGGCGGCGATGTCCGGCTTGTTCTGGTGGTCGGCGACCACGAACTCGATTTTTTTCCCATTGATGGCGCCACCCATGTCGGCGATCGCCATGCGCACCGCTTCCGCGCCGCCATTGCCGTCGACGTCGGCATACACGCCGGACAAATCGGTGATCATGCCGATCTTGATGGTGTCGCCCGAGACCTGGGCCTGGGCCGGCAGGGACAGGGCCGCGCTGGCGGCAAGGGCGATCGCTGTGATGTTCATTCTCGTCTCCGTTGTAAAAAACCTGCTTGTTGTGTTCTTGCCCCGGTTCAGACGCCGAGCAGTTCCGTCAGTGCCGGCATGCTGGCCTGCAGTTGTGAAGCCGCAATGGTGCTGACGATGCGGCCGTGTTCCATGACATAAAAGCGGTCGGCCAGCGGCGCCGCGAAGCGGAAGTTCTGTTCCACCATCACGATCGTGTAGCCGCGTTCCTTCAGCGTGAGGATGGTGCGCGCCAGCGCCTGCACGATGACCGGCGCCAGTCCTTCCGAGATTTCATCGAGCAAGAGCAGGCGTGCACCGGTGCGCAGGATGCGCGCCACCGCCAGCATCTGCTGTTCGCCGCCGGACAGGCGCGTGCCCTGGCTGTGGCGGCGCTCGTACAGGTTGGGGAACATGGCATAGATGTCGTCGACGCTCATGGCGGCGCGCATTGGCTGCCCTGCCCCGCTGCCATTACCCTGCAGCCGCGGCGGCAGCATCAGGTTTTCCTCGGTCGACAGCGCCGAGAAAATGCCGCGCTCTTCCGGGCAATAGCCGATGCCGAGATGGGCGATCCGGTGGGTCGGCAGGGAAATCGCCTCGACGCCGTCAACCTTGATCGAGCCCGAGCGGGCACCGGTCAAGCCCATGATGGCGCGCAAGGTCGTGGTGCGGCCGGCGCCGTTACGCCCCAACAGGGTCACGACTTCGCCGCGGGCGACGCTGAAACTGACATCGTGCAGGATGTGCGATTCGCCATACCATGCTTGGACGCCCGTCAATTCGAGCGCGGCCGTCATTCGTGGGCTCCCTGCAAGGCCGCATCGGCGCTGCCCATATAGGCTTCCATCACCTGCGGATTCTTCGACACCTCGGCATAACTGCCCTCGGCCAGGATGGCGCCGCGCTGCAATACCGAGATGCGGTCGCAGATGCCGGACACCACGTTCATGTTGTGCTCGACCATCAGCACCGTTCTCCCCTGCGCTACCTTCTTGATCAGCGCCGTCACCCGGTGCACGTCTTCATGGCCCATGCCCTGGGTCGGCTCGTCGAGCAGCATCAGTTCCGGTTCCATCCCCAGCGTGGTGGCGATCTCGAGCGCACGCTTGCGGCCGTAGGGCAAGTCGGCGGTGACGGTGTCGGCGAAGCCGGCCAGGTCGACCTCGGCCAGCAATTCACGCGCGCGTTCGTCGAGCACCCCGAGGGAGCGCCCGCTGCGCCAGAACTGGTAACTGGTGCCGAGCCGGCGCTGCAGGCCGACGCGCACGTTCTGCAGCACCGTCAGGTGCGGGAACACCGCCGACATCTGGAACGAACGTACGATGCCCATGCGTGCCACCCGGGCCGGCGGCACCCGGCTGATGTCACGGCCGTTGAACAAAATCTGGCCCGACGTCGGCGCCAGGAAGCGTGTCAGCAAGTTAAAACAGGTGGTTTTGCCGGCGCCGTTGGGGCCGATCAATGCGTGGATCTGGCCGCGCCGCACCTGCAGATCGACGGCGTCGACCGCCGTGAACCCCTTGAATTCCTTACTGAGCTTGCGCGTTTCGAGAATGATGTCCGCGTCGGCCATGCCGGTCGTCTCCTTATGCTGTCGTCTCCGCTGTCGTCTGCGCGGTGGTTTCGAGAATCCATTGCGCCGCCTGTTCGGCGATCATCAGGGTCGGTGAATTCGTGTTGCCGGACGTGATCCAGGGCATGACGGAGGCGTCGACCACGCGCAATCCGGCCACGCCATTCACCCGCAGGCGGCTGTCGAGCACCGACAAGGGATCGCCGGCGGGACCCATGCGGCAGGTGCCGACCGGGTGGAAGATCGTGGTGCCGATCAGCCCGGCCGCTTCGGCCAACTCTTCCTCGGTGCGGTACTGCGGCCCCGGCTTGACCTCTTCGGGCCGGTAGGCCGCCAGCGCCTTCGAGGCCACGATACGGCGCGTCAGCGCCAGCGCATCGGCCGCGACCTTGCGGTCTTCGGCCGTGCTCAGGTAATTCGGCGTGATCTTCGGCGGGGCGTAACTGTCGTTCGAGGCGAGGCGGACGTGGCCGCGCGAGCTCGGGCGCAGGTTGCACACGCTGGCCGTGAATGCTGGAAAACCGTGCAGGGGATCGCCGAATTTTTCCAGAGATAAAGGCTGCACGTGGTATTGCAGGTTGGGCGTGGCCTGGGACGGATCGGAGCGGGCAAACGCGCCCAGCTGCGACGGCGCCATCGACATCGGCCCGCTCTGCGACAGCAGGTATTGCAGCCCGATCATCATCTTGCCGTACCAGGAAGCGGCGCTGGTGTTCAGCGAGCGCGCGCCGCTGATGCGGTAGACCATGCGCAATTGCAAGTGATCCTGCAGGTTGGCACCGACGCCGGGCGCATCGACGCGCGGTCGGATGCCGTGCGCGTGCAGCAAGTCGGCCGGCCCGATGCCGGACAATTGCAGGATGTGCGGCGAGCCGATGGCGCCGGCCGCGAGCAGGGTTTCGCGGCGCGCCGTGGCAGTGTACGCCCTGCCCCCGCCTGTAAAACGCACGCCGCGGCAGACCTGGCCGTGTTCGCTGTCCTCGATCAGCAGCTGCTCGACGTGGCAGCCGGTCATGATGGTCAGATTCGGGCGCTGCGCCGCCGGCCGCAAGAAGGCCTTGGCCGTGTTCAGGCGGATGCCGCGGCGCTGGTTGACGTCGAAATAAGCGCAGCCGGCGTTGTCGCCGCCATTGAAATCGTCGATTTTGGGGATGCCGTTCTCGGCCGCCGCTTCGCGGAACGCATCCAAAATCTCCCAGGACAGGCGCTGGCGCTCGACGCGCCACTCGCCGCCGCTGCCATGGATGGCGCTGGCGCCGCCGTGATGGTCTTCGCTGCGTTTAAAGACCGGCAGCACGGCATCCCAGCGCCAGGATGGATCGCCGGTGAACGCGGCCCAGCGGTCGTAATCGCCGGCCTGTCCGCGCATGTAGATCATGCCGTTGATCGAGGAACTGCCGCCCAGCACTTTACCGCGTGGATACAGGAGCGCGCGGCCGCCCAGGCCGGGTTCGAGTTCGGTGCGGAACAGCCAGTCGGTACGGGGATTGTCGATGCAGTAGAGGTAGCCGACCGGGATGTGGATCCACAGGTAGTCATCCTTGCCGCCGGCTTCGATCAGCAAGACCCGGGAGTCCGGTCGGCGGGTGAGACGGTTGGCCAGCAGACAACCGGCAGTGCCGGCGCCGACGATGACGTAATCGTATTCTCCCGCCGATTCCATGCCGCGCCTCTCGATCCGTATACGTCGATCAGGTAATGCCGCTCAGGATGCAGATCAGAACTTCGTGGAGGCAAGCTTACCAGATGATTAAGGTTTACAGGCACTCATCCGTTGTGGATAAGGGTTTGCATATCCACAGGTACCGATTGTGAGGAACGATGCTATTTTCCAAGAGCAAAAAATTTGTCCAATTTTTCCACTTGGCACATACAGAGTCAGCCCACTGCCTTATGCGGCACGTAAACGTTTGATCTTGTGGATAAAAGCCGGCTTATCCACAGAAGATGGGGATCGTTAACTATTACCATTATTCTGTATACAAGCTTTTGGTTGTAAACCTGACGATCCGTTTCGCGCATGTGCTCGCGTTCGAAAAAAAACCGCCTTCGGGCGGCATTAACGTGGTCGAACCGCGCTGTCGAACCGCGCTGTCGAACCGGTTAACCACGAAGCGGACGCCAGCGAAGAAAAATCTCCTGGTGCCGATCCAGCTGCCGGCCTGGAGCGCATTCCGGCTTCAACATCCTTGCCGGCCACCTGAAAACCCCTGTTTACCAGGAAAACCCAACGCCGTTGTGGATAAACCCATGCATATCAACAGGATCGAATGTGCGGAACTGCCCTGCTCGTCCACAGCCCGATTTTTGTCCAGTTAACATCCTCTTCAGAAACAAGGCTTGTGCAGCCGCTTGGAATGCAGGTAAACCATTGAGGCTGTGAGGAAAATCCGACTTATCCACAGACGGGCAGGCGTTTACTATTACTACCAATTTATATATTTATTCAAGTTAACTAAAACAACAACGGGGTGCGCGTGGACAAACGACTGCGGCCAGGTCGCGTGACTGCATGCGTTCGTTTGTCTACAGGAAGAAGGCAATGCGAATCCCTCGCAGAGAAACTGCGTAGGAAAACTGCGAAGGGAAGTTGTGAAGGGAAACCTGCGAAGGGAAACCTGGTTAACGGCTGGTCGAAAAAGAAAAGGCGGACATGACATGCAAACCAGGACGGCCGGTCAGGACCACCGGCAGCTTGGCCAGCATGGTTTACGGCAGCGTCATTCTGAAAAACTGGTTCTGAAGACAACAAACTCAGTGCTTCAGGCAGGCGCCTGTGGAGAAACCCCTGCATATCCACAGGACTGGGTGTGCAGAAGACGTCTTTTTTGGTTAACCCGGCTTTTTGTCCACGAACGGTCCAGCTTGGATACAATCCTTTTCCAGCGTATACGTCGTCACGTAAACCATTGATGCTGTAGACAAATCCGGCTTTATCCACAGAAGAAGCCACGTTTACTATCTACTACCAGTTTTTATATACATCTTTGGTTTACTAAAGCAAAAACCGGCAACCAGAGAAGCAGGACGGCATGCGGCATAGACGACTACCTGCGTAAACATGCGTATACGCCGGACGCATAGGTCAGTGATGAAGCACCTATACATCCGGCGTATGAGCACGACAGCAAGCATGTATGCGTCCGGCGTATACACCGTTAACATCATCTTCAACCTCTTCCAGGACGGTCAAACTATGCGGTTAGGCATCATCAGCGCCTTGCATGAAGAACAGCAGGGCCTCGTAGAAGCCATGCAGAGCCCCTACAAGCTCATCCATGGCATGCGTGAGGTCTGGGTCGGACAACTGTGGGAAATCGACGCTGTGTGCGTTTTATCGCGAATTGGCAAGGTTGCCGCTGCCATGACTGCGACACTGCTTGTGGAAAAGTTCGGTGTTACCCACATCCTGTTCACGGGGGTGGCCGGCAGTGCCGACAAATCGGTGCATGTCGGCGACATCGTGGTCGCGGAATCGCTGGTCCAGCACGACATGGATGCGAGTCCCTTGTTTCCACGTCATGAAGTGCCGTTAACCGGGATCAGCCACTTCGCATCCGACCAGACGATGGCGCTGCAACTGCTTCAGGCCGCGGCCGACTTCATCGACACCGAACTGGCGAACACCATCGATGCCCAGGAAAGGGCCGTATTCGCGCTCCAGGCGCCGCGCATCCATCGAGGCCTGATCGGTAGCGGCGACCAGTTCGTGGGCAGTAGAGAGCGTATACAGGCCCTTGGCGCGGCTTTGCCGGGTTTGCTCGCGGTCGAGATGGAAGGCGCTGCGGTGGCCCAGGTGTGTTTCGAGCTCGGCATACCGTTTGGCGTGATCCGCACGATTTCCGACAATGCCAATGAAAACGCGGCCACCGATTTCATGCGCTTCGTGAAATCGGTGGCCGCGCGTTATGCATTTTGTATCGTGCGCCAGTTCTGCCGGCAGCTGGGAGCCGGCGTTCAGGCCAATAAAGTGTCTGCCGGCACGTAGTCGTAGCCGAGATCCCAGGCTACGGCCTGGTGCGTGATCTTGCCCTGGCAGACGTTCAGGCCATTCTTGAGGTGGGGATCGTCGCGCAGCGCCCCCTGCCAGCCTTTGTTGGCCAGCGCGATCGCGTGCGCGATGGTGGCGTTGTTCAGCGCAAAGGTCGAGGTCCGCGCCACCGCGCCCGGCATGTTCGCCACGCAATAATGGACGACACCTTCGACCATGAAGGTCGGGTCGGCGTGGGTGGTCGGGTGCGAGGTCTCGAAGCAGCCGCCCTGGTCGATCGCGACGTCGACCATGACCGCCCCCTTCTTCATGCGCGCCACCATCGCCCGCGTGACCAGCTTCGGCGCCGCCGCGCCCGGCACCAGTACGCCGCCGACGACCAGGTCGGCCGCCAGCACCGCTTCCTCGATCGCATGCGCATTCGAATACAGGGTCGAGATGCGATTGCCGAACACCAGGTCGAGCTGGCGCAGGCGGTCGACGTTTTTATCGAGCACGGTGACGCGGGCGCCGCTGCCGATCGCCATCTGCAGCGCATTGGTGCCGACCACGCCGGCGCCGATGATGACCACGTGGCCGGCCGCCACGCCCGGCACGCCGCCCAGCAGCAGGCCCATGCCGCCCTTCGACTTTTCCAGGTGGCTGGCGCCGGCCTGGATCGCCATCCGCCCCGCCACCTCGCTCATCGGCGCCAGCAGCGGCAAGCCGCCGCCGGGGCCGGTGATGGTTTCGTAGGCGATGCAGACCGCGCCGGCATCGATCAGCGCCGCGGTCTGCTCCGGATCCGGCGCCAGGTGCAGATAGGTGTACAGGATCTGGCCAGGGCGCAGCATGGCGCATTCGCCCGGCTGCGGTTCCTTGACCTTCACGATCATGTCGGCCTGCGCGAAGATGGCGCGCGCATCGCCGGCGATGCTGGCGCCGGCCGCCTGGTACTGCACGTCGGACAAGCCGATCTCGGCACCGGCGCCGGTCTGCACCATCACCTGGTGGCCGCGCGCCACCAGCTCATGCACGCTGGGCGGCGTCAGGCCGACCCGGTACTCGTGGTTTTTGATTTCTTTGGGAACGCCTACTAGCATGTCTTCCTCCAAGTTATGCATTGCATACTGCGCGACCTCGCAAACTTGCTGTGCGTTGCAGGTTCGGCCTGCGACGCTCGCTACGGTTTTCGAGGTCTCCGCGGGGACTACAGAATTCGGGGCTCCCGGATGATCACACTCCCAGCGTCATCAGGCTTGCGTTACCCCCAGCCGCGGTCGTGTTGACGCACAGCGCGCGTTCCGCCGCCAGGCGCCACAGGGCGACCGGTTCGCTCGCGCGGGTGTCGACGATGCCGACGATGGCGCCCGGGCGGCCTGCCAGCCGGTCGTGCAGCGTGTTCGACGCGCCGGCCTCGACCAGCGCCATCGCGATATCGCTGCCTTCCAGCCTGGCGGCGCCGATCACGCGCAGCTGCGCCTGGACGCCGGCCGGCAGGTTGGCCGGCAGCAGCGCGCGGCCCTCTTCCAGCACCAACGCATGGTTGCCGGTGGCGAACACCGCCGCCAGCTGGTTCAGCAAGCCGGCGGTCGACGCGGCGGCGCACAGGACGGTACCGCGCGGGACGAAGGCCAGCCGGTTGCGCTCGCCGGTCGGGCCCGGCAATTCCAGCGCGATGCCGTCCAGCGTGGTCTGCATGTAGCCGTCGGCCAGCGTGGCGAGCGCGGCATGGCCATTGGCGCGCGCCCAGGCCAGCAGCGCATCCAGCGCGGCATTGCTGCGGCGCTCGTGGGTGAGGGGCGGCGCCGCATCCTGTTGCAGGCGCTTTAGGTAGAGCGGACCGCCGGCCTTGGGACCGGTGCCGGATTTACCCTCGCCGCCGAAGGGCTGCACGCCGACCACGGCACCGACGATGTTGCGGTTGACGTAGATGTTGCCGACATGGGCGCGGGTGGCGATGAAGTCGATGGTCTCGTCGATGCGCGAATGCACGCCCAGCGTCAGGCCATAGCCGGTGGCGTTGATGGTGTCGACCACTTGCGCCAGGTCGGCGCGGCGATAGCGCACGATGTGCAGCACTGGGCCGAACACTTCGCGCTGCAGCTCGGCCAGCGAACCGATTTCCAGCACCGTGGGCGGCACGAAGGTGCCCTGCTGCGCCAGACCCTCCGGCAGCGACAGCGAGAAATGCTGTTTCGCATTCGCCTTCATGCGCTCGATGTGGCCCAGCAGGTTGCCCTGCGCTTCGGCATCGATCACCGGGCCGATATCGGTGGCCAGGCGGTCCGGCACGCCGACGCGCAATTCCTGCATCGCTCCCTTCAGCATGCGGATCGTCTTATCGGCGATATCGTCCTGCAGGAACAGCACGCGCAGCGCCGAGCAGCGCTGGCCGGCACTGTCGAAGGCCGAGCTCAGTACGTCCTGTACTACCTGTTCCGGCAGCGCCGAGGAATCGACGATCAAGGCGTTCTGGCCGCCGGTTTCCGCGATCAGCGGAATCTCGCCGCCCTCGCGCACGGCGCGCTCCGCCAGCGTGCGGTTGATCAATTGAGCGACTTCGGTCGACCCGGTAAAAATCACGCCTTTTACGCGCGCATCGCCCGTCAGCGCGGCGCCGACGGTGTCGCCGCGGCCCGGCAGCAGTTGCAGCGCGCCGGCCGGCACGCCGGCCTCGTGAAACAGCTGCACCGCGCGGAAGGCGATCAGCGGCGTCTGCTCGGCCGGTTTTGCCAGCACGGTGTTGCCGGCGGCCAGCGCGGCCGCGACCTGGCCGGTAAAAATCGCCAGCGGGAAGTTCCATGGGCTGATGCAGCTCACGGGGCCCAGCGCACGGCTGGGGCTGGCGCTGCGGATCTCGGCCGCGTAATAGCGCAGGAAGTCGACGGCTTCGCGGATTTCCGCGATCGCATTCGGCAGCGATTTGCCGGCTTCGCGCACCGCCAGCGCCATCAGTTCGGCCTGGTGCTGTTCGAACAGATCGCCCACGCGCAGCAGGATGTCGGCACGCGCGGCGTTGCCGAGACCCTCCCACGCCGGCGCGGCGGCCACCGCGGCGCCCAGGGCGGTATCGACGTCGCCGACTGTCGCTTCGGTAATTTGGCCGACGATATCGGCCGACTGCGCCGGGTTCACGATATGCACCGCGTCCGCCGCTTCGTGCTGGCCATCGATCAATGGCGCTGCCACGTAGGGACGCGCAGTGCCCAGTTCGCCTGCCAGGGCCGCCAGCACGTCTTCGTTGGCGAGATCCAGGCCGCCGGAATTTTTGCGGCCGTCCGGGTACAGCGCCTGCGGCAGCGGGATGCGCGGATGCGGCAGGCAGTTGGCGGCACGGGCGGCGTCGAAGGGATCGGTCAGCAGCGTCTCGATCGGCACGCTTTCGTCGACGATCTGGTTCACGAACGACGAATTGGCGCCGTTTTCCAGCAGCCGGCGTACCAGGTAGGCCAGCAGGGTTTCGTGCGAACCGACCGGCGCATAGATGCGGCAGGCTTTATCCAGGTTCGCGGCACCGACGACCTGGTCGTACAGTGTCTCGCCCATGCCGTGCAGGCACTGGAATTCGTAATTGTGCACATTATCCGCCTTGGCCCAGGTGTAGATCACGGACAGGGTGTGGGCGTTGTGGGTGGCGAACTGGGCGTAGATGACGTCGGTCGCGCCCAAGAGCTTACGCGCGCAGGTGAGGTAGGAAACGTCGGTGTACACCTTTCTCGTGTACACCGGGTAGCCCGGCAAGCCATCGACCTGGGCGCGCTTGATCTCGGCGTCCCAGTACGCCCCCTTGACCAGACGCACCATGAACTTGCGGCCGCTGCGGCGCGCCAGGTCGACCACGAAGTCGATCACGAACGGGCAGCGTTTTTGATAGCCCTGCACCACCAGGCCGATGCCCTCGAAGCCGGCCAGGCCGGGGTCGAAGGCCAGCGCTTCCAGCAGGTCGAGTGAAATCTCGAGGCGGTCGGCTTCTTCGGCGTCGATGTTGATGCCGATGTTGTAGTCCTTGGCGAGCAGCACCAGCTGGCGCACGCGCGGCAGCAGTTCCGCCATCACGCGCGCATACTGGGCCCGGCTGTAGCGTGGATGCAGCGCCGACAGCTTGATCGAGATGCCCGGACCGTCCTTGATGCCGCGGCCATTCGAGGCCTTGCCGATCGCGTGGATCGCCGCTTCATACGAGGCGTAATAATGCTGGGCATCGAGCTCGGTCAGCGCGGCTTCGCCCAGCATGTCGTAGGAATAGCGGTAGCCGCGGGTTTCGTTGTCGCGGCTGTTCTTCAGCGCTTCCTCGATGGTCTGGCCGGTCACGAACTGGTTGCCGAGCATGCGCATCGCCAGGTCGACACCCTTGCGTATCAATGGTTCGCCGCCCTTCGCGATCATCCGCGTCAGCGCGGCGCCCAGGCCTTTTTCACTACTCGACCCTACCAGCTTGCCGGTGACCAATAAACCCCAGGTGGCGGCGTTCACGAACAGCGAGGGCGATTCGCCCAGGTGCTTTTTCCAGTCGCCCTTGCTGATTTTATCTGCGATCAGGCGGTCGGCGGTCTCGCTGTCCGGGATGCGCAGCAGCGCTTCGGCGAGGCACATCAGGGCGACGCCTTCCTCGGACGACAGCGAGAATTCGTGCATCAGCGCATCCACACCCGACGCGCGGGTGCGCTTGGCACGCACCGCGCTCACCAGGCGATGCGCCAGGCCATGCGCGTCCGCATGGGCGCGCGCACCCTGTGCCAGCAGCCATTCCACAGCGGTGGTTTCGTCACGGCGGTAGGCGGCGGTGATCGCGGCGCGCAGGGGCGCCTGGGCGCTGCGGGTTTCGGCCTGCAAGGCGTCGAAAGGAACGAAGGTGGTGGCCGGGGCGGCGGCAATGTTCATGGAAACTCGAAAAAAAAGTGAAAAGTCGGGGCGCTCAGGGGCTGGCTGCGCATGGCAAAACGCGCCGCACCGTAAATACGGCCGGCGCGAGTCGGAATGCGGAAACATGATTCGATTGTAGAGAGAATTCTTCTTGATTAATTCTGTTTTTACAGAAGACTAGCAATAGATAGTTTTTGGTGAGAGAATTTCACCAAATAATATTTATAGTGGAGAGTGAACCAAGATGCTGGACAAGATCAGCAAGAAAATCCTTGCCGAGCTACAGAGCGACGGGCGCATCAGCAACGTCGAACTGGCGGCACGGGTCAACCTGTCGCCGGCAGCCTGCCTGGAACGGGTGCGCAAGTTGCACGAGTCCGGCTACATCATGGGCTACACGGCCCAGTTGAATCCGCAGCTGCTGGACGTGTCGCTGCTGGTCTTCATCGAAGTGGTGCTGGACCGCACGACGCCCGAGGTGTTCGACGCCTTCAAACAGAGCGTGCAGCTGATTCCGGAAGTGCTCGAGTGCCACATGGTGGCGGGCGGCTTCGACTACCTGGTCAAGGCGCGTGTCAAAGACATGGCGGCTTACCGCGAGTTCCTTGGCAAAACATTGCTGCAGAAGGGGGTGCGCGAGACGCACACGTATGCGGTGATGGAAGAGGTCAAGAATACGACCAAGTTGCCGATCAAATAAAAAACAGACGTCGACACATGCACGTCGCCCCTGCGAAGGCGGGATAGCTGCGCTATCCCCCCAAGTTCTGCGTAAGCTATCGAAACGCATCAAACTTGGACCCTTGCCTACGCAGGGGCGACGTTTACATTGACGTGGCAAAGGTGGCGAAGGTGGGGAACACTCAGCACACCCGCTTTACGCCACCTTCTCCATCCGCTCATTCGTCTCCGACTTCTGCGGCAGCGTCTTCTGGGCCGAAGCCGACATGCTTTCCAGGTTGTTGCGCAGCCAGCGGTGGGCCGGGCTGCGGCCATCGCGTTCGTGCCACAGCATGTCGAGGTGCACGGCCGGCAGCTGGAACGGCAGTTCGCGCCAGACCAGCGCATCGGCGGCGCCGGTGGAGGCGATCAGGTGCTTGGGCAGCACGGTGACCAGATCGGAGTTGGCGACCACGCGGCCGGCGGTGAAGAACTGGTTGACGGTCAGCAGGATGCGGCGTTCGCGGCCGATCTGGGCCAGCGCCTCGTCGACCAGGCCGTGCGCACGGCCGGAGAAGCTCACCAGCAGGTGGTCCGCCTTGCAGTACTCGTCCAGGTCCAGCTTGCCCTGCGCCAGCGCGTGGTTCTTGCGCATCACGGCCACATATTCTCCCGAATACAGGCGCTCGTGGCGGATCGGCGAGCCGGTCTCATAGGACAGCTGGGCGGCGACGCCGGGGAAGAAGCCGACGGCCAGGTCGATGTCGCCGCGCAGCAGCATCGGACGCGGTTCGCGCGTGGTCAGCGGCACCATGCGGATGTTGACGCCGGGTGCCTCTTTTTCGATCGAGCGCACCAGCGACGGCAGCCACAGGGCGGCGGTGGCGTCGGCCATGGCCAGGCGGAAGGTGGCCTGGGCCTTGGAAACGTCGAAGGTTTCCGGCATCACGGCCGCTTCCAGCGCGGCCAGCGCCTGGCGCACCGAGGGCCACAGCGCTTCGGCGCGTGGCGTCGGCTTGACGCCATAGGCGGTCCGGATCAGCAATTCGTCGCCTAGACTCTCGCGCAGGCGCTTGATGGCGTTCGAGACGGCAGGTTGCGTCATGGCCAAGTGGCCGGCGGCCCGGGTCAGGTTTTGCTCGGTCATGACAGCGTCGAAGACACGGAGCAGGTTCAGGTCAAGCGTAAGAAAGCTCATGGCGATTCGGCGCTAAAGGGTAAACAAGGTGATGACAGTGTACCTGATTTCCCATTCACGAACAGCATGAGCACTATCAGGGAACGTAATTAGATTTATATGTTGCGTTGCACTATAGTGATATGGAACTCATCGATATCCTATAAAAGCCATGTCTTTCGCCGACACCCTGTTTCAAGCGCCGCTGACTGCTGTTCCCTTTAGCCACCTGGTGACTGGCATGGTCCAGCTGACCGTGCTGGGCGCCGTGCTGATGTTCTTCCGCCCGCTGCTGATCGGCATTGCCCGTGCGCTGGTGCTGGTGGTACGCCCGCGCCCGACCAAGGACCAGCTGGCAGCCCGCCGCAAGCTGAACACGGCCAAGCAGGCCGACCTGAAGCTCGATACCCCAAGCGTGGGTGCCCTGGGCTCGCGCTCCTGATAGAATTTACCCGCTTCCTCCAAGAAAACGGCGTCCGGTAACGGGCGCCGTTTTTTTTCGCCTGTCGGCGTCGCTCCCATTCTCTCTTCAGCCTGCCACCGTTGGCCTCGTCCACCGGCCAGAGTAAGCCATTATTGCCATCCATCCCTGATTTCCGGTTACCCGGGTTTTCGTGGGATTTTTGCGCCCGGATGATTTAACAATTAGTCGATACGCGAGGTAGTATGCATAAATTCGATTATTCGATCAATCGAAAGATGAACGATCGATGAGAGATTATGTCGCTAAAATATACGATATTGATGAGTTATTCCTGTTTCCCAGGTATCCTGCTTTGAGACCATATGAAAATCATCTACAAGAGTAATTGGTGGAATATTGATGAGATATAGGATCATAATCCTATAGTTTGAATGAAGTTCATATAAAGTCGTAGATTATGGATGAGCTACGGTCACTTTCGATAACATCGAAGATCAAGGGCGTTGGCGCCCTCGACATGGCGGGTGCAGGGAGACCCCTACCCGAAAAAATGGCAGTCGCGCAGTCAAAAAATCGGGACGAAAAAAAACGCGGCCACCGGTTGCCCGGGGCCGCGTTTTTGATGGGAAAAGTAAAAGCTTAGCGGGCGTCGCCCAGCAGTGCCGGCTTGAGCGAGCGGTCGACCGGCTTGTCGCCCAGCCAGATGCGCAGCAGCGCGTTATAAAAATTGATGTCGGGGACGTTTTCGATCAGTTTTTTGCCGTTCAGCTCGCACACGGTGCCGCTGCCCGGAATCCAGTCGATGTGCAGCACGTCGCCCTTTTTGAGGCCGTCGACGCCGGCGAACATCTCGCCGAACTTGCCGATCTGGGCCACGATCTTCTGTTTTTCGACCTTGTCGACGTTATCGTTGAGGCCATCCATGAAGGCCTTGCCGAAATCCTCGGACGAGACGTCGCGCGCCATCTGCAGGGTAATACGGCGCGGGCCGTCCTGTTTCAGGATCTCGGCCAGCGCCTTCGATTTTTCCGGCAAGTACAGGCCGGCGGCATAGACCTTGATGACGAACTTGGTGCGCATGCCGGCACCGTTCAATGTCAATTCCTTGCCCGCGACCTTGTTCGTGTCCTCGAATTTGTAACCGCTGACATCGACGGCAGCGGCGGCAGGCAGGGCCATCGTCACGGTGAGTAAGGCGCCGACGGCGAGCGTGTGCATCCAACGCATGGGGTGTCTCCTTCTAGTGAATTCAAGCAAGCAAAATGCTGCTTTAACGCACTCTATCCACAGCGCAGCCAATCGGCAACACCCCGGTGTCAATCGTCGGACTTGCGGGTGCGCTCCCCTGCTTCGCCGTAGGGGGCGTCGTTTTTGCTTTCGATCGCTTCGAGCACGGCTTTCGGATCGGCCGGCTTGGCCAGCTCCTCGGCTTCCCTGTCGACTTCCGAACGGACATTCGGCAGGTCGTGCCGCAGCTGGTCGATCAGCTCGATGATCTTGCTGGTCTTTTCTTCGGTGAGCAGGTTGACTTGCAGATCGAGGTGGGCGTGATGATCGGCCAGGCGCGACATGCGGTTCTGGCGGATCAGCACGGTAGTCGAGATGACGAAGGCGTTCAGGCCGATCAGACCTTGCAGCCAGAAAAATGGCGGCTCATCGATTTGTTCGACGTCGAAATCGGGAGCAAGCAGATTGCCGGCAATCCAGCAAATGATGAAAACGATATTCACCGCCACATAACCCGGGCTGCCAAGAAAAAGCGCAACCTTTTCCACGACGCGCTGGGTGGTCGTTACATGCTCTTCATGACGTGCATAAAAATCGGCAATGGTGCCGATGTTTTCGCTGACCGAAGACGGCAGTGCGGCGTGCTGGTCGGTTTCGTCTTTCATGGAATCAGCATAGCACGAAGCAAGGAACGCCTTTATATCTCGTATATTGCGGGCGCAATCAAAGTTAGATTGCGTATGCAATCAAAAATGGCATGCTTATGCCTCTTGTATCGAGCGGACCTGAGATCGATCGGGAAAACGGCAGGCAAAAAAATACCGGTCTCGAAGGACCGGCATTTTTTGAAGCTTCAGGCTGCCTTGGCGGTGGTCAGGCGTTCGTACTTGGCCTGGAGTTGTTCGCGGCTTTCGCGCCACGCGGGATCGAAGGGGATGCAGGCGACGGGGCAGAGTTGCTGGCACTGGGGTTCGTCGAAGTGGCCGACGCACTCGGTGCACTTGTGCGGATCGATCTGGTAAAACTCCGCGCCCATCGAGATGGCGTCGTTCGGGCACTCGGGCTCGCACACGTCGCAATTGATACAGTCGTCGGTAATCAGCAAAGCCATGGGATAACTCGGTCGTTATGCCTTCGGAGCGGTCGATGCGGCGGCCACTGCAGACGCCATTGCTGCATTCGCGGCGATTTTCTTTTGCAGCCAGCGGTCGACCGAAGGGAAGACGAATTTGGAGACATCCCCGCCCAGCATGGCGATCTCGCGCACGATGGTGCCCGAGATGAACTGGTACTGGTCGGACGGGGTCAGGAACAGCGTTTCGACATCGGGCAGCAGGTAGCGGTTCATGCCCGCCATCTGGAACTCGTATTCGAAGTCGGACACGGCGCGCAGGCCGCGCACGATCACCCGGGCATCGTGCTTGCGCACGAAATCCTTGAGCAGGCCGGAAAAGCTTTCGACTTGCACGTTCGGATAATGCCCGAGCACTTCGTTGGCGATTTCCAGGCGCTCGTCCAGCGAAAAGAAGGGTTTCTTGTTCTTGCTGTCGGCCACGCCCACCACCAGGGTGTCGAACAGGCCCGATGCGCGACGCACCAAATCCTCATGGCCGCGGGTCAGCGGATCGAAAGTACCTGGATAAACGGCTACAACCATTGCGGCTCCCTGGAAAATGCACCTGAATAGACGCGCATTATGCCTGAAATTTCGGCAGCCGCCCCGGTTCAGGGCGGATGTTGCGGTGTTTTAGTGCAACTTCAAGAGGTGGAAGTGCACCATGCCGGCTTTGTCGCCACGTACCAGTTCCCATTGTGCCAGCCATGCGGGCACGCTGTCTTCCGCACCTGCGGTTTCCGGGAATGGCAGGCGGTCGCCCGATTCTGCATACACCAGGCCGCCCGGCTTCAGCAGCTGCGCGCACAGCGGCAAGGCCTGGGCCAGGAAATCCTGCTGGTAAGGCGGGTCCAGGAAGATCAGGTCGAAACGCTGGCCGCGCTGCGCCAGGTCGCGCGCCACGGTCAAGGCATGGGCGCGCAGCACGCGCACCTTGTCGGCCTTCAGTTTGTCCTTGATCGTTTCCAACTGGCGCACGACCGGGCCAAGGGCATCGATCATGGTGACGGCCTGGGCGCCGCGGCTGGCGGCTTCGAAGCCGAGGGCGCCGCTGCCGGCGAACAGGTCGAGGCAGTCGAGCTTGTCCCAGTCGCCGTCGATCTGGTGCGTGATCCAGTTGAACACGGTTTCGCGGACACGGTCCGGGGTCGGGCGCAGGCCAAAGGCGTCGAGGACGGGCAGCGGGGTGCGTTTCCAGGTGCCGCCGATGATGCGGACTTGTTGCGGCGGGCCGGGACGGCGGGGATAGGAGGGAGAGGAAGACTTCTTCTTTTGCATGCCGGGACTATAGCATGCGGATATGGAGGGATTACAGGATGCGGACGCCGGTTGGACGCGTGGACGGCAGTGTCAACTTGCCGTCCGCGTCCACCCTATGATCATGCCGTTTTACTTTCCCTGGGCTAGCGCGTTGAAATCGCTGATCCAGCCCTGCATGCGTTTTTGCGCATGGGCTTTCTGTTCCGGCGTGGTCAGGCGGATCGCCGTGACGATGAATTTCGCCGTGTTGTCCACATAAGCGTCGAAGAAGGCTTTGCGCTCGGGCGTGTCCATGCGGTCGAACATGTCGCGCAGCAGGTTGTGGATGGCCGACATGGTCTGTTCCTTGTTCAGCTTTTCCTGTTGCACGCGGCGCAGCAGTGCCACGATTTTCTTCTGGCGCAGCGTGCGTTCCTGCAGCCAGATCTCGTTATCCAGCGGACGCGCATCGGATGCCTTGTGCAGCGCCGCTTCCTGGTCGCGGCTGAAACTGCCGAACCACAGTTCGAACTGTTCCATCGATTTCTTGAAACGCGCGTCCTGCTGGTCCTGCACGCTGCCGCTCATGAATTTCTTGCGGAAGTCGGCATTATTCTTGGCGAATTTCTTTTCCATCTGGGCGATTTGGTCGGGCTTGATCGCCATGGCGAGATCGGCCAGCTGCGGCAAGGCTTTGAAGGCCAGCAGTTCGGTGCGCGCCTTGATGTCGCGGTAATCGGCCAGCAATTCGTCCTGGGTCACGTTGCCGTCGCCAAGCTGGCGCTGCATTTTGGTCATCAGTCCGGCATAGTCGCGCAGCTGGGTGCTGCGGTGCCACTGGAACAGGCTGTCGATGTCTTTCTTGACCCAGTCGGACTGGTCGCTATCGATATCGATGTAAGCATTCAACCAGTAGTACAACAAGGTGTCGCCGTGGTTATACGTAAACCGGATCGAGCTGCAGCCGGCGGCCAAAACCACGACAAACGCCAGAAACAGCAGGCGCACGCGCTGGAGCAATTGGGGGTGCGTGTTAAACTTTTTCATTTGGTAATCACTTCAACTTATTCAACTCATCCGAGATCGGCTTATGAACGTTGTCATCCTCGCCGCAGGCATGGGAAAGCGCATGCAATCCGCACTGCCGAAGGTCTTGCATCCGCTGGCCGGCAAGCCGCTGTTGCAGCATGTTATCAACACCGCACTGAGCCTCCAGCCCGGCAAATTATGCGTGATTTACGGACACGGCGGCGCAGCGGTGCCGAGTGCGGTTGCCGAGTGGAATGGCAGCGCCGGTGTCGCCATCGATACCGCCCTGCAGCAGCCGCAGCTGGGCACCGGTCACGCCGTCATGCAGGCGCTGCCGCAGATCGATCCGACCGCGCCGACGCTGGTGTTGTACGGCGACGTGCCGCTGACCACCGCCGCCTCGCTGCAGCGCCTGGTCGAAGCGGCGGGCAGCGATAAACTGGCGATCCTCACCGTGGTCCAGGACAATCCCTTCGGCCTGGGCCGCATCGTGCGCGAGGATGGCCGGATCGTGCGCATCGTGGAAGAAAAGGACGCGACCGAAGCCGAGCGCGCGATCAAGGAGATCAACAGCGGCATCATGGTCATCCCAACCCAATACCTGGGCGGCTGGCTCGATTCCCTGCAGAACAACAATGCCCAGGGCGAGTATTACCTGACCGATATCGTGGCCAAGGCCGTGACCGCCGGGGTGCCGGTGGTGTCGGCCCAGCCGGCGGCCGAGTGGGAAGTGGCGGGCGTGAATTCCAAGGTGCAGCTGGCCGAACTGGAACGCCGCCACCAGCTGAATATCGCCCATGCCCTGCTGGAAGGAGGCGTGACCCTGCTGGATCCGGCGCGCATCGACGTGCGCGGTACGCTCCAATGCGGACGCGACGTCACCATCGACGTCGGCTGTGTGTTCGAGGGCACGGTCACCCTGGGCGACGGGGTGACGGTCGGCGCCCACAGCGTGCTGGTGAACACGACGGTCGCGGCCGGCGCCCACATCAAACCGTTCTGCCACTTCGAAGATGCCGTTGTCGGCGAGCAATCGGTCATCGGCCCGTACGCGCGCCTGCGCCCGGGTACCGAACTCGGCCAGGATGTCCACATCGGCAACTTCGTGGAAGTCAAGAACAGCAAGATCGCCGCCCACAGCAAGGCGAATCACCTGGCCTATGTCGGCGATGCCGACGTCGGCTCGCGCGTGAACATCGGCGCCGGCACCATCACCTGCAACTACGATGGCGCGAATAAATTCCGCACCACCATCGAAGACGACGCCTTCATCGGCAGCGACAGCCAGCTGGTGGCGCCGGTCACCGTCGGCAAGGGCGCGACCCTGGGGGCCGGCACCACGCTGACCAAGGATGCGCCGGCCGGCAAGCTGACCATTTCGCGGCCCAAGCAAGTGACGTTGGAAGGCTGGCAGCGCCCGGTCAAGGCCAAGAAGTAAAGCGCATTATCCACCCTGTGCACAGCAAAACCACAGGCTGTGCACAGGGCTGTCCTGCCCTCTTCCACAATCCTGTCCACATCCTTGTCCACAGGCTGTCAGCCGTCCTGATGGGGCGGCAGCAGCGCCAGACCGCGCGCTACCTCAAGGCGTGCGGCGCGGATCGCCGGCACCAGCGCCGCCAGCAGGCAGGTCCCCGATAGCGCCAGCAGCGCCGACAACGGCAGCAAGGCGCCGGATGCGAGCAGCGGCGCCGCCTGCATCGGCGCCAGCTGCGGCAGGCCGGCACTGCAACCGCCAGCCCTTGCCGCAAGGGCGCCGAGCGCCAGTCCCGGCAAGGCGCCGCCGCAAGTTATCCACAGCGCTTCCAGCTCCAGCATCCACACCAGGGCCGGTCCCGACATGCCGAGCGCACGCAGCGTCGCCAGTTCGCGCCGGCGCGCCAGCGTCTGCAGTGCCATGTGGGCGGCGCTGGCGCAGGCGGCCAGGGATAGCGTTCCCAGCCATCCGACACCGAGCTCGAGCATGCAGGCGGCGGCGCCGATCGCCAGCAGCGCGGCCCAGGCGCGCAGCCAGCTGCGGCGCACCGTGTACAGTGCCAGGCGCGCCGGCGTCACGCCCCCACCCGCGCGGCGTGGAGGGAAGCGGGGCGCACCATATGGCGCGGCAAGTCGGCCTGGCGCGCGCCGATCCGGCCGTCGCTGAGCTGCAGCGTGCGCGACGCGCGCACCAGCTGGCGCTGGTCGCGTGTAGTGATCACGAACGCCGTGCCGTGCTCGCGCTGGCAGGTAGTCCACAGTTCCAGCACCATGCGCAGCGCGCTGCCGTCGAGGCGCGAGGTCGGTTCGTCGGCGACGACCAGGCGCGGCCGCGTGACCAGGGCGCGCGCGATCGCCACCCGCTGGCATTGACCCGGATCCAGGCGCGCCGGCCGGTGGTGCAGGTGCGAGGCCAGGCCGACCCGGGCCAGCAGTTCGGTGGCCAGGGCAAGGGCATCGGCACGCTCCGGACGCGTCAGGCGCCGCCGCAACAGCAGCGGCAGCAGGACGTTGTCGCGTGCCGTCAGGACCGGTATCAACGTAAAACACTGGTAGACGGGGCCGATGAGGCGTGCGCGCAGGGCGGCATGCTCGGCCTGGCCCAGCCCGGCGACATCGACGCCGTCGAGCAGCAGGCGGCCGCCACTGGGTGGTTCGAGCAGGCCGATGACGTTGGTCAAGGTGGTTTTACCGTGGCCGGACGGGCCGCACACGGCCACCATCTCGCCGACACCGACCTGCAGGTCGATGCCGCACAGCGCATGCACGGCGGACCCGCCATGACAGTAGTGCTTGTGGATGCCGGATAAGCTCAGCAGCGTCGACGCGCTGCCCATCGCTTCGGTGTGCACGATCGCCTCGCCGGATGCAGGAACAACCTTCAGTAGACCCGGTTTGCCGTGGCGCACGGTTGAGCATGCGCAACGGCAACTTATACGATAATGCGTGTCTCGAACTTGCTACGGAAGGTCGAGAAATACGCCTTCACGTTGCGCACGTTGCTGTGGGTGGTAAATAAACGGTGCGCCAGCGCGTGGTAGGCCGGCATGTCGGCCACCTGCACCACCAGCACGAAGTCGGGGCCGGGCGCGACACGGTAGCACTGCAGCACGGCCGCCTCCAGCGCCACCACGCGTTCGAACTCTTCCATGCGATCGGCTGCCTGCACGTCCAGCGTGATCTCGACGATGGCAGTCAGGCGCGCGCCCACCTGTTCCGGCGTGACCAGCGCAACTTGCCGTTCGATAACACCGTTATCCATCAACTGCTTGACGCGACGCAGGCAAGTGGGCGCCGACACGTGTACCAGGGCTGCCAACTCGGCATTGGTATGTGAGGCGTCAACTTGCAGGGCGTTGAGAATGCGACGATCGATTTCGTCGAGTGGGTAGGTGTCATTCGACATTTTTATAAAAATATCTTCATAAAATGAAAGGAAATTTCATCATTAGCATAGCATGAAATATTCTTTCAAAATTCACTGAAGTACGACAGCTTATTTCATGGCAACTGTTTTACATTAGTGACATCAGACAACTTTTCGGAGATTTACCATGTGCGGCATCGTCGGGGCAGTTGCCCAACGCAACATCACCCCCATCCTGATCGAAGGCTTGAAGCGCCTCGAATACCGCGGCTACGATTCCTGCGGCGTTGCCCTGCACGTGGACGGCCACCTCGCGCGTTCGCGCAGCACCTCGCGCGTGGCCGATCTCGAAACGCAAATCGCCGAAACCCACCTGCAAGGTTTCACCGGCATCGCCCACACGCGCTGGGCCACCCACGGCGCTCCGGCCACCCGCAACGCCCACCCGCACTTCTCGCCGAGCGAAGAGAATGCCCGCATCGCGCTGGTCCACAACGGCATCATCGAAAACCACGACGAGCTGCGCGCCGAACTGACCGGCCTGGGCTACGTGTTCCAGAGCCAGACCGACACCGAAGTCATTGCCCACCTGGTCGACCACATGTACGGCGGCGATCTGTTCGAGACGGTGCAGCAGGCCGTAAAACGCCTGCATGGCGCCTACGCGATCGCCGTGTTCTGCCGTGAAGAACCGCACCGCGTGGTGGCCGCGCGCCAGGGCTCGCCGCTGATCGTCGGCGTCGGCAAGGGCGAGAATTTCGTCGCCTCGGATGCAATGGCGCTGGCCGGCACCACCGACCAGATCATCTACCTGGAAGAAGGCGACGTGGTCGACCTGCAGCTGGCGAGATATTGGATCGTCGACGCCGAAGGCCGCCCGGCCGAGCGCGAAGTGAAAACCGTGCATGCCCACACCGGCGCCGCCGAACTGGGTCCGTACCGCCACTACATGCAGAAGGAAATCTTTGAACAGCCGCGCGTGGTCGGCGACACCCTGGAAGGCGTCACCGGCATCATGCCGGAACTGTTCGGCGACCAGGCCTATCGCGTATTCAAGGAAATCGACCGCGTCTTGATCCTGGCCTGCGGCACCAGCTATTACGCCGGCCTTACCGCCAAGTACTGGATCGAGTCGGTGGCCAAGGTGCCGGTGAGCGTCGAGATCGCCAGCGAATACCGCTATCGCGACAGCGTGCCGCACCCGTCGACCCTGGTGGTGACGATCTCGCAATCGGGAGAGACGGCCGACACCCTGGCCGCGCTGAAGCACGCGCGCAGCCTCGGCATGCAGCACACGCTGACCATCTGCAACGTCGCCACCAGCGCCATGGTGCGCGAGTGCAAGCTGTCCTACATCACCCGTGCCGGCGTCGAAGTCGGCGTCGCCTCGACCAAGGCGTTTACGACCCAGCTGGCCGCGCTGTTCCTGCTGACGCTGACGCTGGCGCAAGTCAACGGCCGCCTCGACGACGAGCAGGAAGCGAATTACCTGAAGCAGATGCGCCATCTGCCGGTGGCCCTGAGCGCGGTGCTGGCGCTGGAGCCGCAGATCATCGCCTGGGCGGAGGATTTCGCGCGCAAGGAAAACGCGCTGTTCCTGGGCCGCGGCATCCACTACCCGATCGCGCTGGAAGGCGCCCTGAAACTCAAGGAAATCTCGTACATCCACGCCGAGGCCTACCCCGCAGGCGAACTGAAGCACGGCCCGCTGGCGCTGGTGACTGAAGAGATGCCGGTGGTGACCATCGCCCCCAACGACGCGCTGCTGGAAAAGCTGAAGTCGAACATGCAGGAAGTGCGCGCCCGCGGCGGCCAGCTGTACGTGTTCGCCGACGTCGACACCCAGATCACCTCGAGCGACGGCCTGCACGTGATCCGCCTGCCGGAGCACTACGGCCTGCTGTCGCCGATCCTGCACGTGGCGGCTTTGCAGCTGCTGGCGTATCACACGGCGCTGGCGCGCGGTACCGACGTCGACAAGCCGCGCAATCTGGCGAAGTCGGTAACGGTAGAATAAATCAGGTGCCCGCCATGCCGGCGGGCGGCTGTGGCGGACTTATCAAGTTCGCCCTATTTTCGCTTCGATACGTGCGTCGGCGTTGTGGGTTCGATACGCTGATAGAACGCAGGATTCAAAATCAGTGCCGACGCACCGACATTAGTATTAAAAAGTTCGAGTTGAATCGGCAAGGCGCTATGCAGATCTGTACGGTCAAGCCGAACAATGACCGTATATGGGTCGTCCAGCAGGCGGTTTGTCTTCAGAACTTTTAATACTGTGAGTTCAGCGCCAGCATGCACGGTGTCTTCAAATGCAACTTCGGGTCCGGAAAAACCCGGCGGCGCCGTGATGATAATGTACTGCGCCTCTGCACCCGAGTGGGGGCGTACACCGTAAGCACGGATATCCTGGACGACTTTGTATTTCGTTCCGATGAGTTCGCGCGCTTGAGGATGATTACTAACGTCGTCCTCCCTGTACGTGCAGGAAGCAAGTGCTGCAGCCAGAAGCAGACAAAGCATGATGATGCGCATGAACGGTCCCCAAAGCAGTGGAAGCTACATCCTGCCCTAATGAACCCGGTTGAGTGACAAGACGCTTGGCAGGATCGATTTCTGCTACCAAAAGGACAAGGTGGTGGACCTTCGGACCGGCAGGCTTGATTGCAGTAATGTCCGCTTGGGTCGATTCCGGCCAGTCGCGATGGTCGGTGATTTTTTCACTCTGACAACATGCTATGCTAAGACCAACGGCCGAGATCGGCCAAGCGCGGGCTTCATCGATCTTCTTGCAACCGGTTGCCTGAGCAAGGTATCGCAGAATCCAGCACGTCCGGTCCAAGCAGAGGAACCAAGAAGAAGATGAGCAATGGCGTCGTCGTCGCACTCGGGGCAGCAATACCAAGTTTGCCCTTCATCGTAGTCGCCATCGTCGGGTTGGTGCTGTCACTTTCACGCCGGTCCAGGTTCCCGCGCGGTGCCCGTTGGGCAATCGTCGGATTCGCAAGTCTGCTTCTGCAGTGTGGTATGTCCTTGGTGAAGGACTACAGCGTCGCCGTTTCGACCTACGAGGCTGATCCGGCAAATTACGTGCATGGTCTGGTTTGGATGACTGCTGTCATGTACCTCTTGAACTTGATCAGCCTGATCGCGCTTGCAATGGCTGTCTTCGCCGAACGCGCGCCTGGCCAACGAGTCGCTTCAAGCTAGTGTGAAACACACGCGTCTGAGCGCATGG
>Ga0308168_1000888_pt1 | contig 31225 bp, 27 predicted proteins | sample PhyCR2_FD_202133 | JGI IMG/M metagenome (GOLD analysis project Ga0308168, IMG submission 202133) | Phyllosphere microbial communities from UC Gill Tract Community Farm, Albany, California, United States - DLSLRC.R2 | ecosystem: Host-associated > Plants > Phyllosphere > Unclassified | place: USA...
CCTGGCGATGTCCTCGACGGCCATCGTATCAAAACTTCTGACCGAGCGCCTGGAGCTGGAAAGCCAGCACGGACGGCGCATCATCGGCATCCTGCTGTTCCAGGACCTGGCCGTGGTGCCGCTGCTGATCCTGATTCCTTCTCTGGCGCGGCCGGCCGAGGAACTGGCCATGACCCTGGGCTGGGCCGCCGTCAAGGCTGCCGCCGTGCTGGCCCTGCTGCTGTTCTTCGGCCAGAAGCTGATGCGCAGCTGGTTCACCATCGTGGTCAAGCGCCGCTCGCAGGAACTGTTCATGCTGAACCTGCTGCTGGTGACCCTGGGCGCGGCCTGGATCACCGAGCACGCCGGCCTGTCGCTGGCGCTGGGCGCCTTCGTGGCCGGCATGCTGATCTCCGAGACGCCCTATAAACACCAGGTGGAAGAAGACATCAAGCCCTTCCGCGACGTGCTGCTCGGGCTGTTCTTCATCACCATCGGCATGCTGCTCGACCTGCACGTGGTGCTGGCCAACTGGTATATCGTGCTGCTGTTGCTGGTGCTGCCGGTGCTGCTGAAGTTCGGCCTGATCGCGGCGCTGGCCAAGGCCTTCGGCTCCTCGGACGGGGTGGCCCTGCGCACCGGACTGGCGCTGGCCCAGGCCGGCGAATTCGGCTTTGTGCTGCTCAACCTGGCCGACGGCGCCGCCCTGATCGACAAGAAGCTGGTCCAGCTGGTGCTGGCCTCGATGGTGCTGTCGATGCTGGCCGCGCCCTTCATCATCGCCCACATGGACAAGCTGGTGATGAAGGTGGCGGCCAACGAATGGATGCTGCAGTCGCTCCAGCTGACCCAAATCGCTAGCCGTACCATGGCGGCGCAAAAGCATGTGATCATCGCCGGCTTCGGGCGCAGCGGCCAGAGCCTGGCCACCCTGCTGTCGGAAGAAAAGCTGCCCTGGTATGCGCTCGACCTGGATCCGGAGCGGGTGCAGGAAGCGCGCAGCGCCGGCGTCAACGTCTCCTACGGCGACTGCACCCGCCGGGAAGCGCTGATCGCGGCCGGCATCAACCGCGCCAGCGCGCTGGTGATCACCTTTGCCGACACCCGCCTGGCGGTCAAGGTGCTGCACCTGGTGCACGAGCTGGCGCCCAAGCTGCCCGTCATCGTGCGCGCCCACGACGACACCGAACTCGATCTGCTGAAAAAGGCCGGCGCCACCGAAGTGGTGCCGGAAGCGCTGGAATCGAGCCTGATGCTGGCCTCGCACGCGCTGGTGGTGATGGGCGTGCCGCTGCGGCGCGTGGTGCACCGGGTGCAGGCCGCGCGCGACGAACGCTACGCCTCGCTGCGCGGCTTCTTCCACGGCACCGGCGACCTCGGCGACGACACCGAGCACGGCTACGTGCGCCTGCATTCGGTGACCCTGATGGACGACGCCGGCGCGGTGGGACGCTGCATCGCCGAGCTGCAGCTGGACGAGGTGGGAGCCGAAGTGACGGCGTTGCGGCGCGGGCACGAGCGCATCGAGCCGGGGCCGGAGACGGAGTTGCGGGCGGGCGACGTGGTGGTGTTGCGCGGGACCGGGTCGGCGGTGACGCGGGCCGAGGGGCGATTACTGAAGTGAAAATTGCGGTGAAATATTATTTCAAAAAATGATGATTTTTGAAATGTAGGGTGGGCACCCCGTGCCCACGGCGCCGGTCGAAAGCAGTCGATATGCCAGCGTTACGCGTAAGCACTAGGCAGTCAACATGCCGGCGTTACGCGTGGGCACTAGGCAGTCGAGATGCCGGCGTTACGCGTGGGCACTAGGCAGTCGAGATGCCGGCGTTACGCGTGGGCACGGGGTGCCCACCCTACGACCCGGTTACGCCCGCTTTCCTTGGCCTCGTACAAGGCCAGATCCGCCTGCGCCACCAGCTGCTGCGCGACGCCCTCGATCGGGTGGTCGCGCTCGAAATCGTCCAGCGTTGCCACCCCGATCGACACCGACACCGCCACCATCCGCCCCTCGCCCACCATGAAGGGCTGGTCGGCCACGCTGGCGCGGATGCGCTGGGCCACCATGCTGGCGCTGTCCAGGTCGGCGTCGATCAGGAGCACGACGAATTCCTCGCCGCCGAAGCGGCCCAGTGCGTCCGACATGCGCAGCTCGGCCTTGATGCGGGCGGCCACTTCGCGCAGCACGTCGTCGCCGGCCTGGTGGCCGTGGGTGTCGTTGACCTGTTTGAAATAATCGACGTCGATGTACATGCACGACACCCGGTAGGCCTGGCGCCGCGCACGCCCGATCTCTTCCACCAGGCGGCGGTCCATGTAGCGCCGGTTGTAGACGCCGGTGAGCGCATCGGTCAGGCCGATGTACTTCAGCATCTCGTTGCTGATCACGTTTTCCAGGCAGATCGCGATGATCGAGCCCATGTGCTCGATGAAATCGGTGCCGAGGATGGGGGTGAAGCGGCTCGGATCGCGGCTGCCCAGGTTCAGGCTGCCCAGCAATTTCTTGTTACGCAGCAGCGGCACCAGCGCCACGCTGGCCAGGCCGGCGGGCGGCTGCGGAAACGCCATGTTGTGCAGCGCCGGGTTGAACAGGCCCAGGCGCGGCTTCGGTAACGCCCCGCTGGACAGGGCGTAGCCCAGCGCCTCCTGGTCTTCGTGGAACAGCAGGTGCGGCAAGGGCTCGAAATCCACGCCCAGCTTGAGCATCACGGTATAGATGTCGGCGCCGCTGTCGACCAGCGACAGGGTGACAATGTCGAGGTTGGAGACGACCGGCAACTGGCGGAAGATGGTCTCGACCAGCTCCTGGAAGCTGGACGCGCCCACCAGCTCGAGGTCGAACGCCTGGTGCCGCATCATGATGGCGTGGTTGCTCTCGGCCTGGTCGATGAGGCTGGAGAGCTGGCGGCGCAAGGCCTCGTTCTCGGCTATCAGTTCGCGCACACTGGCGCCCCGCTCGTGCATGGATCATTCCCTTTCAGCAATAACCATCACCTTACGCTAAGCGCGCCGCGTTGAAAACCAAAAACGCGTAATGACACCCCGCCGGGTAGCGGAACGTCAGTTTGATACCAAAACCCGGTAAAAATCAGGCCAGCGGACGTTGCAAGGCTAGCAGCGCGGCGTCGACGATGGCCGGCGACAGCATGTGCAGGCCGCGCGGCACCAGGTCCAGCCGGACGTCGGCCCCGAGCTCGGCCAGGCGGGCCGCGGCGCGCCGGCTGTGCTCGGCCGGCATGGTGCCATCCAGCGCGCCATGCACCAGGCTGACCGCGGTGTGCCGCGGCCAGGCGTCCGGCAGCGGCGCGAAGCGCCCGCCGATGGCGAGCACGTGGCGGGCCAGCGGAGCGCCCTCATCCTGCATGCCACAGCCGGCCAGCGCCATGATCGCGCCCTGCGAAAAGCCGGCGAGCACCGTGTGCCGCGGGCCGGTATCGTGGCGGCGCTGCTGTTCCCGGATCGCCTGCGTGAAGGCGCCCAGCGCGGCCTGGATGCGGCCAGGGCGGTTTTCTTCCGTGATGCCGTCGACCGAGAACCATTGACGGCCCTCCGGCCCCAGGTCGTAGGGAAAGGCGGCCGGCACGGCGGCGGTGCGCGCATGGGGCATCGCCGCCGCGATGCGGTCGGCCAGCGGCGCCATGGCGGCCGGGCTGCCGCCGACGCCGTGCAGCAGGATGATCAAAGGACGCTGCATCGCCGTCAGAAAGCCAGTTCGCCGTCCAGGGACTGGCCTACGCGCAGGGTGCTGCCGGCGCCGCGCACCACGATGCAATTCATGCCGATGCAGACTTCGCCTTCCAGGCGAGCGTTGGCGCGGTAGGTTTGCAGGATGTCGAGCGGATTCGGGCCGGGAATGCCGGTGGCCTGGTCGATCGAGGGAATCGGGCAGCGGCCGCAAGGTTTGACCGGACGGATCGCCACCTCGTCGGTGTGCAGGGCCTCGAGATAATCCTCTTCGAAGGCGTCCACCCCATCCACCACCAGGTTGGGGCGGAAGCGGTCCATGGGGAGTGGCTCGCGGCCGGCCGCCGCCAGGCGCGTGTTGAGGTCCTCGAGCGAGGCCTGGCCGATCAGCAGCAGCGGGTAGCCGTCGGCGAAGCGCGTCTGCGCCGGCACGCCGCCGGTCCACTTGACGCTGGTCGGGCGCACGGCATCGCGCCGGAAGCGCACCAGGCGGCAAGCGGTGCCGAGTGCTCCCGTGAACCAGCGCGCGGCCGCATCGCCGCAATCGGCGGCCTCGACCAGGTCGTCCCAGATGCGTACCCGGCGCGCTGGGGCGGCGGCGTCCCAGTCCAGCGGCAAGGTCAGGTCCGGTTGGCCGGCCATGCGCACGCGCAGTTGGCCGCCGTCCGGCCGCGGCTGGATGAGGGCCATGCGCGGGAATTCGCGCTGGCTCAGGAACTGGCCGTCTTCCGTCACCAGCATCCATTCGCGGTCGTGCACGCCCTGGGCGGCGAGGCCGGATTCCAGCAGCGTGGCGGACGGGACGGCGATGCCGGCGCAGGATTTGATGGGGTAGAGGAGCAGGTGGGTGAGCGTGGGCATGGGGTGCGGGGTTGGATCTCGGCAGACGGATAGTATCGCACCAAATGCATTGGCGGCCTATCCGTGAGCCCTTCCCGGGTTGGCTGAAACTCCTTCTCGTTGCCATCTCCAAAAAACCCACGTACACTCCCCACCGTCGCCTCACCCGAGACGACACAACGCTAGGGGTCCTGCGCCATCAACCGCGCGGGTGAGACATACCCTTCGAACCTGATCTGGATAATGCCAGCGAAGGGAAGCTACAGAGACCGCGTGTACCCGCCTGTTCCCGCAAGGCCGGCCCGCAACTCCGCACTCCTCCCGCTGGATCGCCGATCACCAGTGACCAAAGGAGTGCACTTGAACGCCGATCCGAAATTCCTCTCCGCCAGCGCCACGGTCGATGCCGCCGCCGTTGCGCCCTTGCCGAACTCGCACAAGGTGTATGTCCCGGGCAGCCGCCCCGACATCCGCGTGCCCATGCGCGAGATCCGCCAATCCGACACCCCCGCGTCCTTCGGTCACGAACCGAATCCGCCGCTGTGGGTCTACGATACCTCCGGCCCTTACACCGACCCCGAAGCCCGCATCGACATCCGCGCCGGCCTGGCGCCGCTGCGCGCCGGGTGGATCCGCGAGCGTGGCGACACGCTGGAGTTGCCCGGCCCCAGCTCGCACTACGGCATCGAACGCCTGCAAGACCCGAAGCTGGCCGAGCTGCGCTTCGACCTGCAGCGCAAGCCGCGCCAGGCGGTCCCGGGACGCAACGTCACCCAGATGCACTACGCGCGCCAGGGCATCGTCACGCCCGAGATGGAATTCGTCGCCATCCGCGAAAACCTGCGGCGCCAGGAATACCTTGAAAGCCTGGCGGCGGCCGGCCCCACCGGCCAGCGCATGGCGCAGATGATCGGACGCCAGCATCCGGGCCAGTCCTTCGGCGCCAGCATCCCGCGCGAGATCACGCCGGAATTCGTGCGCGACGAAATCGCCCGCGGCCGCGCCATCCTGCCGGCCAACATCAACCACCCGGAATCCGAGCCGATGATCATCGGCCGCAACTTCCTGGTGAAGATCAACGCCAACATCGGCAACTCGGCCGTGACCTCCTCGATCGGCGAGGAAGTCGAAAAGATGACCTGGGCCATCCGCTGGGGTGGCGATACCGTGATGGACCTCTCCACCGGCAAGCATATCCACGAAACGCGCGAATGGATCCTGCGTAACAGCCCGGTCCCGATCGGCACCGTCCCCCTCTACCAGGCGCTGGAAAAGGTGAACGGCAAGGCCGAGGAACTCACCTGGGAGATCTACCGCGACACCCTGATCGAACAGGCCGAACAAGGCGTCGACTACTTCACCATCCACGCCGGCGTACGCCTGCCCTTCGTGCCGATGACGGCGAACCGCCTGACCGGGATCGTCTCGCGCGGCGGCTCGATCATGGCCAAGTGGTGCCTGGCCCACCACAAGGAATCCTTCCTCTACACCCGCTTCGAAGAGATCTGCGAGATCATGAAGGCCTACGACGTCGCCTTCAGCCTGGGCGACGGCCTGCGTCCCGGCTCGATCTACGACGCCAACGACGAAGCCCAGCTGGCCGAACTGCGCACCCTCGGCGAACTCACGCAGATCGCCTGGCGTCACGACGTGCAGACCATGATCGAAGGCCCCGGCCACGTGCCGCTGCACCTCATCAAGGAGAACATGGACCTGCAGCTGGAACAGTGCCACGAAGCGCCGTTCTACACCCTGGGCCCGCTGACCACCGACATCGCCCCCGGCTACGACCACATCACCTCCGGCATCGGCGCCGCCAACATCGGCTGGTACGGCACCGCCATGCTGTGTTACGTGACGCCCAAGGAGCACCTGGGCCTGCCCGACAAGGACGATGTCAAGGACGGCATCATCACGTACAAGATTGCGGCGCATGCGGCCGACCTGGGCAAGGGCCATCCGGGTGCCCAGATCCGCGACAACGCGCTGTCCAAGGCGCGCTTCGAATTCCGCTGGGAAGACCAGTTCAACATCGGCCTCGACCCCGATAAAGCGAAAGCCTTCCACGACGAGACCCTGCCCAAGGATTCCGCCAAGGTCGCCCACTTCTGCTCGATGTGCGGCCCGCACTTCTGCTCGATGAAGATCACCCAGGAAGTGCGCGACTACGCGGCGCAAGGCATGCAGGTGAAGGCGATCGAATTCATGCACCGCGGCGCGGAGCTCTACCACAAGGAGTGAGCCATGCTGGAGATCGAACTGAATGGCGCCGCCCACGCCATCCACGACGGCGCCAGCCTGCACCAGCTGGTCGATGCGCTCGGCCTGGCCGGTCAGGCGCTGGCGCTGGCCGTGAACCGCAGCGTCGTGCCGCGCGAGCGCTGGGCCGCCACGCCGCTGGCGCCACACGACAAGGTCGATGTAGTGCGGGCGATTGGCGGCGGTTGAATTCCCCTTCCTTGGAGACGATTCAAATGACAAACGATGTGATGCATGAAGACCGGCCGCTGGTCATCGCCGGCAAGCAGTACCACTCGCGCCTGCTGGTCGGCAGCGGCAAATACCGCGACCTGGAACAGACCCGCGAGGCCACCGAGGCAGCCGGCGCCGAGATCATCACGGTGGCCATCCGCCGCGTGAACATCGGCCAGGACCCGAACGCCCCCAGCCTGCTCGACGTGGTGCCGCCCTCGCGCTACACCATCCTGCCGAATACGGCCGGCTGCTACACCGCCAAGGACGCGGTCTACACGCTGCAGCTGGCGCGCGAGCTGCTGGGCGGCCACAAGCTGGTGAAGCTGGAAGTGCTGGGCGACGAAAAAACCCTCTTCCCCAACATGCCGGAAACCCTGCGCGCCGCCGAGACCCTGGTGCGCGAAGGCTTCGACGTGATGGTCTACTGCAGCGACGATCCGATCCAGGCGCGCATGCTGGAAGACATCGGCTGCGTGGCGGTGATGCCGCTGGCCTCCCTCATCGGCTCCGGCATGGGCATCCTCAATCCGTGGAACCTGTCGCTGATCATCGAGCAGGCCAAGGTCCCGGTGCTGGTGGATGCCGGCGTCGGCACCGCCTCTGACGCCGCGGTGGCGATGGAGCTGGGCTGCGACGGCGTGCTGATGAACAGCGCCATCGCCCTCGCGCGCGATCCGGTGCGCATGGCGCGCGCGATGCGCCTCGCCGTGGAAGCCGGCCGCGAGGCTTACCTGGCCGGCCGCATGCCACGCCGCTTCGCAGCCTCGCCCTCGTCGCCGATGGCCGGGCGTGTTGGATGACACCAGCGATGACCGAGGCCGGGCGCCCCTGTGTGCTGGTGTTCGCCGGCCTGGATCCTTCGGGCGGGGCCGGCATCCAGGCCGACATCGAGGCGATTGCGGCCCAGGGCGCCCATCCGCTGTCCATCGTCACCGCCCTCACCGTCCAGGACAACAACCGGGTGCGCGAGGTGGTGGCCGTGGACGCCGGGCTGCTGGTGCGCCAGGCGGCATTCCTTGCCGAGAGCATGCCGATCCGTGCCATCAAGATCGGCATCCCGGGCAGCCGCGAGAATGCCGAAACCATCGCCGGCATCGTGCGCGTGCTGCGCGTGCGCCAGCCGGCGCTGCCGCTGGTGCTCGATCCGGTGCTGGCCAGCGGCCATGGCGATGCATTGGCGCGTGGTGATGCACTGGCGGCGCTGGCGCCGCTGCTGGCACTGGCCACGGTGCTGGTGCCCAACCTGCCGGAAGCGGCGGCCATCGGCCGGGTCGATTGTCCGCACGTGCTGGTGACCGGCGGCCATGGCGAGGGCGACGAGGTCGTCAACCGCTGGACCAGCGCCAAGGGCACACGCGAATGGCGCTGGCCGCGCCTGCCCGGCGAATTCCACGGCAGCGGCTGCACGCTGGCATCCAGCCTGGCGGCGCGGCTGGCGCTGGGCGACCCCATGGTGCAGGCGCTGGAAAAAGCCCAGCGCTACTGCAACCAGGCGCTGGCTGATTCCTATGTGATCGCGGCGGGACAGCGCATCCCGCGCCGCATCCGCTATTGAGCTGCTATCGAGGAGAAGATGATGCGAGGTCTGTATATCGTGACGCCGGACTGGGACGACACCCATCGGCTGCTGGATGTGACCCACCAGGCGCTGGAGAGCGGCGCCGTGCTGGTCCAGTACCGCAACAAGACAGCCGGCGCCGCGCTGCGCGAAGAACAGGCGGGCGCCCTGCTCGCCCTGTGCCGCCGCCACGAGCGGCCGCTGGTCATCAACGACCACCTCGACTTGTGTCTGCGGCTGGATGCCGACGGCGTGCACGTCGGCGGTACCGATGCGCGGGTGGTCGACGTGCGCGCGGCGCTGGGGCCAGGGAAGATCGTCGGGGCTTCCTGCTACGGCCAGTTCGGGCTGGCCGAGGCGGCGCAGGATGCCGGCGCGAGTTATGTCGCGTTTGGCGGTTTCTATCCGTCGCGGGTGAAGGTGTACGAGGTGAGTACGCCTTTGGACATCGTGGCGCGTGCCAAGGCGGACTTGCGGGTGCCGGTGGTGGTGATCGGCGGGATGACGGTGGAGAATGCGCGGCCGCTGGTGGACCTGGGGGCGGATATGGTGGCGGCGATCAGCAGTGTGTATGCGGTGGCGGATCCGCGTGCTGCGGCGCGGGATTTTGCTAGCGTGTTTGGAAACGCTTGATGTGATTCCGCTTCAACTCGGCATCTGCGGGCGGGCGCAAATCACACGCGGGACAATCATCATTGTTGTGAAATCGCTCAGCTTGAGCACGATACAATTTTGCGTCTATTTTGTTGCTGCTAGAATATTGAATATATTTTGCACAATACGGTGTCATGACTATGAGCATCATCGGTTGGATACGTGAAGGCGATGCCGCTTCCTGCGGCGGACATGTCGAACACGGACACCCGACGTATACGAGCCACGGCAAGCCGCTTGCCCACGACGGCAGTCCAATGAAATGCAGGAAGAACTGCGTGGTCAATGCGGGGAACCACCACTTTACTCTGCCGGACGGCTTGTTACAGGCCCTGCATGGCGACGAGACCAGTGGCGGCTGTCCGCTGACATCGACTCTCAACGGCATCCATGGCATTGATGACCCTTCCGGCGCACCTGTCGCTACAGCTTTTTTCCAACCTGCAGCGGCGGCGCTCATCGCTGCCGGTCTTGCCGTTGCACCGCTGGAGGACGAGCGATGGGTGCCCGGCCGTTACGACGACCGCTACGTGCTGGTGGGTGCGAACGACGGCGAACCGCTGGCACATACCGACTATGCAATCCAGCGCGAGGATGGCAGCGTCGAATACGGTACCACCGACGCTGAAGGCCACACTCATCTGCTCAAGCAGACGTTGGAACAGGAACATGTGCTCATCTACCTGGAAGAGAATACATGAGCGCAGTGTTGGACAAGAATGGCAGGCCTATGCGACTGGTCACGGCTACCAACACGACCCCGGTGGCCGACACCGAGGCCAAGAAATTGCGAGTTTGCAACCATGGTAACGATGTACGCGACATTGCCGAGTACATGGTCACAGAAATGAAGCGCAATCCATTCACCGATCAAGGCCGGAAGATAACCGAGGCGAACGCCTATGACATTGCCAAGGAAATGGATGCCTGGAATACGCTGCCGTGGTACGCAAAATTCGGTGGCCCTCCCGACTATGCTGGTATAGCCATGAGCAAGAAGACGGCTGCGTATACCGTCTGGGCTGAGCGGGTAGGTCCCGGACGGCCATGGGATCACAAGCCGATCCTCGCCGCGCGCTTGAGTAAACAAAATATCTTCCGCAAAGGGTGGCAGCGCTACGGTAACGACGATTACTTCTATGATATCTGGTCGAACATTCACTACGGTTACGTAGGCGCCGCCTGCGGTTTCAGCCTCAACGAATTGCTCGGCGGTGCTGGACTGGCCCAGGCTGGCAGCGATATCAGGCGCGACTTGGCAAAGCGGCGGTTTCCACGGCTCCAGCACCATCCTGAAAACGGCAACTGGGCCAATGCGCTCGACGATATTCCGGACCATATTTCCATCAAGCTGGGCGTGACCTTGTACACCCAGACGAAGCCGGCGGCACTAACGACCCCGATCCTGCTCAAGGCTATCGTTGGCGTGCCCATGCCTTGGGGCAGCGGCAACGACGTGGCAAAGCAACCACACGAATGCTTTCTGTGAAAAGCCCATCCATGCTCAAAAAATTGCTGGCCGTCGCCGGGACGATCGCAGCATTCTGGCTCGGGCTCGTCGTGCATTCCTTTACATTGCCGGTCGTTTTTCTGCATTATTCCGCCGCTGCCAAGGTGCCCGTGACCTATTTCTTCAACGAAGACAACGACATCGTCAAGGATCAGCTCGTGCCTGGCGAAAGCATCGAGTTCCGAACCGATCGCCGTCTCCATACTGGTTATTTCATCAATGTGAGCATGCCACTCGCCAGCCGCGATGGCGTGGAAATCAGGCAATCGTTCAGCCGCGTCGATGTCTATATCGGGCCAGATACAAAAATCGAGCGTACTGAAGTAAAAACCAATTTCCTCGCACGCGTTGCTTCCGAGTAGTCCTGCACGCATAGCAAGAAAAAATCGGCAGCGATTACGGGCTCCCCATGTCCGGCCAATCGCATGAATTAATTAAGCACTGTTGTTTCTGAAAATTTTGATAGAGGACCTACCCAGGCCCCTGCGCACGATACATCATTCATTGCATTACAGGATTATTTGCTTAGAATATATGTGTGCATGGGAAGAAAATTATTGTGTCACATGTTTAAGGTAACACGGCAAATTGCCCAACAGGAAATAGGATGCAAACAGTTGTCCAATCAATCCACGATCTGATTTACGGTGATGCGCAGTACAAGCGCATCCTCCGCGTTTCCTTTCCGCACGATGATGGCCCCAACGAGCGATTACTGGTCAATCAGCTCGACGCATTCGAATCGCTCTCGCGCGACTTTGAATACCGTGTTGAACTACTTTCCAACAGTGCCACGCTGGCCCTGAAAGAGTTGCAGGGCAAGCTGATGACAGTCGAACTGGTACGCGGCGACGGCAGCGTGCGATATTTCAGTGGCTACGTCTTCAGTTTCCGTCTGGTTACCACCGACGGTGGATTTGCCTTCTATGAAGCCATTCTTGGACCATGGTTAAAATACCTCAGCCTGCGCAAGGATAATTACCTGTTTCACGGCAAGTCTCTACGTGACCAGACTGAAATCATCCTCAGCGACTATTCCGTCCTGCCCGACTGGGATTGCCGCACGCATGGCGAAGATCCGCCAATGACGGATGCCTGCCAGTACGACGAGACCGATCATAACTACCTGCACCGACGATGGGAGGCGGCCGGCTGGCACTACTGGTATGAGCACACCGCGCAGGGCCACAAGCTGGTACTTTCCGACGATTCACGCTATGCCGATGCCATCGACGGCGCCGGCCAAGTTCGTTTCCAGAGCCACGGCGGCGCGATCGAGGAGGATGGCATTGCCCAATGGTCGCCCGTGCGCAGCGTCGCACCGTCTACCGTCTCCCTGACCGCATTCAACTTCAAGCAGCCGATACCCGCTCAAGTCACCATGCCGACGGTGAACCGTCAGGGAAGCGTGCTGGCTGTTGAATCCTACGAATACACTGGCGCCTACGGTTTCACAGGCCGCCAGGACGGCGACCGCCTGGCGCGGCTGCGCATGGAAGAGGCGGAAGCGGCGGCAAAGCACTTCGAAGGCAGCGGCAACAACCGCTTCGTCCAACCAGGACGCTGGTTCCGCATGCGCGACCATTTCATTGACGGGACAGGCCAGTCCGGCGAAGGCAAAAACGAATTTCTGGTACTCGAAGTACGTCACCTGGCGCGCAACAACTATTTGCAGAACACCCAGCCAGCGGACTATAGCAATACCATCCGCTGCATCCGCAAGCACATTCCATGGCGTCCTGGGCGCAGCTACAACAGCACCGATACACGGATCCTGGCCCCGCAGACGGCCACCGTGGTGGGCCCACAAGGACCGGATAGCATCTACACCGACGAGTACGGTCGCATTCGGGTCCAGTTCCACTGGGACCGCGAGGGCGTCGAGGACGAGCGCAGCTCGGCCTGGTTGCGGGTGGCCAGTTCCTGGGCCGGCGGCGAACTGGGTGCTGCCGCCGTACCCCGCGTGGGCAGCGAGGTGATCGTACAGTGGCTGGGCGGCTCGCCAGACCGCCCCATCGTTACCGGTAGCGTTTTCAACGAACGCAACATGCCTCCCTGGCAACAGCCCACGCAGCATGCGCTGAGCGGCCTGCGCAGCCGCGAGCTGGCGCCCAACGCCGGCAATGCTGCGGGCGGGCGTAGCAACCACCTGATCCTGGACGACACCTACAACAAGATACAGGCGCAACTCAAAAGCGACCATCAGCACAGCCAGCTTTCTTTGGGCCACATTACACGGGTGGAAGACAACACCGGACGCAAGGACGAACGCGGCGAAGGCTGGGAACTCGCCACCAATGCTTGGGGCGTGGCGCGTGCAGGTATGGGCATGCTCCTGACCACAGAGGCGCGTGACAACGCCGTCGGCCATACCAAGGACATGGGCGAGACGATCGGCCGCCTGAACGCCGCTCGCGAGCGCCACGACGAGATGGGCGGCTTGGCCGAGCAGCACCTGGCGCAGCAGCCGGGTGTCGACCAGGCCGCGGCCGGTGAGGCGCTCGCGGCACAGAATGAGGCAATCCGTGGCAACGGCAAGGCCCAGGAAGAACTGAGCCAGCCGCAGCTCGTCCTGTCCAGCCCGGCCGGCATCGCCTCCAGCACGGCGCGCAGCACACATCTGCAGAGCGACCGCCACACCGTGCTCACCACCGGAGAGCACCTGTCGGTCTCGACCGGGAAGAGTCTGCTGGCCAGCGTAACCGAAAAACTCAGTTTGTTCGTCCACAAGGCAGGGATGAAACTGTTCGCCGCCAAGGGCAAGGTCGAAATCCAAGCGCAAAGCGATAACGTCGAAATCATCGCCGAGCAGGTGCTCAAGCTGATCAGCACCAAGCAAAACATCGAGATCGCGGCGGACAAGGAAATCCTGCTGCACGCGGGCGGCAGCTTCCTCCGAATCAGCGCCAAAGGCATCGAGCATGGCACCGCCGGCAAGTGGGAGGTCCACGCGGCCAGCCATGCCGCTACCGGCCCCCAAAACCTGGACGCTTCCTTCGCCGCCATGCCGGCCGCCGAGGTGGGTCCACACAGCCTGCGCTTCGCTTTTCCCGGCGCGGACGCCGTTGTCGTGGCGCTGGGCGTGGTTGGCAAGCCGTACCGCATCCTCGACAAGCTCGGCAAGCAGGTCGCAAGCGGCGTCGTGGGCGAGGATGGCCGCCTGCCTCGCCTGGAATTCCCGGACAACGACCAGCTCACGTTGCACCTTGGCGAGGACAGCTGGCGCAGCGTCCAGCTGGCGGCGAGTGAACCAACACCGGAGTTCGAGCGGCTGGACGACGAGTTCTACCGCGAAGAGGACGAAGAGGAGCCGGAATTCGAACCTGAAGACTTTGGCCCTTACGCTTCCCGACTGGATGATCTCGATGCCTCGCTCCACCTGAGTTCCCATCTGCTTCGCAAACTTATTTCCAATCCCGAAGGGGAAGATTAACTTATGATCAAGAGCATTTTTAATACACTCGTGCTGGCATCCTGCATGTCATTGTCAGATGCTGCCATTGCAGCTACACCCAGTGGCAACACCAGCGTGTCGTCGGAACAGCAAGGCATGCATCAGTGGCAGGTCCTGGGTGGCAAACTTATTTTGATCAATGGCACGTACCAGGACATCCTCGTCTACAAGCGTAGTCTCACATTCTATTTCGAGAGCAAACCTGGCGAAGAGTGGATGCACGCCCCGATCATCGACGGCGACAAACGGAACGCGTTAACCTGGTTCAGTATTTCCCAGGGTGAGCAGACTGTCGCCGATGCTTCCGTGGTAGTCCGCGCTAATAGCGTCGAGCTCGTGATCGCCGAAACCAAACCCCGCGTGGTTGCGCCTATCTCGGTGACTTGGTACCGGTTCACAGAGGCCGGCGACGGCGAGACGGACGGCCCGGCTTATTTCTTCAAGAAGACTTCCTCCACAAGCTACCCTGCCAATGCCAAACTGACAGTCGAACAAGTCTTAAAAAAGGAAGTCACCGCCAGGATGATGAAATAGGATTATCGTCATGACCCGCGAATTCATCAGCGCCAAATATGACGCCGATATCCTGACTGTCGATTTTGCAGGCGACGATGGTACACACCTGCTGCGTACCGGCGGCTCGATTGCATGGCGCTTCAACAACCCCGGCAATATCCGCCCGCCTCAAAAAGGCAAGAAGCTGATCATGGGCGCCATTGGCGTGGGCAAGACCAAGGGGAATGCCTCATTCCTGATATTTAAGAGTTATGCCGAAGGTCGGCTACAGAAAAAGCAGTTGCTGCGCCGCGCTTATAACGACCGCACCATCTACACGATGCTGACCGGGATTCCCAACCCCGATGTACCCGGGACGTTGATGAAGGGTTATGCGCCAGCGACGGACAAGAACGATCCGCTTGCTTATGCAAATTCCATCAGCAAACATACGGGCTTGCCGATCACGACCAGATTGAGCGACATTTCCGATGCCAAGATGGAGGAGATGCTTGATGCCATGGAAAAGTGCGAAGGCTTCCATGCGAATCAGAAAACGCGCAGCGAACTGGAAGTGCCAACCACGCAGGTGACCGTCTCCGACGGCGCGATGCCGAAGCCGGACCTTCCCGCGCAGATCAAGATTGGCGAGAAAACCTACGAAAAGAAGACGGATCCGAGCGGACAGTTACCCAAGATCGCCCATACAGACCCCGGAAAGAAAGTCGAGATTCATTTTCCCGACGTAACCGGCGTCTGGAAAAAGCAATTCGAGTTCGTGATGGACGGCGTGTCCAGTGCCCACATGCTGCTGCACGATCTGGTCAGCTACGAGGCACCTACCGCGCCGAAGAAACCGCCAGCGAGCGTCGCCAACCCGGCACGAAAGCCATTCGACCACATCGTGGCGCGCAAGGAAACCCTCGGTATTCTGGCCGGACGCTTCAGTACGACGGTGGGCGAAATCATGAAGGACAATCCCGCTATCAAGGATCCCGCCAAGATCTACGTGGGTCAGGTAATCGGGATTTATGGACCGCCGTCGGGCAGGACCAAGACCGCCGCGGCGCGTCCGGCACCGAAACCGAAGCCCGCACCAGGCGCAAGCGCCAAAGCGCCGGCTGCTGCCCCACCTGCGGCCGGCGCCGACTTGACACGCAGCAAGGAGGGAACGGGACAACCTTTGGCCATCGTACCTGCCGACCAGAAAACGGCGCCATGGATGCCGGTGGCGATCCAGGAGGCGAAGCAGTGGGCCGGCAAGCACGAAAAGGTCATAACCAAGACCGGAAATTTTCACAAGCGCGTCGGCCTTGGCGGCAATATGGTTACCACGCCTTGGTGCGCATCGTTCGTCAATTATTGCCTGATGACGGCCGGTGCACCATACGAGAAGAGCGCTTCGTCACAATTCGCGACAGCGTCGAAGAAATTTAAAAGGGTCGACAAGCCCGTGTATGGCGCTCTCATGGTAATGCGCAACTATTTCGAGGGTACAGGGAAGGCGCATGGCACAGGACACGTTACCTTCGTGTACGGAAAAACAGCGGAAGGCCATATCGCAGGCCTTGGAGGCAATCAAGGTAATCGGCTGAAATTATCTCCCTATAAGCTTGCCGGCGTGTCCGCCAGGTTCGAATTGAAGGGCAAGTGGCTGGAGCAAAAATTCCACGGCTTTTACATTCCGGTGACATATGAGGAATACGCCAAGTCGCAACCTGAACCAGACATCGTGAATATCGATGACGTCAACAAGAATTTTTTAAATATTGAAAACGCTACCTCGAGCACAAACGAAAAAACACAATGACAACATCTTTCAAACTCATGCTGGTACTGTCAGCGTTGATCGCCGGCGCCGCCCCAGCCCATGCCGGTTCTCCAGATGGACTGAGCATCGCCGCCATCGGGACTGCGTCGGGCGTGCCCTACACTAGCGCAATCAAGCAATTTGTCGTGGACCACAAGGCGCACAAGGTCGCCGACTGCAACGATTACATGCTGAATGTCGCCAATGTGTATTTCACGAACCTGCCGCCGCAAATGACTGGCGACCTGGCAGTCGCTGCCGTGACTGACAAGGCCAAGCGCAAGCGACTCGGCAAGCTGCTGACGGGCTTCCGTGATGCGACGCTCACACACGGCTTCGATGCCGCGTTGGCATACGAGGTAAAAGGTGGGCAGGTGCGCCTGTACGGCATCTCCGGTAATGCCAACGAAAAAGTCCTCTTGTCGAGCTTGACCCTGGAGGAGGCGAAAGACCAGAAGAAATTCAATGTCGCCGTTTGCAAGGTCGTCGCCAGCCTGGGAGTGCTTGAGGAACCGTGACCGTGCCCGACTGATGTCGCTGCGCGCGTCGGATGCCGGCGCGGCCGCATAGCGGGCGTGATCACCTCAGGCGTTTTCAAACGCCGGCGCCCCGGAGAAGGTAATTGATACGACGAGAACGACGAAGCTGACGCCTTGACCAGCTTAAACCGCGTCAGCTGTAGCCTGCAGGGTGGGCACCACGTGCCCACGATACATTTGCGTAATGTCGGCGAGTGCGTGGGCACAGGGTGCCCTACCAAATACGTCGTCCCCGCGAAGGCGAGGACCCATGCTGGATTTCGAAGCCGGTAATTCGGAGGCACAGCGGTGCTTCCAAGTTACTGAATTCTGTAGTTCAGTATGGGTCCCCGCTGAGGCGCCCGGCCAGGGCGGGACGACGGGGTGGTTGCGAAGGACTAAGAGGCTTACGCCTTGGCCAACTTGAACTGCGTCAGCTCACCAGTCAGATACCCCACCGCCGCGCCGAACTTGTCCTTGTAATTGGCCTTGACCAGCGGATCCAGCGTGTCCTTCACCTTGGCGTGCAGCGAGCCCCAGTCGCCCGGGTGCTGGAAGTTGCTCATGATGTAGGTCCAGCCGTTGATGTCGTCCACCGCGTGCAGGCCGGTCGACTCGGCGCCGGACGGCGTCGACAGGATGCGGGTCAGCTGCTTGGTGTCGATGTTGTAGGCCCACAGGAAGTTGTTGACGTGGTTGCCGCTGTCCTCGCCGATGAACAGGGTGCGCATCTTTTCCGAGAACTTGATGTTGTCCGGGCTGGCGATCTTGTCCGGGTTCGCGGTGTTGCCCAGTGCGTCGGCGGCGATGTCTTCGCCGATCAAGAGCGCCTTGGTATCCACCGGCATCCACTCGCTGTTGATGGCGTTGCCGGCGGTGTCCTTCTGGCCGCCCTTCAGGTTCAGCGCCATCACCGCGCCGGCGGTCAGCGCCTTCGGGATCGAGATGCCGTTGCCCGCCACGTTCAGCGCGTTACCGGCGATCATCGAGCCATTGCAGTTGGCCAGTGCCGAGTAAGCCACCTTGTCCTTCAGGTTGACGGTGGTGCCTTCCATCTTGGTGAAGCCCATCGAGGCGCCAACCAGCGAAGCGTAACGGTGGGTTTCCAGGAAGGCGGCGGCCTTTTCCATGCCCGGCTTGAGCTTGAGCCACTCGACACGGCCGTTGGCGGCCACCTTGGTGTAGCTGGCGTCCTGCGGGTCGGCCGACTTGACGTCCATGATGTCGGTCGGCTTGATCGACGCAGCCAGCGAACGGATTTCGGCGCTGGTGGCCGAGCCGAGCTTGATCCAGGTGAGCGGCGCGGCGGCGGCACTCGGGTCCAGCGAGAAGCCGGCGCCGACCTTGGCCACGTACAGGGTGCCGCTCGACAGGTCTTTCTCTTTATCGGCCACGAACACGAAGTAGCCGCTGTTGGTGGCGTCGTCGCCCATCAGCACGGTGCGGTTGTCGCCCAGCACCTGCACCAGCTCGTGCGAAATGCGGCCCATGCAGTAGTGCTTCTTGATGCTGGCGGTGCCGTCCGGGTTGACGGTGATTTCCGGCAGGTGGCCGTAGTTGTACGGATTGGCCTTGGTCTCGTCGCCATACAGGCTCTTGCTGTAGCCCTTGAACTGGGCATCGGTGGCGGCGGTGAAGGCGTTCGGCTCGTACTCTTCGCTCGACAAATGGGTGCCCCATGGCGACAGGCTGGCGCCGCAGGTGATCCACAAGCCGTTGACGCTGGAGGTGTCGACGTTGTGGTACTTCACCAGCGTCAGCTTGCCGGTGCTCTTGTCCTGGTCCAGGGTCAGCACGCCGATCGGCGACGGCAGCTTGCCGTACATGTCGGTCTTGCCGTCCTGGGCGAAAGTGGTGTACTCGAACTGGACCACGGCGAACACCGGGTTGCCCTTGACGCCAGGGACGCTGGCGTTCGGCACGGTCAGCAGCGAGGTGCCGTCCGGCGAATCCGAGAAGAACTGGCGCTCCTTGCCGGCCACGCTGCTGTCGATGATCGGCTTGTTGTTGATGTCGTAGTAGCCGCCGGCCACGATGGTGCCGCCGTTGCCGTTCGGGACCGCGTCGCCGGTGATGAAGAAGGGCTTGTACGACAGCTTGAAATCGAGCTTGCTGCTGTCGCTGAAGCTGACCGACATGGTCGAACCGACCGTGGTGGTCGCCATCGCGGCGGCATCGGTCAGGGCCGGTGCCGGCATGGTGCTGAAGGACACGCTGGACATGGTGACGGTTGGCGGCGTGATCTGGGCCGGCGGCGTGGTGGTGACCGGGCTGTCGTCACTGCCACCGCAGGCGGCCAGCATGGCGGCCACGGAACCGGCGCCGATCGGCAGCATCGGGGTGGCGCCGAACAGGCGCAACAGGCGGCGGCGGGACAGATCGGTATTCGCGTTCATTCGTCAATACTCCTGGATTCAAGTCGGTTGGTCCGCGCGGTGGCGAGGAATCCGGGAGAGCATAGACGAGGCTTATGTCAACTTGATGACGGGATTTTAACGGTTTGATGACATGGCAAAAAAAAGGGGGCAGCGAACCCGCATGAAAAAAGCCCCGGCTCTCGAGAGAAACCGGGGCTTTCGTGGTCTTCCGGATCCGCTGGATCCAGACCTGATGCCTTAGACGTTGAACAAGAAGTTCAAAACATCCCCATCCTTCACCACGTATTCCTTGCCCTCAGCCCGCATCTTGCCCGCTTCCTTGGCACCGGCCTCACCCTTGTAGGCGATGTAATCGTCATACGAAATCGTCTGCGCGCGGATGAAGCCGCGTTCGAAGTCAGTGTGGATCACGCCGGCCGCCTGCGGCGCGGTGTCGCCGACATGGATGGTCCAGGCGCGCACTTCCTTGACGCCGGCGGTGAAATAGGTCTGCAGGCCGAGCAGCTTGTAGGCGGCGCGGATCAGGCGGTCCAGGCCCGGCTCGTCCATGCCCATGTCGCCCAGGAAGGCGGCCTTGTCGGCATCGTCCAGGTCGGCGATTTCGGCTTCGATGGCGGCGGAGATCGCGACGATCGGCGCGTTTTGCGCTTTCGCGTACTCGGTCAGCTGGTCCAGCAGCGGGTTGTTGGTGAAGCCGGTGTCGGAGACGTTGGCGACGAACATCGCCGGTTTCGCCGTGATCAGGCACAGGGTCTTGATCATGGCCATCTCGTCGGCATCGAGGCCGGCGGTGCGCACCGGCTTGCCTTCGTTCAGGTGCGGCATCAGACGTTCGCAGATGGCGACCAGCTTGGCGGCGTCCTTGTCGCCCGAGCGGGCTTTCTTGTTTTCGCGGTGGATCGCCTTTTCGACGGCGCCCATGTCGGCCAGTGCCAGTTCGGTCTGGATGACTTCGATGTCGTCCAGCGGGCTGACCTTGCCGGCCACGTGGATCACGTTGTCGTCTTCGAAGCAGCGCACCACGTTGACGATGGCGTCGGTTTCGCGGATGTGCGACAGGAACTGGTTGCCCAGGCCCTCGCCTTTCGACGCGCCAGCAACCAGGCCGGCGATGTCGACGAATTCGACGATCGCGTTGACCATGCGCTCCGGCTTGACGATGTCGGCCAGCGCCTGCATGCGCGGATCCGGCACCTCGACCACGCCGACGTTCGGCTCGATGGTGCAGAACGGATAGTTTTCAGCCGGGATGCCGGCCTTGGTCAGGGCGTTGAACAGGGTGGACTTGCCGACGTTGGGCAGGCCGACGATGCCGCATTTGAGGCTCATGGGGAAACTTTCTGGGTCGAATTACGAAACCCCGTATTGTACCTCCGCTCGCCGCTGCGGACTGCAAATCGGTGCGATTTGGGTGTCGATGCGGGCAGATAACCCACATGTCGGTGGCTTGCTTCGAACTTGGGCCCCTGCCTTCGCAGGGGCGACGGCTAGATCAGCGACCGGATTCTTGCGATGTCCGGCTTCTCGACAAACGCCGCAAACTCGTCGCGCAGCCTGCCGCCCTCCTCCATCGCCTGGCGCCAGGCCAGGATGCGTGCATCGTGGTTGAGTCCGTAGAACTTGAAATCGCTGCGGTCGATCAGCTTTCCGCGCGGGAGACTCCCCAGGAAGCCCGCGCTTGGGGCGACGATCAGCACATTGTCCAGCCAGGCGCGGTTGGGCCCACGCGCCGCGCGGCGCCAGGGCATGGCCTTGTCGAGCCAGCCGGGCACGATGTGTTCGCTGAAGTGCGGGTAGAGCACGATCGCGCCCGGTTCGCGGCTGGCCAGGCGGGCATAGGGCAGCGCCAGGTTGTAGTCGATGATGCCGCCGTCCCAGTAGTGGCCGGGCGGCGCGCCGGCGATGTCGCACACCGGTTGCATCAGCATCGGCAGGGTGCCGGAAGCCAGCAGGCCGGGGGCCAGGTTGTCGGACGCCAGCGCCGCGAAATGGGTCGAAAAATTGTCGAAGCGTTCACGCAGCCAGGGCGCGTCGGCGCGGCGGTCGCCGATCACCACGCGGTCGAGCAGGTGCGCCAGGCGGTCGCGCGAGGCCAGGTTGTGCAGGGCGGCGGCGGCAAAGCCGCGCATCTCCGCGCGCTTGTGGCCGGGCGCCGCCAGCGTGCGCTTGCCGCGTACGGTGAGCAGGTGCAGGCGGTAATGCGGGTGCTTGACGATGTCGTCCTCGTGGCCGCGCACGAATTCCGCCAGCAGGCCCTGCACCACCTCGTGGATCTGCGCTTGCGAGGGCTTGGTGCTGGTGTAGCGCTGGCCGCTGTACAGCTCGCCCAGGCGCCCGAAGGCCTTGACGGGGTCGCGCTGGCAGGCGGCGGCCATGCGCCAGGCGCCGATCGAGGAACCGATCAGGATGCGTTCGCGCGGCGCGCGCGGGAACCAGTCGCCGAACAGCCACTGATCGAGTGCGCGGAAGATCAGACCCTTGGGACCGCCTGCCGCGGCTGGCACCACGGCGATGTCCTGAGCGCGCAAGCCCTGCGCGCGGATCTGGGCCAGGGCCAGCGGCCCGGCGTGGAAAGTCAATGCGCTCATCGGCGGATTATCGCAGGAAGCGCACGCGCCAGCCGCGCCGATGTCAATGCGCCGCCGACGCGCTGCAAAAATACGCATGTGCAACTTTGCAACAAAATACCAAAGTGACAATCGGTGAGTATTTACCATATAGAAATGAAATAGACTCGTTTTCCACAACTTCGCGCAGCCATCCGGCGGCGCGCTCGTTGCCCCTTACTATGGAGTCAGCATGGCCACGCAGCCCCTTCTCGACATCGGTAACGTCTTCCTCGAGCCCTCACCCACCTTTGCGCGCCTGAAGGAAAAAACGCACGCCTGGCTTCCGCTGCTCGTTTTGATCGTGCTGAGCATGGCCATCATGTACTGGTGGGTCTCGACCGTCGATTTCCCATGGCTGATCGAGCACATGCTGTCGGGCCAGCCGAACGCCAAGCCGGAAGTGCGCGAAGCGATGGCGCGCTTCATGACGCCGACTTCGATGATGTGGAGCTCCGGGCTGGGCGCCGTGGTCGGCACCCTGCTGGTGCTGGCCGTCACGGCCGTGTACTACCTGCTGGCCGGTAAAGCGCTCGGCTCGTCGATCGGCTTCGGCAAGTGGTTCGGCTTTTCGGTCTGGACCAGCGTGCCGCGCCTGCTGACGGTGCCGCTGTCGGCGCTGCAGATCATGACCTCGCACGGCCGCCTGGCGCCGGAAGACTTGAACATGCTGTCGCTGAACTACCTGGTGCTGCATTTGCCGATCTCGAATCCGTGGGCCAGCCTGGCCGGCGCCATCGACCTGACCATGTTCTGGAGCATCTTCCTGGCGGTGGTCGGCCTGAAGGCCTGGACCGGCCGCTCCACCGGCACCTGCGTGACGGTGGCGGTGCTGCCTTATGTGATCATCTTCGCCCTGTGGGCCGCCAAGATCGCCTTCCTCGGCTGAGACCATGAACAAGAAGCTGATCGCCGGCGCCATCGTCGCCGCCGTCCTGATCGTGCCGGTGGCGATCAAGTTTTCCAGCAAGACCGCCGCCCGCGAAGCCGAGCTGGCGCAGGTACAGAAGCTGGAAATCCACCCGTCCATCCTGGCCACCGGCAACCTGGTGTTCCGCCAGGAGGTGCAGCTGTCGGCCGAGGTGATCGGCAAGGTGGCCGGGGTGCTGGTCAAGGAAGGCGACCAGGTCAGGCGCGGCCAGACCCTGCTGCGCCTCGACCCGACCGTCTACGTGGCCGAGGTGGCGCAGCAGGAGGCCAGTCGGCGCAACGCCGCCATCGCCATCGAGCGCGCCCAGATCAACCTGGCCAACCAGCAGCGCGGCCTGGAGCGCACCGGCCAGCTGTACAAGGCCAAGTACATCGACATTTCCAAGTACGACGACGCGGTGCACCAGGTCGACCTGGCCAAGGTCGAGCTGCGCGCCAGCCGCGAGCAGCTGGAGCAGGCGGCGGCGCTGCTGTCGCAGTCGCGCGAGCACCTGGCCAAGACCGAGGTGAAGGCGCCGATCGACGGCACCGTGACCGCGGTGCCAATCAAGGTTGGCGAGACCGCGGTTGCCAGCGCCACCGGCATCGCCGGCTCCTCGCTGATGACCATCGCCGACGTCGGCTCGATCATGGCCGAGGTGAACGTGGACGAGGCCGACATCGCGCGCGTGGGTGTCGGCCAGCAGGCCAAGGTGTTCCCGGCCGCCTACCCCGACCAGCCGGTGAGCGGGCGCGTGGAAAGCGTCGCCATGGCGCCGAAAAGCACGCTGGGTGCCGCCCAGAGCCAGGGCCGCAGCTACGTGGTCAAGCTGCGCCTGGAAGATCCAAAACTGGCGCTGCGCTCCGGCATGACCTGCCGCGTCGAGATCGTGGTCGGCAGCAGCGCGGCGCGGCCGGCGGTGCCGATCCAGGCGGTGATGAGCGAGGAAATCGCCGCCAAGGACAAGGACAATAACAAGGACAAGTCGCAGGTCAGGAACACCAGCTATGTGTTCGTGGTGCAGGACAACAAGGTCAAGAAGACCACCGTGGAACTGGGCCTGTCCGACGACACCAACCAGGAAGTGACCAAGGGCCTGGCGGCCGGCCAGACCATCGCGGTGGGCCCGGGCCGCCTGCTGCGCGAGCTGCACGATGGCGACCTGGTCAGCGCAAAGAAAGCGGAAGCGGACCTCGACATCAAGGGCAACAAGGTGGCGGGAGCCGGCCGGTGATCCGCTTGCAGGCCGTGACCAAGCAGTACGAGATGGGCGACCAGACCGTGCATGCGCTGCAGGGCATCGACCTTCAGATTGCGCGCAACGAGATGGTCGCCTTCATCGGCGCTTCCGGTTCCGGCAAGTCGACCATGATGAACATCGTCGGCTGCCTGGACCGTCCCAGCAGCGGCGAATACTGGCTGAATGGACGCGAGGTGGCGACCATGTCGGGCGACGAGCTGGCGCTGGTGCGCAACCAGGAGATCGGCTTCATCTTCCAGAGCTTTCATTTGCTGCCGCGCGCCAGTGCGGTGGACAACGTGGCGCAGCCGCTGATCTACCGCGGCGTGCCGCTGCGCCGGCGCCTGGCGCTGGCGGCTGAAGCCCTTGAGAAGGTGGGCCTGGGGTCGCGCCTGCACCACCGCCCCAACGAACTCTCGGGCGGCCAGCGCCAGCGGGTGGCGATCGCGCGCGCACTGGTCGGCCAGCCCTCCATTTTGCTTGCGGATGAACCGACCGGGAACCTCGATTCCAGCACCAGCCTGGAAATCATGGCGCTGATCAAGGAGGTGCATGCCGGCGGCCAGACCGTCATCATCGTCACCCATGAACCGGAGATCGCGGAGCAATGCCAGCGCATCGTGCGCCTGCGCGACGGCCGCGTGATGTCGGATACGCCGGTGGCCGCCATGGCCGGGAGCGCCGCATGAATTTGCTCATCGAAAGCGTGCGCTCGGCGCTGGCCTCGATCCGCGCGCACCGCCTGCGCAGCTTCCTCACTTCGCTCGGCATCATCATCGGCGTGGCGTCGGTGATCACGGTCATCTCCCTGATCCAGGGCTTGTCCAAGAGCGTCAGCGACCAGTTCATGGGATTGGGCGGGAATGGCCTGACGATCCGGCCGCACAACGAATTCAAGGACGTCATGCGCGGCAAGATCAATTACCTGCGCTTCGAGGACGTCGAGCAGCTGCGCCTGCGCGTGGACGAGGTGCGCGAACTGAGTCCGGTGTTCTCGCCCGGCTTTTCCGAGGTGCGCTTCACCAGCATGTCCGGCACGGCCCAGGTATTCGCCACCGCCGCCAGCTACCAGGAAGTCAACCAGCGCTATGCGCAGATGGGCCGCTTCATCAGCGAATCGGACAACACCGGCGCGCGCCGCGTGGCCGTGATCGGCGAAAAGCTGATCGAAGACCTGCACCTGCCGCCCAATCCCGTCGGGCAGTTCATCCGCTATGCGAACGAGTGGTTCAAGATCGTCGGCGTGATGGAAAAGCGCGGCGAGATCTTCGGCATGTCGCAGGATAACTACATGATCATCCCCTTCAAGACGGGACAGAGCATCATCGGCAACAACACGCGTCCCCAGCTGACGATCACGGTGGCGGTGCGCGATTTGAACCAGGTGGAGGCGACGCGCAGCCGCATCCGCAATGTGATGCGCCAGGCGCACCGCCTGAAAGACGACGAGCGCGACGATTTCGAGATCGAGGCGGCCGACCAGATCGCCAAGACCTTCGACAAGATCAGCAGCACCGTGACGCTGGTGATGGGCGGCGTGGTCGGCATCGCCCTGCTGGTGGGCGGCATCGGCATCATGAACATCATGCTGGTGTCGGTGAAGGAGCGCACCCGCGAGATCGGCATCTGCAAGGCGATCGGTGCGAGAAGCCGCGACATCCTGCTGCAATTCCTGATCGAGGCGGTGACGCTGTCGCTGCTGGGGGGCCTGATCGGCCTGGCCATCGGCTACGGCCTGGGCGTGGCGATCGCGGCCATGATCCCGGACTTTCCGCCGGCCGTGGTGCCCTGGTGGGCGGTGGCCTTGTCGGTGCTGTTCTCGGGCAGCGTGGGGGTGGTATTCGGGGTGGTGCCGGCGAGCCAGGCGGCGCGCCTGGATCCGATCGAAGCGCTGCGCTACGAGTAACCGGAGGATGAGCGCGCTTGCGCTGCGTCAAAGGTCAAAGCTTGCGCCTTCGTAACATGGATCGGTTGCCATCGTGGCCGACGTGTCCGGAGCTTGCATGCCCTACCGCTATCGCGCGCTGCTATTACTACTGTCCTGGCTGCTGATCGGCGGACAGGCGCTGGCGCGCGATACCGGCACCGACCACGCGGTGGTGATCGACCGCTTCATCCAGCACTATGTGGTGGAACCCGGCGGCGCCTACCTGGTCACGGTCGACAATGCGAAAACCATCGTCGAGGCGCGCGCCGTGCAGGAGCACGGCCAGTACTACATCGGCTACAACAAGACCCTGGATGAAGTCCTCGCCATCGATGCCTGGACCGTCAAGCCCGACGGGCGCCGGGTGGCGGTGCGGCCGGAGCAGATCAAGGACCAGCAGGAAGCCGCCTCCACCGACGCTCCGCTGTTCCAGGACACGCGCCTGAAAATCGTGGTGTTTCCCGAGGTGGCGGTGGGCGACCAGCTGGTGGTGAAGTACGCCATCCGGCGCGCCACGCCGCTGTTCGCCGGCCATTTCGAAGACCTGTCCTCGTCCCACTTTTACCGCAACAAGAACTTCCTGCTGATCTACGACATGCCGGCCGCGATGCCGCTGCATGCGGACGCGGTCGGCTTCGAGCCGGTGCCGGTGCTGCCCGGAGATGCGGTGCCACCGGGGCGCACCCGCTACCAGTGGCGCTACGTGAATGGCGACAACGAACGGCTGGAAGCCGATTCGGTCAGCTACCTTGACTATGGCAAGCGGCTGGCGGTGTCGACCTTTGCCGACTATGCCGCCTTTGCGCGCGTTTTCCGTCACGGCGCCGGCGAACGGCAAGCGCCCTCCCCCGCCATCGTCGCGCTGGCGCGCCAGCTCACGGCGGGCCTGCCGGATGCGCGCGCGCGGGCGCTGGCGCTGTCGGACTGGGTGCGCCAGAACATCCGCTACGTCGGCGTGTATATCGGGCCCGGCGGCGTGGTCGCGCACCCGGCCGCCACCGTGCTCGACAACCGCTATGGCGACTGCAAGGACCACGCGGCGCTGCTGGAGGCGATGCTGGCCGCCGTCGGCATCGAGAGTACGGGCGCGCTGGTGAACAGCGGCAACGCCTACCAGCTGCCGTCCACCCCGACGCTGGGCGTGTTCAACCACATGATCACCTACGTGCCCAGCCTCGGCCTCTACCTCGACCCGACGGCGGAAACCATCACGGCCGGCTACCTGCCCGCCGCCATTCTCGGCAAGCCAGCGCTGCTGCTGGAGAGCGGCGGCTTTGCCATGACGCCGATGCTGCAGCCGGAACGCAGCCGCACCAGCACCTGGTTCGAGATCGAACGCGATGGCCGCAGCCGTTTCAAGCTGAGCAAGACCGCCAGCGGCGCCAGTGCCGAGCCCTACCGCAAGACCGTGCGCGACACCCGCCCGACTGACCGCGAGCAATTCGTGCGACGCATGCTGCAGGGCCTCGGCCAGAAGGGGCAAGGTGTGTTCGATGCCGGCACCGTCGACAGTCAGAAGAAGGACAGCGGCGACGAATACACCATGTCGCTGTCCGGCAGCAGCGACCATTTCCTCAACCTGCCGGGGCCGAGCGCGCTGGCCACCACCTACGATGTGTGGGGCGGCCTGGGCGAAGCCGTGTTCACGCTCGGCCAGGAAAAGGAGCGGCGCCAGGCCTTCGTCTGCCCGGCCATCGACGCCGAGGACGAGACCGGTTTCCGGCTGCCCAAGGGCGTGCGCGTGCTGGCGCTGCCGAAGTCGACCAGCCTGATGAATGGCGGGATCTACTACCGCGCGCACTACCGGCGCCAGGGCGACGCGATCCTGGTCACGCGCCGCCTGACCTTCCGCCACGGGCGCGCCATCTGCACGCCGGACGACTACCGCGCCATGCAGCCGGCGCTGGAACGCATCATGCGCGACCTGCGCAGCCAGGTGGTGGTCAGCGGGCGCTGATGCCGGCCACCTGCGCCTCCGCTTCCGCGCGCAACGCTGCCACTGCGGCATCGCTGAGTTCGTAGCGCAGGTCGACCCGGTCGCGTCCCGAACGGTAGCCGCCCGGCCAGCGCGCGATTTCGACGAAGCCGCAGCGCTCGAAAAAGCCGGCCGTGTGTGGGTGGGTGTCGACCGTCACGTAGCGCGGCTTGCGCTTGCGGCCGGCCATGTGCAGCAGGCGATGGCGCAGCAGCGCGCGGCCGACACCGCTGCCGTGGCGGTCGGCGCGCACCAGGCCGAACACCAGGGTGGCCAGGTTGTAGAAGTCGGACAGTTCATAGCCGCCGAAGCCGACCACCTCACGTCCTTCGACGACGACGAACAAGGGCCCATCGGGTTCGTCCAGACAGGAACGCAACCAGGCTTCTTCGGATGCCGGAAAGTGCGTTGGCACATTGCTACGAAAGGCTGACAAGACCGCCTTCCTGTCGTCCTGGCGGTAGCGCCTGATACGTATCTTCATGTTTTATAAAGAAAAAATAAATCCAAAAATAATTAGGTGATTTGGCGCAAGCCGTGTATATTCCATCTCGCACTACATCAAGTCGTCGTACCTAGTTGGTCTCTTTCCCGCCTTGCCTTTCCCGGCAGTCCTGTTTGATTCTCCGCTGTTACATCTATCTTGGTCGCATGTGCGTCCCGAGCGGCTTTCGCTCTCACAACGTATAAAAGGTATATCACAATGGCAACTCAAACCGGCACCGTGAAATGGTTCAACGACGCTAAAGGCTTCGGCTTCATCGCCCCTGACGCAGGCGGCGACGACCTGTTCGCGCACTTCAAGGACATCCAATCGGAAGGCTTCAAGAGCCTGGCCGAAAACCAGCGTGTTTCGTTCGAGCGCTCGCCGAGCCCGAAGGGCGACAAGGCCAGCAATATTCGCGCCATCTAATTCGCGATGATCAATCGGTTGCACTGAACACCGGACCGCACCACGCAGATAGCATGGGCGTGTTCCACTGAACAGCTGCATCCCTCGAGAGACCCGCTTCGGCGGGTTTTTTGTCGTTTGCGACCCGTTTTTGGCATGGTCAGGCCGTTAACGAATCGTGCTCCTTGTCCACTTCCCGCTTGGCCCTTACATTATGACCATGGAAGTCGACGAAACCATCATCGTGGAAGACGCCGTGCAGGTACTGGCCATGGTCGGCGACCTGAGCATGGGGCTGCCGTCCGACCACTCGGTCCGCACGGCGCGCCTGGCCGCCCATCTGGCCGAGGAGAATGGTGATGGCGCCGATGCCTGTACCGGCACCCGCCTGGTGGCCCTGCTGCGCTGGTCCGGCAGCACCGCCACCGCCGGCGGCTTCGCCAATCTGCTGGGGGACGACGTCGCCGGACGCCACGCAATGGTCACGCGCACCCTGGCCGGCAATCCCAACCTGACCCTGCCGAACGTGCTGCCGCTGGCCCAGATGCAGTGCGAGGTGGCGGGCGACATCGCCGCCCTGCTCGGGCTCAAGCCCGAGGTCGAAGACAGCCTGCGCCACCTGTTCGGCACCCACCACCGCGGCGACATGCAGGACCTGCTGTTCGCGCCCAATATCCCGCGTTCGGTATTCTACGTGCGCCTGGCCGGCGACCTCGAGGTGCTGGCGCCGGCCCACGGCACCGAGGGCGCGCTGCGCCTGATCGGCGAGCGCGCCGGCGTCAAGTACCCGGCCACGCTGGTGCAGCGCCTGATCCCGCATGCCCAGGCCTGGCTCGATGCGCTCGACGAACCGTCCTGCGCCGCCGACTATGCGGGACACGACCGCCTGGTCCCGCTCAGCATCGTCGCCGATGTGATCGAACTCAAGCTGCCCTGGCTGACCGGCTATTCGCGCCGCGTGGCCGAACTGGCGCGCCGCGGCGCGGCCCTGGCCGGCATGCTGGCGCTGGAAGAACGGCCGCTGGTGCGCGGCGCCCTGCTGCACGGCATCGGCCGCGTGACGGTGCCGAACGCGGTGTGGACCCGCAGCGGCAAGCTGGAAGCCGCTGACTGGGAGCGGGTGAGGAAGGTACCGTTCTGGACCGCGCGCGCCGGCGCCCAGGTGCCGGCGATCGCGCCTGAGGCCACGCTCGGCTCGCTTATCTACGAGCGCCTGGACGGCAGCGGCTATTACCGCAAGCTGCGCGGCGAGCGCCTCGGCATGCAGGAGCGTTTGCTGGCCGCCGCCGCCGCCCTCACCGCCCTGTGTTCGGCGCGGCCCTGGCGCCACGCGCATGGCTTGCCGGCGGCCTCGACCCTGATGACGGCGCAGGCGGTGGCCGGCCGCTTCGACCGCCACGCGGTGGCGGCCGTGATCGAGGCGATGGGGGCGATGCTGCCGCAACATGGACAGGTCTCGCCGCCGCGCGATGCCTTGCTGTCGGCGCGCGAGATCGAGGTGCTGCGCCACGTCAGCCTGGGCGAAACCAGCCGCGAGGCGGCGCGCGCGATGAAGATCAGTCCGGCCAGCGTGCGCGCGCATGTGGACAGCATTTTCCAGAAGCTGGAATCGAGTTCGCGTCCGGCGATGACCTTGAAGGCCCTGGCGCGCGGCTTGATCTAAGCGCTCAATCCGTATGCAACTGCATGGTCGCCGCATTCATCTTGCCCTCGCACACCATCGGAATGATGCGCAAGGCTTTGTCGATGGCTTCCTCGATCAGGCTTTGCTCTTCGCGCCGCGGCCGGTGCAGCACGAAATCCGCTACGTTCTGCTGCAGATTCAGGGTGCGCGGATGGCCGATGCCCAGCCTGAGCCGCCAGTAATCCTGGGTGCCCAGCGCCGAGGTGATGTCCTTCAATCCGTTGTGCCCGCCGGAGGAACCGCCGCGCTTGAGCTTGGCCGCGCCGGGCGGCAGGTCGAGTTCGTCGTGGACCACCAGGATCTCTTCCGGCGCCACCTTGAAGAAGCGCGCCAGGCCGCCCACCGACTGGCCGGAGCGGTTCATGTAGGTCAGCGGTTCGAGCAGCCAGACGTCCTTGCCGGCAATCGTGGTCTTGGCGACCATGGCGTTGAAACGCGATTCGCGCTGCAAGTGGCAGCCGGGCAGGCCCCGGGCCAGGTTGTCGACCAGCCAGAAGCCGGCGTTGTGACGGGTTTGTTCGTATTCGGGGCCGGGGTTGCCGAGGCCGACGATGAGGCGGATGTGCATGGAATGGCGTGGATGAAATCGTAAGCCTCGATTATCGCGGAAAACGGCGCCAGCAGGCAGGCGGCGCG